>Ga0210040_10007538_pt1 | contig 13137 bp, 9 predicted proteins | sample CryGeyCG12114_NA_FD_185462 | JGI IMG/M metagenome (GOLD analysis project Ga0210040, IMG submission 185462) | Groundwater microbial communities from aquifer - Crystal Geyser CG19_WC_8/21/14_NA (SPAdes) (version 2) | ecosystem: Environmental > Aquatic > Deep subsurface > Groundwater | place: USA... | reverse complement strand
CGTGCTGGCCGGGCTCAACCACAAGATGGGCTACCGCGGGACCACGAACACGCTGCTGAACTTCGGCGAGGGCGTGCACACCCCGGGTGGGCGGCCCGGCGCGGTGGGCTCGCTCGTCGGCGAGGAGGACCGCGGGCTGGCCTACATGTTCCACATGATGAACGAGGCCCGGATCGGGGTCGGCGCCGGCGCGACGGCGCTCGGCTACACCGGCTACCTCAAGTCGCTGCAGTACGCGCGGGAGCGGCCGCAGGGCCGGCCGGTGCTGGCCAAGGACCCCACCGCGCCGCAGGTGCCGCTGGTGGCGCACCCGGACGTGCGGCGCATGCTGCTGGCGCAGAAGTCGTACGTCGAGGGCGCGATGGCGCTGGTCCTGTACTGCGCGCGGCTCGTCGACGAGCAGCACACGGCGGACACCGCCGAGGAGCGCGACCGGGCGCACCTGCTGCTCGACGTGCTGACGCCCATCGCGAAGAGCTGGCCGTCGCAGTGGTGCCTGGAGGCCAACGACCTGGCGATCCAGGTGCACGGCGGCTACGGCTACACCCGTGAGTACGACGTCGAGCAGCACTACCGCGACAACCGGCTGAACCCGATCCACGAGGGCACGCACGGCATCCAGGCGCTCGACCTGCTGGGCCGCAAGGCTGTCATGCAGGGCGGTGCGGGCCTGGCCCTGCTGGCCGAGACGATCAATGCGACCGTGGCGCGCGCGTCGGGGGACCTCGCGCCGCTCGGGGAGCAGCTCACGGCCGCTGTCGACCGGGTGCTCGCGACGACGGCCCGGATCTGGGGCGGCGGCGACGTCGACGTGGCGCTCGCCAACGCGACCGCCTACCTCGAGGCGGTCGGCCACGTCGTGGTGGCCTGGATCTGGCTCGAGCAGGCGCTGGCTGCCGAGGGGCGCACGGGCGACTTCTACGACGGCAAGCGGGCCGCGGCCCAGTTCTTCTTCCGCTACGAGCTGCCCCGTACCGGGCCGCAGCTGGACCTGCTGGACAGCCTGGACCGCACGACGCTGGACATGCGCGACAGCTGGTTCTAGCCGTCGGTGGCCGGCACGCCGCTGCGCGTGCCGGCCCGTCGACCGGGGCCGGCTACCCCTCCTGCTCGGTCGGCCGGACGAGGATCTCGTTGACGGCCATGTGCCGCGGGCGGGTCACGACGTAGGTGATCGCGTCGGAGATGTCCTCGGCCTGCAGGCGCTCCATGCCGGCGAAGCGGGCGCGCATGCCCTCCTGCACCTCGGGACGGTTGTGCCCGGCCAGCTCGGTCTCCACGGCGCCCGGCTCGACCAGCGAGATGCGCACGTGGCGCTTGGTGACCTCCTGGCGGAGCGACTCCGAGAGGGCGCCCACGCCGTGCTTGGTCGCGTTGTAGACGCCGCTCCCGTTGCGGGCCACCCGCCCGGCCACCGAGCTGACGTTGACCATGTCCGCGACCTGCCGCGGCCCGTCCTGCGCGGCCTGGAGCAGGTGCGGCAGGGCGGCGTGCGCGCAGTACAGGAGACCGAGCACGTTGAGCTCGACCATGCGCTGCCACTCCTCGAGGGGGGCGTGCTCCATCGGCCCCAGGAGCATGACGCCGGCGTTGTTGACCAGCGTGTCCAGGCGCCCGAGCTCGCTCACGGTCCGCTCCACCGCGTCGGCGGCCTGCGCCTGCTGGGTCACGTCGGACTCCAGGACCAGCACCCGCCCGCCGTCGGCCTCGATCCGCTCCGCCAGGTCCTCGAGGCGGTCCCGGCGCCGCGCGGCGACGGCGACGGCCGCGCCCTCGGCGGCCAGCGCGAGCGCGGTGGCCTCCCCGATCCCGGAGCTCGCGCCCGTCACCAGTGCCACCGTGCCGTCGAGTCGCTTCGTCATGCCGCTGCCCTGCCCTCGGGGCCGGACGTGCACACGTCGTTGTGACAAGGGTGCTTGACAGCACCGGGGAAGCGACGGGACGCTCGTGACATGACAAGCAACCTTGACACGACGTCCCGCAGCGCGGGGGACCGGGCGCGCGCCCGGGCGTACTACCGCGACTTCTTCCCCGCGATCGCGGGCTACACGGTGGTGCTGCTGGCAGTGATCGCCTGGGGCGGGCTGGACGGGACCGCGTCGTCGCGGTTCGTCTGGGCGCTGCTGCCGCTGCTGCCGGCGCTGCTGGTGGTACGAGCGGTGGTGCGGCACCTGCGGCGCATCGACGACTACCAGCAGACGCTGCTGCTGCGCGGGCTCGCCACCGGCTTCGCCGTGGCGATGGCGAGCGCGATCACGCTCGGCCTGCTGGAGACCGGTGGCCTGCAGGTCGACGGTGCCGGCTGGCTCGTCTACGGCGCCGGGATGGCCGGCTGGGGCGCGGCCGCCCTCGGCGGTTGCCGGTGAAGAACCGGCTCAAGCTGCTGCGCGAGGCCCGAGGCTGGAGCCAGGGCGTGCTCGCCGACCGGCTGGACGTGTCCCGGCAGACCGTGAACGCGCTCGAGACGGGGCGCTACGACCCGTCGCTGCCGCTGGCGTTCCGCATCGCGCGGCTGTTCGAGGAGCCGATCGAGGCGATCTTCGATCCGGGGCAGGACGAGGCGGCCGCGGTCGGGGCACGGGGAGCCGACGCGCGCTGACCGCTCCGGGACCGGTGCGGGTGCGGCGGTCCGCCCTCGGCTGGTCCTGTGCGGCTCTTCCTGGTCGGCGCGAGCGGCTCCTCCGGCTGCAGGAGGCCCGGGGTCGACCGGGGTCCTGCTCCGCCCTGCAGCGGCTCGTCCCCGCGTCCTGTGCCCACCGGGTTGACGGTCCTGTCGGTGGCACGGTCTACTGTTCCTGTTGTTCGAACACCTGTTCGATCAAGAACTGCAGATCGATGCGGGAAGGTCCTCGCGGGCCTTGCCGCAGGGCGGACTCCGTCCGGCGGTGTGAGCGGGGCCCGCCCTCGCACACCACCGGACGGTGCTCCGGTCCGGGCGCAGCGTGGGGAAGCGCTGCGCCCGGACCGGGGACCCGTCCTCCTGCCGCCTTCCCCCGGCACCCCGCGGGCAGCGACCGCTGCCCGCTCCCCGGGAGAGGAGCGCCATGTCCCGCCTTCACACCGACCCCGTCGAGGTGCGTCGCCGCGACGACGAGCCCGTCCAGTTCCTGTGGCGCAACCGGCTCTACGTCGTCCGCGCCGTGCTGGCCCGCTGGACCGAGTCAGGCGGCTGGTGGCAGGCCGCCTCCGTCACCGCGCTGGCCAGTGGCGACGCCTCCCAGGACGGGGACGCCGGCGCCCCCCGCCCGTTCGAGACCGCGCCCATCCCGTCCTCCCCGAAGTGGGCCCAGCGCGCCTGGGGAGAGCCCGCCCCCGACGTCGGGGCCGCGCTGGGACCGGCCGGCGTCGACGACGGCGAACGGGACTGGTGGCGGGTGGAGGCCGGTGCCGGGAGCGCCGCCGGCACCGGGGTCTACGACCTGTGCTTCGACTGGTCCCGCGGGACCTGGTCGCTGGCCCGGGTCCTGGACTGACGACATGACCACGACGACGTCGCGCCCCGAGCACGCTCCCGCTGGTGAGCCCGCTCTCGCCGGCACTCCTGCCCGCGCTACCGCTGGTGAGCCCGCACCCGCCCGCACCCCCGCCCGCACCCCCGCCCGCACTCCCGCCCGCACTCCCGCCCGCACTCCCGTCGGCCAGCCGCGGCCCGACCGGCCGGAGCTCGCAGTGCGCACCTCGGCGCTGCCGGCAGCCACGCTGCTCGCGCTGTCCCGACGCGGCCTGCTCGAGGCCGCCTCGGCGTCCCATCCCGTCGACCGCTACGCCGCCGCGCACCTGGCCGCGCTCCGGTCCGCAGCCGCGGTGCTCGCCTGCCGGGCGCGGCCCACGTCCGGTCCCGGTCGGCGGTCCCGACCCACCAGTGCCTGGGTGCTGCTCACCGCAGTGGCACCCGAGCTGGGGGAGTGGGCCGACTTCTTCGCCGCCGGTGCGCGCAAGCGCGCCGCCGCCGAGGCGGGAGTGCCGAGCGCGGTCACCGCCCGCGAGGCCGACGACCTGCTGCGCGACGCCGAGACCTTCCTCGCGGTCGTCGAGACCACCCTCGGCCACGCGCACCAGCCCCTGCTCGCGACCTCCTGACTGAAGACGAGTGCCGTGCCCGACCCCTTCGTCCACCTGCACGTGGCCAGCGGCTACTCGCTGCGGCACGGTGCCTCCTCGCCAGCGGCCCTCGTCCAGCGGGCCGCCGAGCACGGCATGGACACCCTCGCGCTGACCGACCGCGACGGGGCGTACGGCGTGGTGAAGTTCGCCAAGGCGTGCGCCCGGAGCGGGGTGCGGCCGGTGTTCGGCGTCGACCTGGCCGTGGCACCGCTGCTGCCCGGCCGCCCGGTCGAGCGCCGCCGTGCGACGCCTGCCCGCGGTGGCGCCTTCCTGGAGCGGGAGGTCCCGGTCCCCTCCGGCGCCGCCGTCCCGCGCACCTGGGGGCTGCCCCGGATCACGCTGCTGGCGCGGGACGGCCGCGGCTGGGCGGCGCTGTGCCGGCTGGTGTCGGCCACCCACCTGGCAGGGGAGCGCGGCGTGCCGATCACCACCCTCGACCTCGTCGCCGAGCACGCCGGCGGCGTCGCGCAGGACGGGGCCCTCGCCGTCCTGCTGGGACCGGCCTCCGAGCTCGGCCGGGCGCTGGCCGCCCGCCGCCCCGACGTGGCCCGTGACCACCTCGACCGCTGGCGCGACGTGCTCGGCCGGGACGCGGTGGTGGTGGAGGTCGTCTCGCACCGCGGGCAGGGCGACGCCGGCCGCGCGGCCCGGGCCCTCGGGTTCGCGCACGAGGCCCGGTCCGCCGCGGTGCTCAGCAACGTCGTGCGCTACGCCGACCGCTCCGACGCCCCCACTGCCGACGTGCTCGACGCCGCCCGCCGCCTGGTCGCCCTCGACCTGCGGCACGTCGACCGGCGCAACGCCGAGGCGTGCCTCAAGAGCGGCAAGGAGATGGCGGAGGTCGCCGAGGAGGTCGCCCGGCACGCCGGCCTGGACGACGGCGGGCGGGCCCTGCTGGCGCGCACCCGGGCCGAGGCCGATCGGTGCGCGGTCGACCCGCGCGCCGACCTGGGCATCGGCGAGGTGCACTTCCCCGAGCTGGAGGTGGCCACCTCGGGAGCGACGGCCGAGCCGCTGGCGGTGCTGCGGGAGCGGTGCGAGGCGGGCTTCGGGCGGCGCGGCATGGCCCGGCAGAGCGAGACGCTCACCCGCCTCGACGACGAGCTGGGGGTCATCGCCGGGCTGGGCTACCCGTCGTACTTCCTCACCGTCGCCGACGTCGTCGACCTGATCAAGGGCATGGGGGTGCGGGCGGCCGCCCGCGGCAGCGGAGCGGGCAGCCTCGTCACCTACCTGCTGGGCATCAGCGACGTCGACCCGATCCGCTACGGCCTGCTCATGGAGCGGTTCCTGTCGCCGCTGCGCCACCAGCTGCCCGACATCGACCTCGACGTCGAGTCCGCCCGCCGCACCGAGGTCTACGAGCAGATCCTGCAGAAGTACGGCGGAGAGCGCTGCACCTGCGTCTCGATGATGGACACCTACCGCGCGCGGCACGGCATCCGCGACGTGGGTGCGGCGCTCGGGCTGCCGCCCGGCGAGGTGGACGCGCTGGCGAAGGCGTTCCCGCACATCCGCGCCTCCCAGGTGCGGGCAGCCCTCAACGACCTCCCCGAGCTGCGCGCCAGCGGGCTCGGCAAGGGCGACGACGCCGGGCGCGTGGACCTGCTGCTGCGCCTGGTCGAGCGGCTCGACGGGCTGCCCCGCCACATCGCCCTGCACCCGTGCGGGGTGCTGCTGTCGGACCGCACGCTGCTGGACCGCACGCCGGTGGAGTCCAGCTGGCTGGGCTTCCCCATGAGCCAGTTCGACAAGGACGACGTCGAGGAGCTCGGGCTGCTCAAGCTCGACGTCCTCGGCATCCGGATGCAGTCCGCGATGGCCTACGCGGTGCAGGAGGTCAAGCGCGTCGACGACGAGGACGTCGACGTGGACGGGATCGACCGCGCCGATCCGGCCACCTTCGACCTGGTGCAGTCGACCAAGACGCTGGGCTGCTTCCAGATCGAGTCGCCCGGGCAGCGCGAGCTGGTCGGCAAGTTCGCGCCGGAGACCTTCGAGGACCTCATCATCGACATCTCGCTGTTCCGGCCGGGGCCGGTCAAGAGCGACATGGTGCGGCCGTTCCTGGAGGCCCGCCAGGGCTGGGCGATGCCCGACTACCCCCACCCCGATCTCGCCGAGCACCTCGCGCAGACCTGCGGCGTCGTGGTGTTCCACGAGCAGGTCCTGCAGATCGTGGCGACCATGACCGGCTGCACCCTCGCCGAGGCCGACGAGGTGCGCCGGGCGCTCGGCGATCCGCAGGGCCAGCCGGAGGTGCGGGTGTGGTTCGTGCCGACAGCCCTCGCGCGGGGCTACGACATCGGGGTCGTCGAGCGGGTGTGGGAGGTGCTCAAGGCGTTCGGCTCGTTCGGGTTCTGCAAGGCGCACGCGGCGGCCTTCGCGCTGCCGACCTACCAGTCCGCGTGGCTCAAGGCGCACCACCCGGCGGCCTTCCTGGCCGGGGTGCTCACCCACGACCCCGGCATGTACCCCAAGCGGCTCATCCTCGACGACGCCCGCCAGTTCGGCATCGCCGTGCTCTCGCTCGACGTCAACCTCTCCGCTCCCGGCTACGCCGTCGAGAAGGTCGGGGTGTTCGACGAGCCGCCGCCGGCGATCCTCGGCCAGGTCCCCGGACAGGACACCGGGGCCGGCCCTCCCGGCGCGCCGGGTGTGCCCTCCCCCCGGGTGCGCCCGCCCGACCTGCGGCTGCCCGACGGCCGCGGCTACGGCATCCGCATCGGCCTGGACGACGTGAAGGGCATCAACGCCTCCGAGGTCGCCCGCGTCGTCGCCGGCCGGCCGTACGCCTCGCTGTCGGACTTCTGGCACCGCGCCTCGGTCTCGCGCCCGGTCGTCGAGCGGCTCGTCGTCGCCGGCGCCTTCGACAGCCTGTACGGCCTGGGCTCCACCGTGCCGGGACGTCGCCGTGGCCAGGTGACCCGCCGGGACCTGCTGCTCCAGGTCGCCGAGCTCGACCGGTGGAGCCGCTCCACCGCTGCCGCGCAGCGCAAGGTGTCCCGGGGACGCCGTCCTGCCCCGGCAGCTCAGCAGGGCGAGCTGGTCGCGCTGGACGACGTGCGGGGCAGGGCTGCCCGGCAGTCCCAGGCGGCCGCGGTCCCCGAGCCGGTCGACGTGCAGCTCGCCTTCGACCTGGGCGACGCTCCCGAGCAGACGGTCTCCAGCGGGCTGCCGGAGATGAGCCGCGCCGAGCGGGTGCGCGCGGAGCTCGACGTGCTCGGCCTGGACGTGAGCTCGCACGTCATGGACGCCTACGCCGGCTTCCTGGCCGAGCTGGGCACCACGCAGGCGCGCGACCTGCTGGGCTGCCGCAGCCGGCAGGAGGTGCTCGTCGCCGGGGTCAAGGTCGCGACCCAGACCCCGCCGATCCGCTCCGGCCGCCGGGTGATCTTCGTGACCCTGGACGACGCCACAGGCCCGCTCGACGCGACCTTCTTCGAGGACGCCCAGGTCGGCTACGCCACCACCGTCTTCCACTCCTGGCTGCTGGTGATCCGGGGGGTCGTGCGCCGCACCGGTCCACGCGGTGTGTCCATGCAGGCCCTGGGGTGCTGGGAGCTGCCGGCGCTGCACGCGGCCTACCTGTCCGGGGGCATGCGCGCGGTCCTCGAGCTGATGGACACCCCGGCGGAGGTGACCGAGGCCGCGGTGCAGGGCGCGGCTGCCAGCCGCTCCAGCCGGCCGGTCATGACCAGCCCTCCGCTGGTGGGGGGAGGGGCGGGGCACTCGGGGGTCGGGGGAGCGGTCCACGTCTACGCCACCGGGTTCAAGGCCTCGCCGTACGCCGACATCAAGCCGGCCGGCGACGGCTCCGGGACCGCCGGTGGACGCGGGACGCCGACAGCGCCGCGCAAGCTGTGGCACTCCAGCTCCGGGAGCTCCGGCGGATGAGCGCGCTCCCGCCCCGCTGCTCGTTAGGCTCGGCCACCAGCGCACCCGCGCCCCGGGTGCGCCCACCCGCCCACGTGCGCGACCGACCCCCAGGAGGACCGTGTCCGACTCCCCGGCCGCCGGCGCACCGGACGCTCCCGAGCCTGCCCGTGAGGCGCCCGCTCCCGCCTCGGGCAGCGGGCAGGGCTCCAGCGGCCGGCACCCCGCTGCTGGCAGCGGTCGCGCTCCGCGCAGTGCCGGACCGGCCGGCTCCGTCCGGACCGCTGTCGTCTGGGAGGTCCTGTCGGCGGTGCTGGCCGAGGCCGGTGCGCAGGGCAGCGGGCTCGACGTCGTCGACGCAGGAGGCGGTACGGGAGGGTTCGCCGTCCCGATCGCCGAGGCAGGGCACCAGGTCACCGTCCTGGACCCCAGCCCGGACTCGCTCGCCGCACTGGCCCGCCGCAGCGCCGAGCGCGGCCTGCAGCACCGGGTCCGCGCACTGCAGGGCGACCTGCACGACCTCCCGGCGCTCGTCCCGCCCGCCAGCGCCGACCTCGTCCTGTGCCACAGCGTCCTCGAGGTCGTGGACGACCCCGCCGAGGCCCTCGCCGCCGTCACCGCCGTGCTGCGCCCGGGGGGACGGCTCAGCCTGCTCGTCGCCGGCCGGGCCGCCGCCGTCCTCGCCCGTGCGCTCGCCGGTCACCCCGACGAGGCGGCGCGCGCCCTCACCGACCCGGCCGGCCGGTGGGGACAGGCCGATGGCGCCGTCCGGCGCTTCTCCCCGGACGCGGTGCAGGACCTCGTCACCGACGCCGGGCTGCGGGTCGAGCAGGTCCACGGGGTGCGGGTGGTCGCGGACCTGGTCCCCAGTGCGCTGCTGGACCTCGAGCCCGGAGGACACGCAGCCCTGCTCGCGCTCGAGCGGGCGCTGTCCGACCGCGCACCCTTCCGCGAGCTCGCCACCCAGCTGCACGTGCTCGCCGTCCGCCCCTGACCCGGTGCCTGCCGTAGCCGCCCCCGATCCGCTGCTCCGCCGGCGGCAGGCGTGAGCCGCGGCAGGGTGGCGCCCGTCGGGCCGGCGGCGGGTCCACCCGGCGACGACACCGGGTGCACGGTGCTGCACGTCGACATGGACGCCTTCTACGCCAGCGTCGAGCTGCGCAGCCGCCCCGAGCTGCGCGGCCACCCGGTCATCGTCGGCGGAGGTGGCTCGCGCGGCGTCGTGCTGTCGGCGACCTACGAGGCCCGCGCGTTCGGCGTGGCCAGCGCGATGCCCATGATGCGGGCCCGGCGGCTCTGCCCCCAGGCCGTGGTGATCTCGCCGGACCACGCCGCGTACGCGGAGTCGTCGGCCGGCGTCATGGAGGTGTTCCGCACCGTCACCCCGCTCGTCGAGCCGCTCTCGCTCGACGAGGCGTTCCTGGAGGTGTCCGGGGCGGCCCGGCGGCTGGGCGGTGCGCGCCACGTGGGGGAGTGGGTGCGGGCGACCGTGCAGGACGAGCAGGGCATCACCTGCTCGGTCGGGGTGGCCACGACCAAGTTCGTCGCCAAGCTGGCCTCGGCCCGCTGCAAGCCCGACGGCCTGCTGGTCGTGCCCGCCGACGAGGTCGTCGCCTTCCTGCACCCCCTGCCCGTCGCCGCCCTGTGGGGGGTGGGGGAGAAGACCGAGGACGTGCTCGTGCGGCTCGGCCTGCACACGGTGGGCGACATCGCCAACACCCCGCTGGCCACCCTGCAGCGAGCGTTGGGCAACGCCACCGGGGCGCACCTGTCGGCGCTGTCCTGGGGGCGCGACGCCCGGCCGGTGGTGCCCGTCGAGCCGGACAAGAGCATCGGCGCGGAGGAGACGTTCCCCGTCGACGTCGACGACCCGACGGTCATCCACCGCGAGCTGCTGCGCCTGTCGGAGCGCACAGCGGCGCGGCTGCGCGCCTCCGGCCAGGTAGGCCGCACCGTCTCGATCAAGGTCCGGTTCTCCGACTTCACCACGATCACGCGGACCCGGACGCTGCCGGAGGCGACGGACGTGGGACGAACGGTGTACGGGACCGCGCTGGCGCTGTACGAGGCGCTCGGGCTGGAGCGGGCCCGGCTGCGCCTGGTCGGCGTGCGCGTGGAGGGCATCGGTGAGGCGGCGAGCTCGCCGCGCCAGCTGCTGCTCGGGGAGCGCGACTCCGGCTGGCGGGAGGCGGAGCAGGCGGTGGACCGCGCCGCACGGCGCTTCGGCGCCGGTGCGGTGCGTCCGGCGACGCTCGTGCAGCCCGGCAGCGAGCTCCCGCCCACCGCCGCTCCTGAGCCTGCTGGGCGGCGTTCGACCACCCGTACGGGAGGCAGGACGACTTCTCGGGGAGACTCGCCGTGACGTACGGCTCGCGTCCTCGTATCCTTGTGCGAGACGGGCCCGCACTGGACCCGTCCGGCCGCTGGTCACCATCGGTGGACACCTCTGGGAGGGAGCGTCGTGCCGCTCTCTGAGCACGAGCAGCGACTGCTCGACCAGATCGAACGCGCCCTGTACGCCGAGGACCCCAAGTTCGCGTCCACGGTGCGGTCCACAGACTTGCGCACGCACATGCGGAGGCGGCTGCGACGCGCCGGTGTGGTGCTCGCCATCGGCTTCGTCCTGCTGATCGCCGGCGTGCCGACGCAGAACTTCGCCGTCGGCCTGGCCGGCTTCATCGTCATGCTGGGCGCGCTGGTCCTCGCCCTCGCGGCCTGGAAGCGGCTGGGCAGCGCCCCGTCGAACGTGCGGGTCGTCGGCGAGCGCTCCCCCCGCCCCGCGCGCGGCTCCCGTGCCATCCGGTCGCGCCCCAGTGGCGGGTTCCGCTCGCGGCTCGAGGAGCGCTGGAAGCGTCGCTGGGACGAGCGCGGCGAACAGGGCGGGCGCTAGCAGCACACCCTCGTCGCCGGCCGCTCCCGGGTCCTGGCATGCGCGACCCGAACCCGCTCACCAGTCCGTGCGCCCGCTGCACGCGCTGTGCCGGTACGTACGCCCGCTGAGGCGCGTCGTCACGGCTCGCTGCGCGCGTACACACGCCCGTTGAGGCGCGTTCACGGCCTGTCTGCGCCCGCACGCCCGCAGTCCGGTGCGCCGCGGGACCAGGTGCGTGAGCTGTCCCTCAGAGCGGGACGGCGCCCCGCGGTCTCACAGGCCCCCGCACTCGAGTGCTCGTCTGGCGGTGCCGCCACGTGACAGGCCCGGCCGGCCGCGCGAGCGCCGCGCGGGGCCCAGCACCTGCTGGTCTGCAGCAGGTCCGCAGACCCCCGCGTCCGCTCCCGGGCGCTGCGCTGCCGCCCGGCCACGACCTGGTCGAAGGTGAGCAGCCCGAGCGCCGGCACCGGCTCGCCAGTTGCGCGCGACGAGCCGGGCCCGGCGGCCGGGGGGACGCCGCCGCTCGCGGCAGCGGCACCGGCGCCGCTACGCGACCCGTGAGCGGACCTCCGACGGCGCTGCTAGGCGGGCCGCCTGCGCAGCCGCCGGCCGACGGCGGAGAACGCGCGGTCGACGGCGTCCAGCACGTCCGCGCAGGCGCTCCCCGCACCCGATGCCATCCAGCGCACGGTCGACGGAGGCAGCAGCACGGCGCGCAGCCGCCGCGACCGGCGGGCGGTCGAGCGCAGCTCGTGCCGGACGTGCGCGCTGTCGGACGCCAGTGCCCCGCCCCCGCCCGCGCTGCCAGGGGGCGCGTACCGCACCCGCTCGACGTCCCGGGCCAGCCGGTCGAGCGCCTGCCGGGCGTCGGGGTCCAGGTGACGCTGCATCGCGAGCCGCGCCGCCGCCTGCCGGGGGCTCTCCGCGTCGCTCCAGCCGTGACCCACGTCGACCGCGTCGTCCCGCAGCTGCTCCCAGGCCACCCCCGCGTCGGGCGTCCTCCACCGCGCACGACGGCGCAGCACGTGCGTCAGCGCGGGCAGCGCGAGCAGCAGGAGCAGGCCGCCACCCAGCAGGATGCCGCGCACCGGCACCGCCGGCCCGTCCTCCACCGGTGCGGCGACGGGTGCGGTCCGGCCGTCTCGGGCCAGGCCCGCCCGAGCGGCGGCCGCCGCCTCCTGGCGCTCCTTGCGCTCCAGCGGGCTCTCCGGTCCGGCCTGGTCCACGCCGGGACTGGCCGAGGGCTGCGCCACGCCCGTGTCGTTCTGGTTGCCGCCCGGGGTCCCCGACCCGTACGCCGGAGGGCGGATGCCGTTGACCGACGGCGTCGGCTCGAAGCGCAGCCAGCCGACGCCGTCGATCCAGGCCTCCGGCCAGGCGTGCGCCTGCTCGGTCGTCACCAGGTAGCTGCCGTCGGCCGTCTTCGTGCCGGGGGTGAAGCCGACGGCCACCCGCGACGGCACCCCCGCCACCCGCAGCATCGCCGCCATGGCGGTGGCGTACTGCTGGCAGAAGCCGACGCGCTGGTACAGGAAGTCCTGCAGCGCGTCGGGGGTGTCCCCGGTCAGCGTGCTCTCGGAGTACGTGAAGTGCTCCGAGGCGTCCCGGAAGAAGGCCTGCAGCGCGGCGGCCTTGCCGTAGTCCGAGCTCTCGTCGGCCACGATGCCCTCGGTCAGCGTCCGCACGGCGGACGTCACCTCGATGGGCTCGTCGTACGGGGCCACGTCCGGCGGCACCGGAGCGCTCGGGCCGTCCAGCAGCGCGGTGTCGGGCAGCACCCGGTTCGCCACCACCCGGTAGGGGTCCAGGTCCTGGGTGTCCGTCCGGGTGGCGAACACGCTCTCGCTGCCGACGTCCCACATCCAGGGGCCCGACACCGACACCCTCGTCGGCGTGGCCGGGGCCGGCAGCCAGGGCGCGTCGAGCTGCAGCACGTCGATCTGCGCCTCGACGGGGCGCACCGCAGCGCTCGCCGAGCGGCCGGTCGGCGTCGGCAGCGCCTCGCTCAGCCCGTTGTCTCGCAGGTTGCCGTTGAGCGTCTGCTGCCGCCAGCCCTCGCCGTCGTACACCCCGAGCGTGGTCATGCGCAGGTAGTCGGGGTCCGGGTCCGTCGTGGTGTAGCGCAGCACGTCGACCGGCTCGGGCAGCGTGAGCTGGCCGCGCAGCCGCACGATCGGGTTGTACGTCGTGACGCTGCGCCCCTGGCCGCTGCCTCCGCCCGCGCCGCCGCGACCGCCGTCCAGCAGCCGGGTGTCGAGGCCGGGGATCAGCGCGGGGACGAGCAC
>Ga0210040_10007537_pt1 | contig 13137 bp, 9 predicted proteins | sample CryGeyCG12114_NA_FD_185462 | JGI IMG/M metagenome (GOLD analysis project Ga0210040, IMG submission 185462) | Groundwater microbial communities from aquifer - Crystal Geyser CG19_WC_8/21/14_NA (SPAdes) (version 2) | ecosystem: Environmental > Aquatic > Deep subsurface > Groundwater | place: USA... | reverse complement strand
CGGATCGCGCTGGCGGCATGAGCGAACTCCTCACTTTGATAGCCGAGCCGTGGGACGACTGGGCGCTGATCGACTGCGGGTACGGGCGCAAGCTCGAGCGCTATGGCGACGTGCGGGTGATCCGCCCCGAGCCACAGGCGATGTGGGCGCCTGCCGAGGACGATTGGGCTGCAGATGCCGAGTTCGTCCCGGGTAGCGACGAGGAAGGTGGCGGCCGCTGGGTTCATGGCCGCCCGGTGCCGCGCAGCTGGCCACTGTCGCGTGGGCAGGTCCACTTCCATGCCAGCCTGACACCCTTTCGCCACCTCGGCTTCTTTCCGGATATGGCGCCGCAATGGGACTGGATGCGGGAACGGGCGGACGGCAGCGATGTGCTCAACCTGTTCGGCTACACCGGTGTCGGCACGCTTTCGTTGAGCGAGGCGGGCGCGCGCATGGTTCACGTGGACGCTTCCAAGAAGAGCGTCGAAGGCGGTCGTGCGAACGCCGAGCTGTCCGGCATGACCGACCGTCCGATCCGCTGGATCGTCGATGACGCCACCAAGTTCACGGCGCGGGAGGTCAGGCGCGCTCGCCGCTACGATGGCATCCTGCTCGATCCCCCCAAGTTCGGCCGCGGCCCCACCGGGGAGATGTGGCGGCTGGAGGAGCATCTGGCGCCTTTGCTCGCCGATTGCCGCCAACTTCTAGACAGCAACAGCCGCTTTCTGGTGCTGACCGTCTATGCGGTGCGGATGAGCGCGCTCAGCATCGGCGAGCTGCTGCGCCAGACGCTGGCGGAGCTCGGAGGACGGGTCGAATACGGTGAGATGGCGGTTCGGGAGGAACGCCGGGGCTTGCTGCTGCCCACGGCGATTTTCGCCCGCTGGTCTCGCGATTAGGTCCTCAAGGAACGCAAGGCCGCTCCGGCGGCGAACGGCGAGCCGACTAGCAGGAACAATGCGGTCGCCGCCTCCAGCTTCAGAGCGCTGCTGTCTCCACCAGTTGCGGACGCACCGAAGATCAGCAGCGGGACCGCCAGCGGCAGGAGGAGCAATCCGCCCAGCGCGGAGGCTCCACGCAAGCCCCCCGTCAGGCTCGCCACGGCGACGGCAAGCGCCGCCAGTGCCGGAGTTCCTATCGCCAGCGTCAGCAGGCTTCGCCCGAGCAGCGCCGAATCCAGACCGAGCAGCGCGGCTCCTGGTAACGCTGCCAGCAACAGCAAGGGCCCGAACGTCAGCCAATGGCCAAGGATCTTGGCCAGCGCGACCAGCTCTTCCGGGACCCGGCGTACGGCCAATTGATCAAGCACGCCGTCGGCGCGGTCTGGCTCCACCAACCGGTCGATCGGTAACAAGGCGGCGGTCAGCGCCGCAATCCATAGGGCGCCGCCACCGATGCGGGAGAGAAGCCGCGCGTCCGGCCCGACTGCGAATGGGACCACGGTTGCGACCAGCAGGAAAAATGCGACCGGCAGCCAGGCTGATGCTCCCAGGGCTCGCCTGACCTCCCGCAGAACCAGCGTATCGATCACGCCCCCAGCCTCAAGATGCCCCAGTCCCCTCCCGGAAGTGGCAGATGGGACGCAACCAGCGCCGCTCCGCCGTTTTCCCGATGACGGGCAATCAACCTCCCGACCGATCGAACGCTGACGTCGTCGAGCCCGTTCAGCGGCTCGTCCAGTAACCACAGCGGAGCACCGGAGGCGAGTACACGCGCCAGCCGAGCCCGTCGCGCCTGCCCCGTAGAGAGCAGTCGCACCGGGACATCGGCCAATCGATCAAGCGCCAAGGCGTGCATTGCTGCGTGCGATTGCCCGCTTCCGTCGAGCGTCGCCCACAATCCGAGCGCCCGAGCCAGGGTAAGCTCGCGGTCGAGCGCGAGTGCGTCGTCCGCCAGCGTGCAGGAAGCCGCTTCGACGTTTCCGGCGAGTGGCCTGAGCAAGCCCGCGGCAACGCGCAAGAGGCTGGACTTCCCGGCGCCGTTGGGCCCTTGCAGCCACGATCCTTCGCCCGGCCCCAGCCTCAGGCTCAAGCCCTCGAAGAGCAGCCGTCCGCCCCGCCAGCAGGCCACGTCCGACAAGGTCAGAAGGTCGCTCAACGCACCTGGTCTTCCAGCGCGTGCATGTCAGCGTCCGAGAAGCCGAAGTGATGGCCAAGCTCGTGGATCAGGATGTGGGTGACAAGGTCCTCCAGCTGCTCTCCTTCACTCGCCCACTCGTCGAGGATGGGGCGGCGATAAAGGATGACCCTGTCCGGCAGCGTCCCACTGTCCGCGATGCTCCTGTCCGTCAGCGGCCGGCCCGAATAAACTCCGGTAAGTTCAAAGGGATCTTCGAGTTCCAGTTCGGCCAGCGTCTCCTCGTCGGCGAACTCTTGGACGGAAAGCACCACGTCTCGGACGTGCTCGGCGAAGGGCTGGGGCAGGCGCTCGAGCGCGCTGCGGGCTAGCCCCTCGATCTCCTCGGCTGACGGTGGCGGACCGAAGCGACGCATGAGCTTCGTCTAGAAGCTCGCAACCGCGAGGCCAAGCATTGCCCTCCCCGCCCCGCCCGACTAGAGGGACGGCCTTCCAGTGCATGCGGAGCGGTGGCCGAGTGGTCGAAGGCGCTCGCCTGGAAAGTGAGTATACGGCAAAACCGTATCGAGGGTTCGAATCCCTCCCGCTCCGCCAGCTGCGTAGGCAGTCTCAGCAAACACGACCCTACCACGGACCTGAGCGGCGTTGGTCAGCGGACGCTTGCCTGGATGAGGAAGACGGCGACCGATCGACAATTTTCTGTCGAAAACGAAGAAGGCCGGGCGTCGATCGGACGCCCGGCCTTCTTCCATGCGCCGCAGGCGCACCGGTTTTAGGGCCTTAGCCGCGCTCGGGAGCGGGCGGCGGCGGCGGCGGTGGCGGCGGCGGCAGCGGGCAGCTGTCCGTGGCCAGGATCACTGAACCGTCCGCGCAGGTTTGCGTAGCGGGCGGCGCAGCGACCGGCGGCGGCGGCGGCAGCGGAGCCGCGGCCGGAGCGGCAACGGCCGCGCCACCGAAGCGATAGCCCAGGCGCGCCCCGATGCCCTTCTTGTCGCCAAGGTCAGCCCAGGCGGCCAGTATCAGGCCCGTCGGATTTGGCAGGATGCCGCCCTCGATCCGGAACCAGGTCGCCTTGCCCTCAGTCTCCAGGCCGTAGACGTTGGCGCCGTCGAACAGCGCGACCCCGCCATCACCGCGGAACTCACGATAGACCGTGCCGTCGATGTACGGAGCCATCACGCCACCAAAGGTCGCCCGGAGGCCCGCCCGTCCGCGCGTCGACTTGATCGTGCCCAGGTCGTAGTTGAACCCGAACGCATCCACGTCGTCGAACTTGGTCCGGACAAAGCTCACACCCGCATTGGCGTCGAGCGTCGCTGCGCCGCCAAAGCCGAAGCGGTAACCGACCGATCCGTCAATGCCGTTGGCACGGGCATCCGCGCCCTCGCCATCGAACAGACCACTGTTGAAGTCGAGGTTGTATCGGTCATGCTTGGCGAGCAGTTCGCCGTGCAGGCCGATGAAGCCACCGAATTGACCGTAGGCACCGATGTTCCAGCCATTCGCCTTGAGCCCGACGTCGCCGATCCCGCGATTGTCGGCCTTGGCACGCGCATAGCCACCCGTGACGCCGACGCGTCCGCCGGCAAAGCCGTAATCGAAGCCGAGCTGGATGCCGCGCCGCTTGGTGCGGAGGTTCTGGTCGACGTCAAACGCGACGCCGTCGAGCACCTGGGTCGAGCCGTTGTCCATTTTGTCGCGGCTGAGATAGACCTGGCCCCAGAAGCTGGCGCCCACCGTGGCCGCCGGGAGGCGGGTCTGGGCGATCACTTCATCGGCGCTCTGGTACCACAGGCTGCGGCCAAAGCCGGTCACCGCCAGCGGGTCGAAGGCCGAGGCGTTCGGAGCGGAGACCAGCAGGAAGTCGCCGGCGTTCTGCACCAGGCTGTAGTCCACCAGCGCGCTGGTGTTTCCGCCAACCGTTCCGAGCACGAAGGCGTTGGACGACGCCGTGGTGCCGTCGACTACCAGGACACCGTCCAGGTTGAGCAGACCGGTCCCGCCGAAGGTCGCGTTGACGGTGGTGGTCCCGCTGGCCGCGCCGGTGAGGACCAGGCGATCCGCGGCGGTGTCATTGAAGTCCACCAGCAGGTTGGACCCGCCCGACCCCACAAAGGCGCTGTTGATCGTCAGCACGTCGCCAGTGGCTCCGTCCTGAAGGTCGATCGTGCCGGAGTTGGCGAAGCTGGTCTGACCCGTGATGGTCGCCGCACCTTCATCGGCAAGGATGGTGCCGGTGTTGGCGAAGACGGCGGCCGGAACGGTGAAGGTGCCCGGAGCGAGATCCAGCGTGCCCGCGTTGCTGAAGGAGGTGAAGCCCGCCAGACCCGCGTTGCCGCTGGTGTCGAGCGTCCCGGTGTTGGTGAAGGCCACCGCGGGACCAGTCAGCGTGAAGGCATTGAGGTTGATCCGCCCGGACTGGGTGAACGTCTCCGCACCAACGATGCTGGAATTGGCAGTCAGGTTGAGGACGCCGGCGCCAGTATTGGCGAAGGAGTCCGTGCCCGCTCCAAGATCGAGAGCCCCGGCGAGATTGATCGTTCCGGTGTTGGCGAGGGCCGTGTTGCCCGCATCAAACGTCAGGCCGGTCGCGGCATTGATCGTGCCGGCGTTGTTGAGCGTCTCCAGTCCGAGGATGGGAGTGGCGCCCGCAACGGACAGAACGCCGCCGGCCTGGTTCGTCAGCAGGTCGGCGCCGGCGCCGAAGTCGAGCGTTCCGGCGTTGATCGTTCCGGCGTTCGTGATCGTATCGTCGGCGGCGCCCAGCGTGATGGAGCCGTTGATCACCCCGCCGGCGCCGTTCACGAGCGTGATGTCGGCATCGTCGGCCACTGCAATGGCAAGGTCGCCCGCCGCGGCACCGATCCGGCCGGCGTTGGTGATCGTGGTCGCACCGGTGCCGAGCAGCTGGATCGCCTGGTCGGCTCCATCCACGGAGCCGGCAGCGCCGACCGTGATGGTGCGGGTGCCCTCCGTCGAGGAGACAAGGCCCGTTTCGCCGCTGACGTTGGCGTTCAGCGCGATGGCCTGATTGCCGGTCATGCTCAATGCCTCGATGCCGGCGGAACCAGCGCCCGATGCAGCAACCGCACCATTGGCGGTGATGTTGAGCGCACCCGTGGTGGTTTCACCGGTGACGCCGGTGCTGCCGTCGACCGTTGCCGTCACGGCGCCGGCGGTGGTGATGGTCACCGCGCCGGTGGTGCCGACGGCTGACACCGCGCGGGCCGCGTCACTGGTGACGTCGCCACCGTACACGACAGCGATGTTGCCGGTGCCGGTGGTCATGGCGTCGATGCCGTTGCCCACAGCGTTCAGGTCACCGGTGCCGGTGATCGAGATGGCGGCCGCCGAGTCGACGTTGTCGATCATGGCGGTGATACCGGTCAGCTGCGCCTGGTCGTCGGCAGCGCCGATGCTTCCCAGATTGTTGATGGCGATATTGCCGGTGCCGGTCGAGGCGACGATGATCCCGTCACCAAGAGTACCGGCTCCGCCGACGCCGCTGAGGATGTTTGCCGCGTTGGTAACGGTTACGTTGCCGCTACCGGCCGTGAGGATGTCGATTCCGTCGCCCCCCGAAGCGGCGATCGTCTCGCCGGCTGCCGTGGTAACGGAGATCGCGCCCGCATCGACGTTGTCAGCGGTTACCTGGATCGCGTCGCCGGCACCGGCGGACACGCTGCCAGCCACGTTGACCGCGATGGCGCCGGTCCCGGCATTGTCGATGATGATGGCATCGGTTCCGGCAGAGACATCGCCGGCGACGGCGAGCGACAAGGAGCCTTCGCCCGCAGCTTCGCCTTGGGCAAGCACGACGCCGGCCTCAGCGCTTGTGATCGATCCGGTCGCGGCCGCGATATTGCCGCCGGTGGATTCCGCGTAGACGCCGACCGAACCGGTCGTATCGACAGTCCCGGTGTAGTTGATCCCGACCGAGCCGGTTCCTGCATTGAAAGCAACGATGCCGAAGTCGGCCGAGAACACGTTGCCCGTGCCACTGATGCTGACAGCGCCATCCGATGCCGCATTGAAGTTGCCGGCCAGAATGCCGAAATCCAAGATCCGATCGTCGGCGCTGCCGACCATTCCGTTATTGACGAGGTTGACGTCGCCGAGGCCCTCGGTCTCCACGACCAAGCCGGCCTCGAGGGTGTCACCAGCGACACTCCGGATCGCAGCGTTATTGGTCAGGCTGAGGTTGCCCGTGGACGTCGGTCCTCCCTCCAGATCGATGCCGACATAGCCGCCGCTCACGGTGGTGCCAGCCGCCGTGGTGACGTTGATGTCACCAGCTGTTCCGAGGTGCTCGGCATAGATGCCGGTGTAGTTCGCCGACCCGACCACATCACCGCCGAACACGGCAGTGATATTGCCTTCGCCAGAATGCTGAAACCACGTGCCACTGCCCGCGGTGCCCAGGTTCAGGATGTCACCCGACCCCGAGTAGTTGATGTCGCCATTGTCGGTCCAAAGCGTCAGTGCTGCCGAGCCGGTCGCCGTGGCCAGATTGCCCGCATCCACCTGAATGAGACCGTTATTGGCAAAGGCGATACCGCTACCTGAGCCGATCGCATCAACCGCCAGGCCGAAACCGTCGACCGTCGATCCCGCCGAGACAGCCCCCGCGAAGGAAGTCGTACCCGGAGCCACGGTATAGGCGCGGTCAGTGGACAGCAGAGCGCCCACGTTGATTGTATCAGCCGTTGTTGTTGAATCACACGCCAGGGTGGTGGCGGTAAGGACGCACTGAGCCTGCGCGGGCGCTGCTGCGACCACCGTCATGCCAAGGCCGAGTGCCGATCCGGCAAGCAGCCGGATACGCGATTCCATCTTTCGCATTCATCATCCCCTGTTTGCGCCTTTCAGAGCGCGGTACGGATTCGACACGGAGCGAACCGTGTGGTGGGCGCCGGGTTCCGGCGAAACGTCGCGATTCCAGGATTGGTGCAAGTGGGCCACACTGCCCGATTCGCCTGACCAGCGAGGCAGTGAAGCTCGCCACCCCGAGCTTGCCTCTTCAGATCTCGGCTAGGTCCTGTGGCCTGAGGTGCGGAGTGCCGGTCCCGGCGGCTTCGGCTTGCTTGATTGCGTCCCGCACGCGGCGAGTGACCGGAACGCGCCTGCCGAACCGCTCGGCGAACTCGACCACTGCGCCCTGCAACCCGTCGATCTCGGTCGAGCGGCGCCGCTCCAGGTCTTCCCACATGGAGGAGCGGGCGCGCCGGTCGATGCGGACGGACGAGCGGGCGAGCAGGCGAAACAACGGCGTCGGCAGCTGCAGGACCCACGGCAACAGGGAGACGGGCAGCGGGCCCATGCTCCACGGCTTGATGCCCGCAAGGGCCAGCACCGCCAGCGCTTCGCGCTGCTGCGCCGCAAGCAGCTTGCGCCAGGGACGCTGGTGCAGCTGTTCGTGCAGGGTCAGGCCGGACAGGGCGTTCAGCGCGTTGTTGAGGTTGATCAGCAGCTTGCCCCACAGCACCGCCGGCATGTCGGACGAAGTTTCCACCGTCAGGTGCGGCACCGACAGGGCGCGGGTCACGCCATCGTGGCCATCCGCGATCACGATCGCGCCCGACGTGCCCCGATGAAAGTGTCCGGCGCCCGCGTGAACGACATTGAAAGGGACCATGCCGGGAAGAACGGTGCGGTGGGAAAGGCCGGCCCGAAGCACCGCCACATTTCCGACGCCGTTTTGAAGGCTGACCACCGGCGCAGCCGGCGGAGCATGGGTGGCGATCAGTCCGGCCAATTCGGCGGTGGCGCCGCTTTTCACCGTTACCACCACGATGTCGGCAGCAGCCAGCGCCTGCGGATCGGTGGCCAGCGTCACCGTGCCCGCGCCTACCTTGAGGTCGAGATCGTCCAGGCTGGTCAGGTGCAAGCCATGCCGGCGAATTTCGGCCGCGATCCGTTCCCGGCAGAGCAGGGTGACCTGGCGGCCGGCGGCGGCAAGCAGGCCGCCGACATAGCAGCCGATACTGCCCGCCCCCGCAACGACGATCCGTGGCTCCCTCATGCCGACCAGCATGGGCCGGTGTTCAAGCCGTTGACAAGCGCTGGCGGAGCCGTGACACAGGCCGCCATGGACGGCAGCCAACCCCATTATTTCCAGCACAGCGCCTGGCGCTGGTGGCGGCCCATGACCTCGGCGGCGCGATGGCGCTGGCGGTGAGCTGATCGCACCAGACCAACTCTCCCCAGTTTGCTTGATCGGCCCGCCCTCCGGCGGGCTTTTTCATGTCGTTTGAGGTTTCCATGTCCGATATCGCTTTGCTCCAGCCCCACCTGCCGGAGGATCATGGCCCAGTTCCCAACCCCCTGCCGAAGCTGCTGGCGGGAGAGGACCTGACCGCCAACGAAAGTCAGCATCTGTTCGAGCGCCTGGTGCTCGGGCGGCTGGAGCCGGCCGAGGTCGCCGGCATGCTGATCGCGCTCAGGATGAAGGGCGAAACTCCGGAGGAGATGATCGGCGCGGCCCGCGGCCTGTCCGAAGCGGCCCTGGCCTTTCCCAGGCCCAGCTATCGCTTCGCCGATTGCTGCGGCACCGGCGGCGACGGAGCTGGATCGATCAACGTCTCCACGGCGGCGGCGTTCGCGGCCGCCGCCTGCGGGTTGCCGGTGGCCAAGCACGGCAACCGCTCGGTCAGCAGCCGCTGCGGTTCGGCCGACGTGCTGGAAACGCTGGGGGCCCGGTTGCAGATGCCGCCCGAACAATCCCGCGCGCTGCTGGACGCGACCGGTTTCTGCTTCCTGTTCGCGCCCGCCTACCATCCAGGAATGCGCCACGCGGCAACCGTGCGGCGGCAATTGTCGGTTCGGACGGTGATGAACCTGCTCGGGCCGTGCGTGAACCCGGCACGGCCGCCGGTGCAGTTGCTGGGAGTCGCCGACGCAAGGATGCTGCGCCGGATTGCGCTGGTGCTCGACGCGGTGGGCGTGGAGGATGCATTGGTGGTCCACGGCGGCGGGCTGGACGAAGTGGCCCTGCATGGCGAGACGCGGGCCATCCGGTTGCACGGCGGTGCCCTGACGGAGCTGGAGCTGACGCCCGAGCAGGCCGGGCTGGAACGGGCGCCGCTCAAATCGGTGATGGGCGGCGATCCGGTCGAGAATGGCGCCCGGTTGCGGGCTCTCCTGCGGGGCCATGGGGGCGACGCCGAAACCGACATGGTAGCGCTCAACGCCGGGGCGTTGTTGATGACAGCCGACGTCGCGGACGACCTCAGGCAAGGCACGGCGCAGGCTCGCGACGCGCTTCGATCAGGAGCGGCCGGACGGATCCTGGATGCGTTCGTGGAGGCGAGCCGTGGCTGACGTTCTGGCGGAGATCGTCCGCCACAAGCGCGACGAGGTGGCGGAGCGGTTGCGCGGGTTCGATGGGAGCGCGGCAGAGCCGAGCCGGCACTCGCTCAAGGCGGCGCTGTCCAAGCCGGGCGCCCGGTTCATTACCGAAGTGAAGCGTTCGTCGCCGTCGGGGCATCGCTCGTTCCACTCGATCGAGACCGCCGCTCGGGCCTATGCGCCGGTGACGGACGCGATCAGCGTGCTGACGGACCAGCGGTTCTTCGGTGGGTCGCTGGCGGCGTTGCGGACCGTGCGCGAGCTGTTCAATGGGCCGATCCTGGCCAAGGATTTCGTGGTTGTGCCGGCCCAGGTCACGGAAGCCAGGCTGAACGGCGCAGACGCGGTGCTGTGCATGCTGTCGGTGCTGGGCGACGACCATGCGCGGGCCGTGATGGCCGAGGCCGAGCGACTGGGCATGGACGTGCTGGTCGAGGTGCACGACGAGGCCGAACTGGACCGCGCCCTGGCGCTCGGCGCGGCCATTATCGGCATCAACAATCGCGATCTCAAGACGCTGCGGACCGACCTGGCGGTGACGGAGCGGCTGGCATCGCGGGTTCCGGAGCACGTGCTGCTGGTCAGTGAGTCGGGCGTGGCCACCCGCGGCGATGTCGAACGGCTGGCCCCTCACGCCGATGCCTTTCTGGTGGGATCGTCGCTGATGGCGGCCGAGGACGTCGGACAGGCGGCACGGGCGCTGGTGTTCGGCCGGGTCAAGATCTGCGGACTGACGCGCGCGGAGGATGTGCATGCCGCGGCGACGGCCGGTGCGACCCATGCCGGGCTGATCATGGTGCCGGGCACGCCGCGCGCGTTGACGGCTGAAGCCGCACTGCCACTTGCCCACGTTGCGCGACAGGCCGGCTTGCAGGCGGTCGGCGTGTTCCGCGACTCCGCGCCGGCCGAGGTGCTTGCCGCAGCCGACCGGATCGGCCTGAGCGCCGTCCAGCTGCATGGCCACGAGATGCCGGGGGAGGTTGCCGCGGTTCGTGCGGGCTTCGGCGGGGAAGTATGGACCGCCGGCACTGCCGGCCGGGGCGGACACCGCCAGTTGTTCGACACGGGCGCGGGCGGGACCGGAGAGGCGTTCGACTGGAGCGACATTGCTGAACACCCCGGCAAGGCTCAGGCGTTCCTGGCCGGAGGAATTGGCGCGGACAACGCCCGCGCCGGGCAGCAAACGGGTGTTTACGGCCTGGACGCCAGCTCGCGCCTGGAGTCGGCGCCAGGCCGGAAAGACCCGGCGAAACTACAGGCGCTGTTCGATGCGCTGCGGGTTGATGATCGGAGAGCCCAATGAAGCACGACGGACGCTTTGGCCGCTACGGCGGCTGCTATGTGCCCGAGATACTGGTTCCCGCGCTGGAACAGCTCGAAGCGGCATTCCTTGAAGCGGAAGACGATCCGCGCTTTGCCGCCGAGCTGGAGGAACTGCTCACCACCTACGCCGGACGCCCGACGCCGCTGACCCGCTGCCGCAACCTGGCCGAGGGTACGCCCGCGCGCATCTACCTGAAGCGCGAGGACCTGCTGCACGGCGGCGCGCACAAGACCAATCAGGTGCTGGCTCAGGGCCTGCTCGCCAAGCGGATGGGCAAGCGGCGGTTGATCGCGGAGACGGGTGCGGGCCAGCACGGGGTGGCAACGGCGCTGGCCGGTGCGCTGTTCGGGCTGGAGACCGAAATCTACATGGGCGCGGACGACGTTGCCCGGCAGCAGCTCAACGTGTTCCGGATGGAGCTGATGGGGGCCAAGGTGATCCCCGTCACCGCCGGTGGACGGACGCTCAAGGACTCTGTCAACGAGGCGCTGCGCGACTGGACGGCGAGCTTCCCCGATACGCATTACCTGCTCGGCACGGCCGCAGGTCCCCACCCTTTTCCGACCATGGTTCGGCAGTTCCAGCGGGTGATCGGCAAGGAAGCGCGGGCGCAGGTGCTGGAGGTGGAAGGACGGCTACCCGACACGGTGGTCGCCTGCGTCGGAGGCGGCTCCAACGCCATCGGCATGTTCAGCGACTTCGTGCCCGACGAGGGCGTCGAGCTGATCGGGGTCGAAGCCGCCGGCAAGGGTCTGGACGGACATGAGCATGGCGCCACCATCCTGCGCGGATCGCACGGGATCCTGCACGGGACCGAGACCCTGGTGCTGCAGGATTCCGACGGGCAGGTCAGCGACAGCTGGTCGATCTCGGCCGGGCTCGACTATCCGGCGGTCGGGCCGGAGCATGCCTGGCTGAAGGAGAGCGGGCGGGCCGGCTATGTCGGGGTCGAGGACGGCGACGCGCTGGCCGCATTCCAGGCGCTGGCCCGTTCCGAAGGGATCATCCCGGCGTTCGAAAGCGCCCACGCCGTGGCGCATGCAATCCGGCTGGCCCGCGATGCCACGGAGGAGACGGTGATTGTCGTCAATCTTTCCGGGCGCGGCGACAAGGATATGGCGCAGGCCGTGCGCCTGCTGAAGGAGGATGCATGAGCCGCTACGCCCAGATGTTCGAGCGCCTGCACCAGCGGGCGGAGGGAGCATTTGGCGGCTTCCTGATGCTCGGCGATCCCGACGTGGCGACCAGCGCCGCGCTGCTGGACGCCCTGGTCGAGGGCGGCGCCGACATGGTCGAGGTGGGCATTCCCTTTTCCGATCCCGTTGCCGACGGGCCCGTCATCCAGGCAGCGGCCGATCGTGCGCTTCGGGCCGGGATGCGGGTGGATGACTGCTTCGAGCTCATCCGCCAGTTCCGGGCCAGGCACCCAGCGGTGCCCGTCGGCATCCTGACGTACGCCAACCTGCTGGCAGCGCGCGGACGCGACCGGTTCATGGTGGACGCCGCCGCGGCCGGCGCGGACTCCATCCTGGTCGCCGACGTGCCCAGCATTGAGGCTGCCCCTTACGCGGAGGCTGCACGGGCGGCCGGACTGGAGCTGGTGATGATCGCCGCGCCGAACACGCCGGAGCCGGTGATCCGGCGCATCGCCGAGCTCAGCGGTGGCTACACCTATTGCGTCGCCCGGGCAGGCGTGACCGGCACCAGCGAGGCGCTGGCACTGGATCACGACCGCTTGTTCGGCATGCTGGGCGAGGCCGGTGCACCACCTCCCGTGCTGGGCTTCGGCATCTCCACGCCCGAGCAGGTCGCGGGCGCGCTGGCGAGCGGCGCCGCCGGTGTGATCGCCGGTTCCGCCCTGGTGAAGCTGGGCACCGATGCCACCGCACTGCGGCAGCTTGTCAGCGCCATGAAGGGCGCTACTGCCCTCCCGACCAAAGAAAGGGAGAGCTAATGGCCGTTTCGCTTACAGGCAGGACCGCGATCGTCACCGGGGCCGGCGGGGGCCTTGGGCGGACTCACGCGCTGCTGCTCGCGCGGGCCGGCGCACGGGTGATCGTCAATGACATCCCGCAGAGCCTGGCCAATGCCGAGCAGGTGGCCGAAGAAATCCGCTCCTCGGGCGGCCAGGCCGACGCGTTCGGCGCCTCCGTGACCGACGAAGCCGCCGTCTTCGAGATGGTCGGACAGGCCGGCACCGTCGACATCCTCGTCAACAATGCCGGCATCCTGCGCGACAAGAGTTTCGCCAAGATGGACCTGGCAGACTTCCGGCTGGTAATGGACGTCCACCTGATGGGCAGCGTCATCTGCACCAAGGCAGTGTGGGACGGCATGCGCGAGCGCAATTACGGCCGGATCGTCATGACCACTTCGTCCAGCGGGCTGTACGGCAATTTCGGCCAGTC
>Ga0210040_10007536_pt1 | contig 13137 bp, 13 predicted proteins | sample CryGeyCG12114_NA_FD_185462 | JGI IMG/M metagenome (GOLD analysis project Ga0210040, IMG submission 185462) | Groundwater microbial communities from aquifer - Crystal Geyser CG19_WC_8/21/14_NA (SPAdes) (version 2) | ecosystem: Environmental > Aquatic > Deep subsurface > Groundwater | place: USA... | reverse complement strand
TCGCTAAAAGTGGAGTTCGTGCATCATGAAAAGTTCATCACTAAGCAGCAGGCGAAGGATGCCATCTTTGAGTGGATTGAAGTGTTCTACAACAGGGAACGATTGCACTCATCAATCGGTTACAGGACGCCAGTTGCATTTGAAGAAGAATTTATGTTAGTCGGATAATCTCGTGTCCGTTTTTGACGGGTAAGTTCAAGTCGAAATATCGGAAAGATAATAATCGTGCTTCTCCACCAAAGAAAGGCACATAAGTGATCTGTAAGATTTAACCGCCTTCATAAATAGCTGCAAGGTCTCATGGAATAGTTCAATCCGACTCAGCTCGCGTACCTCACCTATGATGTGAGTGGAATCGATTCTTTGTTTACTCCCCTTTTTGACAAGCCCACATTCTTTCAAATGATCGAGGACTCGATCAAAGGCATAGGAGGCTCGCTCATTGTCGAGTAAGCGATCTCGAAAATAGACTAATGTCGTCGGATGAATCCCCTCATAGTCGAGCTCCAGACCGAGCGCAATCTTCCAATCTAGACGGAAGCGTAAATTATTAGCCGCTGCGCGGTCGGACAACCTTTCAAGATACTGAAGGATCAAAACGACAAGGAGAACAACAGGCGACACAGGAGGCCGTCCCTTTTCCGAATACATTGCTTCAAAGTCAGCTAGCTTGATTCGGGGGATGATTTCTTTTTGAAGGGTGAAGCATAAGTCGTCCGGGCGCAAAAAATCTCTGAGCATCAAATCTGCCCCGAATAATTGTCGTTGTTTTAAAAAGTCTAACTTCATAGACTATGATCTACCAAATTATGGGGACTTTTTCAGCAAAATCTATTTAATAGGCGAATTCGAAACTGAATCAGTTAATGGTGATGATAAACTGAAGAACCTTTTCAGTGAAAATGGTGGACGGATTTCTGCTCTAAGCGTCGAAACATTCATATTAGCTCCTCACGAGCTTTACAGTTTAAAAAATCTCGCTTCATCATTAGGGCTGCCAAACGGAAACATTATTCCTTTGGTAAACTTCAGCGAAGCACTCACACAGACCGTCAGTGATTTTGCAGCTCCCTACATTGCCAACGCTGCGCGAGACGGTTTGGCGTTTGTCCTAGACAAACTTGAAATCAGTCAAGGCTACCGGGTCGATCTCGGATTTCCAAATTGGAACTTTGGAGAAGTTAAGGGCGAGATTTCCATTAGTATTCCAGAGGTCGTCAAAAGCACAATCCTCAACGCATTTGAAGATGCCGTCAAACAATTCGTCAGCAATGGTTTTCAGCAATCTTTCCCACCGAATTTAAATGGAGTCTTGCCGGGTGCGATCAACCGGATCGTTAACCTCTTGCCAAATGTTTTGGACATCACCGCATGGACATCAATTCTAGATGACTTAATTCGCCAGGTGCTGCCTTGGATGAACGGCGATGATCTTATCGAAGCCTCGGTTTTGATTTCTACTCTTCAGCTTTTGAAAGCTGGTCCAAAGACAGACGTAGTTAGCTACGTGCATTGGAGCTTCGCCCCGATATTCGAATCTCGCCCTGCTGTTACAGATCTCGTTCGACCCTTTGCCCGCGACTTCCTTGGCTTTATCAAAAATAGGGGAAATCCAAATGGCTTTTGGGCGTGGATTAGCAAGGATTCCGATACTGTCTCCGCACAGCTAAGGCTTTTCGAAGAAAATCATCCCAACAAATGGTGGCAGTACGCTTACGGACCCACACCATTTACGGCTTGGATTACGGAATCGGTGAACTCCAATCCAGATGATTACTCTCGAAGTGCGCCGCGTCTTGACTATCTCCTTTTGCATGGATTGGCCGAAAAAGGGGCGCCTCTTGGACTTGGAGCTACTGTCCTCAACCTTAGACTCCTCCTCGATGCCCTCGCACGTGGTGTCGAAAACATTGTCTTTTTCATCAAGTCACAGTTCGAAGCAACTGGCCGCTATGCACGCGAACTTGTAGACGCTGCCGGAAGGATCATAAATGAATCTTGGGAAAAAGCTGGCATCTATACACGGGAAGTATTCGATGGCGACTTCGTCAGTTTTAAGGAAATCCGAAAAACCACTGGTGAAGTCGAACAATGGATATTCGGCGAAAACGGAGTATTTGTTCGGCTGAGTCGCTGGTGGAAATCTGCGGTTGATGGGTCCGTTTCTCCGGGCGATCTGGTCGAATTCCTGACAAGGAGTGCGGATGGCGTTTTGGAACGCTGGCGCTGGAATGTCGATGGAGCCTTTGAAGAAAATGTTAAATGGTGGCGCTCAGGCACGGACGGCGTTGCTTCAGCTGCAGATACAGTAATCCAAATGGTAAGATCAGCAGGGGGCGAACTCCTAAAATGGGTCTTTGATACCAATGGTAACTTGCAAAGGTTTGATCGTTGGTGGCGTTCTACCCTCGACGGAGCAGCAGATGCAGCCGATAACATAGAGTCCAAGATTCGCGAAGCCGACGGTGCTCTCAAGCGCATAGTCAAAAATACTGAAGGCGCATTGGTCAATATCTATAAATGGTGGAGATCGACTCCATTGGGAGGTGCCGTTACAAGCGACCTAATTGAAAAGCTTGAGCGGGATGCAAATGGACTTCTTCAACGTTGGCGATGGAATACTGAGAGTGTTTTCCTTGAATATGTGAAATGGTGGCGATCGACGACAGAAGGAGTTGCTGCTGGTGCTGACATGATCGAAAAGCAGATTCGCGATGCAGTAGGGGCGCTTGAACGATGGATATTCGGAAGTGATGGCGTATTCCAACAGTATGATCGATGGTGGCGTTCGACAGTCACGGGCAGCGCGGCGGCTGCAGATTGGGTCGTGCAAAAAGTTCGCGATATCGACGGGCAAGTACGTCGATGGATTAGAAACGAAAGTGGTGTTTTCCAGGAGTTTGCTCGTTGGTGGCGATCAACAAAAGATGGAATCATTGACAATGTAGATCTTGGAGCCCTGGAAATTAGGGACATTTCGGGTATACTCACCCAAACCTTATGGTTACCCGATGGATCGTTTCAGTCGTTTAATAAGTGGTCGGAGTCTACCATCGATGGTGCGACCGAAATAGTTAACCAAATCGAAGCGAAGAGGCGTCAGGTCACGGGTGAACTCCAACGGTGGACATATAGTGCCGGTCGAGTTCTAACAAGCACGCATAAATGGTGGAACTCAACAGTAGCTGGTGCGGCTGAGGAAGCCCAGTTGATCTTGAGGTACACGCGAAACGCGGCAGGTGTTTTGGAAAAGTGGGCCTGGGACATAAACCATGTTTTCACAGAATATCGAAAATGGTGGATGTCTGGCATTGATGGCTCGGCTGAGGTTAGTGCATTGATTCAAACCAATCTTCGAAATGCCGCTGGTCAGCTCGAACGGTGGATTTGGGACAATAACCACGTTCTTCAAACGTACAACCGCTGGTGGACTTCAACAGTTGAAGGCGCAGCGACAGAAGCCGAACGCGCGCTCAAAAAGCTTCGCGATGCCAGCGGTTTCATGAGGCAGTGGGTATGGAACCAGACCGGGGCACTTTTGCAATACAATGAATGGTGGCGCTCAACCGAGGATGGCGTAGGAGCTGCAGTGGATAATACCCTGCAACAGGTCAGAGAATTGAATGGCGTCTTCAAGCAATGGGTACGAGATACGAATGGTGCGCTTTTGAGCTTTGGCCAGTGGTGGCGCTCGACAGAAGACGGCATCGCGGTCGGTGCTGATATGGTCGAAAAGTTGGTAAGGTCTGCAAGCGGAGTGTTGGAAAAGTGGATCTGGGCACCAGGGCTGATCTTCCAAAACTATTGGAAATGGGGAAATTCCGCAGTTACTGGTGCTGCAGCGGCAGTAGATCTCATCACGAAATATACTCAGCTTCCCAACGGTAACAAGATCATAGAAACCTTCTCCAATGGAGTGAAGATCGCAGAGTCAGTCTTTAACGCGATTGGCGAGCTGATTGGAGGAATCTCGATTCCACTCCCTTCCTGGCCTCCTAGGTGGTAATGTGTAATTAGTTTTTCGAAAGGTGGATCGGTTGCATCCTTAAGCATATAATGGACGCAGCAGATCACCTATCGGAGGACTCCATGAGAGCAAAAAAATGGCTCCTACCAGCCCTATGCGCGATTCTCCCGAATTCCGGTTATTCGATTTCATTGCCAAGCGAACCTTGCCCATCTGTAAAAATATCTAGAATTCTTGAAGATATTGGTATTAAACAGAATACTTTCGGTCGCTATGCAGTCGAAAGGGCATCCTGCCAGCGGTTTGATGATCTCGGTGTTGTACATTGTGTGGTTCGCGATCAAAACTCTCCCTTTACTGTCGTTCAGCTTACGGATGCAAAGGCTTCTACGTTAATGGAGAGTTTGGTTAGCTTTGGTATCGCCGAAGGTGTGGATCTTAATCTTCGAATGACCTCAGTCGGACCCTTGACCATTTCGTGTGCCGAAAGTTCAAAAGCGGACTGCGAAATTACACTTTCGACACCTGGCACAGGCTCTAATCCAACAGATCCAGGAAATGGCTCAAATCCGCCTGTAACGCCAAATGATGATGCTAGCTCGACGCCTGTTCCTCCAGGGGAAGATTCTACTCCGAGAGGTCCGGCTTCTACCGGAAACTAAGAGGCCGACTTCGCGCCGCCTCATAAAACTTTGCTTCTGTTGAAATTATAATCAGCCCCGTGAATAGGGCTACCAAGTGGGCTTTGCCATCGATCTGGAGGCCCCTTATCCACCTGGATTGTGGACAACTTGAGCACCCTCTTCAAGTTGGGCTATCAGAGAACGTCCTGTGAAGTATTCGATTCGCAAAGCATAATTCAATTTCAGCGTCTAATACCCATCATGCGGCGAAGCCAGGATCTTATTACGGTAAATTTCGCTGGCCGAGGCTCACTGCCGGGACTATGAATTTCAAGCTCTCCCCTAAAAATTCCGAAATATGGGTTTGGCGTCTCGGCTGAAGTCCGGATTTTGTCTTTAAACCAGGATTTACCTGTTGAAAATTCTCGATTCATAGTGAAAACTTCAGACCTTCGATCTCTGAACGGGTTTATAATTTCAACAGATTGTACGAGGATTTGCTTGTCAGATAGCATCCGTACTTCCTTTTCTGAACGCCATGCAGGGTCCCAGTAAAGTTTCTCGGATGCTTCCAAATCAATCGCTTCTGGCTCTAAAACAAAACCCTTCATAACGATGAAGCAGTATTCATGCGATGGATGAAACTCATATTTTCTCGGCGAGTATTCCTGATCGTAAGACCAACAAGTTCCGACTCCGTGTTTGTTCCAAAGATCCACAAGTGCTTCCAGACTCTTCTGATACTTAGTTAGTACCACCACTGATCGATATAAGGGACCATGGACTATTAAATTCCTAAGAACAATTTCAAAATCGTCTCTTGGCATCTTTCTTTCTCTTTACTAAGCTGCATCTCATTAAAAGGCCAAGAGATGTAAGCCGACGTTACTTCGGCTCATAATATCTATCCACCTCTCCTGTGTACAAATCGTACCTACTTTTTAAACTGGGCTATCAGAAAGCCCTGTGAGGTATTCTATACGAACAGCAAATTTTTCCGCGATCAAGCGCAGCGTTGCAAGCTGAGGCTTATTCTCACCTGATCGCCATTTGCGCGCCTGTTCTTCGGAAACTGCGAGAAATTCACCAAGCTTGGCATTGGTGTCAAGACCGCGCTGGACGGCAAGCGCCGTCACCCGCTGACCGAACATCTGCTTTATATGATCCCGCGCCGCATTTTTTACTTCGCTTTCTATCGCATCGCGGTGATGGGTTTGATCGCGCTCATCCCGAGACAGCTTTGGAACGCTTTCCTGTTCGAAAAAGCGTTTGACATGAAAGAGGAGCACATCATCTTCGCGCTCGCTAACCCATAGGCGAAACTTTTCCAAAAGAAGCTCATCCGAATAAGCGCGATCGGCAGCTGCGCTCAGCATTTCTGAGTCTGCTGGACTAAGGTGTATTCGGTCGAAGTGTGAAAGCACGAGATGGATCGTCTGACGAACTTGATCCTGCTGGTCCAAATGTTTCGCAAGTAATCCCATAAATCGCTCCAAAGTCAGTAATCCAGTATATTCAGTAAATTTTCCAGCTTTGAATGATGCCGCGCCTATAATCGTCCCAGACGCCAAGACCATGAGTTGCCATGTGCTTATACCATTCTTGGGTTCCGTTCGAGCTTCCCTTGGAAAGCTCTTGCTTGGTCCTGCAGCTCAGAGCCACTATCTTGTGAACTCCTTGCTCCTGTCGCGCTCCGAATGCGATCCGGAGCCTGCACGTTGGCCAATCAAGCTTCACATAGTGGATTCCACTTTTCGTTCCAACTTCTGGCGGAACCCCAGGACTTTGAAGACACTGTGGCCAATTCTGTTGCAAAAGCTGAGTTAGCACGTAGACATCAATAGCTTCCGAATCATCGAACAGCGAGCCTTTCCGGCTGTGAAAGTCATTGTAATATGGTTCAGTAAGCCAGATCTCGACCGCCAATCTAAACTCCTTATCGGCAAAACCACCAAAAACATTATATCTCAACTAAAAACAACTTAAAACAATAAAACCTGCATTTGCCTTACCGGATAAGACACTGATTTTATTGGATTCTCGAAAAGACGAGCCTAGGGTTTCTCTGGGTCGATTCGGACTTTAGCAGCTTTGCGCAGGCGCGCTACCCAGCTTTTCCAAAGAAGTATTCGAGACTGAGCCACAAATGAAGAATCAGTATAGGACTGAGATTTATTGCTAAAAGGAAGCTCCGCTTTGGAAAAACGAAAGTCTCTGGAAAATACCGACGGAACCTTATGGCAAGAAGTGAGAGGATCGGCATCAAAACTAAAAGTCCACCACAAACCCAAAAGAAAAAAAGCTTATCAGAGGTCCATGCGTAAAAGCTCGGGTGATTGGGCTCGATCCGATGCATCTGCTCGGGCGTGGCGTTGTAGAGGTCTCCCAGCGCCTCAAGGTCTCTTCGGGTCGCATGGATTCTCGTATGAAATCCATCGTCCCAGTTCATTATTGATTTTTTCATATCGAACTCATGTCCAAGTCCGAGGTAGTGACCAAATTCGTGAGTTACGGTGGGGTAAAGCCCATCTTCCATTTGGAGTCTATTCATATCCAAAAGAATATCTGACGGAACAACCCAACCACCTTTCACATCTACTGCCTTCTGGGTTAGACCACTATTTCCAAAGCCAAATGATCTATGAAAATTGTACTTTCGCAGCGGCACAATACAGCTTATGTTTACATCAGAAAAGGGAGGGTAGGTATTTGGTCTGTCTATCGTTAATTGAAAGCCGAAAACATCCAGGTTCCAATCGCGGAAGCTTTTTTGAATCGCTTTATCTTCCATCTCAGAAACAGCTCCGCAATAGCTCAAATGAACCTGCTTTGATTCAAGGCGGAATTTATTCTCACCGAAAATAAAGGTATTGAACCTTCTCGATTTCTCAACGACGCCATTTTCCTTTCGAGCGAATGTGAAATTCATCATCTGCTTTCCCATCAACACTCCGTGTGTCCAAAACAGAATGGAAAAGGTATCTCCTCTCGGATTTACGCTGTAGTGTAAAGGATAGACAGCAATATCATTCATACTTTCAAGAGCAAGCCGATCACCTTTCACGCGAAATTGAAACTTCCATATCCCCTCGGACGAATACTCATATATCCCCGTATTCGTGACCGAGGAGAATCGATATCCTGATTGATCTCTATCCTCTGGCTTTGCGCTTTTTGTATCCTGATCGACCTTATTGTCGTCATATACTTTATCAGAATCGCCATCTTCGTAAGTGCTGTATTCTTGATAGCTAGTTGTGGTAATCAACCGGAAGTCGTTAAAGTTTTGAAAATTAGTGAGCGTCAAAAAACTTTTTTCGTTTCTCACGGTTCCCCATATAAGTTCAAATGGGTCTCTATGCCTACTGTAACGTTTTCCGTTAATTTCAAATAGCCTAACGGCTTCGATCGCTTTGCGTGCGCTATATTCCGAATAGGAAACAATGCCAACACCCAGAATCATGAGTGCCAAAATCGCAGAAACTCCAAACTTCATCACCTTATTTCGCACTGGTCTATATCCTCCATCGTGTTGTCACGGATATGGGTTCATCGAACTTCACGTGCCGCTGCAGCAGTCTGATCGCGAATCTGCATTATATACTGAGCACTCAGACCACCATTGAAGTCGGAGATGGGCCTGGTCGGCCCGCAAGTTTTAAAATCGATCCAGACCTTCCCTTTATCTCTCGATGGTGCTTGAGGGTCCCACATAAATAGCCAGCCGTTTTTGCGATAGAAGCGTTCTAATCTTTCAGGATGATCATCCATATCAACAAAAGAAAGAGTGCCTTCGATCCGATCGACGTTATTTTTCTCAGCGAATTTCCTAAGCAGCCGAAGAAGGTACGTTCCAGCGCCTTTACCATAATGATTTCCTCTCTCGCTGTCTCGGCCATGCACAACAATATCTGAAACAAAGTAGTATGAAATGCCTCCGCCAAAAGCGCTTTTGTATTCGACCGTAAGAACGTGTGCTAAATGTCGAAACGGCTCTGCCTGGATTGCAAGAATGCGCTTTGGATGTCTCCCTTCAATCTGTGCAGTCAAATAGAATAGATCCCCTTCCTTGTTCCGAAAAAACCCATGATTTTCGTAGTCAGGAAATTTACCCATTGCTTCCTCGACAGCCTTCTTCATCCGCACCATATCGTCATGAACAAATTCCAATCGCCTCTCATTGCTTTGTAGGCGCCTGCGTTTCCTTTGGTGCCGTGATGTGCGCGGGACCAGATGCAAAAGGACCCAAATCACCTTAATGCTCAGAAAGGCAAGCCACCATCCAGGGATCAAATCGTCACTACAGCTAGTTATCAGAAATGTTTTTTCACTCAGATCATCTTCCTGCCAAGGTATATCTAACGCACATCCGATTGTTTCACCAAGAACGCGCTGCAGTTCACATATTTCTCGCGAATATATCGAGCTCCTCTGCTCACTCGAAATCACCCTGGGGTCTGATGCCCAGGCGTAAAATGAAAACTTCTCCCCGATGCGCATCTCTGCCAGCTCCTTCTGTTTAAGGTCTTGAGAGTGACGAATATGCAAATTTCTGAAGCGCCTTGAGTCGTCGCCGTGATTCATAGCGAAAGAGTGGCGCAAGAAAGTATGAGATGAAACGCGGTTTCCCAACGACGTTATAATGAAACCTAATTTTCGTCTCCGATTGACTCAGTTCTTCGAGAAGCCAAGTTCCAGTAAATGTATCGAGAAACGTAGGACCCTGGATCATGCGTATCGCAGCGAGCTTGGGAGGTTTAAACGAGACATATTCAGTATCCATGGAAAGACCAAGCTTTTTCTCGGTGGAACGCACTATGCAGCCAATCCCGACTTTCCTGGAAATAATCTTTGCTTCGCTCAGAAATGGGTCCCATTCAAGTCGTCGATCATAATCATGCAAGAGATTAAACAATAAATGGATAGGTCTATTGATAATAAGTTGTTCGTTAATTTTCATTTCGGCCATCCTTCTCGTCTTCACGCGCAAACTTCAAAGTCAGCTCTGAAAGACCTCGCCTTAGCTCTTCGTGTCTCACCTCGCTCCGGTCGTAGCGCCTTGTGATCGCTCGTGACCTATGAGCAAATCGCCTTTGGCCTTCCTCCTCCGTTCCGCCTTGTTCACGAAATTCTGTGTACCCAGATACGCGGATCATTTGCGGATGAAGCCCCCTAAGACCAACGGCTTCCCCTCGGCGCCGAACCATATCTCGGATATTTCGCGGCAGAATTCTATGGCGCGAAAGATCTTCACTTCGGCCCCTTCCGGAACGAAAAAGTGGTCCATCTGTATCGTCTGAAATTCCTGCGGCCTCGATATAGCGATCTAGGATCGCCCTTAGCTCCGGGTGGACTTCTTTGATCACGATCTGTCCACCCTTATCGAGAAAACGCAGCCACCAGCGCTCGCCCTCCTGATAATAGTCGCGGACTAAAAGCGTCGCGAGAGCTTCCAGCCGGTTCCAACAGAGATACATTGTCGCGACAAGGGCATGATCTCTGAGATCGTGAAGCTTTTGCGCCTTCTCAGGCCCCGGAAATCCCCCAAAAAAAAGCGCAAGTTCGCGCCGGTTGAGGGCCGGAGTTGAGCCGTGACCGGATTGATAGGGGTCTGAGGGAACTTTTACCGATGCCGCAGCGTTGCGATCCAAAAGTCCACGCACCTCCAAAAATCCGAGGAGTGACTTTACCGCCCTCTGATGGAGAATTCTTTGCGCTGGGCCGAGCGGAAGATTTTCAGAATTCAGCTTTGGACGCTTTGAAAGATAATCTTTATAGGCTGCGATGTGGATAGCACGCAATTCTTCGAGCGTTAGATTCTTGCTGGCAATCCAGGCTGCAAATTCCTTGAGAACTGTCAGATAATTTTTTCTGGTGCGCGGTGAATTTTGAGTGATGAGCCATTCAAAAGTCCCCTCATGAAGCTTTGGATCTCTGGAAAGAAGCAGAGCGACGGGGGTTAAATGCGAGGAAATTTCTTCAATTTCGCTTCTCCCTTCCATGCTAACTCCTATTCCGAGCGAAAGCCGCTTATCTTTTGGTGAATATAGGTCATAAGGGTGTGAATCGTGTTGATCACAAGCTGAGCCTCTGCCGCCGCAATAAGAATTGGATTCGGGTGAGCAACGCTCCCGCGATTTCTGATTGGGTTTAAAGCGTCAAGAATTGCTCCCATCTTTCCGAGAATCATATCGGTATCCTGACCCCGATGACCTTTTGCAGTGAAAGCGGGATGGTGCTCGGCAATATGCTTGAGCATCATGACCATCGTGGTTTTATCATTAACGGAAAGACCTTTGGCCTCGCTCAAGTCCTTAAGATATCCATGAAATGCCGTGTGCGCGCGATCGATGGCGCTGACTGGACCTTGTGAACTGGAAAGAAGGACCTTTGCATCTTCAAGAGCACGCATCACTGTTTCGCATGAATGTTGAAAATCTACCTTCACCGAAGCCGTACCCAGTTCAAGCTCTTGAATCCAACGTTTGACTTCTTCGATCATGCCTTCTCGCGCTGTCGTTACCTCAAAATCTTTGGCATTTTCGGGCGGAAATCTTTTAAGAACTCCACGAAGTATTGTGGCCTGGGTTGCTCGGTCGGCTTTTTCAAGGATGGTTATAAAACGTAGCCGCGTAGTGCCCTGAATCTCGTCTGGGTCTATATAGAGATTGCAGTAGTCGGGGTAGAAATCCCGGTGGGTCCGATAAGAAAAATCGCCAAGGTAGCCCTGGCTGTCCACACCGATGTAGCGCGTAACGAGCCTATTGATTTGGGGCTTATTTAGCTTTTCCATGCCTTCGCCTCCCCTCCTCACGTATAGGAAAGCTGAAACTTCGCAGCCCCTGCGGGACCAAACCTTGCGACAAGGAGACCTTCGACCACGTTTTTAAAGTCTTCATCCCCCAGCTCATTCATGAGTTCATAGAGATTGACCTTCGCGTCCCCGTTCCAGATCGACACACAAACCTCATAAAGTGCCCGCTCACCGCCCGACAGACCCTGAGGGCTCGCGAGTTCGCTTCCCGGCTTTTTCCAGATGGCGGACTTCAGGCGCGGGTGACGGCGGACGATTGCATCGATGGCCGACGCCTGATTTTTCTCTTCCATTTGCAGCTTCCTCCTGATGGTCAAATCGGCGCATTAGAGACCCATAGCAGAGCCCCAGCTCTTCAAACTTAGGCGATCCCGTGAGTTCTTACAACCGACAATAAATGTTGTCGGATATAAAAAAAGGCCAGCCGTGCCCAGCTTTTAGCCGCTCTGACTTCGAATCGATCGCAAATAGATGAGGGTGCAGAAGGGACGTTCCTGTAAGCGGGACTTATACCCGTTAATGCCTGCAAACGGGATAAGATGAGCATAGATATGCATACATGACATATAAAAATCACTTTTATATGTTGCTCGGCATCCTTTCATCTATGGGGCTAATTCGTTATGCTAGAAGCTTCCACCTTTCCAGAAACTATCGAAATTGGGTTCACTGCTGCGCGGTAACATGTAGCAGCAGGGCCACACGAGTTCGCAGGGAGCTTTATATTTGAGCCAGGAAATTCCGACGATATCCCTTAGCCATGAAGACAAAAAAGGTCATCGCGACGAAGTATTTAATGGTCTCGAAGAGACGATCAATCCTTCCGATCCTATGGGGGCATATGCTCGAAAGCTTTTAGCGATCCTTGGCCTTATTCCGTTTACGCAAGGCATCTTGTCGTTTGCTGCTGGAAGCTGGGGAGAAGCAGAACAGGATAACGTCAATAAAGTAATTATGGAATGGCTCCGTCTTCAGAAGGCTGAGGTTGAAGAGATTTCACGGACCGTATTTGAGTTGATGGAAAGACTTGACCTGGGAGACGAAGAAACAAGAAAACGGGTCGAAAGCCCCGAGTACCTTCGATTAATGAGGAGAGCTTTCCGAAATTGGTCTGCTGCGGAAAGTGAGACGAAGCGCGAAGCCATTCGCAATCTCCTTAGTCATGCAGGAAGCACCAAAATATGCACCGACGAGGTGCTAAATATTTTTCTCGGATGGATTGAATGGCTTAATGAGATGCATTTTGCCGTTATTAAGGCTATTTACAAAGAACCCGAATCAAGTAGAGCAGACATTTGGGATGCGATAGGAGGTCGCCGAGACGTTACTGATAACTCTGCGGAAGCTGACCTTTTTAAATTTCTAATTGATGAACTCACCCGAGCACGAATTATTCGCCAGCAACGAATGGTCAATCGCGCCGGACAATTTGTGAAAAGTAAACCTGTTCGTAAGCCAGGACGAAGCTCGACAATGCTCTCGGCATTTGAAGACGGAAAGCCCTATGTCCTAACTGAACTTGGGCAGCAGTTCGTCCACTATTGCCTAACTGATGTCGTTCGAAAAATTCGGGATAATTCGGAAAAAACTGGATGAGAGATCCTAATTCGACAAAATGCATTGCCTGCTGAGGACATTGAACATACCGACGCTCGACTATCGAGCCTCGCCGCCCCCTGAACAGGTTGCTCTGAGGATCTTGAAGACAGTCTCGCCTCAGGCTCTGATCATCG
>Ga0210040_10007535_pt1 | contig 13140 bp, 10 predicted proteins | sample CryGeyCG12114_NA_FD_185462 | JGI IMG/M metagenome (GOLD analysis project Ga0210040, IMG submission 185462) | Groundwater microbial communities from aquifer - Crystal Geyser CG19_WC_8/21/14_NA (SPAdes) (version 2) | ecosystem: Environmental > Aquatic > Deep subsurface > Groundwater | place: USA... | reverse complement strand
CCTGCCAGCGCCCGCCCCACCGAGCGCACGTCGTCCAGGGTCTCGGCCCCGCTGTCGACGACGCGGCGTCGGGTCTCGGCCAGCAGGTCGCCGACCATGGTGCCGATCTGATCGCGCACCAGCGCTTTCAGTTTCCGGTCCAGCGCCAGATCGGGATAGCGCGGCCCGATCGCGTCCCAGTGCCGGCGGACGAACGGCTGCTCCAGCAATTCCTCCAGCTGGAGGATGCCCGCGCGCAGCCCGTCGTCGATGTCGTGATTGTCGTAGGCGATGTCGTCGGCCAGCGCCGCCACCTGTGCTTCGAGGCTGGGCCAGCTGCCAAGCTCCAGCCCGAAAGCCGCGTCGGCTTCGGCCAACGCCCGCTTGGGCTTCGCCACCGGGCCGTTGTGCTTGGCCAGCCCTTCCAGCGTTTCCCAGCTGAGGTTGAGGCCGTCGAACTCCGGATAGGGCGCCTCGAGGCACGTGACGAGCCGCAGCGTGTGGCCGTTGTGGTCGAACCCGCCCCAGTCCGCCAACGCCGCGTCCAGCGCGTCCTCCCCGGCGTGCCCGAATGGCGGGTGGCCAAGGTCGTGAGCCAGGCACAGCGCTTCCGTCAAATCCTCGTTGAGTCCGAGCACGCGGGCCACCGTGCGGCCGATTTGCGCCACCTCGATTGAGTGGGTCAGGCGGACCCGATAGTGGTCGCCATCCGGCGCCACGAACACCTGGGTCTTGTGGCGCAGGCGGCGGAAGGAAACCGAGTGGACGATCCGATCCCGGTCGCGCTGGAACGCATCGCGCGGCCCGCGCGGGCCGGAGTCCGGCTCGGCAAACAGGCGCCCACGCGACCGGCCGGGGTGAGCGGCCAGCGCCGCGGGCACCGTCATTGCGGCGGAAGCTTGGTGACCTGCTGCCCCGGTGCATTGGTCCAGCTGGAGGCGGGGATGTCCACGCTGCCGAGGTCATCGGCAAAGGTGCGCGCGTCCGCCGCGTTGCGGAACGGACCGATCAGCAGCCGGGCACGGCCGGGCTCCTGCGCGAGGTAGCCGTCGATGCCGTTGAACAGGTCGCGATTGCGGTCCTTGAGCCGGCGAAACTGGGCCGGCAACGCCGCGGGGTCGGAACCGCTCGCAAGCTGCAACCAAACCCGTGGCCGGGAGGCCGGCATGGCAGCAGTGGGCGGCCCGGATACCGGTGGCCGGGTGGTGACCGGCTGCGCATACGGGGTGGCGGCAACCGTCGACGCTGGCGCTGGCGCTGGCGGTTGCGGCTCACCCGAGCGAAGCAGCTGGTCGAGGTCGCCCAGCCGGTCGCCCACGCTGCGCGGCGTGGCGGAGGCCAGCGCCTGCCCGCTGCCGGGAATGACGCCGAAGTGGACCGCCGCAACCTTCTGCGCCGGACCCAGGGTCGCCAGGCGCCGCAGGAACGGGTCCATGCTTCCGGCCAAACCGGGCAGCGCCACGTTGACCGCGCTGCGGGCGCCGTCCGGATCGCCGGTCAGCGCCAGCACGAACGCGCGCGCCCTGAGCGCGCCGGGATCGCGCCGGGCGAGCAAGGGGTCGAGCGCGGCGAGCGCGTCGGCCCGGCGCCCGCTGACGGCAAGGCTGAGCGCCAGCCGCCGCCGCGCCTCGCTCGCATCGCTGCCAGTGAGTGCAACGCGATAGTCGCTCTGCGCGCGGGTCTGGTCGCCGAGCAGGTCGTAGGCGAGGCCCCGATCGAGCGCGAAGGAAAGCGGGCGAGCGCCGAGCCGCTGCGCCGCGTTGAAAGCCTGCATCGCCGCGGCCGGATCGAGCAGCTGGACCAGTGCCGCCCCTTGCCCGACCTTTGGCACCCAGCTCGCCGGGTTCACCTCTTCGGCACGGCCGTAGAAACCAATCGCAGCCTCCGCGTCGCCAGTGCCGAGGGCAGCCCTGCCGGCGCCGAGCAGCGCATTGTAGTCGTGCGGCGAGCCGGCCAATGTGCGGATGTGCCGGGCGAGCGCCGCGGCCGGGCTTTCCGCCACCCCCGGTGGCGGCGCCAGCGGCGGTGGCGGGGCGTTGCCGCCAATATATTGCGCATGCGCGGACCCCGACAGCAACGCCGCCGCACACAAGCCAAGCGCCAGGTTACGTACCATCCCCATCCCGATGGCAGCTGTTAGCTTGACCGGAGCTTGCCGCGAGGGCCCGCGCGACGGGCCGTGAGCCGGGACGGGTGAGCCGAAACGAAGAACCCCGGCGCGAGGGCCCCCATCAAAGTATCACTTTAATGGGAGCCATGGCCGGGGTCCCGTGAAAGCCTGTCCTGATGCGCCAGGCTTACTGATTGTTCTGCCGGTTGAGAAAGCGTGGGATGTCCAGCGGCTCGCGGCGAATGGCCGGGGTCGGCTCGCTGTCGACCTTGCCGGCGCCGCGGGCGATGTTGCTCATCCGCTCGAACAGGGTGCCGGTGTCGCGGGTCTGCTTGGCGACGACCGGTGCAGGCGCGGGAAGCGGCGCCGCCGCTTCCTGCTCGGCGACGGGCGGCGGCACCGGCGGCGCGCCGACCGGCGAGGTCAGGATGTCCTCGCTATCGAGCAGCAACTCGTCGCTGGCCTCGTCGTCGTTGCCAACCTGCGTCGCTTCCCCGCGCGGCTGCGGCGCGGCCGGCACGGCAGCGACCGGAGCCGCGGGCGCGGCATTGGCGCGGGCGCCAGGGAAGGTGAACACCTTGGTCGACGCGGCCGAGCCGGTGCTGGCAGCGGTCGAGGTCGGCTTGGCCGCCTCCTCCGCTTCGATGCCGGTCGCGACCACGGACACGCGGATGCGGCCTTCCAGCTCGTTGTTGAAGGCCGAGCCCCAGATGATGTTGGCGTCCGGGTCGACCAGTTCCTTGATGTGGCTGGCGGCCTCGTCGACCTCCATCAGGCGCATGTCCTCGCCACCGACGATCGACACGATCACGCCCTTGGCGCCGCGCATCGACACGCCATCGAGCAGCGGGTTGCTGATCGCCTTCTCGGCGGCCTCGATGGCGCGGTTCTCGCCGGTGGCTTCACCGGTGCCCATCATCGCCTTGCCCATCTCGCCCATGACGGCGCGGACGTCGGCGAAGTCGAGATTGATGAGGCCCGGCATGACCATCAGGTCGGTGATTCCGCGCACGCCCTGCTGCAGCACCTCGTCCGCCATCTCGAACGCTTCCTTGAAGGTCGTGTCGGCGTTGGCGAGGCGGAACAGGTTCTGGTTGGGGATCACGATCAGCGTGTCGACATGGGCCTGCAGCTCGGCAATGCCGGCGTCGGCCGCACGGGCGCGGCGGGCGCCTTCGAACGCGAACGGCTTGGTCACCACGCCGACGGTCAGGATGCCCTTGTCGCGGGCCGCCTTGGCGATCACGGGAGCAGCGCCGGTGCCGGTGCCGCCGCCCATGCCGGCGGCGATGAAGCACATGTGCGCGCCTTCCAGTGTGCGCTCCAGCTCCTCAATCGTTTCTTCGGCCGCGGCGCGACCGATCTCGGGCCGCGAACCGGCACCGAGGCCTTGTGTGATCTTCGGTCCCAGCTGGACCCGGCGGTCGGCCAGGCTGTGGTTAAGCGCCTGCGCGTCGGTGTTCGCGACCAGGAAGTCGACCCCCTGCACGTCGCGGCGGATCATGTTGGCGATGGCGTTGCCGCCCGCGCCGCCCACGCCGATCACGCTGATGCGCGGGCGAAGCTCATCCACGGCCGGACGAATGAAATCGATGCTCATTGACGACTTCCCCCAGTAGCGCGCCTAGCGCGTTGAACCCTCGGCATGAATCTATGAATCGCCGGAGTCCGGCGGGCAAGCGGAAATGTTAACCGTTGCGACGAAAAGGAGGCAAAGCGTGGCGGATCGGACTCAGGCTGACTCAGAACGGGACAGCTGCCCTCAATAACCACCCCGCATGGCCGCGATGAGGCGCCCGAACGCGCCGGTCGCCGGCTTCTTGCGTTCCGCGTTGAGCCCAAGCGCGATGTCGCGGATGTCGCGGTTGCCGCCGTGGCCGAGCATGGCCAGGCCGACCAGGGTCGCGAAGCCCGGCCCCGAATGGGCGTCCGGCAGGCCGGTGATCTGCCTGGGCCGGCCGACCCGCACCGCGCGGCCGAGCACGCCCTGCATGTAGTCGGCGATGTTCTTGAGCTCCGCCCCGCCGCCGGTCAGCACCACCTGGCGCCCGACCGGGCCGGTGAAGCCGAGCGCTTTCAGGCTCCCCTCGATCTCACCGGTGATCTCCTCCACCCGCTGGCGGATCACCGTCATCAGCTGCGCCCGGCTGATCCGCATCGGTTCGGTCACTTCATCGGAGCCATGCCCACGCGCCTCCACCATCTCATGGTTGTCGCGAGGGGAGGTCATGGCCGAGCCATGAAAGCATTTCATCCGCTCCGCGTCGCGGCGGGTGACACCGAAGGCGCAGGCGATATCGTCGGTGATGTCGCGCGCGCCCAGCGGTATCGAACGCAGCCCGACCAGCATGCCGCCGGCATGGAGCGACACGTTGGTCACCTCCGCGCCCAGTTCGACCAGGGCGACGCCTAAGTCGCGCTCCTCCTGGCTGAGCGTCGCCAGGGAAGCGGCGACCGGGGAGGCGACGATCGCCCGGACGCCCAGGTGCGCCTGGCGGATAGTCAGGTCGATGTTGCGCAGCGGCCCGGTATCGGCGGCAATGACGTGGATGTCGACGCCTAGCCGCTCGGCATGGAGACCGACCGGTTGCTTGACACCCTGGACGTCGTCCAAGGCGTAGAGCGCCGGGTTGGCGTGCAGCACGACTTGGCCTTTCCGGTCGATGGCCGAGCGGCCGGCGGCGAGCAGTTCCTCCACGTCGGACTGCTCGACTTGGTGGCCGCCGAGCTCCACCTCGACCGTGGCGAGCTCACTGGTCAGCCCACCCGCGCCGAAACTGGCCCAGACATCGTCGATCGACCGGCCGGCCATGCGCTCGGCCTGCTCGACGGCCTCGCGCACGGCAACTTCGCTCGCCTCCATGTCGGTGATGAAGCCGCGCCTCACTCCGCGGCTCTCGCGCTGGCCAGTGCCGAGGACGCGCGGGCGGCCGTCCGGATCAGTGGCGCAGATCAGGGCAGAGACTTTGGACGAACCGATGTCGAGGGCGCCGATCAGCGGCTGCTGCTGGGGCACCGCCATCAGCTGGGGTTCTCCGCCTGCGTCTCAGGCGGCGGCAGCGCCTGCGGGAGGCGGACCGTCATCTTGCCCGGTACGCGCAGGTCGAAGCGCTTGATCCCGCGACCAAGCAGGCCTTGTTCGCGATCGTACTTCGCGAAGCGCTTGAGCACCGTCGAGGCTTTGGTGTTGTCCTCCGGCAGCGCCACCACTTCGCCGGAACTGAACGCCAGGTCCCAGCGGCGCCCACCGATCCAGTTGGCCGACGCGAGCTGCGGTCTCAGCGTCGGAACGCCCGCCATCAACTCGCTCAACTCGACCGCATGCTGATTCGCGCCCAGGCCGATCAGCAGGGGCAGGTCCGGCATCTTGTCCAGCGGCACGGGCGCGAGAACAACGCCATCGCTGTCGACCAAGCTCAGCTGACCCTTGTTCTGCCACACGGCGGCCGGTTTGCGTTCGATGATGTCGATAACGAGCTGGTCCGGCAGCCGCCGCGAAACGCGCGCGTCCTTGACCCAGCCATATTGCAACAGGGCATCGCGGATGGCAGTAGCGCTGACCAGCGCCTGAGCGGGCTTGTCCTGGGCGGTCGATTGTTCGGCGGCCCGATGGAGTTCCGCGGTGACCACGTCGTCCACCGTGCCGCGGTCCATGTGCTTGAGCCCGACGATCTGGTAGCCGTCAACGGCGAACCCGGCCTGGCCGGTGCTGGCACCAACCGCCCGGCTCGCCTTGGCGGGTAGGTCGAGGGCGATCATAGCCGTGGCGAGGATGAGTGCGATGAAGAGACCGATGGCCCAGCGGGCGAGCTTGCCGATGTTCCGGCTGGCGGCCGGGGAGCGGCCGGCGGGCTTGCGGCCGCCCTTGCGGGCGCCGGTGCCGCCACGGCGGACAGTCTGCGCGTTCACTGAAGCGCCTCGGCAATCAGCTGCTCGACCAGCTCGCCGTAGCTGATGCCGCGCTGGCGGGCCTGTTCGGGCACCAGGCTCAGCGGGGTCATGCCGGGCTGGGTGTTGACCTCCAGCAGGTAGACGCCGGCTTCGCCCTGCGTGTCGTCCCAGCGGAAGTCGGAGCGCGACGCGCCGCGGCAGCCCAATGCGCGATGGGCGGTCAGCGCCATGTCGAGCATGGACTGGGCGATATCATCCGGAATTCGGGCCGGGCAGATGTGCTCGGTCAAGCCGTCCGTGTATTTGCTGTCGAAGTCGTAGAAGCCGACCTTGGGCTTGAGCTCGGTGACGCACAGCGCCTCGTCCCCGAGCACTGCGACCGTCAACTCGTGGCCGGCAATGAAGGGCTCGGCGAGCAGCTCGTCGAACTCTTGCCAGGGGCCCGCTACCTCCCGACCGATCGGGGTGCCGTAATTGCTTTCCGCCGTGACGATGGCGACACCAACCGACGAACCTTCGTTCACCGGCTTGAGCACATAGGGCCGCGGCAGCGGGTCGCGTTCATGCAAGGTCGCGCTGCGCACCACCGTGCCCTTCGGCATGCGAACGCCCGCCGGCACCAGCAGGAGCTTGGTCAGCTCCTTGTCGAGGGCGATGGCGGAGGTAGTGACGCCCGAGTGGGTGTAGGGGATGCCCATCAGCTCGAGCATGCCCTGGACCGTGCCATCCTCGCCGGGGTGGCCGTGCAAGGCGTTGAACACGACGTCCGGCTTAAGCTGGTTCAACCGCTCGGCGACGTCGCGGGCCATGTCGAGCTCGGTCACGCGGCTCCAGCCTTGCTGGCGAAGCGCCTCGGCGACGCCCTTGCCGCTCATCAGCGATACTTCACGCTCGGACGACCAGCCGCCCATCAGGACGACGACGTGAAGCTCGCGGTTGGACGCAGCGGTCACTTCGGCAAACCCACGCGCTGTATCTCCCATTCAAGTTCGACGCCGCTGTGGGCGCGCACGCGGGTGCGCACGTCCTCTCCCAGCTGCTCGATGTCCGCACTGGTGGCGCTACCGAGATTTAACAGGAAGTTGCAATGCTTTTCCGACACCTGAGCGCCGCCGTGCGAAAGGCCGCGGCAGCCGGCCGCGTCGATCACCTCCCAGGCTTTCTTCGGCAGCGGGTTCTTGAAGGTCGAGCCGCCCGTGCGGCTGCGCAGCGGCTGGCTGGCTTCGCGGCTGGCGGCGATGCGATCCATCTCGGCCTGGATGGCGGCGGGTTCGCCGGGCTGCCCGCGAAAGGTGGCGGAGACGACCACCGCGTGATCCGGCAGCTCTGAGTGGCGGTAGGTGTAGCCGAGGTCGGCGTTGGTGAGGGTGATGAGCTCGCCCGAGCGGAGCACGACGTCGGCCTCGACCAGCACGTCCTTGACTTCGCGGCCGTAGGCACCGCCGTTCATCCGGACGAAGCCACCGACGGTGCCGGGGATGGAGCGGAGGAATTCGGCTCCCGCGATACCGGCATCCCGGGCGGCCGAGCTGACGAGGATGCCGGACGCGCCGCCGCCGCAGCGGAGTCTCAGGTCATCCAGCCGCTCCACGGTCGCGAACGGCTTGCCTAGGCGGACTACCACGCCGGCCACGCCGCCATCGCGGACGATCAGGTTGGAGCCCAGGCCGAGCGCCATCACGGGTACTTGCGAAGGCAGGTCGCAAAGAAACTGCTGGAGGTCGGCGACGTCGGCCGGCTCGAACAGCCATTCGGCAGCGCCGCCGGACTTGAACCAGACCAGGGGCGCGAGCGGAGCATGCGGCTTCAGCTTGCCGCGGACTTCGGGCACCCGCTCGTCCTGAGCGCAAGCCGCAGGCTGAAGTCGAAAGGCGCCTTTCGACTGCGATTCGCTCCGCTCAGGACGAGCAAGATCGCTCACTTGGCCGCCCTCGCCGCACAAAGGCCGTCCGCCAGCTTCGCCGCCCACTTGGTGATGTCGCCCGCGCCCATGCAGATCACCATGTCGCCCGGTGCCGCAAGGTCGCGCAGGGCGTGGCAGAGATCGTCGAGGTCGGCGACCGTGCGGACCATGCGATGGCCACGGGCGCGGATATCGTCGGCCAGCGCCGCTGCATCAACGCCCTCGATCGGCTGCTCGCCGGCGGCGTAGACCGGGGCGACCAGCACCACGTCGGCGTCGTTGAACGCGGCCGAGAACTCTTCCAGCAGGTCGCGCAGGCGGGTGAAGCGGTGCGGCTGGACGACGGCGATCACGCGGCCTTGCGCGGACTCGCGCGCAGCGGACAGGACGGCGCGGATCTCCACCGGGTGGTGCGCATAATCGTCGATTATGATCGCACCGTCGACGTCGCCGACGCGGGTGAAGCGGCGCTTCACGCCACCGAACTTCTCAAACCCACGGCGGATCGCCTCGTCGGTCATGCCGAGTTCGATGCCGACCGCGATGGCGGCGAGCGCGTTCTGGACGTTGTGCCGCCCCGGCATCGGCAGGCGCACGCCCTCGATCACCCGCCGCTCGCCCGAGCGTTCCAGCACATGGGCGTCGAACCGGGAGCCGCCATCGGCCACGACCACGTTCTCGGCCCTGAGATCGGCGCTTGCGGAGAACCCATAGGTGACCACTCGCCGGTCGCGGATGCGGCTGAGGATCGATTGCACGACCGGGTGGTCGATGCACATCACGGCGAGGCCGTAGAAGGGCACGTTCTCGATGAACGCTACAAAGGCGTCCTTGACGGCGTCGAAGCTGCCGTAGTGATCGAGATGCTCGGGGTCGATGTTGGTGACCACGGCGATGGTGCCGTCCAGGCGCAGGAAGCTGCCGTCGCTTTCGTCAGCCTCCACCACCATCCAATCGGATTTGCCGAGCCGAGCGTTGGAGCCGTAGCTGTTGATGATCCCGCCGTTGATCACCGTCGGATCGATCCCACCGGCGTCGAGCATGGCGGCGATCATGGAGGTGGTGGTGGTCTTGCCGTGCGTGCCCGCGACCGCGATGGTCTGCTGCATGCGCATCAGCTCGGCCAGCATCTCGGCCCGCTTGACGCGCGGCAGGCGGCGTTCGGCGGCGGCCTGGACTTCGGGATTGTCGCCCTTGATGGCCGTGGAGCAGACCACCACCGCCGCGTCGCCGAGGTTGTCGGCGCTCTGGCCGATCATCACCGGGATGCCGGCCTTGCGCAGGCCTTCGGTGACGTAGCTGTCGGCGGCGTCCGAGCCCTGCACCTTGTAGCCCAATTGATGCATTACCTCGGCAATGCCCGACATGCCGATGCCGCCGATGCCGACGAAGTGGATGGTGCCGATGTCGGTGCCGAACGCCTTCATGCGGTGACCCCGGCCGAAGCAAAGCTGGCGCTTGGCGCCGCGCTGGCCGCCGGGCCAATGGCAAGGGGTGCCTGCTTGTTGGCGATGCGTTCGACCAAGTCGGCCAAGTCCTGCGCGGCGCGCGGCCGGCCGACCGACAGGGCGCGAGCGGCGGCATTGGCGAGGGCTTCGGGATCGGCCGCGAGGGCTTCGATCTGGCGGGCGAGCGTCTCGGGGGTGAACTGGCCCTGCGGGATCATCCGGGCGCCGCCGGCCCGGGCCATTTCCCGCGCATTGGCCGTCTGGTGGTCGTCGGTGGCGATCGCCAGCGGAATGAGGATCGCCGGACGGCCGGCGGTTGTCAGTTCGGCGATGGTCGACGCCCCTGCCCGCCCGATCACCAGGTGCGCGTCGCCCAGCTTGGCGGGCATGTCCTCGATGTAAGTGGTGAGCTCCGCCGCGATGCCGAGCTGGCGATAGGCCTCGCGCACCTGCTCGATGTCGTCGGGGCGGCATTGCTGGACGATCTGCAGGCGGTGGCGGAGTGAGGGCTCGAGCGCCGCAAAGCCGCGCGGGACGACCCGGCCGAGGATCGTGGCGCCCTGACTGCCGCCGGTGATCAGGATCTTGAGCGGCGAGAACTCGTCGAACGTCGGGAACGGCTGCTCGCCCAGGCGCACCACGGCCTCGCGCACCGGATTGCCGACCAGCACGCACTTGGTCTTGTGCGCGGGCTTCAAGCGGTCGATCCGTTCGTAGGCCGTGGCGATCGCCTTGGCTCCGCCAGCAAGCAGGCGATTGACCCGGCCGAGCACGGCGTTCTGCTCGTGCAGCACGGTCGGAATGTTCATCGAGCCGGCGGCGAGCAGGGCGGGAAAGGCGGGATAGCCGCCAAAGCCGATCACCGCGTCCGGGCGCCCGCGGCGATAAAGCGCGCGGGCGGCACGGCGGCCGGCTAGAATGCTGGCGACGCCCTTCAGCATCGCGATCGGGTTCTTGGTGATCCGGCCCGCCTGAAGCACCTCGACCGGCACGTTGTCGAACAGGCCGGGGTAGCGCTTGCCCCGCTCGTCGGTGACTAGCAGCACGCCATGGCCGCGCGAGCGGAGCTCGGCGGCCAGCGCATGGGCGGGGAGCATGTGGCCGCCGGTACCGCCGGCGGCGAGAACGAACTGCATGGCGTTTTAGCGGTCCCCGCTCCATTTCACGACGTAAGGCGAGCGCTTCAGATACGGGTTCCGCCGCGTAAAGGCGAGCAGCAGGCCCATGCCGATCGACAGCGCCAGCATGGAGCTGCCGCCGTAGCTGATGAACGGCAGGGTCATGCCCTTGGACGGAGCAAGCTGGACGTTCACCGCCATGTTGATCAGGGCCTGCAGGCCGAACTGGGCGGCGAGGCCGGCAGCGGCGAGCAAGGCGAAGCTGTCCTCCTCGTCGAGCAGCTTGACTAGCACGCGCACGACGATCGCCAGGTAGATGGCGGCGATGGCGATGCAGGCGATCAGGCCGAACTCCTCGCCGATGACCGAGAAGATGTAGTCGGTGTGCGGCTCGGGCAAGCCGAACTTGCGGGTGCCGCCACCCGGGCCCATGCCGAACAGGCCGCCGGCGGTGAGCGTCCGCATGGCGTTCTCGACCTGGAAGTTATCGCCTTCGCCAAACAGGAAGCCGTCGATGCGAACGGTGGCGACCGGATAGAAGAAATAGGCCAGCACCACGCCGACCGCGCCCGCTACGCCCAGGATCCCCAGGATGCGGAGGTTGAGGCCGGCCAGCGCGAGCATCGCAATCCACACCGAGCCGAAGATGATGGTGGAGCCGAAGTCCGGCTGCATCATCAGCAGGGCGGCGACCAGCCCGGTGAGACCGCCGGAGATCCAGAACACCGGCAGGCCCTTGTCCTTGTCCTTCAGGCTGAGCAGCCAGGCCGAGGCGACGATGAAGAAGGGCTTGAGGAACTCGGACGGCTGGACCTGCGCGAAGCCGACGCCGAGCCAGCGTCTTGCACCGTTCACCTCCGGCCCGACCATCGGTACGAAGATCAGCGCGACGATGCAGATGGCAGCGCCGATCAGGCTCATCCGCTTGGCCCGTTCGCGCGGCATCATGGAGATGGCGATCATCACGGGGACGGAGACGCCGATCCAGATGATCTGGCGGTAGAAATAGTGCAGCGGGGCGAAGGTCACCGTGCCGCCCGAATAGCGCTGCCCGGCGGCCGGCGAGGCGGCAGCGACGGCGATCAGGCCGATGCCGATCAGCACCGTGACGAGCAAAAGCAGGACCCGATCGATCTCCCAGAACCAGCGGCCCACGGCCGAACGGTCGGAGCGGCCGTAGCGGCTCGCGTCCATGAACGGCGCCGCTTTCAGCTTGCCTGCCAGCGTTGTGCTCATAAGTCCCCCACCAGCCGTTTGAAGGCTTCCCCGCGTGCTTCGAAGTCCCGAAACTGGTCAAACGACGCGCACGCCGGGGAGAGTAGAACAACCTCCCCCGCTTGTGAATCCGCCGCCGCGCCTTTCACCGCATTTTCAAGCGTTTCCGCTTCGGTGACCTCGACGCCACGGTCGCGGAGCAGCCGGGCGAACATCGGGCCGGCCTCGCCGATGGTGTAGGCGTGAACGACATGGGTCAGGTTCCTGGCCGTGTCGCCGAGGTCGTGGGTCTTGGCCTGGCCGCCGACGATCCAGCGGACGAGGGGGTATGCGGCGAGTGCGGGCGCGGCGGCCTCGGCGTTGGTCGCCTTGCTGTCGTTGACGAACAGGACGCCGTTGCGCTCGCGGACGCGCTCCATCCGGTGAGGCAGGCCGGGGTAGGTGCGCAGGGCTTCCTTAGTGCTCTCATGCGAAACCCCGAGATACTCGGCCACCGCTTCTGCCACAGCAACGTTTTGACGGTTGTGCGGACCTTGAAGAGCCGGCCAGTCCCGCTTTTGGTCCGTCCACTCCCAAGACACTTCTCGCAGACGAAAGAAGTCATCGTCGTTCAGGGTGACGTGGATGCGATAAGCAATCGCCTGCGTCTCAGCGTCGTCAACCGCGATCACGCAACGGCCCGAAGGAGACTGCATTTCGAACAGCCGCTCTTTGGCATTAGCATAGGCCTCGAAGCTCTCGTACCGATCGAGGTGGTCGGGCGTGATGTTGAGCAGCACGGCGACGTCGCAGTCGAGGGTCTGGGTCAGGTCGAGCTGGTAGCTGGACAGCTCCAGCACATAGACCCCGCCCTGCGGGAGCGGGTCTTGCGCGAGGATCGGCAGGCCGATGTTGCCGCCCATGGTGGTGGGTACGCCCGCGGTTGCAAGAATGTGGTGGACGAGCGCGGTGGTGGTGCTCTTGCCGTTGGTGCCGGTGATGCCGACGACCTTGTGCGGCGGCAGCTCGGGCCGGGCGCGGGCGAACAGCTCGATGTCGCCGATGATCTCGACGCCGGCTTCGCGGGCTCTTGCGGCGAGCGGGTGGGTGTTGAGGGGGACGCCGGGGGAGACGACCAGGGAGTCGAACTGGGTCAGGTCAGCGGTACTGACGTCGAGCAGCTCGGCACCCTCCGCCTGGCTCCTCGCCTCCTCACGCTCGTCCCACGCCGTGACTCTCGCCTCGCTCGCCACCAGGGCACGGACCGTCGCCAGTCCGGAGCGGGCCAGGCCGTAGACTGCGTAGTGTTTCCCCTGCCAGGCCCGGGCCGTGATCACCGCAGCTTCAGCGTGCTTAGGCCCGCAAGGGCGAGGACGAAGGCGATGATCCAGAAGCGGATCACGACCGTCGGCTCGCTCCAGCCCTTGTGCTCGAAATGGTGGTGGATCGGCGCCATCAGGAACACGCGCTTGCCGGTGCGCTTGTAGACGAACACCT
>Ga0210040_10007534_pt1 | contig 13140 bp, 16 predicted proteins | sample CryGeyCG12114_NA_FD_185462 | JGI IMG/M metagenome (GOLD analysis project Ga0210040, IMG submission 185462) | Groundwater microbial communities from aquifer - Crystal Geyser CG19_WC_8/21/14_NA (SPAdes) (version 2) | ecosystem: Environmental > Aquatic > Deep subsurface > Groundwater | place: USA... | reverse complement strand
CTTGACTAATTCCTTTATCTGAAAGAAAGGATCACCCATTTTAATGCCCAAGGCTTTAGCCTCATTCGAACGGGCAATTACGCAACCATCATTGTTGCTCAAAACGACGACAGGTTTTCTTTCCAGGTCTGGCCGGAACAACCTTTCGCAGCTGGCATAAAAATTATTACAATCCACTAAAGCAAACAGGGAAGTCATATTATATCCATCAACTAAATAATTTAGCAAATACGGATATTAATATGTAAAAACTAAATATTCAAGAATAAATTACTTCTAAATTCTTATATGTTTAGTAAATCTATTTAGAATTTAGTTTTGGCTCGACGTAATTACCCAGGGTACTTTCAAAATCATCAATGGCTTTAATTACCATTAGTTTGCTTTCATAGGATGTTAGAACCTGATAAAGCTGCCTTTCCGCTAGTTTGCTGTTAAGCCAGATTTCTTCCGTTTCCGGGGTAAGAATAACCGGCATGCGGTCATGGTAGGGCATAACGGCCGCATTCGCATGAGTAGTAATAATGCTAAAATATTTGGTTAGCTCCCCGGTATCCGGATTCAGACTTTCGCGCCACAAGCCAGCCAGGCCGAAAGGTTCTTTATGTTTGAGGGTAAAGCGGTATTTTTGTTTTTTTGGTTTCACCTTCTTAAGCCGACGTGTTTCGGCTTTGCTCCGGATCGGGTTACCAAACATGTCCAGGCCCAAACCAGCTTCAGGTTCGAACGGCGGTTCCTCCGGTTCTGGTTCTTGCTCTTTCCATTCAAAGAAACCATCTATGGGAATGATGCACCGGTTTTGAGGCAGTAAGGCCCGGAAGCGGGGTATAAAAAGTAAGTTTTCTTGTCTTACATTAAAGGGCAGCGTAGGCTTACCATCGGGCTCTTTCTCCGGAGAAGCCCAAGTGGCCAGGACCGCTTTCTCCGTAGCGGGTAAAATAATAGGTAGCTGCTGCGAAGGCCGGGCATCAAAATTCGGCTCAAATGCAATCCCTTCCAATTTAGCAGCAAACCGGTGTTCTTTGCTGACTTTCTTTTTATCTACGGAGTAGCGGCCACACATATATTTGATGTATAGAAATGGAATCTGAAATATACGATTAAATGAATAACCAGATAAAATACCTACTTACTTGGTTAAATTTTTACCGTATAAACCAGCATGGACTTTTACGATTTCATCCGGATGGACCAGGAGCAAAGAGAAGCCGCAGTTTGGGAGCAAGGCACCTTTATAGCCGTGCGGATAAGCTGCGGGTGTAGCATAGTTCTATACGCTATGGATAAGTTCTTTGCCGAAGTCGTATATCTGCCCGATATGAATCAGGTAATGCTAGTAAGAGGATTTAAAAGTAAATCCTGTCTGGAACCTTATTTAGAAATGGTGGATTTGTCCGAAATAATGATTTAACAGTCTCGGAAGATATTTATGTTTGAAAAAGCAATGGTGGATTAGCAAGTACTTAGTTTAAAAGATTGTTACATTAAAATAAAATTCATTAAATTGTGTTAGTATTAAAAGCCACTACCCGTATATTTGAGTAGTGGCCCTAAAAACTTACTTACCAAGTGCTATCTTTGGTATAATAGAAATAACCATAGTAGTTATTTCTTTTGCAACTACTTCTGGCTTATCGGCTCTAATCGAACAAACCAGCAAGCAAAACGCTAGTAAAAAGCCTGTTGCGGCCAATACTAACCAAACATGAATTTTTTTCATATTTTTTTTTTAGTTTTTGAATTGTTTGGGTCAAGTGGTGTTCAAGCACCACTTGACCTTTTTACATTTATACCTGGTATAAATGCAACACTGCTGTAACTTTATTCTTACATAGGCTTCAACTGATCCTGTTAACTGATTCAACCTTATTAATAAGATAAAACTTTTTTACTATTTACCACTCAAATAAACCAGTACAATCAAACTATTTCCTACTATAACGCTATAGCGAAATCCAAAGATTTTTAATGGTGTTACCTTTTAGCATAAAGAATCTTATTTTTTTACAAAGGATATTCCCGCAGCAAACAATAAAAAAAGCCCCTGAATATCAGGGGCTTTTACTTAATACTGGTTAGTTTTTATATCCCAAAGAATTCCCGCACGGACTGTTCGGTTACCCGGTACCTTCCTTTGCATCCATAATTTTTAAAGCCTTATCAACTCCCACTCGGTTAAAGAATTACTATTAATGAAATTTTCAATCTTGTTGATATAAAAATATTGCTGAAAATATGATATCCAGCATGGTCGCGCCTGGTCAAAGCCCTGAATGAATTGCGCCGGCGTTTTAACTTTCGCCGACAAAACCTTAGTTTGGGCCAGAATAGCCAGTAAGGTCGGATAAAAAGTAGGGATAATGTATTCGTTAATATTCAGATCGAACGGTTTGGGGCCATCCACATAATAAGCCAGCGGACGGTTGCCGGCACTCTGATTGATGATAGTGTTTTTGATTATCTTATTTTCGGCATCCCTTTTTATTTCCCGTTCTACAATAGTAAAAAGTATGGTATTATCACCTTGTACCACCAGGCGCGGTTTAATGCTTAACTTATCATACTCCAATTCCTCACCTTTACTATTTCCGGTTTTAAGTTTCCAGATAGGTATATAAAGCAAGTTGGCCCGGCTTTCCGTGGCCGCGTAAGGTAATTTTATTATTTCCTTATCAATAACCAGAGTAGCATCTTTAATCAGGATTTCGCCATCGTTATAACCTTCCGTAACCGTATCATCCGGTTGCCAGATGAATTTATTCTTCTGCGCGAAATCCCCAAATTTGTAAGAGGGCCTTATCCTCTCCGGCTCATGTACCCAGTTGCTAATATCAATGGCCTGCGGTATGTTATCCAAAACCTTGGTAAAGGTGTTTATCCGGATATTATTCTGGTACAAATCGGTTTGAAAAGTAAGGCCAAACAAATGCACCATGCTTTTTATAAAGTCTTTTTGGCTCATATCCGGCAGCCAATCCTGCAGGCGCACTTCGCCGCCCTGCGGAAATTCTTTCAATACCTCGATTTGAAAGGAATCTTCGTCCAGATTGCCCCGGCCATCATTAAACAAGGCGTAGCCCCAACGATGGCCCTTAGTATAGCCCCGTAATTTTACTTGAGCATACAGCACATCACCTTTCTTTAATAGGTAGTTTTTAAGCTCGATGGTATTATCTAAGTTGGCATTGGTGGCGTCTTGGCTAACGTAACCTATTACCTGCCCATTTTTAAAAAGGTACAATTCAAAAGCTACGCCGCCTATGGTGATGTTTATAAAGGCATGCGCTTTTATAGTGATGTTTACCAGGTAGGCGGTATCAGCCCGGTATTTAAAATCAGTGGCATCGTAGTTTACACTGGTGAAGTAAGGATCTTCGCCGGCGAAGGTGAAGGGAATAATTTTAACTACGTCGCTTCGATCTCCAATAGGACCATGATGGTCGTAGTACCCGGGTCCCACCGCCATGCGCATACTACGGGGCTTAGTGAAGTCCTCATCAAATTCATAAAGCTTACTGGTAGGCAGAAGCTTTTTATCGAACATCGGATGGCTAAAACCCGAATAGGTAAACCCTGCCTCCTTAAATATCTGCTCCCATACGGCACGCACATAGATAGAAGGAAATAGATTAAACCAATCGATGGCATTCAGATTATAAGACTTGCCTCGATCGTACAAATCGTAGACAAACCCTTGCTGCCAGGTAGTATTGATGCTGTTATTAACCACGTTCGCATAATTCCAAATATGGTTGAACTCCGGAAAGCTTAAGTCTTTTAGTTTTTTATCGCCCAGGACATCAAAAAACGAAAGATTACCCGAATAAATATCTATTTCAAAATTACCATTGTTGAGCACTCCTTTTCCAAAAGGCACTACTTCGATTCCTTCTTTGAATACCTGAGCTCCCAGAATTTGGTATGGTATTTCTGTAACGGAATTAACCTGATCGGCAAAACCCAAATGCTTCCGGTTCTTTTTCGTCTGGGGTATAGTAATGGTAGAGCTGAAGTTTGACTGAATTTTGTCTGGCAACATGATATTATTTGCCTGTAAACTCAGCGCTACCACCGAATCACCTAAATCAACTTCTTTGCCATCCAATATTAAACGGTCTGTTGCCATGGGGTTACTCTGGTAATGAAATGCCGCTACTTTTTAAAGTATCATTTAAGTCATCACCAATTATTTTTATAATAGGTGTAATCCACCTAATTAGAATAATCTCATTTATTTAAAAATGATTATACTTTTTCAATAATTACAATTCCAATTCTTCCTCCCAAGATTCAGGTGCGCCGCCCGCTTCTTTTTCAATAGTTTCAATGATACCATCTTCAACTATTTGATAGGTTAAAGGACTATTATCCATTTCTTTTGCTTGTAAAGTGAAAATATCTTCATTATAGCAGTAAACTATAATTAAACTGCCTTTTGCATTCATCAATGCAGCTTTTACTTCAATTACTGCCTGGGCCCGTTTGGCTACCCTTTGCTCAATTATTTTTTTGTCAAGTTCAATCATATTATTTTTTATCTAGTTCTGTAAATACCTGTTACTTTTACTTTCTTCTTCGGCTCCGCCGTATCCAGCTTGTTTAAAGCCACGTAGCGCAATGGATCGATCAGGTGATTGAAGGTACTGATTGGCTCATTCAGGCCCTTACCAGTAAGCTTGTCAATCTTCCATTTGTAATTATTTAATTCTTTCCGGAGGTTAACACTGCTGCGAGTGACATTTATATGCCATCTTTTTAGAATGTCAATTCCGTAAACAATAGTATCGGATCCTTTTTTTGCGCCAACAATTTTAAACCCATGGCGCCGTATTTCTTCGATTGATTTAGGTTCGGCTGAATCAGCAATGATTTCACGTTTGCGATCAAACTTCAAGGCGTCAAGTTCTTTAACTATGTCTGGATTTATCAATCCATGCTTATACACTAATTCATCAACCCATAGCTCCCCATTCTGCATATAAACATCCACCACACCCGTAGGATCATTCGTAAACCCAAAATCCATTCCTGTGCCGATATGTTTGGCATCATCTGGTATCTTTTCTACTATGGACCAATTGGGCAGTACCAGGCCCTCAATCTTGCCGGTCATTCCCCGGGCGTACACCTTCCATAACTCTAAATCTTCTTCTTTCAGACCTTCTATTTTATCACGGGTAGCCTGCGATAGATAAGGGTTGTGGCGGTGGTCCGAAATAATTAGCTCTACATCGGGTTTGCCAATTAAGTGTTCATGCGCCCAAAATTCAGCCGTTGGGTTGTAATCAATAAAGGTCTGTATTTTGGTTCGCAACCATAGCTCTTTGAAAATGGCGTAAGAAATACCGTCCCCTTCATTTACAAACAAGTAGTCCCGCTTACCTGACTTGGCATCCTGAGGCCCATCATAACTTTTAAACTCCGCAATGCTGCCATTATGGTAGTTAAAAATCCGGTCTGATTTATTGTAAGATTTGATCAGGCGTTGCAGCTCTCGGGACCCGTCGTAAATCTCCAAGGCATCCCGCAGCGCGCCGGCTTTCAGATTGGGAATATCCTGGCCAACGATGGTAGCAATTTTTCTTTTGTTCTCCCCAAGCCGGGTAAACAGGACCTGATCAATCGCATACGTCTTGCCACTGGACGTGCCACCCTGATTTACCACAATGGATGCGGTAGAGTTAAGATTAGCGACATAAACGGCGGTGGCTTCAAACATTAGTCCTGAATATCTTTTTCACTGCTGGCCAAGGGTACCCCGGTATTTTTAATAACAACCTCGACGGTTACAACAGCGGTTGGCTTATTCTGCTCATTATCTTTTTCGAAGAAGCCCACATGTTTGGCCAAGCTATCGAGGGCTGCTTGTTTGCTGTGCATGCGGATTTTCTTTGTCTCGCCTATTTTAACTTTTGCCTCTGCTTGCGGCTCATAGCCCCATATCTCATCCACATCAATGCCGGCCAGCGAGGCGGCCGCATCGTCGTCGAGTTCATGGGGGAGCAGGAGCCGGCCATTAGCATCATAAAATTTTCTAATGTCTATGAAGGCAATTTTGGCGTACTCCCGCGAAATCATTTCCTGAGTGATTTCCAGCTTATCCTTTATTTGCTTTTGGCGCTCCTGAATATAATGCTGGATAGCTGGCTTGGCTAATAACTGACTGCCCTGCTCGTTGGCTGAATTGGCGGCATAGCCTGCCCGTATGGCAGCTTGGGTACGATTTAGGTCTACCAGGTATTCGTCACCAAATCGCTTCTGCTTATCAGTAAGTTTGCCAGGAGCATTGCTTTTATTGTCACTCATTTACTATTATGTTTTTATTATATTATTATTTATAAATATATAAAACTTACAGGTTATAAGCAATATTCATTTGTATTTATTCAAGTATTGCTTATTCTATATTGTATTTTCCGGTCAAATTCAAGATTGCAATAACTTAGTAAAACTTAGTATGTACAGCTATCCGGGCCGCATAACGGCCAAACCTACTTTAGGTAAGGAAACAGGTCTCATCCTATTCTTTGAATTTGCCTGTTGGTGGTTAATCATTATCTTTGCCATAGGAATATCGGATGGCTCTGATACCCTGCTTAAGAGGCTGCTGGAATTTTCTGGCAGCCTCTTTTCATTTGGGTAACTAAGTGCTTAAAGCGGTTAGGCATATATCTTACCAGTGGGCCTTATTAATTCATCTTTTAACATCCCAGCTTTTTCAGGATCTTGCTGGTGCTCATAAAGGGCAATTAAGGTTGTAAGCCTGGCAACCGAATATACGTTGAGATTTCGCTCAATCGCTTGCAGCATACTTCCAGGGGTTTTAACATTAGTGGTTTGCATGGTTAGAAAGCTAAAGTTTTATCGATGGTCCCTGGTTGGTTAAATGGATCATTTAGATCATAGAAGTTGCCATGATCGATGTCGCACCCAATTAGAATATTGGCTACAGCGCCGTTACGATGTTTTGCAAATATTATATTTGCTATCTTTTCAGTAGATACCCCATCCTCATCTTCTTTAATTTCATAGTACTCGGGACGGTATAAAAATAGCACAACATCCGCATCCTGCTCAATTGCTCCGGATTCTCTTAGGTCTGATAACATGGGGCGTTTGTCCTGTCGGCTTTCTACTTGGCGGCTCAGCTGTGATAAAGCAATAATTGGAATATTAAGTTCTTTGGCCAGAATTTTCAGCCCTCTGGAGATAGAAGATATTTCCTGTTCCCGGCTTCCCTTAGTGTCCGAAACCATTAACTGGAGGTAATCTATTATAATCAACTGAATATCTCTTTCGGCCTTTAACCTAGAAGCTTTGGCGCGAAGGAGTTGAATACTTAACCCGGCATCATCATCAATTATCAATTTATTAGTTTTAATTTTTTTACTCAATTCGGCAATTTCTTTTACACCATCAAGACCACCAGGAACAAGGCCCCTTGTTAATTGGCTGGTGGTGTAATTGCTTTCAGCTCCAATAAGTTTATTAGTAAGCTGGAGCGCAGACATCTCAAGCGAAAATATGACTACCGTTTGGTCAAAATTCAAAGCCGCATTACGCGCAGCTTTGATAGCGAAAGAAGTTTTACCCATGGCCGGCCGTCCAGCTAATATTATTAAATCCGAACGCTGCCAGCCGCCGGAGCATTTATCTATAGCCGGGATTCCCGACGGTACCCCCGTTAATCCTTTCTTTTGTGTGGCCTGACCAATAAAATTAATAGCTTCTGGATGTAAAATATCTAAGGTCCGCGGTTCTTTAATATTTAAATCATTATTCAGTTGATTGACTATTTTCTGGAGCTCGGCCAATAAATCAAAACTATCATTAGTAGATTCGTAAGCCTTTTCTGCTACTGTAGTGCATAGGCGGATCATTTCACGCTTAATAAAATGTTCCAGCAGGATAGCTGCGTGTTTACCAATATTGGCACCGCTATTTACAAGATTTGATAGTTTAGCAATTTCGTAAGCGCCACCAACTTTTTCTAAACTGCCGGTATTTCTAAGCTGTTCTACAACTGTAATCGTGTCTATTGGCTCACCTGCGGAGAAAAGAGCCCGCATAGCATTATAAATCAATTGGTGGGCTAGTTTATAAAACACTTCGGGCCGGCTAATGAATTTGAATAATAATGGCGGGGTGGTATTATCAGTTAAGGCTGCTGATAATACCACTTGTTCTACTTCGAGTGCCTGAGGTTGTATTTTTCCAATCATATGTATGTTTTTTTAGTTTGTTCTGAAAGGTTTTTATTGATTGATTTTGGCACGGCGGTATTGGCGGCCGGTTGTCCTTTTCTTGCATTGTCAGCAAATAAGTATCTTTGAAAATTATCTAAGCGGGTAAGGTACTCAGGAGTAAATTTACTGGGGTCCGTCCACCCTAAGGAATCCTGATAACCATCTAAAACAGCTTTAGTAAGGTCTTGGTCAGTATAATTGTTTTTGTGAAGGTTGCAAAGTTGCTTCTTAGCCTTTTCGGGCAATGATGTAAACTGCCTTTTACAGGTACTATTAAAAAAATCCAAAAAAGATTTTTCCTTTTCAGTCAAATCTAAAACTTTGGTATTAATAGGTTTAGTAGTTTTTAAGTTTATAGGTTTATTTAGTATGGTCCCTATTGCTGTCCCTTCTGTGTCCTTGCTGTGTCCCTGCTGTGTCCTTTTAAGGGACACCTCAAGGACAGTAAAATAGCACTTTGATACGCCATTAGCTCCCTCTTCGTATTCAATTAAACCAGCATCTTTAAGTATTTCCCGTGCTTTATAATATGGATTTTTAGACATGCCGGCCAACCCTATTATATCTTCTCTGTAAAGACTAAAACCGGCCCAAGCATTGCGGTTGGCAAAATTGACTAGAGCAAAATATAACGAAATTACATAAGGGTCAAAGTCCGATCTTTCCCTCCGTATTTCCCAAAAAGTGTTTACCAACATGATATAATTCATCGCTCCTTTATTTCACTAGGCGTAATGGCTGAACCGGATTTTCGTAGGTAGTAAGGAGCCGGCAGTGGTGGATTAACCACAGCGGGCAATTGTCGTATTGATTGGATAAATTCTTGTACTGCTGCACTAATTCAAGTGCCCGAGCAGAGCCCTCAAACTGGCACAGTTCCTGATAGCTGTAGTGATAATATTCTTTCTCGGCGCCTTGTGCCTGTTCATCCATGGCCGCCTGCTACCTTTTAGCCTCAAATTCAGAAATTCTTGTTTTAAGCTCTTCAATGCTTAAATTGAAGCGAGAGGCCACGTTCTTTAAACCGGTATCACTGAATGATAAAAATTGAACGGTCGCCAAAAAATGCTTCAACTTCGCTTCTTTGTCCTGGTCAAGTAGCGATTGTTGGCTTTTTGAATCATGCTGCATGGCTACCCTTTTTTAAAAGGTTGCTCCATGCTTTTAACAACCTGGCTTTTGAAAAAGTATACCCGACGGCCTTTGCGGCCGAAAGGAATTTTACCTTCTGCCATCCATTTGGTCATTGTCGGTTCAGAACAATTAAGGAATCTGCATATTTCTTTTTTAGAAATTGGCTCCTCAATTTCAGGTTGCTGGTTACTGAGGTTAATGGAGGTGCTTAAATTTAGAAGGGCGGCAATACCGGTAATTACGCCATCAATGATTTGTTGCTGGTTCGCTGGATCCAGGCTGGCTTTAAATGTTGCTTCCATACTTTTAAATAATTTAGTATGGAAGCAAATATCCGGGTGAGGTTAATTTATATTTATTTCATTGGTTTAAGATGAAACTAATGAAAGTAAATAAACTTAAATAGATAATTTATTCATAATTAATTTACATTTACGGATAACATTTTCATCCCATTCTGATGGTTTTGATCGGTTTTCTTTAGCGTCTTTACCTAAATTTAAAACTCGGCCCAGGTAGGTTGAAGTCAAATCATAATTGAAGTAGATTGAAATAAGTTTTGATTTTTCAGTATTGGGTAATTTAATAAATTTTTCACTTAAGAACTCGCTCTCCGCAAGATTAAAAATAAGAATAGCTAATTCAGTTGCTTTGCTTTTCCATATGCCTCGACTGGTCAACCAGTTTATTTCATCTGATTGAAGTATGGGAAGTAGCTGATCAGCTACTTCCGGATTTATAAAAGCCTCTCTAAAAGATGTCATTAACCCTCCATTTTTCTTGGGGTTCACCTTAGATTGTGGTGCCGGCGCCGGCTGTTCAATTAATGATTCGGTTGTTTTGCTTTTTGATTGACTACTAACATTACCTAATTTATTAAAGTCACTTTCAAAGTATGATGGTGTTTCAAATACGAATACCCATGCTTTAAAAATTCTTCCCACCTTGACGCCATATCTATGAAAATCAATTGGATCAAATGAAAGTATTGGGTTTTCACCTTTTTTATGTCTGATCCTAGTAGGGAAACCTGTTACAGTTTTTACAATTTCTTTCATAATAAACTCTTTCCTACTATCTGGAGTATCAATATGAGGAACAAAAGAACTAGCATAACCTTCATAAAACCCATTTTGATAAGGAGTAAAATCAGGAAAAGGAATATTATTTTCTTCACACATCTGCAAAACCCTATCAGTTACATCAGTATATGCTGGCACTTCTATAACATTGTCAGCAAAAATCCTGTCAAATAAAGGCTGCCCATTTCTATAATAAAAATCAACTATACTTTTAGGAATAGGAGCCCGGGTAAGTATGGACTCCTCTATTTCTAGTTTAAAATTAATTTTTAAAGGTTCTTTGCTATCTGGCAGGTCTTTAGGTACTTCGTTCACCTTTTCCCCATAATCGAGGCCCTCGTTGATTATAGTTTTAGCCTTAGGTGCCTCAATATTAAAATTTTTAAGATATTTTAAAAATTGTACAGTACCCAAGCATTCTATAACTAAAGCATAGTATTCGCTTTCTACAATAGATTTAATTATTTTTTTATCACCATTTTCTGTGTTAGCTTTTACATTTTCAGGTACCAAATAACCCCAGGAAAGCGAACATAATTTAAATATAAAATTTCGTTTATTCTCTTTAGTATAGTATTCAAAGAGGTTGTGATTGGCTAATCTAGTAGGGCTTGTTACCACTGGTCCATAATAAAGTTTTGCAGTAACAGTTCGTTTTATATGCCAGGAGCCCTCAGCTAGTTGTTTTTTGTGTCTATCAATTATTTTAGAAGTAATATCAAGTTCATTTAATACTACATCTTCCTTATTTTCCTCCGGATCAGATACCTTTTTCATAAAACGGTTCTCTTGTTTTATAAAATTGGCATCTACCTTAGTTTCCAAATCCACTATAATGCTATCAATAAATTTGGAATCTTCTTTTATACCTCCATCTATAAGGGCATGTAAAGAATTTATAATGTTAACTTTCTTTTCCATATTAAGATACCACTTTCATTTGCGCCGGCATCTGCCAAATATTATTCATTTCAACCTCCGTTACTTTTTCAGAAAGCTTTATGTACTTTTTAAAGCTGGCATAATTAGAGTGGCCAGAAATCCGCATAACAACCTCCGGCCGCATTCCTTTTTCAAGGGATAAGGTGATGAAGGTACGCCGTGCAGTATGGGTGCCAAGGAACTCATGTTTGGGCTGCAGGTTAATCAATTTTTCCGTACCCCGGCGCTTGTAGAGGGTGGTAGGTTCGTTGATGCCGGCCAGCTTACCTAATTCTTTCAGGTATTCGTTGGTTTTCTGGTTACTTATTATTGGCAGCGGCTTAAGTGCATCTTTATGTTTATCCAGAATGGCCAGTGCAAAACCATTTAGGGGCACCTGATGGGGTTTGTCGGTCTTAACCGTCCGAAGTATCCAGCGGTCACCTTTAATATCTGTACGCTTGATATTTGCTATGTCGGAATAGCGCTGCCCGGTAAAGCAACCGAAGCAAAACACATCCCGAACCCGATCCAGCTTGCTTCCTGCGGGCAAGTCTGCATTGTACAGGGCCATTAATTCTGATTCGGTTAAATAAATGGTTTCCGCTTCCCGTTGCGGCGCTTTAAATTTTTTATAGGTAAGGTTGGTATGCAGGCCCCGGTCCAGAGCCCAATTCATAAAAGCCTTAAGGGTGGCAAAATTTTTCCAGATGGTATTATCAGTATGCTTTAATTTTTGGGAGAGGTAAGATTTAAACAGGTCAAAGAAATGCAGGTTTATTGATTCGAAGGAAAGATTGTAGCGGCTGACCTGGCTGAAGTTTTCCAGGTGCTTTCTTACAACTTTATACTTTACGATGGTGGCAGCGCCGCGCTCAGTAGTGGATATATCAATAAAGCTTTGGAAGTGGTCCAGAAATCCGGAGGCGACGGCTGGCTCCTTTTTACCCTGCATATTTTCCAGGGCTATTTTTAAATCCTGAATAGATACGGCGTTTTCGCCGACAGTCAATTTGTTATACAGCTGGTGTACATCGGCTTTAAAATTGCTTAACCACCCGTTAAACTCGGGGCTTCCCGTATAACTGCGCTTAACCTGGTTGCCGTTTTTGTCGGGTGCCGCGCTCCAATGTTTGGGGTTAATGTACTGGCCAGTCTTAAGCTTAATGGTCTGCTTACCGATGCGGAGAAATAAATAAATAGCAGTATCGCTCTCGGACTTGGGTTTGTCCAGGTAAAAATTTAAGGTCATAAAAGTTGGCTCTGATATTTCCTAAAGATACAAAGGTGTCCGAACATTCGGAAACATTTCGGACACTAAATTTTACTGTTAATTACTTTTGTTTACTTTAAATTAACCATCAAATATTAAAATATTCATTTTAACCCTTACAAAGTAGGTTTATATAAACATAAAGTAAACAAGATTAAAAAGGTTGTTGTCCCGTCCGGACCGCAAAAAGCCTCTCAGTATAATACTGAGAGGCTTTTTAGTTTTTATTTCGACTTGCCTTAAAACATTTCTTCTTTTTGCTGCTCCTGGTTTTTGATTTCACCTACCGAACAAACTGCCGCTAACTGCTATCCAAAATATTAGCGCACCCTATTATATCTGACCCTTAAAAATTTCTAAGATTTCCATTAAAGCAGCTTAAGTTCCTGTTTTAATTAATTGATAGTAGCAGGGAAATGATGTGCTTTATAAGTTACTAATGCTTTATAAAATAGATAAGCATCCGTACCTAACCCCTGCCCTT
>Ga0210040_10007533_pt1 | contig 13142 bp, 11 predicted proteins | sample CryGeyCG12114_NA_FD_185462 | JGI IMG/M metagenome (GOLD analysis project Ga0210040, IMG submission 185462) | Groundwater microbial communities from aquifer - Crystal Geyser CG19_WC_8/21/14_NA (SPAdes) (version 2) | ecosystem: Environmental > Aquatic > Deep subsurface > Groundwater | place: USA... | reverse complement strand
TTATTGTATAATATATTTAAGTAAAACCCACATTAAAAAACACACAGTCCCATAAAATATACTTTAAAAGTTTAAAAACAATTGTCACATTAAGTTTAAAACCTCGACTTATCCTAAAAACCGTATTTTTCGTAAGCTATCAACTTTGTACTGACTTAATTGCAGCATAGGTCATGATCTCAACATTAAGTAAGTAAGTCATATACCCATTACATAATATTAATGCGGAATATTCCAATTACACTCACTGAATACATAAATATCTTATTCAAACCAAAACTTATCATCAAACTACAAAAAAAAACATGTTTTCCACCCCAAAATGGAGCAAAAAGTATCATTTTGCTGAAAAACATACAAAACCGCAAACAATACTACCTACGTTTTTTTGAAAATGAAATCCACGTGATGAGAAATTTTGAGCCCCAAACTCAATTGGAAAGCTTTGGACACTTCGTTATTAGTTTGTACCGTGCAACATGGGAATAGGCCTTGAGCAGCCAAATTGTGAATTTGGGTGTCCATGCAAAGTCTCCCGTAGCCACATCGTCTCCAAGGGGCCAATGTGAATAGCATGGTCATATAGCCAGAGCCAGCCAAGGCCACGGCGGACAAAAGTTGACCACTTTTGGTGTCAATCACTCCAGCACTCTCATTTCGCTCCACAATCTTCTTTATATACAGTTTGGATGCGGGGGTGGCAAAGGGCCACGTATTATATAGGAAGTTTGTGCCCAATTCCACGTCCAGTGGAACCACTCTCACTTCTGGGGTAGTATATTTCATGAGGCTGCAAAAAATGGGGTAAAATGATACAATTCTGAGACTTTACAGCTGAAATAACACGATTTGAGGTAAAAACTGACCTTTTTTCATTTTGTAAGTTAACTTGCTCCGGGAAACTGTAGAAAAGAACATTTGGATTCATGCCCGTACTATTTCCTTTCACATTTACAGAGATATCCCGAATTGTATTGGAAATGGAGCGGTCAATGGCTGCAAAAGTGTACGATTTTTCCCAATCAATGATTTGTGTGGCACACAAAGCTTCTTTGAACTTTGCCAAGTTAGCTAATGAATTTGGAGTAGAGATGCTGATATCTACGCCATTGTCCTGAAAACGGAAATTTTCATAAATATTTGGAAAAAATGCTCGTTTGGGAGAATTTAATGAAAATTTAGTTCATACTTCGCGAAAAAACGTGGCTACAATCCATGCATTTGAGGACAAATCTCCCTGGATAGTGTAAAACGCCATCTCTGTACGAAATTTATGTTCCCGTTTTGCCATGTTGTAGATCTGTATATAAATGAAACCAAGAGTTGTTTAAAAAAAATTAAAAATTGTAGGATTTAATGTGGATTAGGTTTCAACTCAATAAGTTTTACCCCAAAAAATCACTACTATATTTTCATGAGTCTAGAATCAAATGCAAGTTTTCATGCAATTTGATATTTGAGAAAATATACACAATTGCATAATATTTTCCCCAAAATATACAAAAAAAAAACACTCTTACATTGCACGATCTAGGTAGCCGAGTTTTCAAAATTTCCAAAATGGGATCCATAGACAAAATCCGTACAAAAGGGTCCTCCGACTTGATAACTTTTCCACACATTTTGACAAATTGTGCAATAAACTTGTTTAAAATTTAACAAATTGCTCAGTTTGGAGTCGAAATGAAACTAGTCTTGTACGGAGCCTGGATCCACCATTTTAAAGGGAAAAGATGCTTGCATTTTTTCTCACCAACTTAGTTAGTTAGTTAGTATCCAGTAACTATAACTTTCTGTTATCATAGTTAATATAGTTAGTTAGTTATAGCTGTAATTAATTTTAGAATACAAAATGCATGTATTCAGTGTAATCTTTCAACCCATAGTTTGGTTTGTTAGTGTGTTCCACGAAATGCCGTGCTTTGCTAAATAATCTTCCAACTTTTGGAGTACGAAATTTTTGTGCAAGTGAAATAAAAGTTTCAAAATTTGTTGTTTTTGTTATTTTAAAGGATCTTTAGCCTAAAGTTGATTAATTTCACATTACGGTTTAACTTAGCAAGCACGTGTGTGATTTTGGTCATACCATCCATTCATTTCATAATAAATCTTGTGTATGGGCTGACATAACTTTAAATTATGAGTTAGACACACGACAAGTAACAAATTTTGTTATCCTAACTGATGTGATAAGCATTTAAACTTGTCAAAGTCATCAATGAAGTAGTTTGATTATACAATTTTGAGGACACATAGTGCCCTTTGTTTGTAGCTATGCTATAACTAACTTTTCCTTGTATGGGATCTCAGACTGACTACTGTGGCTCAAAAAATACCGTTTGCACTGTTTGCAGTGATAAGTATGAAAAATTTGAAAAACATTTATAGCATTTTTATTTGGGTAGAATATTTTTTAAATCATTAGGGGGGGAAAGAGCTATTAGATTAAGTAAAGTTGGAATACAAACAAAAGGAATATTTGTAAACAAAGTGTTCGTTTGTCTGTTCAAGGGAATGCTAATACTACATTCCAAAAAAGCTATGTGGAGAAATTTTTGGCGCCTATTTTTGAAATAGACTATGCATGGACAATTTTTAGTGTCTTTTTTCAAATACACCACGCATGGAGACGTTTTAGCGCCTTTTTTCAAATAGCTATGCATGGACAGGTTTAGCGCCCTTAATCAAATCAACTGTAAATAGGTGGTTTCAGCCCAGCGTCTTTTAAAAAAATTGCATACTTTCCGTAGACCAGAAAAGTCGAGCATCGTTTCCAAAATTGTTTTTCAGAGAGAGTAAATATTAGTGTGTTTTTGAAAAATTGTTTTGCATAGGCTAGGCAGTTTGAGCTTTGTTTCAAAAATTTTTTTCATAGACATCTTTACCGTATTTTTAAAAATAGTTTGCATCTACTAGGCGAGTCTAGTGTCCTTTGACTCCTTTCTTTGTTTTCATAGACAATTTTAACGTCGTTTCGGAAATTGTTTTGCATGCATAGCATAGACTGTTTTTCTAAACCTATGTTTTTCAATATTCTTTTCTTTTTAAGATTCACAAACTAAAATACAGATGCCTAAACTTTAAACACGTGGGGTTGAGCTGCCCTAAACACTTCGAAATCGACTCAAAGGATGCAAATTTTGTAAGCCAGTTTCCTAAATCTAATTCCATAGCATACACAGAAAAAGTAAATCTTCTTGCTTGAGCATCGCTAATACAAATATTTGCGGTAGAATGATTCGGGTAGTCCATCAACTGGAGTACACGTTCTATCTGCCCATAAATAACAAGTCCTTTGTGCGAATTTTTTGCACACATACAGAAGGGAAGGATGGGAAAAAAAGTGACTTGCATACAGACACGTAGTCCTCCACGTTAGGAGGATCTGGTGAGCACCAGTTGGTTACTTAACTAACCAACTAACTATATAACTAACAATTTGCAGTCAGTAGCCTTTTGAAATTGAGCAAGAAAAAAATACTTGAACTCTAATCTTTTTCCGCTTATGTAAAACCTGAACCCAGAAGTCAGTTTGCTTCAAATTTTCTGCAATTCCCCTATTTACCCAAAATTATTCTCAATATTTACTTTTGCAGTCATCTTAGAATCGTTCGAAATCCTTGGCTACTATTTAGCAGCAACTTTTATGCCAAAAATTGTTTCTCAATTTCAAGAAATGGACTGCAAATATGAACCCGATTTCTGCAATGAATTTCACAGGGTAACACCGCTTTACTTTTTTAGAATTTTCCCCTGTGTAATATTAATCACTGTACCTGCGTAAGCAATGACGTGATTGGTGTAAAAAGTAACAAATTCCACCCACCCATTTCGTTACATAATGTAACCATTATACAGATGATAGAACCATTCAATCAATTTTTGAGCTACAATTGAGACAAAAAAATTTCATGAGTTTTGCTGCGCAAATTCATAAATTGTTTATCAACATTCATCGTTTATATAACGAATAAAGATTCAAAAAATATTTCCTGTATTCGAGAACAACGAGAGTTAATTATTCCAATATTCCAAGGTCCAATTATGATGATGTTAAAACTGAACAAATTTAGCCCTGAATTTGGTACGTGATATCACTTTTGCCCTTTTTTTACAATATTCCCCATTCGGGTACCGCTTTATGTGTGGCATGGCCTGTTAGAATCCTCTGTATGGCAAAGATACAGATTTTCATTTTCATTCATTACCCATGCATAGAATACAATGTACCGTGATGGACAGTTTTTGGAATTTCTCATAGCTGGCGATTGCTATTTATTATAAAACATACAAATGGGATTGCCTTTATAAATTATGTATCTATTTATTAGGATTGGATGGGGTGATGGATCGTGCCAAGGTTTTTTATGTGACCCGGTTGACATTTCGACGCAAACCAGATACATTTTTCGCTCTGACTTTAGTTAGTTAGTTAGTTTGACTGTTACATACTGGTGATAACATTTATTGGGAAGCAAAAGTAACAGCGTTTCAAAATATTGTATGGTTAGCAAAGCGTATGTGTATGTTATCTCCTGGTTGGAAGTGCTAAATATTTGCCAAAAATATTTGCCATTTGGATACATGTAACATGTGACTATAATCAGATTTAGGATACACAGGAAATTTTGCTTTATGTGCGATTGCTCGTAAAATGGGATTTTCTCATGCTCATGTTTTGTTTCGCGAAATAACATTATTATAGATTTCCTAACTAGCAAAATGCTATTCAGTTTTTACAAAGCTTGACGCCATGGAGTAACAATTTTCAAACCTTTGGTAAAGTTCGAATTGGAGCTTAATCTAACTGAACTTACTTAGGTAGTTTTAGTGAAAGCGCCCCATAATTCCGGGTGTTGAAGATATGCTTCACGAAATCATTGTTAGCTCAAATTAAGTATAAAGCCATTCAAATATTTATTGATTCGTTTAAGTCTCACAGGAAAAACTCATCTCTAGAATCCTTAAAACTAAAATACACAGTTGTTTGCAATTATTCGCTCTTTCCCATTCAAGTGCCAAGATGAAAACTGGACAATCCACATAAAAAACTAAATAGGTAGTAAGTTTGCATACCATTTTGAAATTCCATTCTACAAGTGTATAACTGGTAAAATTTAATATATCAACTTATTTTAGCGGGGAGCCCTATATCCTTCAATCAATCCATTCTTAGTCAAAGCAATTTGCCACAACTGAACTTTTCTGGACTTGAATGCCCCGGCTGACATTTGCAAATAGTAGGTCCACATGCGGTAGAATCGGGGTCCATACTTGTGCTCAATTTTGGGCCAATTCCGAATAAAGTTGTCTCGCCAGGCCAGGAGGGTTTTACAGTAGTCAGGACCGAAACTGTGCCAATCTTCCAGAATGAAATGACCTTCGATGGCGTCCGCAATGTCCTTGTAGTATGGGAGACATCCGTTCGGGAAAATGTATTTGTGGAACCAAGGTTCAATGCAGAACATGTCTGCATGTGCGATCCCGATGGTGTGCAGCAGTAGAATTCCATCGTCTTTTAAGCAACGGTTGCAAGTCTGAAAAAAAAATCAATTTTGTGAAAGCTTGGACAACTCCGTTTGCACTTTTTTTTATGAATTCGGACTACCTAAATTTTCCATTTTTTCAAACTGCAAATCAACTTTTGTTCTGTATTACTGTTAGGCTTAAAAACTTCATTTTTTTGTTAAAAACGCTAGAAAATCAAATCGTATGTACTGCTAATGCGTAAAATATTCTTTTTTCGTGTTAAAAACACTAAAAAAATCAAATACAGTACTGCTAAAGCTTAGAAATCTCGTTTGTTCAAAAATACTCCAAAAAATCAAACCCAGGACTCAATGCTGAAAAATTCCCCTTTTTTATCAAAACTTCCCCAAAGCCATCCGCTATATCAATGTCTGACTGTTTCACACTACTAATTGACTATAACAGCAAAGCAACTGTTAAGAATTCCAAAAACTCACCTTCATAAACTCATTATAATTTTTCTTGCCCACATGTTCAAACATGCCTACAGAGACAATGCGATCAAATTTCTCATCCAAATCCCTGTAGTCCATAAGTCTAATGTCCACTGGCAAATTGGCACACCGCTCCCGACAACCTTTGGCCCCTTCCTTGGAGATGGTGATTCCCACACATTCAACTCCATACTTTTCGGCCATATACTTGACAAGGCCTCCCCAACCGCAGCCAATGTCCAAAACTCGCATTCCTGGTTTAAGTTTCAATTTTTGCGCCGTCAACTCCATCTTGTCCAGCTGAGCTTGGTTTAGGTTGTCAGCTTTTGCCCAATAACCACAACTGTAGTTCATGTTTTTGTCCAGGAATGATTCAAATAGATCATTTCCTGCAAAAAAGCGATGTTTTAAATCAAAATCGAATATCAGTTCAAAATATTAGATTTTAGGATCATAAAGTTTAAATGATTACAAAATTGCAGGATTTTAGATTACTATTTCGGATGACTGAAAAAAAGTTGCATTCAAATATTATATAGCATTAGGATTCGCATGCAGATGAGTTTCAACGCCGTGCGAACATAGTTATTAACATTTTTTTCATAACATCTGTTAACAGTTTCCAAGAATATCCGAAGGACTGTGCAACGTCCTAAGTTTTTTCTACTAAATTGAGGGATTGGTAACACAACATCCTCAATTGCCATTTTTACGTAAACTGATTACACAGAGGCCGACCGGAAGTTGCACGACTTAACACACTTGTAATGCTCAGCGCACACAAACCCTTCAACTTTTCGTTTGACTCGTGCATTTGTCATTCTGGAAAACATGCGTGCAATTTTGAATTGCTTAGTTAGTTGTGCACCAAAGCACAGAAATAAGCATTTCTGTGTTGGTTTCATCTTATTGTGAAATACAATCTCATTTTGACGGAAATGTGTAGCATTTGCTAGTATTATGAGAATTATGACTTAAGCCTTTGTGCATAGTTAGTTGGCCAACAAACAATGGAGATTTTCAGATTATCCAAAAAACGAGAAAAAGTAAAACTGAGGAAATAAATTGAAGGATCTTTGTATGCCATCTTTAAATGATGGGTTTGATAACTTTTTTTAGATTTCTGAAAACACGGAAAGGTTTTTGTAAAAGCTCCCTATCGAAGAAAATTTTGATGTTTTTTTTTCGTAAAAAGGGAAACGAGCTGACAAATGGAACACTATATATAGTAAGCTACTTGGAGGTGTAAACATAAGTTAGTTAACGTTGGCAAGCGTGCAAAAGCAAGAGCTAACCCATATATATAATGTATGATTTGAGCGTGAAGTTAACTTTTTTCCATTTAACTATCCTTTTTACTGCATTAATAGTTTAGGGTGTTCGAAGAGTTAAAAGTGAAACAAAAAGTGCATCTAAAGGTTTGCTCCGATGTGGGCCACTGCACAATTTATATAACGTATCGCATGCTACTTACAGAATTCGTGAACCATTGAAACTGTGGCTTATGAGTGGTGCCGTAATTATTAGCATTAAAATATAGAAAGTTGAATTTGAAAAAAACATTCATTTTGAAAACAATGCGGAGTATTAAATTTGGTCGGTTTGCAGCACCATATATAAATACACAGTGAAAACTAAAAAAAATATAAAAATTTTACATGTCAAGAAAGATAGATGAAGACGTAATTAACCAAAATGTGGTTAATTACTGTGTGTGTCAACATTTTAATTTTTGGACAATAGTTTTACAAGTTTCGAAATGTTTGAAATTTTTTTAGTAATTCTCAAACCTTGTTTAAAAATGACAAAAAAAGTTACCTTTTTGGTTTTTTATTGGAATTTAACGGTGTCTACATGCATAGACAGAAATGCATGTAGTCCACGAAAATGAAAACTATACTCATCACAGCGCTCAAATGTAAGAACGTTTGTGCTAATTAACTTTGTGCCCAAAACTTGTGGCAAAAAAGTGCAGTTCTACTTTTCAATCCCCTATCTTCAATGCGATGACACCAAAATCAAATGAAATTTTTTCACATGGCTAAAAGCCCGCTGGTTGGGCTAAAAACTGTCAAAAACTAACGCATTCATTTTTCCTATCACTAAATAATTGCTAGGTAATCTGCTGTGCAAGAATTTTTTTACCTTGATACAATTTACGGTTGAGAAAACTCACATTCAATCATCCATGCTTTCCAAATTTTCAATATTTCAATAATATGTCGTAACGGTCGTAACTAGTGGGATTAATTATATTAGAAACCCCGTAAACATCATATATCTTATCAAGAAAGCAGTTAATCAATATTTGCTGAATTTGAAAATAACAGGGCGTCAAACTACACCAAAGCATTGCAGTATCTTCCACATTAAAAACAAAGGTATCAAGGGAAATTTCTCGCAACCATGCTTCAAAAGCCCCAAAAAACTCAACATTTCCGTCAAAACTACCCAAAAAAATTCTATTTTTGAATAAAACACCCACAAATAGCCGTTCCAACCCTCGCCAAGGCGCCACAACTCACCCAAATCATAATGTTTCTCGCCCACTTCCCACGCCCTGGCCTTAGTCTGCAAATTGAACAAACACAACTCCAAATGGTTCATAAGCCGATTCCATGGAGTAAAGTACACTTGTTGAATATTATTTCTCAACGTCCGGAATCCCATCTCGGTGATATCTTCACAATCCCACTCTCCATCCATATAACTCTCGCCCATGCCCAGAGACGGGTGATTGGCTACCCGGGCAAAGAAGGAATTCTTGTGCACTTGAATATCATAGGGATTGACTTGCAAAGCTACCGAGTTGTCCTGATTCTTGCCATTCCACACATAGGTAGTGCCCTTGCCATGGAAATTGATCCCCGCCTTCCGGAATGATCGACGGACCAGTTTTTCTACCAAGGGTGCAAAGGCCACCAGAAATGTTAGGCGCACGAATCGCACGAATCGCACAAAAATCGCTGTTAGTCCGTATGCTATGTCGATCAACATGGTGGTCGTGGTGGTGGGAAATTTTTGCACCTACAAGTTTACACTACCACATGGTAGGATGTACTAAAGATTTGGAGAGACGTTCTATTCTCTTTTGTTGGGCTCCCATACTTATAGTTAGGTACAAAGATGAGAATATTACAGCTTCGTTAAGATGGATTCATTTTGAGTACAAGATTGCATGCAGCTAAAGGCAATAGGAGTTTTGGCATTGCTGATTAACTAAAAGCAAAAAATTCTCAAAAATATGAGGATATTTGGAAACTGAGGTTTTTGTGCTAAAAGGTAAAGACAATTTAGGGGTAAAAATACTGTTTTCAATGGAAAAAAGTTAGTTTAGTTGTAATAGCGATTTTTCTATTTTTTATAGGTTGGGTTGGAGTCGAAAATCCCGAAAATCTCCAATACTTTTCATATTGAAAAAATCTATATGAACTCCAGTCTGCATTCAAAATGAGCAAAATCATACATGATGATTAATTATATGTGAACACCGGCTCTAAAACTTATACAAAGGAAGAAATTTCAAGTCATGCTGAAGTTGAGAGCAAATCTAAATATTTGAGTACGGTTTGGCGGGCCATGCATATGATTAAGCACACACTTCAAGTTAGTTGGTAGATATGCCTAAATTTATTCCATGCATGATGCCTATGAAATGTACAGTGCACACGGTCAATATCATAGTTTTAGCTAGCTAACTCCAAGTGTGTGAAGAGAAATCCGCCGGTTTGAACCTTTACGATCCAAGAATTTGCCTGTCATACAAAAAACATGTGTACGTGCATATGTGACCCGAATGGCAGCATTGTTATTTATAATCGCCCAGAATCCAATGGCTGTAAAATCGTTCAATGGATATAGTACGGAATAAAATTTCAAAGAGAATCTAACGGAATCATGTGCAGTTAGATTAACGATTTTACCAAATAAGTGTGATTTTTCATTTCGGTCATTAATTTTAGAAAGCATGGGATGAAATTTTTATTGATAAGGAAGAAATAATTAGCATGTTGTTTAGTTAAGTCTCTAACTACTCGATATCCGTTTTTCCCTGAATACAATATGGAAAATTTTTATGAAGGATTACGTTTTGTTGCATAGTCTTTGATTTGACATTTCCAGGAGGAACGAATAGTTCCTAACTTGAGGAGGGTAATTGTAGTAACTTCAGAATTCAGTGGTCCGAGTAAGTAACTAAAAAAATGATTAGCATGGAGATAAGCGGCGTGGATATTTAAGTTTATGTAATGTTTGCTCACTCACTATGGGTAATGTAAGTGGACAGCAAATATTGAATACTGAAAATGGTGACAATGACAAAAAATACATCTTTGCTTAAAGAATTTCAAGAGTTAAACATTTAGCCTAAGGTAAAATCTAATCTTCTCGTTGGTATTCAGTGAGAACAGCATATAGTATGAACAGAGACTGATTTGTATTAAAGGAAGTTACTAATGAAGCTGGAATCTTCAAAATTAAAACGACTAATACAGTTGGAATCGTTAAGTAAACGAGACAGTTTTGGAAATTTTATGCATGCGAAAAAGAGAAACGGTCCTTGAAAAGCGTTAGCTATCGCGCATAAAATAAAGGCTGATAATTTAAACTTATAGTATATAAGTGTGCTTCCTAGTGCTGCTGTTCATACAGCGGAAAGGATTTTATCATGCGCATTTCCCCAAGGTTTTCCACAAACCACATTAGACAACGACAAACGTGTAATTTCTTGTAAAGTATTCCCCCAAAATACAATCGGACAAAAAAAAGCTACGTGCTCCCCAATTACCTTTCTTCTTAACTCATGGCTTTTTGCAAAGTGTAGTTGTTACTTATTAAACTAAATCCTAGGTATGCTATGTGAATGCAAAAAAGTGGCTAACAAAAATGCAATGTATAATAATCTCATCCAATATTATTATAATGAGGTTGCAGAAAAACTCTTAATATAGACAATGGGAGTGATCCTTTGAATGCTAATGAGCAGTTTGTGCATGAGGAAAAGTGAATTTATGATCCACGGGACCGTATGGATCCCAGTTTAATTTAGTCAGTTCAACTATTACTGTACGTTTATGATTGGTCAGTTAGAAAGTTCAAATGGAATGACACAAGTTCATTCACCATATAGTAAGAGAGTTTGCATATGATAATAAAATAGGCTCAAGATTTTTTGTCAAGGATTTAAAATGTACAATAGGTTGCTGAACTTATGTGATGATATTTAATTTTCATTACAACAATTTTAATTCTGCACATTTGCATTACAATCAAATGACATAAATGGATTAACAACCAACCATTGAGAACTAACGTGAAGGATTCAACGTAAATTAAGCCGACAAATCTAGGTTATCCTTATCTACCTCCATAGCATTAGATTCCGCATATTTAACCAGTGCTCCGCAATTTGCAAGAATAGAAGCTAGTGCCGGATCCTCTTGAAGATCTTTCAATGCGGATTGAGCATCAACATTAGAATTATCTGCATTCTTGAGTAGCTCTTTATATCCTTGTTCCTCCACAAAATTGAGCAACTCGTTTTCTTCCAGCATTGCCCGAAATTCGGGATCATCCAATAGAGCTACGATTCCTCCACGATGTGCTTCTACTTTTGGTCGATTTTCATCTTCTTGTTTAACACTGGCTATGAGATTCAAAGATTCGTCCGTATATTTTGTGCTGTCCAGGGGAACATAAATATCTCGACCATCAGGGAATGTATTTTGTTGCTGCTCAGCAAATGGAACAAACCCCAGATATTTTGTAATTGGTTTAATTTCTGGCTGGAGTGCTCGAATTTCTTTAACTTTTTTCTCATGATTGGCTTTCAGTGCAGTACATGTTTTTATCGCTTCTTCAGCATCAGACAACATGGATAAGTACTGGTTGTCTGGAATGGGCACTAAATTTTTCAAGTCTATGTCAGTAATGGGTCCAAATCCAAGTTCGTCTTGGAAAAATACTGCCTTGGTCAGCTCTGGATCTAATGCTTTTGCGGCTGCAAGATTCAAGTCGGCAAATCGCACTGCACAACAAAGAGGACGGTTAAAGATTTATAAATACATGGAATATAAGATCTAAGGTTGCGGAAATGGAACATTTGGAACAATTATTTTTGTGAGTACACACACGGTCCATCTCCTGTATATTACCCATCTCACCATTCTCACCCCACATTTTAATTACCCTCTTAAGCGTAATCACTCTAGATTAGATCCAGATTAAAATACACAGCCTAGTTAGGCAAACAGTTTAATGTCTTCAAACCATACTTACACAACATGTGTGAAATCCTTAAACTAGCTTCGTCCAATTTTTTCTTCGTAAGGTGTGCAGCCGCCAGCAACTGCTTGTAGGATCTTGGCTCGACCGACATATTTTCATCCTCGTTATGATTGAAACTGTGAGTCATATTTGAAGAAGTGGACCTGAAAAAAAGTTAATTAACTAGGATGCTCATTAATGAAATATATTGTTTCCGTAAATCAAACTAAAAGAAACTCTCCCCATTCCAGTTCCAATAATTGTGAACTATCAACCTCACCACTTCTGCGCTACACGATTTGAACAAAAACTAAGCAGTAATATTATAGCGCATGCTATATATAACTAACCAATGTGCAAAATATACGTAATGGATATTTAATTAAGTAGTCGGAACTGAAAATTATTCCGGAAATATGAAAAGACACGCGACGCGATTCAAAAATTAAGTGTAATCCATGTTGGTTGTACATGCGCAAGAAAGGACGCTCATCTCTGATTCTCATGATTTCTCATCATTTTCTGAGAATTTGCATTGAGAATCACGGAATTCATTTATTTTTTTGGAATTCCTTTAATCTAAAGGTTATAGCGATTCCAGTGCGGTTATGACAATCAATTGATTGTTGGACAGATTTTACTATTTGGGGAGATGTTGAAATCGCCACCACCACCACCGCAACCGCCACCACCACCGCAACCGCCAGATTAGAAATAATCCTCAAGCGTGGGCGGAGCTCCTACATATCGGGCGGAGCCTTGTCGCGTCGCAGTTCTCGTTTTGAATGAAATCACAGGTCTCACATGCCGCGTGATTGTGGGCGCTGCGCGCCCACCGCGGCACGTTCGCCTTCCTGCGGTTTTGGTTTCACCTATTTATTGAATGCAGAATAGAATTCTTAATAATTATTTTAC
>Ga0210040_10007532_pt1 | contig 13143 bp, 4 predicted proteins | sample CryGeyCG12114_NA_FD_185462 | JGI IMG/M metagenome (GOLD analysis project Ga0210040, IMG submission 185462) | Groundwater microbial communities from aquifer - Crystal Geyser CG19_WC_8/21/14_NA (SPAdes) (version 2) | ecosystem: Environmental > Aquatic > Deep subsurface > Groundwater | place: USA... | reverse complement strand
GCCAATGCAGCTCTGACATTAGGCCCGGATGAAGCTGTTCTCTTCACTTTCAGTGGCAAGCCTCCGCTCCAGGACGTTGGGTTTTGGAGTTTGACGGCTTATGACGCCGACAACTTTCTTATTCCCAACGACATCGAGGTATATGCGCTTGGGGACCGGAGCAACCTCACCTATCCGGACGGCTCACGCGTCTATGACAACTCTACTGGCGGCAATCGCGATGGAGTGTTCCAGATCCTACTCCAGCCTGCAGACGTTGCTCCGCCAGCAAATTGGACTAGTAATTGGCTGCCTGCCCCTGCAGGCGGTGGAGGAGTCGTGGCTCAGCTGCGGCTGTTCGCGGGCGAGCAGGCGGCGATTGATGGGTCTTATATGTACCCGGTGGTGACGAGAATTTCAGCTCTTACAGGTGGGAACGGAACAAGTAACGGTGGCGGCAGCCCGACTTCGAGCTCGCCGTCAGGGTCAGGAATTAGTACTTATACAGGGAATGCGGCGTCGAGCGCTCCTGTCAATATCACTCTCGCTATAGTGTACATGGTCTTGATGGCAAGTACACTGCTGTGCTGACCGGAACTATTGCGAGATCCCGGACCGATTCTTGAAACAACTCTCGAGTCAGTCCTTGAGTCGGCGCCATTGGTACTCTCGAGCTGGGGTCAACTTCGTAGGCTATACCAGTCTCAGAGTACTCCAGGAAGAATATATTATATGAGCCAGGCGTTCGAAATCCTGGCTACTGGCAGTCCGATTTGCACTAGCCTAACTTGCAACGACCACAAAAGCATGATGTTTCCTGTCGCATTTAGCATGTCCTAATAAAACATTTGCTAGATCAAGACGAACAATTCTTCAGGTATCTGAACGCCCAACGCCGATGGCGACCGCATAATTCATGCTCCGCTTCGATTTCTTAGAGCAAAAAGTGTCATAACAAACGCCGGGAGGCACGGTATCGACACTCGCAGATTAGTCCTCCTTGCCTTACGCACCTCACACGACTGCTGCCGTCCAGTCTCAGTGCATGGGCGACGTTCATCCGTCTTGGCTTCCCAACAGCTTGTTCAGCAAGTTCAATGGAAGCATCTCTTTGTTGCCTAACGAGTGGAACAACGGAAACACAACAGGACATCAGGCAATGCGCCTACCAAGAGCCTTTACCAGGTCAAGCAAGGATATGTTAGAACAACGAAGTCTCTCTTTGATCGACGAACAACAATCTGACAACGGAGCTGGTTCCAAGCACCATGACGTGGTTTGCCAGCGAGTATATTTACGTTGCGCGATACCGTCGTGGCTAACATCTCAATTCGTCACAGCCGATCTCAAGAAGACCAAAGAAGATTCTAACAACACTCACGGACTTAAATCGAGCATCGATCTTACGCAGCTAACAGCAGGCAGATACAAGGTCCTAAAGTGCCAGATCGTGACCATCCCGAGTCATGTCAGCTACTACTGGAGATAACAGTGCCACTACTAGCGGCAATTCAAGTCCAACAATATCAGAACTCATGGTCAAACTGGGACTTGACGGGGACGACACGCCACAACCTATCAAAAGAAGGAGATTTGATAGGTACTGGGGCCTATACATAACCGGAGGTGCCTCTCCCAAAAACAACAACAACGAATGTCCCATCTGCCAGGATGTCCTAGCAGATACCGACGAGTGCTTAGAGCACACGAAGTGCGAACTTAGCTTCTGTTACGACTGCTTGTTGACGTGGTTGGAAGGCGCCCACTTTTCGTGCCCGATCTGCCGAGGACCAATTTATTATTCAGATGGTTGGCCACGAGGTCGCAGACCCTATCCCACCGAATACGATTACGTGAGCCCATGTTCGGATTCTGAGTGGGAAAGATACTTGGATGAACTCCCCGAACCTATGCGAGACGTACCTGATCCTGATCCATATGAAAGCGAGTTCTATGACAGCGAGTTCAGTGTAAGCGATTTCGATGAAAGCGAGTCCGGGTCTGATGGGAGCGAATATGACAGCGGCTACGATGCTTCTGGGGAGGGTAGCGATACTGACGAGTCCGAGAGCCAGTGGGAAAGTGACTGGGACAGCCACCAGCCCGGGGCTGAGGTTAGTGAAAGTGAGGAGGATAATATTTACACGTCACTCTACCCTAGCGATACCGACGAGTCCGACAGTCAATGGGAAAGTGACCGGGACAGCGACCAGCCCGGATCTGAGGGTAGTGAAAGTGCCGACGACGACATCTACACATCACTCGAGGAGTTTGATCAGCTCATGAAAGCCCAGTATCTTTGGTGGTAAGTAAGTGATCGATCGTGATCGTACGGACATTCGTCTGGTTTAGATACTAAAGATTATACCGGCCGGCCGGAAATTAATACAATATCATCAAAACACAACGCCCTAGGTGGCCTGGGAGCTACAGTATGCAGGCTGTGTGACTCCCTTTGGCACCAATAGTAGTACTACTGTAGAGGAGTGAGTATGTAGCCCAAAAATTCGCTGTACACTAGTAAGTATTCATACTATCTCCGTCTCTGCGCACTTACGCTCCTCAATAGCTTCCCCCCCGCATGATACCATGGATGTAGCAATTTCCGACCAGTTGCCACTTTCCAATGCCACCTGAGCTAACCACAAGTGGTATTTTGTAACCCTTCCCAAGGGCAATACAATGTCCTACCTGGACTAGGTCTGGCGCAAGCTCTAGATACCTACTGTTCTTGACAACCATATGTCTCCCAACTGTTCTGGAAATCTGCTCTGTATAGCTTGTCTCGTTTTCGATCACTTGGCGCCCAATAATCACCCAGTGTGTGATGAAACGTACCTCGTACCAGGTCCACGAGCTAACCACGATCGTGAACCGTAAGAGCTGGTGTAAGAAAAAGGTCAAGAGACGTTGATAGTTCCAGTTGGCAACGCTAATCATTGTTGCCACACCACTCTCAGGAATGGAGTCGAGAGCTGTGGTGTGCGCACAGATAAGGACGATTAGAAGATACTCCATCATGCATAGTTCGCCCATCGTGGATGACAGGAAGTATGTAAATTATTCTTGCGAAATATCCAGGTCCTACTGGAGATTTGTCGATCGTATAGCGACACTCGGCCGGCAATGTCACGAAAGGGTCTAACAACTTACCAACATTGACAACGACGTTGAAGACATGATCGTTCAATATCAGACCTCGACCTCGGAAAGCGACTTGCGAGCGGTACGGTGCATTTCGGTTAGCGACCAATAACATGTTAGGCACGATAAGCGTGGGGGCAAACAAAGCAAACATTCCGTGCCCAATCAAGCTCAGTCTCTTGTGTACCACGTACTCTTCCTCATTTCCTCTCTTACCTCAGCTTCTTTCGCGCTACTTCACCACTCCAATATTTACCGTGCAAGATACAACCAACCCGATGTGATCTGCTGAGAAGATGGAGCTGCAGCTGTACCGAGACACATGAAAGCCTTGTGCTGCCAAGTCCGCCGATACCAGAGTCGAAACTCAATCCCTGCCATGCTTGTCCAATCCTGGTTTCCATCTTGACCACGCCCCCGGCCGCACAACACAACTTCCCGGACCAGTTGTGAACCACCTTCTGTGTTCATGCAAGTCCTTGTTTTTCACTCCCCATGATGTCGCTCGGCATACCACGCTGTGAACACGTTCTTGGTCATTGGATTGCCAAAGACTTCGACCTGATCGCTCGAGAAGCACGACGCTGATCCCTGCAGGGTTCAGGCTGGGATAACATGGAGAATTACAGCAAAGCTAGAACGTGGGAAGCTCAAACAACCATAAAGATGGAAGACTCCTCATGAGCTTAGAGAAGAGCTTCTGAGCTTGCCCTACTTCGCGCAACGCAGCTCTTCCAATATTCCAGTTATGTTGCTTCTAAAGATTCATACTGTTCTGCTGCTAGTGTCAACGACTTTAGCAAGCTGGGATGGCAACCTCAATTATCGCAGTCCCTCCATCAATCATGATGGTCTTGGCATCAATCTTCGCAAGGTGCACAAGCGCATGCTGACTAAGCGAGATGGGTCGACGCCATATCAGACCGGACAGCTGAACTTCACACATGGCGTTGCTTCCGTTGGTGCTGTCCAGTAGACAACAGAGGGATGCTGACATGACCTGTAGGGAGATCCCTGGGAAACTTCCATTATCCTCTGGACTCGTGTTTCACCACAGTATGAGAACGACAGGTCTAATGTGACAGTCGAGGGAACAGTCCCCCTCTTCAGCCACGAAACCGAGGAGTACATCCATACGTCATCATCACCTATCTGTGTGGACTGGCGTGTGGCCACAACCCCAGACATGTCCGGTGCCGCGGCAACCAGCGGGACGGCGTATACGACTTCGGATATCGACTACACCATCAAGGTATGTCCACAACTCGTTGATAACATGTCTCTAAGTCACTCAACAGGTTGAAGCAAAAGGTCTAAACCCCTTTACGACCTATTACTATCAGTTCACAGTCTGCGACACTCAGAATTCGAGCCCCATCGGCCGAACGAAGACGAGTCCTACCGAGGACGATTCACTCACTCCTTTGTCTTTCGCTGTGTTCTCTTGCAGCAACTACCCAAACGGTTACTTCAATGCCTATGGTAATGCCGCCCGCAAGGACAACTTCGATTACGCCATCCACCTCGGAGATTATATCTACGAGACCGCTCGTGGAAACCTCACTGTCGATCCCCGTGCCGCGAATCCGCAGCGCGAAATCGTCACGCTTTACGACTACCGCACTCGCATTGCTCAATATCGGTCCGATCTAGACTTGACTTTAATACATCAACAGCATCCATTCATAACGGTGTGGGACGACCATGAAATTGCCAACAACAACTATCGCGACGGCAGCTCCGCCATGAATAACACAGAGCAGACTTTCAACAAATATGGTGGTGTGAGTTTCGACAAACGTAAGATGAATGCTGTAAGGGCATACTTCGAGTGGATGCCACTTCGCCAAGCAGATCTTGACGACAACTTGCGGATCTGGCGAAGCTTCAAGATGGGCAAGCTCGTCGATCTCATCATGCTTGACACGAGGTCTTATGACAGATCGATAACCAGTCTTGGTTGGAACAATGAATATGTCTACGAGATCTCCAACGATGCTGGAAGATCATTGATGGGCAGCAGGCAGGAGAACTGGTTTTACAACTCTCTCTTGCAATCAAAAGAGCGAGGCGCGACATGGCGAGTAATCGGCAATCAAATCGTATTCAGCCGGATCAACTCGACTTCCACCCTCGAAGCAGACGAAGCATACATCCCATTCAACGTGGATGCCTGGGACGGCTATACCGGCAACAGAAACAGGACATTCAAGCACCTCTACGACAACATGATTGGAAACAACATCATGCTCGCGGGCGATAGCCACCAGAATTGGGTCAGCGATATGGTCTGGCTTGGTGAGGAAGGTTACGATCCAGCGACTGGCGCAGGCAGTATCGGTGTGGAATTTGCGGGAACAGCTGTTAGCAGCAGCGGTCCTGGCGGAAACCTGAGCTCGAATATCGAGGGATCACAGCTGATCGTCCGGGACAACCAGGAGTTGCAGTGGCAGGAGGGCTACTACAGAGGGTACTACGAGCTGCATATTGATGCGCAGAAGATCGAAGCACAGTTCTATGGCAGTCCAAGCGTGGCAAGCAGGAATCCGTATGAGGTCAGCCTGGCAAACTTCACAGTATATGCGGGTGATAATCATCTTGCAAGGCCTGTTGCGGGAGGGGTGGTCGCAGGTGGTGCGATACAGGAGGGAGAGGTGAGGATGACGAATTTGACGCTGAACACTGAAACAGGTGAGTGGGGCTACCAGGCTGCGGAGTATAACACGATGTTCATCAGTTATCCTTCGTCGTAACCTCAAGGACATGCAGCATTTCAGGATCAAGAGAATGAGTACATCAGAGGTCTGGCGTAGAGTACAAATGCTATAGCGCACGGTAGACGTTAGCAACATAGTGGGCAAGATAGATTTGAAGGTTTGCTTGGCGTTGCCAGAGAGAATGTTCGCGTTCACGAGGATGATGCTAGATCGTGAAGGCAATGTGAATGGACTCTTATCGTTTCTCCATTATGTTCTTTTTTAAGATGGTCATAGTGGATTGGCTACACATTGTTGTACGCCTGCAGGACACAAAATTAAAGATTCACTTCCAGATATTGAAAGACCTCATTGCACGATGACCCGCAATCCCTTCGATCCCTTCTTTGGCTGTGGATTGAAAAAGTCGTGCGCTACATCAATGTCTTCTCTCGTCGTCTGGTATAAAGCCATATCGAATCGCCGAAATATTGCTGCTAAAGTGAAATAGATCTCTGCCTGCGCCAGGTGCTGGCCCAGACAACCTCTGGTTCCCTTGCTAAAGTTCACCAAATACTTCCCCAGTCGATTTCGCTCAGTAGGGTCTAGCCAGCGCTCTGGTCTGAAGGTCTTTGGTTCAGGAAAATGTTTGGGATTTTCGTGCATGAAGATTGATGTCATGCCCACAGGTGTTCCAGCGGGGATGACGCTGTCATGATAGATGAGCGGTGCATCAGGAGACACCCGCTGGAGGCGGTGGGTGACACCATAGGATATACGGTAGCCCTCGCTCACTACTGCTGAGAGATACGGGAGCTGTTCAAGCTTCTGCAAGGGAGGCAAGCTCTCGTTGGGCATGGCTACTCCGAGTTCTTCTTTGAGTTTTGAGAGTATCTCCGGATTGGCAAGGACGTGGTAGGCTGTGGTGTTAAGGTAATGAGTCGTCGTAACCTGACCTGCTGCCACAACGGATTGTCCTTCGTCGACCAAGTGCCGCAGCCCCTTCTCCTCTAGTGGTAGCTCGTTGGTCCGCACGAGTTCCTGGAATATGGTTTGATGGCCCGAAGTCCCGCTGTCCACATTGTTTTCTTCCATGACCTTCGAAACTTGCTTGGCTAAGTCCTGTTACGTGGCCATTAGTCATTGTGAGGGGGTTGACGGAATTTACACGTACTATCTGAAAGCTGATCAGGCGCATGATGTGCGGGTTGAGCCGCGCCACCAACCATAGTGGCATTAACCTCATCATAGGCAGCAACCAGGGGAATTGCTTATTAATATGACTCTGTTCGGAGACTGAATCGATGGCCTCGGGCCAGATGGGTGCAAAGTCTGGTTCGTCAAGACAATTGTAGGACTTTGCGAAAGCGTAATCCGTGATAACGTCCATGGTCAGAGCGGCAAAGGCATGACGCAGATTGACTGGTTCTTTGGTTTGCTGAAAGCCTCTCAGTCGTGTACAGAGCTTTTCTACGACCGATTTAATCATGGGCTCGAGTTTTGTAACTGATCTCTTAGAGAAAAAAGGATTCAAAGGTGCCCGCCGTAGGCGATGCTGGTCATGTGGCACGGTCCCAAAATGGGATGAAGAATTCCCAAACATCGCCGCAGACCAGGCCCATTTATCTCGTCGTTTTGTTGGACCAGTATAAATCTCGTCGTAGTACTCTGGGTCGTCAATGTGCAGCTCATATGGGTTAATCCGGACTATAGGTCCTGGCAGAAGTCAGGAACGAAATCTGAATTTGAACGAAGCCTCATTTGGCGCATACCGTATATTCTATGCATCTCACGGATCTTCCAAGTATATCGTCCGCGTTGAACCACATCGTAGTAGAACTCGTACCAAAGCGTCAACGCAGCAAGCCGAGGACCGGGGAACTTCGCGAGAGGGCTCAAATATAAGCGATAGACGGCCAAGGTGACAATGTAGACGAGTACAGGAACAAACCCTATCTGCGCTTTCGACAGCAAGGTCGAGTCCATCGAGAAAAATTGAGCCATGAGGTCTCAAAGGTGGAGAGTGGAAAGGCAACATTAGTACCACCCAACCTTTATGTTGCGGGGACGGCCCGAAAGTCACTTCGTGGACTGGCACGCTAATGCAAATGCGTCGATTGTAGCGCCTACTATGATGCCCTTCGTATAGATATCAGCACGCTGTTAGCATCGTGCTAGCACGGTGTTAGTACGATATTCTATACTAGTACGCTGCTAGTATATATATTAGTACGCGTACTAGTATAACTTTATATTATAAGCGTACTAGTAGGTATAATATACTAAGATCGTATTTAAAATAGCGTACTATAGTATACTAAAACCGTATTTAGAATAACGATATATATCTACTTAAGGTATTAATAATTAAGGTTTTTTAAGGTTATATTATCGTCTCTTTATTTATAAATAACTATTTATATAGCGATAATAAGGTTATAGCCTACGCTCGATTAAAGATTTAGATTTTTCGGCTAAATCTATATATTAAAGCGCCTACTATAGAATATAATCTAGAGCTAGTAGGTAGTAGTAAATACTTACTTATAAGTTTTTATTTAAAAAAGTTAAATATCGACGTAGGTACTAATACGCGTATTAGTACGCGTACTAATATCGTATTAATCTTATACTAATACCGTACTAGTACTTAATATATATTTTATTTTAATAATATATTAAGTATACTAGTACGCGTACTAATATATATACTAATACTATATTAATACGCGTACTAGTACGATACTAGTATTTATATAAAGAGTAAGATAGTATTATTTAGTTCTTAGCTATAATAAATACGTATTTTTAATTAAGATTTATACTTATAAGGAATTATATATCGTATTATATATAGCTAAAGTACTATACTAAGAGTTACTATATAGACCTTTACTAAAAGTAAGGTACGATCTTAGCTCGAGCTAAGCTCGCTAGCTTAATCCGCTAAGTAGTTACTATATCTAAGCTAGTAAGCTAAGGTTAAGCTAGCTTAATATACTAATAAATAATTTTTTAAAAGAAAAACCTTTAAAGCTATTAGTACTAGAGGATAGTAGTATATAAGATATTTACTATATATAGATTTTAATAAAAAATCTATTAAAATTCTTAAAAGTTAATAAATATATATTAATTAAAGAGCTAGAGTTAATTTAATAAATAGAGTTTAACTACTTAAAGCTAGTTCTAAATAGATTAGTTAAGCTAAAGCGAGCTTTATAAGAGCTACTAGCGAGCTTAAAAATTAATTCGATATAGCGAGTTAAAACGAGCTATCTTAGAGTTATAAGCGAGCTTAATATTTTAAGCTCGATATAGCGAGCTATATCGAGCTATATTAAGCTAGTATCGAGCTATTATAAAGAAAATTTTTAGTAAAGAGATAGCTCGCGTTAAGATCTTATAGCTTAATCTAGCTTAATACTAGCTCGATACTAGCTTAAGCTATATTGATACGATCTATAAGCGAAGGCTTAATATATAGTAAAGATTAAATAAAACTATAAAGTACTATAATAATAGCGATATATAATAATAATATATTTATTATAAATACTAAGGCGTACCGCGATGTATCCCTTTATTATACGTAATCTAATAATACGTAAGTATTATTAGCGAATCTTTAATCTTATTCTAATATTTTCGCTAATTGAAACCCGGCCCTTTAGCGGAGGTTGATTTTTAAGTAGTTAGGCTTAGTTTTCTTTAATCTTTACTAGACGCGCTAACTTTATACGGTGCTATTAGGTATATATAAAGTGATTAACCTTACTAATTAACCTTAAGATTATAGCTATAGTAAGCTCTTAATCGCCTAGAATATCGCTAAAGGCGATAGCCCGTAGAGGGTATAAGTTTAATCCGTACTCGCTATAGAGGGCGCGAAGCCCGGTCGCTTTAGCGACGAGTTAGTTACTTGCGAGTACTCGCTATTTAGCGATAGTTAGTCACCCGAGGGTGTAAGATCGCTATTTAGCGACGGACGCCTAAGGGCGTTATAGGTACGGCCGACGAGTGTGTATCGCCGACGGGTAAATTAAGCTTAATTTCCGGTAGCACCGGATAGAAATCCTAGTATTAGCTAAGTAAAACATACTATTGTTTTACTAATTCCGTTAGGGGCCTAACTAGCCGACGAAATTAGCGAATCGGGACTTTATAGCTAAAGTTAGATTTTAGTCTTTCGGGACGAAAGACTTTATAGGAAGAGGTGAATATTACGAATACTAAGGCGCACCGCGACGCATCCCTTTATTATACGCAATCTAATAATGCGCAAGTATTATTAGCGAATCTTTAGTCTTATTCTAATAATATTTCGCGTTTTAGAACTTAAAGTCGTTTAATAAACCTTATAATCTACTTTAACTAATCTTTTAAGAAGGTTATTAACTTCTTATTACCTACTACTTTAAAGAAGTCGTATTATAACGCTTACCTAGATTAGTACTAAGTAAATATTATAGGAAGTCCTTATAGTAAGACTAGTATCGCTATAATTTAAACGAGCTTTTATCGTATTTTATAGCGCGACTAGAAGTATTTTAGTAGTATATAATCCTCTCGCTTACCTTTAGTAATATAGTAAGGATTATATCTACTAGCTTATAAGAATATACCTACTAGCTTAAGAAATTATTACTACCTAATAATAAGATAAGTTAAGCGTATATAGTATATAAAATATTTTAGGTATTAGTAGTTAAACTTTACGGACTTAATAGCTAATACTAAGACTAGTTATTAATACTATAACTTTTAATTATATATATTTTCTTTAGATTATTAAGTAGCTTATACTACTATATATTATATTTTTTAGCTAATATAATATTACTAGCTTATTTAGTAAATCTAGAAACCCCTTTTAACGAAGTCGTAACCTTAAGCGATATTAACTATTCGCTTAGTAAACGAGTTAATATAATATATAAGATAATATATAATAAAGACGCTAGTATTAACGATTTTATTATACTATCTTCTTTAAACGATTCTATACTACTTTTCTTAATAAACTACGAGTTTAAAGACCTTAAGAAGGCCTTTCGCTTTATATAAAAGTAGATATATAATTATAGCTATACGCTAGTACGTAATTAACTCGAAAAGCGTAAGATTAACGATCTAAAGATCGAGCTAATCTATATAGTATTTCTATAATATAAGAGGTTTAGCTAAAAGAATACTAGATATACTTTTATAAATAGAGAGAAGTTATAACTTATAAGTAGTAAGAAATACGATTATAACTTTAAGCTTAAGCTATATAAGCCTATAAAAGATTTAAGTATCTAGATTATTCGAGTCGTTAAGGTAGGTTATATAAGGTATAACTTATAATAATTATAAAAGCTATTAACTTATTATTAAACGAAGTAAGTAAATATAAGAGCTAAGCTATAAGAAATATATATAGGTAATATTACCTTTATTAAAGCTTTTTACCTACTTTAAAACGAGTTTCTAGATAATATATAGCTTATTAAAGACCTAGCTAATACGTAAAGTTAAATATAATAATACTATAATACTAGCTATCTTTTAGTATAAGTAATACTTTAAGATATTAAATAGTACTTTAAATATAAGTACTATATTAACGAGAGTAATAAACTATATTAGCTTATCTTCTTTTATTACAATAGTATTATATTACTTAAGTAGTACTCGTTTTATCTTATTATTAACGTAATTTATAAGAGTAATAGATTTAACCTACTACTTATTTAAATTATTAATACTATTATAACGAATAAGTTATTTATTATTAATTAGGTTTTACTAATAATTAAAGAGATAAAGGACTATAATTAGGTATTATAATACGTTTAGAAGCTATATACTAGCCTAAAGCTTAATTCTTTAACTCTAGCGATAATTATAATAAATAAGAGCGATAGGCTATATAATACTACCGTAGCTACCTTTTTAAATATATACTATCTTCTTTATATCTAGTACGTTAATACTAATATTAAGATATATATACTTAAGTACTTTAAGAGAGAAGTAGGCTAAATAGGTAAATCCCTTATAGAAATACTATAATATATAAAAAGTAAAAGAGCGATCTTTCTTTAGTACTAGTATTTAGTTATTTAAGTAATAATCGTTAACGACTATAAATAATCGTAGTTAAGACTTTATAATACTTATAATAATAAAGCCTTTAATCTTTTATATATTACCTATATATAATAGACTTAGTTAAAGTATAAAGAGAAGATTATACTTATTTATACTTATAAAGTACCTTATTTTAGTAATATAACTACTAGTAGAGTTAAAGGTATATATAAGGTAGTTAAGAAAGATATTATAGCTAGCTTTACTTATTTATAAGTACTAGTTATACTATTCTACTAGTATATCGTTAAGATTAATACTAGAATTAAGAGCGAGCTTATAAATAAGAGAAATACCCTTTGCGATAATACTATTTACTAGAATAACCTCTTCTTTATTATACTCTATTAAGCTATTAGCTATTACGTAATAGACTTAGTTAGTAAGAAATATCTACGAGTAAGTATTACTTAAGTAAATTATAATAGTAAGTAATTACCGCCTTATATAAAGGCGTTTACTACTTTTATAAGTTTACCTTATTAGTATACTATTCTATAGCGAATACGTAGCTAAGAAGGTCTTATAATTAACGATTTCTACTTATAATAGCGAGTACTTATACTTATACTACTCGTTATAGGTATAAGATTCGACTTTTTATAAGAGCTAATATAGTATACTAATACTTATAAGAGAAAGTAATAGTAGCGAGCGATACTATAAATACTTAAGGAAGTAACCTAGTTATTAATAAATAGCGATATACGAATAAGTTAGCGAGTATATAGTTATTAAGTACTACTATAGTTATCTTAAGCGTAGTTATCTTAGCTTAACTAAAACGAGGCTATTCTTACTTATAATAACTTATCCTCCTTCTTTAATAATAAAACCTACCTTATATAAGATATTAGCGATAGCGACGAAGATCTTAACGAGCTTATACTATTACTAGAGGTATAACTACTAGTAAAGAGGAGGGCTATAAGTAAGATAAGAGGTATAGTAAGACGTAGAGGTAGAGGTAAGAGCTAGCTAATAGTAATTAATAATAATAGTAGCTATTAGTAGCGGACTTATAATTTATTAATAATAATAAGTATAAAAAGTATTATAAGACGTAAGAAAGTAGCGATATATTATAGTTACTATTAATAGTAATAGTAAAAGGTAGTATTATTAGATTAAGAAAGTATTATAGAGTATACCTTATAGCCTTATAGCCTTATAGCCTTATAGCCTTATA
>Ga0210040_10007531_pt1 | contig 13144 bp, 7 predicted proteins | sample CryGeyCG12114_NA_FD_185462 | JGI IMG/M metagenome (GOLD analysis project Ga0210040, IMG submission 185462) | Groundwater microbial communities from aquifer - Crystal Geyser CG19_WC_8/21/14_NA (SPAdes) (version 2) | ecosystem: Environmental > Aquatic > Deep subsurface > Groundwater | place: USA... | reverse complement strand
TTCCTTTCCCATTCTTTTCTCTACTTACTACTTGCACTCGTGTAACAATGAAACTGTTTTGCTGACTTAAGACCAATGAAGTTCCCAACGAGCATTGTTAAGGCACGAGGAAATTCCCTGACAATTCTGCTTAGCATTAAAATTTTGTTTGGATAGTTGACCGATGGCTTCATACATTATTGTCATCATATCATAAATCATATATTATCGAATTAATTTGCTGCTGTCATATTGATTTATAAAAGGAAAGTTGGGCACTTACATTTTACCTACCGGATTTTCAAAATAATGGATACTGAAGCGGTACTAACAGATTAAAATCAGCCTTACTAGATTATGGTACTTAATGGTAGCAGATTTGTTAAAATCCTGATTTACATAGAGTGTTTTGGTAAGTCGGAGAACAGTGCAGAATAAAATCGTGGGTTTTCATTCCAAGCTAGCCATTTAGTATACAGTTGCTTTATTAAGTTAGAGTTCTTGCAGAAAGAGCAAAACTGTTGCGATGTTCACTTAAATGTCTCTATGGACCTTTTAGCACTACAAAACGGTCCACTTGTGCTCATATTTGTATTACAATGAACATCTGTAGCCAAGTAGCCACCCAACTAACTTCTTTTGCTAAATTTAAAACAGGTTTAGTTACAGCTACGGAGGTTTAATTCTGAGCATGATTGCATTAAATTTCAGAGAAAGTTGATAAAACTGTTCTTGATTATTAGCTGAGAAGAGAATTAAATTTCTCAAGAATTAAGTAATACGTTTCTCAACTGAATTGAAGAAAGTTACTACTTTTTACGTTTACACAGTTGAATTCAAAATAAATTGACGGCAGGAAGAAAGTAGATTGCCTTGTTCCGGATTGAACCTTTTTAGCTCGGACGTAGCGAAATTTTCATTATTGTTAGCTGTGCTACATGCTGGGATGAATGTACTACATCCTGTGGTGCATTTAGAATTCTCAGCAAATATCTAACGAGAATGCAGTCGGAATCCTCCCTGCGTTAATTTCTTTGGGGAATTATGGAGTACGTAGTCCATTTTGACATTCTTGGAGGTTTACTGCGTATACAACATCTGACTGAAGGTCGCATGTTCAGTGAACTTATGAATGAGGTCCTAATTAATCATTTGTGAGCAAATTTTTTTTGGGGATCAGTGAAAAAAATTTCGTCACTTTTATAAAAGAGCATTAAGAGCAAACAGAACATGGAAAAAAGTTGTCTCTTAATTAATTTCTATTTGTTCAACTGTTTGTACCGTACGATGAAAATATGCTGACACTAACTAAGTAAAAGTGAATACTAAAATGATATCGTTTATTACCACTCAATGAATAAGGTCAATAGGCTACTGAATCGAGTAAGAAGGCAAGTAAATAAATAGACTGCAGTCAGAGAGGTTGGTTTTAAGCCAGCTTTGATTTACTCTCTCATTCTGTTTGGTCATGCTGACTTATTCTGGTCTATTAATGGGAGACAGAACTTTGGTACCATGAAAGAGTACTGGTCCAAACCAAATTAATCTCATGATTACCAGATGTTTTATTAGTGTTGTACATCCTTTTTGTCTTGGATCGATAGTTGCCTACAAATACTACTGGTTCTCGTCGCATTCGATGAATCCAAATCCACTAAAATTGTCAGCTTTGCAGCTTTTTCTCCAAAAATATCAATGTATTTCCTCCCACAAACTTTAATTCATATACAGTGCAAAAAGCTCGTGGAGTAAACTTTTTTATGCTGTGTTTTGTAACAAAATGCATACTTTTGAGCAAATTTTTAGACACTACAAAAGAAAGAAAGTAGTGCGAAAAGCAATTGAAATGTTCTATAGTTCCAAAAAATCATATATCCCTTTCATCCATTAGTGGAAAAAAGTATCCACAAATTAAATAAAGCTCTCAAATAACACAAGCAGTGAAGGACCATTGTTTAACAAGATCTCTATTCTGTCTCACCCACGACTACTTTCTTCACAATCCCTAATTCCTTGACACCGCTTAAAGTTCCATTAACCACTCACAATGCCAGAAATTTACGTTTTTGTGGCAGCTGGGAACGTAAATGTTGATCTTTGTAATACTAGAAAAGTTCTATTCCTAAATACATTTGGATGTGATGATGAAAGCATCAAAAGTGCACTAACCATATCAAACGTTTCCTTTCAAGCAGCCTAAAAAGTTCAGCGACCGAAAGCTTTTAGCGACTTTACTTAACAGCATCTCGCTATAAGCAAAACTTACTATGGAGAGACCTTGGCTCACCTACTACTCGTATTTACACCCAAACGTGCGTTTTTTTGCCAACTGGTTGCTTGCTAAACTTACAATTACATGCAATATTGAAGCGATTTACAGTTTTTCAAAATTCACATCTTCATGATACATTACATCTTATTTCATATTATTGTGCCCCTTCCTTTCCAACGATGAATGGAAAACTTCATAGTGGTCACATCTCAAAAGAGTTACAATCTGCTCAAACTGCATGGATTTATCATTGCTTACTGACTAACTTGCAATACGATCCTGTCCAGTAATGAATTTCCGGGATGCTTTATTGCCCCTAGGAGCTTTTCTTGGCTAGCCTTTTGATGTTTTCATTTTATTGAGGCATTGGACATGATTACCCACTGACTGGCTGACTGAGAAATTAGGACGCTCTTATATGTTACACACAGTGCTTTTTGAATCCATTGATCTTTATGATGAGGTGTGCATGGGACCATAAACACATGTCATTATCCTTCCAAATGACTGTCATTATGATGGAGCTTACGTGATAGTGAAAAAATGGGGCAGTTGGCTGCTATTTTACAATGGATTCTTTTTATTGGTCTACAGTCCTTTTTATGACTTTTATTGAACTTATGATGTGGACATGGAGATGCAGCATAGATGTGTGTAGTTAACAAGGTGGTGGAATATTCTAACACCTTGTGTAGTTAAATAGTAGTATCCAAATTGTCTTTTAGTATCAGTAGTAAAACGTTGCACTGTCATACCCAATTGCCCTAATTTAATGTAATGTTTTTTGCTGATTGCAGGTTATTCTTCTGCAGCACTGATGGCAATACTTGTTGCTATTCCTTTTGCAGTACGAGTTCTATTCCATAATGAAGTGGGAGAATGGACCAACATCTATCTAGCATTTTTTCATACATACCTGGAGCTGTATTTGGGGAATTCTTGTTTAGGTAAAACAGATTTAGAAACACTGCATATTCAGTTTCTGGACGATATTACATGATAGTTCATTTAAAAAATTATTAAATGACATAATTTGTGCTATACGTGTGTGTGAAGAGCACAATTGAAGCCAAAAGAGATCATAAGTGAGAAAAAATCATATAAACTGCGACGAACGTGCTTCATTGCCACAATTGCTACTACAAAATTAATTCCAATGAAAGTCTGATGGTAAACCTCACTGTACAATCGTGACTTTTACCATCTATAGAATATTTCAAAGCGTTGGATTTGCTACTCATTTCAAATTATTCGGCGTGAACGACATAATGATTTATCATTTTGACTCCACTCCAGTGGGCAGTCAGTTTTCAAAATTCCTTTTACATGTTTTCATATACAGCTTCCATCCTATATCCGTTGACGCAGTCATTGACCCCGTAAATGAATAAAGAACACCCTTTTATCTACGAATGAATGATATGAACAATTCATTTGTAAAAGCAAAAAAACTAGGGCATGAGACCTGTGTAAAAATAATTTGATCAGACATGCAAAACTTCATTCATGTCATATTTCTGTCATGACATGTTTACATACTTATTGGCTCTTGGAACCCAAAACGGAATCAGCAAACAGACAATTCAATTTTTATTTTTCTCCTTGATACATTCTACTGACTCCAAAAATAGGCTGAGCTTAGTGAGTATGTAAAAGCCAATACACAACACATAAAATTGAAGTGTGATCTCAAAAGTTCACAATAATATGTATGTACATATTGCTACCCACTACAAAACTTTTTGAATTATGTATTGTGTGTATGTGCTTTGTGTAGGGATCGGAGTGATGATGTTAGTGGCCCTCACAATGGAGCGTTTTGTAGCAGTCTGTCATCCAGAAAAATCGCGAGCTCTACAAGGGTCCAGGAAAGCTTACTTGATCATAGCATCAATTCCGATTTGTACTCTGTTGGTGTACACACCACATTTGTTCCGTTCCAGAATTCTCCACTGTCTGACGCTCACAGGTATCTATGATTCTGTATCCCCGCTTTCGTTCCACCTGAAATATTTGCTCAATTATCGTGAATTAGATCATTTCTAGGGAGCTTGAGTGGGAAGAAATAAGTTTCCAGCTCAACTGCGATTCCTTTTTTACCATTGTTACCAAAAGTTCACAGCAGGATGCATTTGCTCGCGCTATCAATTGTAATTGACTTTTGCCAATGATGTATGACCAATGAAACCAGTCATTTATCCCTTTCATGTTTACTAGCTACGATTTGTTGAGGCATGTAATGGTAGCAGAACCAGAACCAAAAAAGCAAACTTTACAGCCTCGTTGGTTGTGTGCGCCTTTTATGCATTGCTGGAAAAACTTTCTCCAGCCTTGACACACTATGCATTACATGTATGTAATTTTTTATTCATGCTGTAAAGAAAAAGTTGTCACTGCTAAATCCGTTTCATTCTTTATCTTCAAAAACGAAATTGCTTATGGTAAATTGTATGCGCATATTGTGACAGAGTATACAAGCTGTAAAGTTACAGCATGAGAGATCATAAAAATTGAGCAGAGTTTGACCCAAAGTTTTGTTATGGACAGACATTGCTAATGTGGCATATTGTTTGTTTGTGTGCACACATAGGGGAGGCCATATTCCAAAAGAAGGATAACCGGGAATATCTGTCATCAAACAAATACTTGGCGTACAAATGGTTTTTGGGGATTGTATTTCGTCTAGGTCCAACTATTCTTTTGGCTTATTTGAATCTTCGTATCATCATTGCGTATCGTCGCACTTGTGCTAAACGTAGGACGATGACAGGTTCGTTATTTCGAAGAAAATCTTTAATGCAGGATGAATATAAGACAATTATAACTGAATTCTGTGTCTTCCCACAATATAATTTTCCCTTTTAATTATAAGAAACTAATAAAGTGGCTTGGCAGAAATTTCCGGTCTCTTTAATTCCAATTATTTGGTCCCGTAATAAATCTTTCCCTCACTGTGTTATGTTCACTTAGGCAAGAGTCGAGATGAAACCAAGAAATTTGCTGAGGAGAACAGAATCATGCTTCTTTTGGGCTCAACGTCAATCTTGTTCTTTGTTTGTGTCACTCCGATGGTTCTCCTTTCTGTCATGATCTCAGAAGCTTGGCTTCAATCTTTTTCCTTCCAGGTAAGTCACACTATCTAATGCCTATATCAATTATAAGTTAGTAAATACAAACAGAACTGGAAATTTAAATAAAATTGAGTTTTTACGTTTCTGCGTTCAAAACAAGATGTTTTTCAACCTGAAGTTTTGAAATTTCTTTTTGCAAAGATTTTGTTACACAAGAATAAATATCGAGAGATGTTCAATAGGACATGACGATTGAATTTCTTGTTTACTTCGTCTTTTTTCTTTTTTTTCGTCTTCGTCAAGTTTTCTGATATTGACATTTAATGTTGTGATTTGACACGATTTTTTTTTACAATAGGCCCGAAAATATTATAGTTTCGAAGAAATCAACAAGAGAGTCTAAAAATGTAAAGTTACGCAGACAGAAGTCTAATGTTGTTCTATATTCTGTACATTTTGCAAGGTGTTTCGAGCCACAGCAAACTTATTGGAAGTGACCAACTACTCCTTAACATTCTACATCTACTGTCTATTCTCCCGAGAATTCCGAAACACGTTCTTGGGTTTCTTCAGCCGTACGGCACGCAAAGGGTCTACTCTGCCTCAGGGAGGTCATACCACAAACCCCAAGGGGTCAGGCGGTAGTCACAACCTTCGAGTTCATAGGCCCGGGAGTGCTACTCCCACTCCAACCATGGAACAACGTGGTGCAGGGAATACACCACTTTTGAGCATTAAGTCAAATAGTAATCAAGATGGCTCAAATAATACTCCCATGGCCCATCTAGAACGTCCATTCTCTGATATGATTACCACCACAAATGGGAATGGGCTTTTAAGTGTAGATAAAAAACAGTATCATCAGGCCAAGCCATCTTATACTTCGTCAGGGGTGGATATGTCATGCAAATTCGTGGATGATTTTGAAGAGATGTAGATATGAAAAACTTGACTTGAAATAATTTGGAAATCGAATGGAAAATTTGGCTTCGTATCCAACTCAAGTCAGATTGTTTATTTCATTATTTCACTGTGACCAAAGTATTTAATTCTCTGTATCGATTGTATCGGTATATTTACACCAACATTTAATTGTTGGGGAGGGCCAAAATTGCTATCCATTGTAAACAACAAGCTAAACTCTGGGAACTTAATATTTAATATTTAGGTTGAGTTTTGTTTTTTACGTGGAGTGACTGTTACCTGACCTGTATTTTGAACCTGTAAAAACTGTGTACCTGAGTGAGTGATGGTTGCATGTAAACTTTGTGGTCTAATTCAACATTGTTTAGCGTAAAAATCAATATGAGATATCATATCACTATGTTGTAGTACCAATGTTTGGTATTATGAATATTTATTCAGCTGTAGGAAGTAAGTTAAGCAGTCGATCATGTGAATTTGTAATCGAGAACTTTGTATCGATTCAATGAGCGGAAACTGTAGCTTATCGTCTATTTTGAAATTCAAGAAACATTGTTATTTATACGCGCTACTGTAATAATCCACTAACTACTAACTACATAATTAAATACTACAATGCTAAGCATGCTTAAAAAATAGTGTGAATTCCGTGTACAACTTGTGTGTTACAAACCAAAAATTGTGTAAATAATACCCACCCAGTAATTATTAATGGACTTGGAATGTTAAAAATCTGCTGTGCTTGCGCACCAAGTCATTATAATGAATCATGAATCACACATATGCATGAGTAGAGTAGATTTTCTCGTTCTGGAAATAAAAGTGGTTTTGTCTGTACAGTAAACACTGAATTAGTAATGCCTTGTTGTTTACAACTCCGTAAAACACGTATTACCATACCATACCACTGTTGCTCTTTAACTAACTAACTATTCAGAACAATACTCACCAACAAGAACAATCTTATAGCTACGAGGGGAACTTGTAGTAAATATCTATTCAATTTTCGCCTAAAAATCTCCGTCGCAATAACAATGGAGCCAAATTTGTCGATAAAAGTAATACACTTGGGTCAACTTCAAGTTAAATCCAAGGATTTATTTTACTTCCTCATGTAAAGAAGCTAACTGAAGCCAAAAAAGATTAGTTGGGAATGGTTTGTAACAAGGAATTTGGAATACTTCGACTCCTATACAGTTTATTATATAACGAAGACACTTCTGTTATTAGCATTCAAAACTCGTAGAAAATGATGGCAAGATGTCGGTAATCTCATCTTATGGTAATAGACTAGGCTCATTCCAGTTTCATGAATGATAATGCCTGTAACTATATGCATGCATTCAGTCGATTTCATCTCATGTGATGCGACACATGCCAGCTCGTCTTCTTGTTCCACCCATAACAATAGCGAATGAATTTACATTTTTTCAATATTGTGGAAGGAAATTGTTGCCACCATGCATGTAGTGATGTAGGATGCTACAGTGCATAGGTAGGCATTTCATTCACCCATCACATTTCACACTCCGTCTCCCCGAGCCTCAAAATATGAGAAATTCACGGCTTCCTCCGCACCTTAATATCTGGAAAGTGATCAATCCTTCCTTTCTCTCGCCAAAATATTTTGCTTTAAATATGTTTTTGCAAGATTTCTTTGCAAAATTTAAAAAATAATGAAGTTTTAGATTTTTTATAGAAGTTTTAATGCTGAAAATCGAATATTCGAAAAGTTTAGCACTGGCACTGGTCCCATCTGGCACTATCCTCACTACTTCCCTTCTAAATTCCATCACTCCGAGGGAAGGTGCCCACCTATGCTACGGGCTGCAGTTCTGTAGAATCTACAGTGTAGATCGATTGCATGCATGGGAAATATAGATTAATATTGGTTCGTAGCTGTTGAGTTTCATGCATCTGGTTTGGCTAAAATTCAATATTTTACGTGATAATTTTCGGTGATACATTGTAGTTAACAGCTTTTTTTTCATTAAAAATTATTCCATATTGATTTTCGTCGGTTAATAACTGTCTACCATAAAGTTTTATGGTTCATTTGGAGAAAGGAAAAACAACAATCTTGTGACTGCGAGAAGTTTAATAATTTTTTTCATACATGTACATCACAAGGTGGTAAAATTATCAAATGAGATTTTTTCTCAACTCGAAATAATTTATGCTCCACATATTTTCCAGAACGTGCATGCTTTGTATCCATTAAGGCCACTGGTAGCTATGAATGTTGTGAAAACTTGCAAAGATTTGCATAAATAAAACCACAAAGTTTCTAAATTGGGTCCAACTTTGCAACTAACTTGCATTCGAGCGTACAACCCAGATCTAGATCTTATATTTGCACAAGTATTTGAAACAAAAAGTTGTTTCCATACATATTTAATGTGCCGGGTAAAAGTTCACAGAATAAATAGCTGCTTCCCATTGTTGTATGCAACACAAAGGAAGAAAATTCAAAGAGTAATGCTTGTTTGTTATCAAGTAGCGCAAGTGATTTAAAAATCACCCATTCCTTCAGCACGTGTCTACTTTGTCCGTATGTCTCTCCAAAGGTGCGTTAAATAAATCTACCAAAAGATTACCAGTGGTGTGCTCATAAGAATTCTGCACAAATCTTACCCGGCAAAACTGCCGCTAAAAAAGCTTGCAGGATTCTTCATCCGCTACTTTCGTATGCCAATACTTGCAGTGGTTTACTAACTAACTCAAGAAACTTTTAATTCAATTCAATCCAGATATCAATTTTTAAAAATTCTTGATTTCCAACCACTTGCGGAGATAGCATATAAAGTGATGTGATAATTTATTTAAATATGTTGTACGAACTGACGATTTACTCAAATTCAGCTGAATATTTAAAATTTATAAAGGTTGGTAGTCATTGACACTATCACTATGCAATTTAAAGAATCCAATTAACTAAAGTTAACAAGATCTCAAAGTTCGTTCACCTTACATGTTGTTTACAATGTAAACCATCTGCCATTTAAGTTAAGTTTTTTCAACTTGCCGTGCTTTCCAATTTGAGCGAGTTTCCCGTTTCATTTGGCTTTGATAGGCACGAGTATGTCAACATGGACAGGTTTAGCTTCAGAACGGCGTGTAATAAGTGACAACCAATGTTATTAAAGTGATCATCGTGCTCCAACTGGACGAATTATATTTTAGATTGAAATAACATGCTGACATGGCTGGGATGGCAAATTGGAATTTTGATGGAAGCATCAGATAATCAGCTCAGGTAGGAAATAGGGAGACAGAAATGATTTGGCGTGACAACTTTTCTAATCAACTTAATTAGTAAAGGCCATCCATCAAATGAGACAGTAAACTGCCTAATCTAAAGTCAAACGGCAGCAGCTTTTCCGTGCCTTTACTATGCGATTGTAACTATAAATCATCGAATTTTGACAAACGGAGAATACAGAACGCTTTATAAAAAATAGTATAATGTCCAATGGAATGGATGACTGCGTACAGTTCCAAATGGAACACTTTGTGCCTTTACATTATTTATTCCGTCTTTTCTCACTGGAATGTCCTTCTCCGCATTATGCAGATATCGTTGAGTCAAAGTCTGGAAAAATATTTTTTCTATATATTTTTTTCTAAAATCCCACCATGCAATATTTGTAATGAAATGCATATATATAAGCTATACTCTTGTCATAATTTTACTCCGGCATAAATAATCACACAACAATAACAATTATTATGCATTGCATGATGAGACAAAAATACATGCATAATGTATTCTACAATTTACCAGTTTCTTTATTTATTTATTGTTTATGCTATTAACTATCTGTAAGCACAGATTCTGTTGACTAACTAATATGATGCAGGCTCGTGAGCGTGAGCACGGATCCACCACATGAATAAGTCATAAGACTCATTTGCTGTACTTTTGTATCACCATGATACTGTGATATGTAAAACTTTGCTTTTCTTTGTTAGGTTCTTCTTTGTTTGTTTTGTATAAATAGGGCGTCCGACTGGAAGCTACCATTAGTTATTTGGTTGCAACTGTATAGACACAAAGTGAAATATTTTTTTATTACAAATGTCGGGCAAGGACCAATCAACGAAAGGCTTAGGAGGTGGTTGTAGTGGCCCATCCGGTAAGAATTGTTAAAAAATTACAAGTTGTAGCTTATTTTTTTTTGTCTATGTTAAATAAATTGTTTGATAATTCAGGGGACAAATGTCCTAAAACTGGGAATGTGGGAACCAAAGCCCAATGTCCAGGATGTCCAGGCGGTGCCAAGAAGTGATTCTATAGAATGAACTGGACACAATTATTTTTCATGTTTACATTTTAACAAGTATTCAACTCCAAATGTTTGCTGTATGTTAGCATTCTGTAGAGTTGGAAAATAAAATCATACAACTCACTGCATTTGGGTTTTTACGTCATATCCACTGGGATTTTATTTGGTTTGTTTGACTTATTACAGTAAAGGTTTGGCTTTATTAAGTCAGCAAGATTAATATGACGTTTCGGATGAAAGTCTTGTGTGCTGTATGTAATAGCGGACAAAGCAGCATAAAATGAGTTTATGTTGCACATAAAGCTGTAACCTTCCTTCAGTAACCTAATACTCCACGTATGTAATGTTTAACACTAAATTGGTACTATTAGCTCGTTCACGTTTTAATACTTTTGGTTTCTATTGTGTGCGACAGAAAGTCTTTTGGGAAACTAACTAAAACACCCTTAAGTAGTGTTGAATTTAAAAGATATAGCTTTTGTAACAGCATGAACGAAAACATATACCACTTGGAGCACAGGGAACATACTTAGGACTGCTTATGAACTTTTTTTTATTGTTTAGACTCATTAGCATGTCCCCGGGTTCAACTAAAGATACACCCGTTATGACAATAAATAATTTAGACTAACAAAATTATCATTCATAAAGCTAAATAATGCATGAAGTATCATCATTACTTCCATTACTTCCAACCCCACTACATAATAACTTTAATAGATAACTTTCCATAGCATACCCAGTCCCACTTTTTTAGTCTTTTTGCAGCTACTTTAGAGTCTTTTATGACCGAGAGTCGAATCTTCATAGACTGATTATTTACACTTTGTAATAAGGGTTCCACAGTTTTTTATTTCAAAATTTGGCATTTAATACAAGAAGGGACTTTTAGCCGAAAAAAGGACCAAATGCACCAATGCCGTCTTCAGAGCTGGATGAACTGGTATCAACATTGTCATGCTTGCGATACCCATCGCCTCTATCTTCACGAAGGTCTGAATAGTCCAAACTGTCTTCACTATTAGAGAGTGTATCCTCTTCCTCACTGGAGCCTTTGCTAGGTTTTCGATTGTAGGAGACCCATTTCCCTTTGGATGTGAAATGACCAAAATTAGCATACATGCTTCTCGATCGGCCGGCTCCTTGTTTCAAATCAGCGTAAAAGGCTTCATCTTTATCAGGTTGTCGAGTTTTGCAAAAATATTTTCGCATAATAATTTCTTCGCATGACCTGGTAATATTTCTTCCCTCCAAGCGGCCGGCTGACATGAATTTTTCTGGCAAATAAATTATTTTGTTTTGCTTAATTCATTTTGTGGCATTAATTAGCTGGGATATAGGCTTTATCGATGCAATGAGAAAAAAATACCCGCACATTCCTCCCATTTACTTTGGCAGAATTCAACAGACTTATTATCACGGGCTAAAGTGTAGGCCCCAAGAGCTCCAAAAATGAAGATATGTAATAAACATTTGAAAGGGATCTCCATGTTTTGTTTGAAGCTTCAGAAATTCAGGATTCAACTACAGGCGCATAATAAGCTGAACCCTACAATAGCAAACTTTACGACTTTTTTATGTCATTACAGCAATGCGTAAATAATAGAGTCGTAAGAAACCTTAACAACAATGAGTGGTTTTGATAATAGTCTTTTTCCTATAGGAAATGTATCACCAAAAACCAAAATCATAAAACTAACATTAATGGGCCAAGTGAGGAAAATATCATAGACATAATATTTTTGTCAATGACGGAGTATAACAATGGTTTTCACACGCCATTAATGGGTTGCTCGAATAGTTGGATAAGTTGGATTATGTAGCAAATTTTCAAAATATAAACGAGATTTCGACAAGGCGACAGGAATAAGGACTAAATTTAAAATTCACGCTTTTTGAGCTAGAAGATTTACTGTGCACAGCTAAAGTTTCCACCCGTTGGTCTGCATAAAATGTATCTGGACCCTATTATAAATAAATTATAGACAAGTTAACAAATCTTGTATGTTTAGTTTGCCAATATTTTCCTAACTAGCTAACTAACCTTCAATTTGTACAAGACCTTGTACATAATTCCAGGCTCAAGACGAACCGGAGTATCAAGGGTGACCCGAAATACAGATCGCCGTTTGACAAGCAGACACTGGTCAGTTTGGGCTGTGAGCATGTTTGACCCTTGGTATTGAATTTGGACTGCCACATCGTAACAAGCATTTTCCATGTCTGGAGCTGGAAACCCGAAACTCACTACAGAAATTGGCTGGTCCACTTGAAAACTGGAATTCAAAATTTTGTCGTTAGGGGGCGCGGGCTCTGATAAATCAAACACACGCTGTTCAAGGTTGTTTAAATCTGAGTGATTTCGTTTAGGTCTGAGTTGGATTTAAAAATGTAAGCAAATGTGTAACTTACGAATCGAAATAGTGGATATGAGACACATAAGGATAAACCATGTCAGTAAGTCGAACTGCAAAGTTTGCCGTATACACGCGATTTGTGCTCCGAGATTTATCCGTATATGGTATTGGAGGTAACTGGATCCTAAAATGGCAATAAACACTAATTTTAGGAAAACATAAAAGTAAACAAATAATTATTGTATCCTATGTATC
>Ga0210040_10007530_pt1 | contig 13146 bp, 13 predicted proteins | sample CryGeyCG12114_NA_FD_185462 | JGI IMG/M metagenome (GOLD analysis project Ga0210040, IMG submission 185462) | Groundwater microbial communities from aquifer - Crystal Geyser CG19_WC_8/21/14_NA (SPAdes) (version 2) | ecosystem: Environmental > Aquatic > Deep subsurface > Groundwater | place: USA... | reverse complement strand
CGGCGATCCGGCGAGCCTGCTCCAGCGACGGCCCGACATCCGCGCGGCCGAACGCCGGCTGGCCGAGCAGACGGCGCGGATCGGGATTACCGAAGCGGCGCGCTTTCCCCGGCTCAGCTTCCTGGGCATCCTGGGTATCGGCGGCACCGACCTTGGAGCGCTGCGCAATCTGGACGATTTCACCGCGGTGGCCGCGCCGATGCTGCAATGGAGCGTGCTCGATTTCGGGCGCAGCAGGGCGCGGGTAGATCAGGCGGAAGCGGTGCGTGACGAGGCGCTGGCGCAATACCGCTCGACGGTGCTGGACGCGCTGCGCGATGCCGAGGACGCCCTTTCGCGGTTCCGCTATCGGCGCCTCACGACAGCAGGCCTGGCGCGCGCGGAGGAAAGCACGGCGCGCACCGCTGCGCTCATGCGCCAGCGGTATGAGGCAGGGACAACGACGCTCATCGACGTGCTCGAGGCAGAGCGCCAGCACGTCCTCGCACAACGGAGCCTGGCGACTGCCACGGCGGAGCTCACCGAGGATTACGTGGCCATCCAGAAGGCCCTCGGGCTCGGCTGGGAGCAAGCCGCGCCGCAGGAAAGCGCCTCGGCGAACTGATCCGTTGCGCCCTGGCACTAGCGGGCAAGGCCCGGGGCTTAATCCCGTCAGTACCGGATGCCAATTTCGGGAGCGACACGAACAGATGATGAACTGGTCCCTCCCCGAATTCTGCACGGTTTGGTCGTGATTCTGCACTCGGCGACGTTCCGACCGCTGCTCCATCGCGCATTCATGCTGATCCTGGTCGGCAGTCTGCTGTCCAATTTCGGCAACGCGATCCAGTCGGTGGGCGCCGCCTGGCACCTCACTGCGCTGGGCCAGCCGGCCGATGTCATCGCGCTGGTGCAGACCGCGCTCAACCTGCCGATCATGCTGCTTGCCCTGCCCGCCGGCGCCTGGGCCGACATGTTCGAGCGGCGGACCATCATGCTGGCGGCGCAAGTGGCGATGTTCGGCGTGTCGCTCCTGCTAGCCCTGCTTGCTCTGGCAGGCGCGGCTTCTCCGGTGGTGATCATCGGGCTGACCGCGCTTCTTGCTGTCGGCGTGGCCTGCTTCAACCCTGCCATGGCTGCCACGATCGGCGGCATCGTACCGCGGGCCGAGCTTGCGGCGGCGGTTTCGCTGAACATCCTCTCGTTCAATGTGGCGCGCAGCCTGGGTCCGGCGATCGGGGGCGCGATCGTCGCGCTGGGCGGGGCGGCGGCCGCCTTCATCGTCAATGCGCTCAGCTACCTGATGGTGATCCTCGTCCTGTGGCGGTGGCGGCCCGCGCCCGGTCCGCAAGCGGAGCGCAGGCGCCTGCTGCCGGTGATCGCCGAAGGGTTCCGCTTTGCCAGAGGTTCGCCGCAGATCCGCACGATCATGGTGCGCGCCTTCACCTTCACCGCCACGGGCGCCGCGGCCTGGGCGCTGATGCCGCTGGTCGCCGAAGACCTGCTGGCGGGGGGCTCTGCGGTCTATGGCCTGTTGCTGGGCGCACTGGGGCTCGGCGCGGTGCTGGGGGCGGCAAGCTCCACCTGGTTCCGCGCGCGTTTCTCGGCAGAGGCGATCACCCGCGCCGCCGGGATAATCTATGGCCTGGGCTCGATCGGAGTGGCATGTCGGCCGGGCTTTGTACCCATGTTGCTCCTGCTGGTGATGGCGGGCGCCGGCTGGGTCCAGGCGCTTTCGGGATTTTCCGTGGCGGGCCAGCTCTGGTCGCCGCGGGCTGGCGTGGGGCGGATCGTGGCCATGGTCAGCAGCCTGACCTTTGGCGGTATCGCGCTGGGCAGCTGGCTCTGGGGCCATTTCGCGCAGAGCCACGGGGTCGCCAACGCGCTGTTCGCTTCGGGCGCCGCGATGATCGTCCTGCCGCTGATCGGGCTGATCCTGCCGATGCCCGCGCACCAATCGCCGCACACCGAGCGTAGCTAACGAGGACCCGGACTTGGAACGACCCAACGACATCGCCGCCTGGCGCAAGGGCGAGCGTAAACGGCTGATCGAGGCCCGGATGGCGCAATCTCCCGCCGATCGGGAGGCGTTCGCCGCCAGGATCATCCGCCAGCTCGAGGAGCTGATCGGCGACCCGGCCGGCCTGGTCATCAGCGCCTATTGGCCATTTCGCGGCGAGCCAGACCTGAAGCCCCTGCTCAAGAGCCTGCGCGCGCAGGGCGCAATCACGGCGCTCCCGGTGGTGATAGCAAAGGCTTCCCCGCTGATCTTTCGCGGCTGCCAAAGCGGCGACAAGCTCGAGCGCGGGGTGTGGAACATCCCGTTTCCCGCCGATGGGCCAGACCTTGTGCCGGACGTGGCCATCGCGCCCGTGGTGGGCTTCGACCGCTCCTGCTTTCGCCTGGGCTATGGCGGGGGATTCTTCGACCGCACGATGGCATCGCTGCCCAGGATGCCGCGCTTCTTCGGGGTCGGCTGTGCCTTCCAGGAGATCCCGAGCATCCACCCGCAGCCGCACGACATCGCGATGCACGCGGTGGTGACCGAAGCGGCGATCGTGCGGCCGGCGCGGTAGGAACAGCGCCTTTATCGTCGTTCTACCCGGTCGAGCCCGTGGAGCCGCGTCCGCCGGGCGGCAGGGGCCGGCGCTCGTTGTCAGCCCGTGTCACCAGCTCGACATAGAGGCGCTCGAGGTCCTCGCGCGTGATGTCGAGCGCGTCGCCATACTCGGCGAGAACGGCAGCGAAGTCCTCGCTGGACAAGCCGACTTGCGGTTCCGGCGCAGCAGCGGCCTCCTGCTCATGCGCGCGATGGGGGTAGGAGTGGCCGGTGGCGCGGTTGAAAATCATGGCCGCGCCGGCCAGCAGCGCTGAATTGACGAAAACGGGCATGGCGGCGAATTGGTAGCCAAGCTCGACGATGCCCTCGCCCCCCAGAACGGCCGTCAGCGCTACGGCGCCGCCGGGCGGATGCAGGCACCGCAGCAGCGACATCGCCGCTATCGCCGCGCCTACCGCGAGGCCCGCCGCGAGCAGGGGTGAGGCCACGAACTGCATCACGGTAACGCCCGCCAGCGCCGACACGAAATTGCCGCCAAGGATCGCCCATGGCTGTGCCAGCGGACTGGCGGGAACGGCGAAGAGCAGGACGGCCGAGGCGCCGATCGGTGCCACCAGAACCAGCAGACTGGCGGAAGTGTCGACGAACAGGGCGGTGATCGCGCCGGCCGCGATGACCCCGAGACACGCGCCGATCGCGCTGCGCAGCCAATCCGCCGCGACGACGCGCGCGAAGGTCGAAGAAAGGAACCGCACCGAATTGCCCATGCGCCGCCTGTGACCCTGGCGGCGACGAAAGAAAAGAGTCAGGATTTTGAGCGGATGCGATTCTCCTGCCCGGCAAGTTCCTCATGCTGGCACAGGGGGATGGCCGGCTGGCGCAGGAACTCGACGTGAAAGCGCACCGGCCCGAGCGGTTCCACATGATGCAGGATCGTCGGCTCGACCACGCCCGGCGTCGTGTCCGGCGTAAGCTCGCGTTCGGTGGCGATGCGCCGGGGGTCGGTCACGCGATAGCGCAGCGTGCCCTGCTCGACGTGGATCAGGCCCCAGCTCCCGACCTTGGTCGAATGGTCGCGGCGCAGCGCGGCGGGCACGCTCTCTTGCGTAAACGTAGCGGTGCGGCTGTAGCTTTCGAGCCCATCGGGCACGCTGACGGCTGCGGGAACGCGATCTGCATCATTCGGGTCGCACATTGTCGGATCTCCGTTCGGTTCAAATCACCCTGTTCGCCGTGTGTACATTGCTGTCCCGTCGCTCCCGGTGATAGTGGATGCCCAGCGCCAGGCTTTCGGCGATGCGGACGGCCTTTTCCTGCATCGCCGCCGCCGCCTCAGGCGCGAGGATCGCGTCGGTCGTTTCGCCCCACAAGTGCAGCCAACGCATGAAAGCGGCAGGCGTGATGCGTGCTTCGTGCCGAATATGCGCCGGCATCGGCTGCCCCTTGTAGCGGCCGCTCGCCAGCATGACCGAGGACCAGAAGGCCTGCAGCTTTTCGAGGTGCCCCGGCCAGTCGTCGATCGCGTCCTCGAAAACGGGGCCGAGCATCGGATCCTGGCGGACGCGCGCGTAGAACGCCTGAACGAGCCGGGCGAGATCGGCTTCCGTGATTGGCACAGTCATGGGCCGCCTCATCTGGTCGGATCCGGGCGCGAATAGCCCCGGTCAACCGTCATCTAGGCATCAGCGCGCACCAATGTAGGTCTCGCGCGCCGAAATCATGTTGCCGATGCCCGCTCTTCGCGCGTCCGATCGTGGAACCGGCGCGTGGAGAGAGGATTGCATTTTGTAACCTGTACAGGAGTTTACATGACGCGCATCGCACTCGCAGCCGCTTTGGCAGGATTTGCCAGCGGCCCCGCTTTGGCGCAGGCGGGCGAGGTCGGAAGCCGCCCGATCGAGCCCGCGGGCCAGCAATTGCCCGCGCCCGAGGCAGCCAACGTGCGGGTGGACGGCGCGATCGTCGAACCCAGGAGCATCGAGCCGGACCTGTCCACATTGCGCGTGCCCGAGGGTTATCGGATCGCCGTGTTCGCCGAAGGGCTCGGCAATGCGCGGATCATCGAAGTGGCCGAGGACGGCACGGTCTACCTCACCCGGCGGGAAGAGGGCGATGTGCAGATGCTGCGCGATACCGACGGCGACGGCGTCGCCGACCAGCGCCGGACCATAGCCCGGCGCCCGCTGATGCACGGGCTCGAGATCGACGGGCAGACGGCCTACATGGTGGCCGGATCGAGCGTGTTCCGCGCGCCGATCCTGGCCGATGGGAGCTTCGGCCCGCTGGAGGAGATCGTCGGCGACCTGCCCGCCACCGGCCAGCACAGCGCGCGCGAGATCAACAAGGGCCCGGACGGCATGCTCTACGTGTCGCTCGGGTCCACCTGCAATGCCTGCGACGAATCGAGCCCGGAAAGCGCATCCATCCTGCGCATGGCTCCCGATGGCAGCCGCACGATCTTCGCCTCGGGCCTGCGCCACACGGTTGGCTTCGGCTGGCACCCCGTCACCGCCCAGCTGTGGGGCATGGACCAGGGGATCGACTGGCTCGGCGATCGCCAGCAGGTGGAAGAGCTCAATCAGATCGAGCAGGGCAAGGCATATGGCTGGCCTTACATCTATGGCATGGGCGGCTGGAACCCCCAGGACGAGCCTCCGGGCGGGCTGACGATGGACGATTGGGACCGCATGAGCGTGCGCCCGGTGCTGGGCTACGATCCCCATGCGGCGGCCATGCAGATGGCGTTCTATCGTGGCGCCATGTTCCCGGCTGGCGAGCAGGGCAATGCCTTCGTCGCCATGCGCGGCTCGTGGAACCGCTCGGACCCGGTGGGCTACGAGATCGTCCGCATCCGTTTCGACCAGGCCGGGCGGCCGATGGCCATGGAGCCGTTCGTGACCGGGTTCCTGCAGGATGAGGCGCGTGACGGCCCGGCGCAAAGCGGCCGGCCGGTGGGCGTGGCGGTCGCGGCCGACGGGGCGCTGCTGTTCTCGGACGACCAGAACGGTATCATCTACCGCGTCAGCTATGCCGGACCCGACGCGCCCGGTGCGGTGCTGGCCAGGCCGCAGGTCGCGCCGATGCCGATCGAGCCGCGCCCCCAAGGCACCGCGCTGGCGATGGCCCGGCCCGAGACGCAAGCGGGCGGCACGCTCGAACTGAGCTCAAGCGCCTTTGCTGCCGGCAGGCCGATACCGATGACCTTCAGCGCCTATGGTCAGGACGTGACGCCCGGCCTCGACTGGTCGGGAGTGCCCGCCGGCACGCAGACGCTGGCGCTGCTGATGGAGGATCCTGACGCAGCCAAGGGCAACCCCTTCGTCCACTGGGTCGCGTGGAACATCGCGCCGGACCTCTCCGGGCTGCCCGAGGCCGTGCCCCCCACCCCGCAGGTGCCGAGCCTCATGACCCTGCGCCAGGGTCGCAACACGCGCGGTTCGATCGGCTATTACGGACCCCACCCGCCGATCGGCGAGGCGGCGCACCACTACCATTTCCAGCTCTTCGCGCTGGATACGGTGCTGAACCTGGTTCCGGGCTCGAACCGGGAGGAGCTGCTGGCGGCGATCGAGGGGCATGTTCTCGCCAAGGGCGAGGTCATCGGAACCTATCGCCAGGAGAGGCCTCCCGCCCCTTAACCGTTCCGCCGAGCCGGCAAGACAGCTCCGGACTAGCAGGCACCGGCCAGTGCGGCATTGCGATTGGTGCCGGCGCGCGGAACGGAAAGCCTGCCCGTCCGCTAGCTTTGCAAATCCAACCGGGAGAGGCGAATGACAGATACCGCACCCGGCGCCCGCGAGGACGTCGCCGATGCGCACACCCGGATGCCGACCCTGTCGGGCCGCAAGGCGATCGTCACCGGCGGGACCACCGGCATAGGCCGCGCGATCGCGGTCTTGCTTGCCTCCAACGGGGCGAAAGTATTTGTCTGCGGGCGCGACCAACAGCACCTAGCCGACGCGCTGGATCGTATCCGCGAAGTTGGCGAGGGCGACGGCATCAGCCTCGATCTTGGCGATGAGGACGGCGTGCAGCGCCTTGTAGCCGCGGCGAGTGACTATTTCGGCGGCGGCTTCGACATCGCGGTGATCAACGCCGCGGTTCCGGCCAAGGGCGTGACGCAGATGAGCGCGGAGGAATTGCGCTATGCCGTTGCAGTCGACTTCACCGCCTATCTCGCCACTGCGCATGCCGCGGTCGAGGTGATGCGCGATTTCGGCGATATCGTCTTCATCGGCTCGATGAGCGCGCATGTCCTGGGCCCGGGGTCGAGCGTCTATGCCGGGATGAAGGCGGGCATCGCCGGCTTCGCCGAAGCGCTGCGCAAGGAACTGGGCCCCGAAGGCATAAAGGTCGCCAATGTCGAACCCGGCAAGACCGGCTCCGACTTCCAGTATCCGCAGTTCAGCGCGCAGGAACAGGCCGAGCAGATCAACAAGGAATGGATGCTGCGCGCCGAGGATATAGCGGTCGCCGTCCACTTCGTGCTGACCCAGCCCCGGCGCTCGGTCGTGCAGCAAGTCACAATTGCCCCGCGCACGCAGGAGGACGAATGACGAATTTCGCACAAGACCGGATCGTCTTCGGACCGGATGACGTGGACCTGAGCCGGTCTCCGCTGGCAGGCCAGTTCGATGCGCAGACTTACGTCCTGGGCGCTTTCAACCCCGGATTGACGCGGCTGCCGAGCGGCAATCTCGCCATCTTCGTGCGCGTTGCGGAAGCGCTGCGGCATCCGGTGCATGACGGGACGATGCGTTCGATCCGCTGGGACGAAGGGCGCTACCTCCTCGACAGCTGGCCGCTGGCTTTGTGCGACACCGCGGACCCGCGCAAATTCCTGGTGCGCGGGGGCGAGTGGCGGATCATGGCGCTCACTTCCACGTCGTGGATCCTCCCGGTCGAGCTTTCGCCCGACGGTCTGGACGTGGTCGAGGTGCACTATGACAAGGTGATCGCCCCGCAAGGCAGCTTCCAGTGTTACGGCGTGGAGGATGCGCGAGTGTCGAAAGTGGGCGAGCGCTGGTTGATGACGACATGTTCGGTCAGCCCGGAGCGCCATTCGACGACGCTCTATAGCTCCACCGACGGGCTGAACTTCACCTTCGAGGATATCGTCCTCGATCACCAGAACAAGGACATGCTGATCTTCGAAGGGCTGATCGACGGCAAGTACTGGGCGCAGACCCGGCCGCTGGGCGATCATTATTTCGCCTATCCGCCGGATAGCGAGTGGCGTGCCGGACCCTCGATCAATCTGGCCACTTCTCCCGACGCGCTGCACTGGAAGCCGTGCCGCGAGCCGGGCATCCGCCCGCACGTGAACACCGTCGCCACCGCGCGGGTGGGGGGCGGGACGCCTCCGATCCGGACGCGGGACGGTTGGCTGACGCTATGGCACGGAGTCGAGCCGAAGGAGCTCGTCGGCATCTATCGCACGTACTGGTCGCTGCTCGATCTTGACGATCCGTCCCAGGTGGTGCGGACCGAGCACCCCGCCCTGCTCGAAGCGAACCCGCAGCTGACCGGCCCGCTTGAGGACAAGATGTACGTGCGCGATGTCGTCTTCACCACCGGCATTGCCGAGCATGGAGAAGTCTATGTGGTAGCATCGGGGGAAGCGGACCTGGCATGCCGGATCACACATATCCCAAAGGCGCATTTTTCCTGAAAGCGCGGCCCTAGCGGCTCGCCTACCTGTCGTTGGGCTGGCGGGCTGTCGACAAAGCCGGTGTTTCACCGAGCCTGAGCTGAAAAGCGGGCGAGTGCTGCTTCGATGTCAGCGGCGCGGTATGGTTTGGCGATGACCGGCGTATCCCCGCCTGCGCGCGCCTGATCGATGTTCCCGCCATAGCCGCTCGCCACCGCAAAGGGCACGCCTCGCTCGCGGAGCTTTTCCATGACCGGATAGCTCTCCTCGCCGTAAAGATTGAGGTCGACGATCGCCGCGTCCGGTTCCGTTTCGTCGATCATGGCCAGTGCCTCGCTCACGCGGGACGCCTCACCGGCGATTTCATGCCCGAGCGTCTCGATCATTTCGACGAGCAGCATGGCGATCATGACCTCGTCCTCGACAACCAATACCTTCAATGCGTGTGGCTCCAACTGAAAATCCGATCACTTCCGCACTGAGGCAGTGGCAGCGCTCCTTCGCGGGCGGCGCATCGTTCAGGACGCCCGGTTGGATTCCTGCGGTCGCGACATCCTGTAGCCTGCCCGCGCGAGCGTAGGAAAGACTTGCTGCAGGCGGTGCGGCACACAGCACAGCCTTGGATGCGTGCTCTGCGGGCGCAGCGTCAGCAGTGCACTCCCGCCCCTGTTGTCCCGTAATGGTACAGGTTCGATAACTCACACGGCGCATGGCGGCAAGAAGCGGCCCCGGGCGCGGAGGGTTGCCTTCCCTCGTCTTGCCCATCTGACCTGACGGTCTCCTCTCCAGAGACCTCGAGATCATCGCTCGCAGCGAGCTGTCGGAGCGCTTTGCCCAGACAGCGATTGTCTACTCGACATGACCTTGTTCTTTACCGCGGACACCCATTTCGGCGATCACCGCACGATCAACATCTGGCGCCGGCCTTTTGCCAGCACCGCTGAAATGGATGCGCTGCTGGTGGAGCGATGGAATGCGGTCGTGGAGCCCGGCGACGAGGTCTGGCACCTCGGTGATTTCGCGCGCCGCGCCGCGGACGCGGTGCAATTGCTTGCGCAGCTCAACGGCACCAAGCACCTCGTGCGGGGCAACAATGATCCGGCCGGCACCGCGGCGGCCGAAGGTTGGGCGAGCGTGCACGACTATACCGAGCTCGAGGTCGATGACCGCAAGCTGGTGCTGTGCCATTATCCCTTCCGCTCGTGGAACGGACAGCATCGTGGCGCCATCGACCTGCACGGGCATAGCCACGGACGCCTGAAGCCCATGCCGCGCCAGTTCGACGTCGGCGTCGACGTCCACGCTTATGCCCCGGTCACCCTGGCGCAGCTGCTGGCGCCGGCGCCGCTTAGCCGAGGATCATCCCTGTGAAGATCGCAACCTACAATGTGAACGGTGTGAACGGCCGGTTGCCCGTCCTGCTCCGATGGCTCAGCGAGGCCGATCCCGATATCGTCTGCCTGCAGGAACTTAAGGCGCCGCAGGAGAAGTTCCCCGCCCCGGCCCTGCGCGAACTCGGCTACGAGGCGCTGTGGCACGGGCAGTCGCGCTGGAACGGCGTGGCGATCCTGAGCCGCGTGGGCGCGATCCACGAGACACGACGCGGACTGCCGGACGATCCCGACCCCACGCAAAGCCGCTATATAGAGGCTGCCGTGAACGGCATGATCATCGCCGGGCTTTATCTTCCGAATGGAAACCCGCGTCCCGGACCCAGGTTCGATTACAAGCTGGCATGGTTCGAGCGGCTGCTCGACCACGCAGCGTTCCTGATGGAGACAGGTGCTCCGGTCCTGCTGGCGGGCGACTTCAACGTCATGCCGGGCGAACGAGACGTGTACAGGCCCGAGCGCTGGCTCGACGACGCGCTGTTCGCTCCCGAAGTGCGCGCCGCCTATGCCCGCCTGCTCGATCAAGGGTGGATCGACGCCGTCCGGACCATCCATCCGGACGAGACCATCTACACCTTCTGGGATTATTTCCGGAACGCCTACGCCCGCAATGCCGGCCTGCGCATCGATCACCTGCTGCTCAGTCCGTCGCTGGCGGGTCGGCTCGTGGATGCCCAGGTCGATGCTCATGTGCGCGGATGGGAGAAGACCAGCGATCACGCACCCGTGTGGATCGAGCTCGCCGACAACTAGCTGGGAGATGCAGCACTCCTTCGCCAACGTATGCTCGGGTAAACGCGGCGGAGCCGGACGATCCCGGGTCAGCCGCGCGGGCGGACATGCTCCAGCCTGACCTGATTGCGAAGCGGACGCCCGGCCTCCGCATCCGACAGGCTGGCGAGCGTGGTCTCGGCAATCGCGGCCAGGGCCTCCTCCGTCAAAAAGGCCTGGTGTCCGGTGACGATCACGTTGGGAAAGGTGAGCAGGCGCTGGAACAGGTCGTCCTGCACGATCTCGCTCGACAGGTCCTCGAAGAACAGGTCCGCCTCCTGCTCGTACACGTCGAGCGCGACGCCGCCGAGCTTGCGCGACTTGAGGCCGGCGATCATCGCGGCGGTATCGATCAGGCCGCCGCGGCTGGTGTTGACGATCATCAGACCCGGCCGCGCCGCCTCTATGGCAGCCGCATCGACGATGTGGCGCGTCTCGGGCGTGAGCGGACAGTGCAGCGTAACGATGTCGGCGCTCGCCAGCAGCACGCCCGGCTTGACATAGCGGACGCCTGCCGCCTCCAGCGCGGCGTCGGGCACGATGTCGCTCGCCAGCACCTCGCACCCGAAGCCCAGCCGCAGGGCGCGCGCCACCAGCGCGCCGATCCTGCCGGTGCCGATCACGCCGACCGTGCGCTCATGCAGGTTGCGCCCGATCAGGCCGTCGAGCGCGAAATTGTTCTCGCGCACCCGCGCCCAGGCGCGCGGGATCTGGCGGTCGAGCGCGAGCATCAGCCCGATGGTGAACTCGGCGACCGCATGTGGCGAATAGGCGGGCACCCGCACGACAGCTATTCCCAGCCGCTCGGCCGCCGCGAGGTCGACATTGTTGGTGCCGGCGCAGCGGAGCGCCACCAGCCGCGTTCCGCCTGACGCCAGCTTCTCCAGCACGGGCGCGTCGAGCACGTCGTTGACGAAGGCGCAGAGCCCGGGGAAGCCTTCGGCCAGCACCGCTGTCGCCTCTTCGAGCCGCGGCTCGAAAAAAGTCAGGTCGTGACCATGCGCCGCGTTCGCCGCGTCCAGGAAGCGCCGATCATATGTTTTGGTGCCGAAGACAGCGACTCGCATGCATGGCCTTATACGGCAGGAATAATCCGGCGCGCGGATCGGCCGCAGATGCGCCCATAGAGTCCGGAGCAGCAAGCCGGGCAAGCGGCCCGATCAGCGGCTTGCCCCCGGTCGTCTGTTCCAGCTCGGCCTATAAGTTCGCGGCGGGCATGTCGACCTGACCGTGCTCGGCGCGACGGAGGTCAGCTAGACCGGCGACATACTCGTCCCTGAGCAGCGGCTCGACGGCTCGGCAGCCTCCCTACCTGATCCGCTGGACGCGAATGCCGGGCTGATTGTTCACTCGCATCATGAAGCTGCCCAGCGACGCCCGCCTGATGGTCACGGGTTGGCCCGGCCGCGGCCGCACGACCGGGCGGCTGTCGGACTGAAGCCATACCTGCTCGTCCTGCAGGGTCATGACGAGGCGACCATCTGCATTCAACGAGGCGGAAGCAACACTACCCTCGATGAAATCGACGTTCTCGCCCGCGTCTCCAGCATTGTTGGCGTTACCGAAGATGCGCAGCTTTGGCAGTGAAAAGCCGAACAACTCGCGCTGTGCTTCGCGCACTTCCTGCCGATCGGCCACCACCACGTCGCGTCGCTCAAGCGCGTCCGCAAGCGCGTCGGACCGCTCCTCGAAGCAGCGGAGCCGGCTTTCCTCCTCGCTGACCTCACGACAGCGAAGCAGTTCCTCGACGCCCGCCGGAAGGCCCTCGACCTGCGTCGCCCCGCCCGCTGCGACCGCCAAGATCACGGCCATCCCCAAATCGTATATCATCAAGGTCCCCCTAGTGTGCACCAGTTTGCCGCGAAGCCGCTGTTGGTCAAGCGCTCGGCTCAAAGGTTACTGGCGAAAGTCGCGAACAACATATGTCAGTTCGCGAACGCCGCCTCGCGATTGTCGTGTGACCGTCGCGCAACACTCATACGCCTTCGTGTCGAAGCTGCGATGGTTCTGATTGAAACGATACCTTCCCTACCGCACCAGTCGACCATCAGCCGAGTTCAAGCTTGAGGGGATCGGGCTGAACAAAATTGCCTACGGCTTTCAGCAAGGGGACTGCACCGCAATGACGAACAAGAGCTATCGCAAGCGTATGCTTGAGGCCGGCGTGGCCGCGCCCGCCATTATACTGCTGGGCCTCGCTCTGCCGGCTTCCGCGCAGGATGCCGAAGTAACAGCTCCCGCCGAAGACAATGCGATCATCGTCACCGGTACACGTATCTCGTCGCCGACGCTGACCGCCAATTCGCCGGTCACGGTGGTCAACAGCCAGGACGTACAGCTGAGCGGCACGGTACGCACCGAGGACCTGCTCAACTCGCTGCCCCAGGTGTTCGCCGAGCAGGGCTCGAACGTCTCCAACGGCGCGACCGGCACCGCGACCATCAACCTGCGCGGCCTCGGATCGGAGCGCAACCTGGTGCTCGTCAACGGCCGTCGCCTCGTCCCCGGCGATCCGACCTCTTCCGCCGCCGACATCAACGTGATTCCGGCCGCGATGATCCAGCGCGTGGACGTGCTCACGGGCGGTGCCTCCTCGGTCTATGGTGCCGATGCCGTCACGGGCGTCGTCAACTTCATCATGGACACGGATTTCGAGGGCTTCCGGCTCGACACACAATATTCGTTCTATCAGCACAGCAACAACGCCGGCTCCGACATTACCGATGCGCTCGATGCCGGCATCAATGGTCCGATCGACTATCCCACCGGCTCGGTCACAGACGGCGCCCAGATGG
>Ga0210040_10007529_pt1 | contig 13146 bp, 8 predicted proteins | sample CryGeyCG12114_NA_FD_185462 | JGI IMG/M metagenome (GOLD analysis project Ga0210040, IMG submission 185462) | Groundwater microbial communities from aquifer - Crystal Geyser CG19_WC_8/21/14_NA (SPAdes) (version 2) | ecosystem: Environmental > Aquatic > Deep subsurface > Groundwater | place: USA... | reverse complement strand
TTTCGAAACCGCCATGTTCTAGAAAAAAGAATTTCGATTCTAATGGTGCCATTACAATTTTAACTCATATTGTAGTTTTGTTGGAAAGCGTGGCAATGTATCCTGAAGTGTGCTTTAGTAATATAGACTTTAATGTGGCATTGTTATCAATATCAGACCGATCAACCGAAGAAAAACTCATTGCACATTACACGATTAACCTTATAATAGACTTCTTGGCCATAAAAAATATTCCAGCGGAAATGTGTACTCTCTCCGCTTTTACTCGTTACGCCAGCCAACTATAGTATAGTGTTGACCTGTCAGGCAGTCACACTAACTAACAATGAGGTGCTTTAGGTGGGTGGCGGAGTTGGGAAATGAGAAATAGCTTAAAATGATTTCGAGAGTGCCTATACAACAATCCCCTAAAATATTACTTCCCCATGCTCAAGTATACATATGCTACGGTTGACCAAACTAATTTTGGAAATCGAGAATCAATTTTCCATTTTTCTTATCGAAAATAACATGGGAAAAATCTTGAAATTAAGGGCCCTTACCGTTTTTTTCGATTTTGGCGACACGTGCTTTTAGATGCATGTAAAAAATACAATTTTTGATCTTGTGAGAGTTAGCGACCGTATGGGGACGATATTTTTTTTTCGGTTCTTATTGAAGTACTCAAGCTTCATTTGAGTTATGGAGTTATATTACAATGTACAACTCCGCCAGCCAATTTCGACATTTCATTGTAAGCGAGCGAGTGAGAACATGCACATGTAACATTAACTTGATGATTATTAGGTGCAAGAACATTACCAGGAATGGATTTGCTGGCAAAAGTGGACGCTCTCCAAGCACATTTCCCATGTGATCCGAAACCACAGGATGATTCACAAGACCGGGAGTCAGGAAAAACCGAGCAACTGTCCATCTCACAATTTTTGGATGTCTTTTTCATACGGCTATTTTCCAAGAAAACCTGTGTTGAATTCAGTATGGACAATGTGTGACATTTTAGTACAGCACACTATTAAATTGCAATTGTAAGTATATCAGAATTATAAATGTTCTTACCGAAACATTAAATACGGGCTCAACGGAGCCACCACTATAATGCTCAGATATAGATTGGTTCCATGAGATCTGAAAATGAAATCCTCCAAGTTCCAATTGTGACAAAGGAGTTTGATCTATTAAGTAGACTATGCCACTTTTTGGCGTAATACGGAAAACTTCCGGCGGTAAGTCCAGCTCGTACACTAATAAAACAAAAAAACGGTTCATGGTATTTTTAGTCAGTAATTCCGTAGAGTCTTCGAGACATGATCTATCAACAAATTCTAAAGAACCATTATTATAATAAGCAGACAGGAATACACATGTAGGTAATCATACCTGAATTGATAGCTGACTGAGTGAAAGGGCGAACATTTTGTATTTGAAAATTAAAATCAGGGAGGCCGACTAGGTCAGTAGCATCTTGAACAAGTTCTGGGAAGGGATAGAGTACTGGGGCAAATGTAGATGCTTTCCTGGAAAGATAACTTTGGAAAACGTGATTACTCAAAAGAGTTTTGAGATTCAGAGATGAAGCACCTTTCTGGGTTGCCTGCAGTCCCCAATGAAAGCAGATTTGATACAGCATCTAGAAAATAATGGTTCCTAGAATCAATAACTAACAAGACTAATTTCGTTGACGAGCAACTTGTACCACGCAAATCGTTCACATGCATCAGTCGTCAATCAATTTTATATTTCCCTAATTTCCCGCAGTATAACGAAATCCCAGGATGATAACGACTTTCATTATTAAATTATTTCAAGTACTCAAGTTTTGTTATCACGCAAACTTTTCTTTGTCCCCTCCATTTCAATGAAAGTTTATGCAACATTAATTGCCAAAGCAGTTGATTAGCTACCGTTTCATGAAATTTACCTCAGGATTATGTAAAGTCACAAGTGTCGTATCATTGATGACAACAGAAACGCAATATCGATCTTCCCATTGAGTGGCCACTTCCACTTTCTTCGTGAAGGCTGAAAAGGTACAAAAATAGCATAGTATGGAGGAAAACACCTACTCAGCAACAAGGCCTTTCTATGGATGATAATACTGTGCAAGAACAATATTCCTCCAGCCAAATGTGATTAATACTATAAGAAACTACTAAACATGCACAAGATAAGTATTCAACATATGATGTGACAAATAATGACATACATAGCCGGAGAAGAACAGATGTAGAGGAGGCGTTCTTCTTCCCATAATCTGAGGAGACTGCAAATGTTGTGAGCTCCGCTAAAATTATCCCTTTTGGGTCGTCTAGTACAGACACTTCGTAGTTATTGAAACTGTCCAAATCCTCCATAAGGAGAACATTGTGCGACTGTGGATGAACTCTCGAACCCTATTCATTTGTCCAAGGGAGTTACAGAACAAGCAAATACAAAAATTACAACACTATGAATGATTAAATAATCCTAGTTGCAAAAAACCTAGACAATCCAAATGTCTAACTAACTAAACTGAAATTTTCTATTAAACTTCAAAAGTTTCATCAAGCCCTTACAGCTACAAGCTTGTTGGTGTTCTTCAGCATGGCAATATCGATGGTAACATTTTGAACGCCCGATTTCGTCAACGGGTTGTCATCTTGATCTAGAATGTGTAAGATGCCAGTAATGATGTTGGCACTCATGTTTTCATTGGAAGTTACATAGCACGTGATGGAGAAGTTGTGCTCCTCATAGGTTTCTCTATCCAGAAACTCTTGAACCCACAGAGTGGAAACGGACTCGAGAGAGTTCTCAATCCACATCAAACCTACAAGAGGAAACCAGGTCTGTTATCAAAACTTTAGGGCCTTCAATAAAGGTAGCTAACTAACTAACGGACTACAAAGACTCGTTTACACATTTAAGTGAATCGAGTCAAGTGTGTGTGAGAGCTAACCTATGAGCTCCATTCGCACAACACAATCTACACATGCTACTATTAGGGTAGCTCAACGAAACTTATAATAACATGATTGACTTCTACTACTTCTACGTCTAGATCTACTATTTAGTGTTCAGGATCACGTTCATACATAAATATATTTACTTATTTATTTATTGAGACATCATTCCCCTACAAGCCCCAGTCCAAGCTGAGATTGATTACATGTGTTAATGTTTCATACGCATAACGCATTAGGACCGTCTATGGTCAAATTTAACATTTCGTAGCGTATTCCAGTGTGGTCCTGTGTTGGGTTGGATTTATTTTTTGATTACTTAACGTAACTTTCATACTAGAAACAACTCATGACGGTTAATTTTTCTAAATGTTAGGTAGTTGTAGCAGTTTTTTGTTTTCTTAGCTGGTTTAAAAATTGTTGTCCAGATCCATTTTTTTCTCTATAGAGTGTCAACCCATTCACAAGTATATATCTTGTATTACTTTGTTCCTAACTAATTTGGTTTTGATGTTGGGGTATATCTCTACCATTGCTAATTTTTTGTAAGGTTCATTATGGTGCTTTATTAGAAGCTTTGTATCATGAGATACTAATAGTTTTTATTATTAACATGAGCTATTATCACTTTTTTGGGGTGCCACATTGTCAAAGATTTTTACGAGAATTCGGGTGAAATGCATATACTTTGATCATCCAATGAACCTTCAGTGGGAAAGTTTTTGTCTTGATGACGCATTGATCAGCATTATTTATCACATTAGACAAATTGCTTCGGCACAGAAAAAATCCTTGCTCAACTCAACATGTTAACTAACTACAAGTAATGTAAGTAGCACAGGTCCGATAAACATCAAACAGAAAACTTAGAAGAAAACATGAAAACCTTTTGTCAATGAATTCAATTAGTACTAGTGGTACTGATGTAGTATTTGTACACAAAGGGTCCATCAAGGTAAAAAGTTTTAACATGTCATTCAGACCCTTCACCTGTTTTAAACCTTTTTGTATAATTAAACGCATTAAAATGGCAAAAATGGTAAGCATGAATCGCATTTAGGTCATAAATTGACATTCCCAGAGCTGCTATTTACAAATTATTTGTTTAATAACAAGCTATATTAATTCAGTACACTTACTAGAGTCGTGAAATAAAAAATACCAGCTCTAAAATGCTATAAAGCCTAAATGCATGAAAAGAACTTACCTTGGGTATCTGACTCAACTGAATAGTTGACACGAACATTTTTACATGAGGGAATAAGCTGACCGAAGGTGGTCAATGGAATCGACTTAGAATTTTCCATGACGAATAAATTCAAACTTTGTGCTCCTCCAAAGCAAATATCATCCTGCAATTGTCAGAAAAAACACAGTTCTATAAGTTCTTTTAATTAACCATAAACTCCTCTCTTTAATTCTAACCTAATCTCACGATCCATTCTAATCACCAGATGAATATTGGTTCAAGTAAATCTATAACTACCATTCTTTCTTTAGTTGTAGAGATTTATATGCAATACTACATCCTTTAAGTCAAATAACATCTGAAGCAGATTTTTTCAGAAACTCCTCAGCTGATAAACAACAATGGCTCGTAAATTCCCCATCCTCTAAAAAATGCAATTACTTCACCACCTTTCAACAGCAGCATGGTGTACTTCATTTCAATACTGTACAAAGCAAAACTTGCAAAGAAACATGTGCACATATAATCTGTTACAGCAGTTTATTTAGGGATCCCTATTTATTAAAACTCAATATAAAGAGGGAAAATAACTTTATTAGCCCAGCTAACAGTTTATCTATACAGCGCAATAAATAATACCAACAACTGTCAAACTCTGAAAATAAATCCTTTATGAAAATATTTTATGGGTTCCAACAAATGAATGTTGTTTCCTACGTAATCATATGACAATGAAATTACCAAGCTGTACGAAGCTGTTTTCTTTAACCACTTGTTGATTGAAAAGAGAAGGGCTTTAACTGGAACACATTTAGTTTCCAACTGTACATTATTTTTTTTTAGTTTTGCGGCTTACATGAAGAAGCGTACTGCAATCTTCCTCCACCTGGATCAATGAAGATGTGTTAATGATTAACTCCATTTGAGCCAGTTGTTTATTCCTGAACCCAGTCGTCCCTTGCAGTCTGGCAGCCAAGTTGTAATTACATTCTCCAGCTCTTCGACCTGAAAATTACATTTATATGAATTAGCTACCTTCCATTCCTCACACAGATTGTACATATGCACCGAAAAGGAAATTTACATTTCACATGTGAACGTAAATAGATTTGGATTGATTTTAAAACGTGTGGCGAGCGAGTACATGTGAAATCCAAATAAAATACTTTCCATACTTAAGCAATGAATGGAAAAGATAATAATAGTAAATCACGTAATCAACTGCCTGTTTTTTCATCCAGTGACTTCGTGCAGTAAGTCAAAGTCAAACTGGGCTTTTGGATACAGGATGCAGGTAGAGAATGCCTTTCATTACTCAATAATTTTTACGAAATTAGGCCAACTACGGCTTCTTTCTCACTGCTCGTTTTCTTCATGATGCAATACTTAGAGATTTTACCAACTGGTGCACCAAGAAGAAATGTTTCACTGATAACAGCGGGATTTTTCAGCTGCTGTATCTACGGTATTCGCATTAAATCCGGAAACATCATTTCCGGAAGCATCATTCCCGGAATTTCAAACTCGGAACGCATAAAATCCGGAACGTATAAAATCCGGAACGTATAAAATCCGGAATGCATAAAAATCGAAATGCTTAATAATCGGAACGCATTATTTTCGGAAAACCATAAAAAGTAATGTTTTATTAAAACTACTTCAACTGAGTCATATTTATCACTAAAATTAGTGTTATTTTAGGGCTTACTCTATTTTTGAGGTTTCACAGGTATGCTGCATCCGTGCAGATTTAGAATTGTCTTTAGATTAAATACAACGGGCAGGACACCCGTTTTTTTTGTAAATACAAAAATAGTACTACGTATCCTTTTTACGGGTGTCATATTGATAAATGTAATCTTCAAAAACAATACGACTACTAACTTTTTTGCTCATTTTTAAGCCGCTTTAAAATTTTTTCAAATAACTGTTAAATAAATCTTGCTCAATAATCCCATCAACAAAACGCGTACGCTACTATATGTCCTGCTCAACCAATTTACATTACCAACCATTAAGTTACATGCAGATGCTCCTGTTTCCTTTATTAACATAACATAATCGACGCTATTTCGTATATGTGTGTGTGGGTGTGCACGAATTAGGGATAAACATAGAAAAATTGAAATTCAAAGTTATTTAGCCAACATTTTAGGTAAACACACATTTTTTTTTGTAGATATTTGTTTAGTCAACGTTGAAAATATGTGAACTACCGGCAAGCTATAATTAGTATACTCAGTTCAAGATTTTCCGGATATGATGCGTCCCGCGGTAATTTCATTCGGAAAATTATACCTTCCGGATATTAAGCGTTCCGAATTTTGCACGTTCCGACTATGATGCGTCCGGAAAAGATGCTTCCGGATATGAGGTTTCCGGATTTGATGCGACAATCTGTATCTACCTTTGAACGTAAACCGATTAAATGGAATTAAATTGGAAAGCACGCCATTCCAGTTAAATAATATCTGAGAATATTTCAATTTCATAACCCCGACATTGGTCGAATATTGGAAACCAGGAATCCATTGAAAGAAAAAATCATTAGAAGGTTGCTAAAAGCTATAAATCCAAGTTCACTTTGAACTAATTGAACTACAATTTTATAATAACTCGCACGCATGGCACAATAATATACATCAAACGGGAACATTTTTCTGCTGGAAATCAAATCCAAACTATTTGAATAAGCATGACGGTTCCTATTTTACTATAATATTCAACCAAATAAAGACTTTTGCGCATTATGCTTCTACTCGAAAAAATTTATCTCAGTAAGCTAGAAAAATATATCAATAGCAAAAATATCCTGTCTAAATACCAGTTTGGATTTAGACGCCATCACTCAACCGATATGGCGATAATTGCTGTGACGGATTACCTAAAAAAAACATTTGGATCAAAATCTACTTTGCGTTGTGATTTCCCTAGATTTTCGCAAAGCATTTGACTCTGTGCCTAGAGAAAAATTACTAGAGAAACTAGCACTCAAGTATGGGATATCCGATCATTGGCTCAGGAACTACCTATCCGACAGATATCAGTATAGGCAGGTGAATGGCGAAGCCTCAAAATTATGCAAAACATTTGTTGGCGTTCCACAAGGCAGCATTCTGGGCCCTAAATTATTTTTCCTCTACATCAATGATTTACCTGAAATTGTGAATCATGCACATCCGGGACTTTTCGCGGATGACTCCACATTCTGCTTTGCATCCCATAAAGTGAAATTTCAAAGCTGATGGAAGAAATCAACTCAGATATTGGAAACATAATGAACTGGTCTAAACAAAATGAACTGCTACTAAATGAGATGAAAACTGTGGTATTAGTTGTGAGTAATAGTTACACTTTAGAGGAGATTAAAAGTTTTACTGTTGATATAAATGGGATCACTATTCATGCGTCTGATGAAATGAAATGCCTCCCCATTACGTTAGATAGCAAGCTACAGTGGAGTGCACACATTAACAATGTAGCTAAAAAATGCTACCAGCGAATTCGTGCACTATATGCAGTAAAACCTTACGTATCTCATGAAAACTTGAAAATCCTTGGACAATCCCTTGTGTTGTCGTTACTTTACTACATGAGTGCAATTTGGGGCAGAGCTAAAAAAAGTTTGCTTAAATCTGTGGAAAAGGTGCTCCGTTCACTGGCACGACTTGTAATGAGTGCTCGAAAATTTGATCCCATTGCTAAAATCATAACCCAAGATTTGGAATGGATGTTCCCAAATTATCTGTGTCAGTTTACAACTCTGTGCATAACATTCAAACTTTTGCATTGTGATATAACCTACTTTAATGACTATTATACCAAAAAATCCTTGGTGCATGACCACACAACCAGGCAGACCAGTGATCTGCACATCAATTTTAAACCTTGTAATAAATATGGTAGAAGTATGTTTTATTACAACTCGATTATGTCATGGAATAATTTACCGCGTGATATTAAGAATATAACTTCATTTGTTAGTTTTAAAAGAAATCTTCGGAAGCATTTACTAGAACAACAAGCCTCAACTCTCACCTAGTTTATAATAATATTCTTGCTGATAATTATGAACAACTTATTTGTGTAAGATATGAAAAAAAAATTTGTACTTATCTCAATTATTTAATTTTTTTTAACACTACCAAAATTATAAAATGACTTGCAAATTATTCTTCCAAACTCTTTATGTCAAATGCATTCCCGAGTTTTTTTATTAATTCCCAAACAAATCGCCACTGCTACCGCCACAATATCATAAAAAATTAAAACGAAATCGGTCCAAAAAACACCAACATGTGACACCTGTGATTGAATTTCAATCGAGAACAATAAACAAAATTTTAGAAACAAAGGGAACGCGAAGAAACTCGCATTGAAGTCCTTAATGACATTCTATGAACTTGCCATTGATTAGAAAATTTCTGGCTTATTGACAGTTTTTCAGGTTTCAAATTTTGCTCCTAAGAGTGATTCTAGCCAACAACCCGTAACCAATGATTCGCCCATGTTGCAGCATGAATTTTTCAATTCACAATTCAAACACAACAATATATTATTGTCACAGCTTCAGAAAATTTATACAATTAAAATTTATAACAAGCTAAATTCATTAACTTGGAGAAGAAAATCAATATTGAAGCATAGCTTAAAACACAAAAGCTGAGCTATTTCCAATAATAGGACGTAGTCATCACTTTTCCCCCTCTAAAAACTAACAACGACCTCTTGCTACATTCGCTTACTGCGGTTTATTTAATCTTTTTTAACACTACCAAAATTATAAAATGACTTGTTTATCAATAACTCTATCGAACTCTTTTTTTCCTACAATGTGTAATACCCTTTTCATATAGGATACATTGTTATTATGAATGTCGTATGCTTTAAATTGAAGAATAAACACTAGACTTGTTAATAAACTATTCTGTAATACAATATATACAATGAAACAAACATTATTTTTCAACTAAAGGCATCATGATTCATTTCATTCACTTATAAAAGCTTACAACAAAATAATAACTACCAGAGTTCTACTGAAAATAAAACCACAAACTTTTTCACCCACGCACTAAACACATAGGCAGCGTAGGCAGGCATATCAAATGCTAATAACAAAAACACGCATTTGCTTTCATTATCAAAGAAAAGGAAATGAAACCATGGTATTTCCAGAACACGATATAGCGAGAGAAAACTCTCCGTCTATTATAATATTAATTTCCTTTTACTAACAATAAATGAAAACTTTTTATGAGTTGGTTCCCATCGATTCCAGTTTCATAGTTTTCCAAATCAAATTTAAACTAAGTCCATAACTAACTAAAAGGCCCAAGGAGTACCAAACACAAAATTTCTCGAAAATCCTACGAATTTTTTGGCTTGTCCATGTCAATCCCATTTATTACTTGTAGTTTTCTTAATTTCCTTACTCCCTCCTATAAAACACCAACAATGTTGTAACATCAAAGACTGCATATTTAATATTAGATACAGCCTAACCACAAATCCATCTATTTAATGAAATATCAGAAAAACCCCATTGATACTGCTCATTTCCAGTTTACAGAACTGCATGGTTTGGTTGAAGAGAAGGAACCACGTCAAATCAACCCTTGTCTGTGGGGCCCCTAGATCAACTGACTGAACGTGGAAAAGTTATCATGCAAAAAATCATAGCATTGAATTAGACAGAAAACAACAAGAAAACAAACAAACCTGCTCTAAATTTCCCTTTTGACACGGTGACCACACCCGTACTAGGGTGAATAGATAAATCGGGACACTTGCGTTTGGACCGAGCCTCCATGTTGTATACAATGTCCCCAGAGTCATCTGGATCCAAAACGGCTCGTACAATGTACAAAGTACTATTCTCAGTATACAACACAGGAGCCATTAGATGAACCTTTTGTTCTGTAAAGTAAAGGGTCCAGCCTAGAAAAATAAGACACAAAAACTGTCACAAAAGTAATCCTTAAATATTATTACTATTGGAATATTAGATTTGAGGAATTTCACATTACTATGACAAAGCGACCCCCCATGAACAATTTTTAATCAGTGTAATGCAAGTGCCAGGTGATATGCCAAACGAGGATTATCAGTTAGTTAGCATTTAGAATGCTAGTGCACGTTAGCTAGTACACATACACAACATACATACATCTGTCCATGTCATTTTGATTTTTCTTGCTTTTGAGATGCGTGTCACTAGGTGAACTGCTGTAAAAGGTATTATGCTTGAATTCCATGGGACCAAAGTTATGAAAAAGCCTAGGTTTGGTTATAATCTCGCGTGTTAGGCAATGAGAACGATTCATATAATAAGGGGAAATAAACTAGTAAGTTAGCAAGCACTAGTATAAACTACCTTCCTAACTAACTAAGTAACATCGATTTTATACAAGTGAAACAATAAAATCAAGTATGCAGTTATTGCAGTTCTAAATGGCCATAGTTGGCAAATTTACTTTCACAGAGCTTTCATATAGTGTGCACAGGAATTAATTCCAACATGCAATCCATCCAAGAGAAAGCTTTTCAACTTTCACTTGGTAATCACGCGATCTGCTCATAAAGCTCTTAAAACATGTGTTCTCAGAAGTCATTCTAACGAAATAACTCTTTCGGTGGATTCTATACCATATATATAATTATTCCCTTTTCTAATCGCTCCGTAATGATTTCTGACTTGATGCAATAGGGGAATCAAATTACTGAAATTTCCAAGAATCTTCCAATCCATCGTACCAACCAATATTTAATAAAAGTAAATAAGCCTACACATAACCTTGCTTTGCTACACTTACAAAATTCCCATTGCACTACCCACACAATTTTCCGAAACCCAACAGGCAACTTTTTCTTACTTTTTACAAAGTTATTGCCTTTTTTTACTGACTAAACAATTAATATTATCTACGTACGTGAAGATTTAACAGAACACATAACTCGTTTATAAATAACATCCCAAATATCTATTACCATAGAAAATCCCTATTAAATTTCCAGAGAAGCAAGACAGGAGCGCCAACTATATTATTTTAATTTGCTGAAAGTCAACCGACAAATGTGTATTAAAAACGATTCCCTACGACTAAAACGATAAAAGATAACAGTGCAGACGAGAGGCACCTTTTGATTCGCTATTATTCACCATGTCAACAGTTAACATTAATGAGGAGAATTGACAGACATTTAAGTCCCTTGCAAATAAAGCATAGTTAGAGCTCAACTAATTGATAATACTATTAAAATGTTCTGAGGGTATTCACGAGCGCCGGGGTAACGGATTATTCCGGTAATCCAGCAACAAACCAACTTTCAGAGATAGTCAATCAATCATTATACACAGCATTCATGTCGTGTCGTACAGTAAATGATCAAAAGTAAGTTTAGTAAGTCGAGGTGTTCCCAATGGATTATTTTCATATTCCCTTTGATTATTACTTCAGTGATGAGGCAATCTATATACATCTAACAAAAGTACTTATAAAAAGTGTAAAGGAACTAGCAAATAACTACGCCACTCAAACCGCTTGTTAAGTGTAAATTTTCTTCTTTCCTATTACATAGATCATCATTTTCGTTTTACACTTCTGCTGGTTAATCTGTACAACGCGGTTCACGGTTAGTACGCCGAAAACAAAAATGCCGAGTCCTTAAGGGCGTGGAAATCACGCCGAAACGTCCAAAAACCTAACCTAACTAAACGTAGTCCATTTGGGTTTCGGCGTTTTTTCCTCGGCGTAAAAGTTTTCGGCGAACGGTGCGGACACGGTACAACGCAAAACTGCTCTCTCTGGCTGACTAACTAATAGTTGTGCAAAAGGAGCACAAAAAGTTCCCAATAATTGAATGAATCAATCAATCATAATATCATAAATAAAATCGGTGCTAAAGTATATCATTGTGAGCAGACAGTACTGAATGTATAGTCGTCTAACTGAATTTGAGTCAATCCATCCATCTAGATGATCTTACAGCCTTACCGGTAAAAGTGACTAGTCAGGAAAATATTGTCACACTTTTCTTGCCTAAGAAGAATTTCGAGATCTTGTATATGTCACTCACAAACAGGCAATAACTAACCAACCAAGATGATGTACAAGGGCCGCCATAATGCTAGGTCATATGTACATGTAGGAGGAAGTGAAGTGAATCGCAAAGAAAAAGTTCTCGACATGATGTCTCAAACTGAAATCATCCAATTTTTTCATACAAACACATGTGCCATTAGTTAAGTTTACTACATATAGCAGTCACAGCAGGCAAAGGAGGAGTAGGAAACAATTACGAAACGTCTGCCATGAACATAAAAGCTAAAAGACCCTTTGAATTATGTTTTCCAAACTACTAGTTTAGCTCCTATATCCATGCATGTAGAAATCACAACACACGAGAAAAGTGTGTCTCGATAATTAAATAGGCAACATCAGATCCACATGAAACATCAGACACCAATAATAATAATGGCAACACAAACTGTCCTTTCATAACCTTTCAATCTACCGCATCATGTCATGTCTATACCATCCATCTTCGATTGTAAACACCTAAACTAAACAACTGTATACACTTAGTTTTAATACACTAACACCACTAACTGACTACAATAAGGTCCCATTGTGAGGGTAGATTTTTGCCTTCATGTAAATGAGGTCAAAAATCCCCCTCTATTCAGTTTCAGTCTCAGTTTCCTGAGCTGACTGGATTTTGTCATAATCCATGCAAAGCAGAGAAACGAGACAAATGCCCTGCTTTGCATGGACCTTGAACTGACCGATTCCAGTCAGTTCGGGAAAGATAGCGTCCTTTTGGCCACTACTTGTAATTTTTCCTTATGGCCAGACTGACGCTCATCCTTCAGTTGTTCCTGAGGGTTCTTTTTGATAACATTATAAAGCGCCAGTCTGGCCATTTTTGTATTGATTTAATGTATTGAATTGTGTGTGTCATATTTTGTCTTGTATTGCCCTAATGGCAAATTTATTTATTAATTTGGAGCCT
>Ga0210040_10007528_pt1 | contig 13149 bp, 11 predicted proteins | sample CryGeyCG12114_NA_FD_185462 | JGI IMG/M metagenome (GOLD analysis project Ga0210040, IMG submission 185462) | Groundwater microbial communities from aquifer - Crystal Geyser CG19_WC_8/21/14_NA (SPAdes) (version 2) | ecosystem: Environmental > Aquatic > Deep subsurface > Groundwater | place: USA... | reverse complement strand
CGAGCCCAGAGCGATGCGACTCACCGGTAACGTTCACACCGTCATTTACAGCCTTCGCCGCCTTTGCCTTGCCCTTTCCGCTGCTAGCTGGGTCTCCTATCTTCGTTCCCGCACCGGCATTCTTCTTGATCTTTCTATTCTCCGCCTCCCACTCTTTCTTGAGCTCAGCCTCGATTTTCAAGACCCAGGCAGGCACCTCAAGCTTGAACTGATTCATCGCATTGAGCAACCTTACTTTCGCAGTGTTTTTGTCCTTGGTGACGGGAAGCCCATAGTGAATGAGCTGCGCCGCATAAAAGTGCCATGGCGGATCCTTTGCTGGCGACGAAGTCTCAGGCTTACGGCCTTTGGAGTACAGGTTAGGGGCTTCTGGGCGGAGAAGAGCTGCAAGTTCGGCGACGCTGGCGCGCGGGTGATGGTTGGAATTTCCTGGATCAGCGTAGAGGACGGACGAGTAGAGGAAGTCGCCGCGGCGAGCTGGGGAGGCGAATGTTGACATGATGTTGTTAGCGCTTGCGCGTGTAGGAGCGCGTATGAGAGCAGATATTGTGGGATTGAGGTGATGTTGCGTAGTGAGAACCCTAGATCGGAGTAGTGGGGCCTTTGAGGGTCGATTATATTCGCGGGTTGCTGGGCCGTTCCTTTGGTACGGTACCGCTGATAAGGCGTTTCAAGCGACGGTCCACACCCCGCCTTTCTCAGAAAATACAGGTGGGATTATGGCAAGTTACGTCGATCAGAGAACAAATGGTTGCATCTGGATAGCATCGAGAGCTATCCTCGATGGAGCTGAACTAGAACAACTATTGTGACTCCTTCACATGCCGCTTGGATCGTGCTATCTCTTTTCTATGCTCGTCGATCTTGTACACCTCGGTCATGCAAGCTCGCAGGAAGCTGACGTAAAAAGGAGTATCGGCTGCTTGGATGGATTCACATTCGGTTCGCTCCTGTTCGTTTTTGTGCTCGTGATAGTCGCATGGCCATCCAATCGCAGTGTCTAGAGCTTTCGCTCGGGATGCATCCCTTTGCTTAGTCAAGATCACATGCAGGACGTCGACGACGATTGCCTGAGGAAGCTCTAGGATCCAATCCTTTTCCGGCACATCCCTTTGCCACTTGGATGCTATTTCTGTGGCCATGAGCAGGCGTATGGGAGCAGTGTCTGGTAGCTTGCTCCACAGACCATATCCGAGGTTGCCGAAGGAACGGCATAACTTGCGAATGTAAAGCTGCTTCTCGAGGTCGACAAGAATTGTCATAATGTCTCTCCTGAGCTGTGGGACGTCATACTGATCTGCGAATATGGAGAGCTCGAAGAATAGCTCGTAGTAATAATGACGAGAGTCAAATCCCAAATCTACCATGTTAGATAAGGAGTAAACGCCTGATACGTTCAACATACCTTCTAGCAAAGTCCGATGGAACAATGCATTGCGACTGGGATTGCGAACTCCTCGATCGCCTTTATGCCTTTTGGTAGCTGGATCAGCCTCCTCTCGGGTTACTTGAGCATAAAGCCATGTTTGGAAGAGGCGGAACACCCGTTCAGACACGTCACTTATCCGGATTGACTTTTCCACGCTTTCCCGAAATGAGCCTGTGAAGGCGCCTCGGAAATAGTCTGAGTGAAAGCACAGTAGCTCTTTGTAAACCATGAAGGTCTTCTCCTCGTCGTCAAGAACTATCTCAACTTGGTCTTGGTTCATCGATCTGATGTTGCTCGTTAGATAACTCCTCTTAGTTTCCAGAATGTAGGGGTCACTCACAGGAACGTCGGGCGTTTGCGTTTTGACCCTGCAGGTGGCTGCACCTCCGGACGATCGGCTGCATTCTGAGAAGACATCTTGACCTTTGATATATGTGCCTTGTGATTATGACTATGTCCTTGTACATTGAATTTGGGATTCGGGAAGGTGAATGGGAGGTGCGACGCGTTCAAGATGTCGTCGCGTCGCGTTAAAAGGGGACGCTAGCGGCTCATCTAACCAAACTGGGCGATCAGCAAGAGCGATCCCATGTCCCCAGCCACCGAGCCTCTGACGAGATCATTTTCGAAGTGGAAGAATCTAGTTCTCAGCACCATAGACCTCAAGATCGCAACTTAAGTTACACCTTAGTCCTTCCCCATGCTAATATACAGCGACCGACACCATATACCGTGTAGAACTCATCTAGAGCACAGCCCTAGAGCGCGTCTCCTCCTCTTAGCGATATGAATCCAAGCCTACAACACTACTCCATGCATCCAAATCTCTATCGTGATGCACCCCGCCAGCAACCAGAAGAAGGTACTAGATAGAGAAAGTGAAGACTATCGCACACTTCCTGGACTTGCAGAACACTCTAGTACGGCCAGTAGCAACAGCCTGACAATTCAACGCCTTCTCGTTATCACACATCTGTCGGAACCAGAAGTCTGACACTCGATGATGAACGTCCCATTGAATCATACCGGTGCCGAAGACACCATCTTTCTCACTACCAAGAATCACCATACACAAACATCTCCAACCACTTATGTACCAATCGAGAACACCTCCTCCTCCTCACAAATACTCCCAACCCCAAACTTCTCCTCGCGCACTAACCACCACATCCACCAAACACGCCCGCACGCCCCTTCCAACCCACCACAATCCCACAAACACCATACCCATCACCAACAATCCCATACACGCTGACGACCTCTGCTGAAACACACGTCGCAGAAGAGAGCACAAGAGATCCAACTGCGTCATCAAAAAGCACGGACAGGGTTCGCGCATGGGGCGAGCTGCAGGACGTCAGCAGCGGAGTGTTGGGTACGTACCTGTCTGTGCGAGGGGGCGAGGATGTGATGGTCGGAGTTTGTTGGTCTTTGCCTCCAAGTAAGGACGTGTGATGGGAGAAGCTTCGGTCTCGGAGGTATTGGTTTGACCGTTTCGACGGGATGAGCACGCTGCAAGTCAGACGTCAATGCACATGCACGGTCACGATCACAATGGCAGGTCAATGAAGTACGATAATCGCGTATACGCGTTGCATTGGTTCCAATATTATACACGCGTCACGAAGGACGCTCCACACCAGCATCTCATATCCACAAAGTGAAAAAACCAAGCCACATCTCCGAGGGGCGCTCGCATGCAAATGCCGGTCATGCACAGGCGACGAAACGGAGACCGTACGCCCAAGCCCCCAGCAACTTTTCAGCAATGCGCGCTCCAACATGTAAGGTGTATATCCAACCGATTGGGAAGGGCGGACGACGACGCGAGAAGAAAGAAGCAGAAACATAATGAAAAAAAGGAACTCATGTTCGTGGTCATGATGCGGTGCCGATATCCGATGTTTACCGCCCCGGGCACCGTAAATGAAAGGAAAAGAAAAAAGCATGCAATGCAATGCAGACATCATGAGCGATGCGTCCGGATGAAGAAAGAAGAGTAACACAAGCCGGGTCTAAGGGAATTAAACAGATCGGAAAGAAGAGTGAACAAGAAAAGAAAGAACAAGTCGTCTAGATGCCTGCGCCCTCCTGCGCCAGATGCTCATTTCGTTTTGTGTGACGTCGTCAAATTGGTGAGGATGATGGGGGTCAGTGCTCAGTAGTGGCTGCCAGCCATGAGTTGCTGAGGCGGGGCCATGGAGGTCATGCCGAGTGTTGGTCCAGGAATATCACTAAGCGATGCGCCGTGGTGGGACAGCGACAGGTAATCGTTGCCAGAGTCAGGGGAATCCTCTTCAAGCGAGTGGAGGTGGTCCTCCTCGCCTTCGAGGTCATCCTCCTGGTAGTCGCTGAGCGGCTCGCCATCAGCGCGGGGCTCGTGTGTGCGACGATGTCTATTAATGTGGTTAGCATGACGAAATTGGTTGGAGGATAATCAATGTGACTTACTGGGCAAGATTGTCCGAGCGTGAGAAGGCTTTGTTGCACAACGGGCAAACGTATGGTCGTTCTTGTGTGTGGGTGCGCACGTGTCTAAGCGCCCAGTCAGCGCCTACTCAAACAAAAATAGCACATGAGCCTCATCGGCCAAGTGTGCGACATAGAAACATTATGGGGAAATTGCAAGCGCTTACCTCTTGAGGTGTTCTAATCTCTTGAAGAGGCGTCCACAAGTAGGGATCGGACAGGAGTGGGACTTCTGCGGGTACGGGCCGATCTCCATCATGGTGGCACTACGCGCGCGTCGGAAAACGGGCGCGGCGCCTGCGGTCCGAGCGATGGCGCTGTGCTGCAGGGGTGTCTCGAATAACTCGCCGTTGATCATGCTGTTGAGGTCGTCGTTGTGTAATGTGGCGTGTTGTTGTTCTGGACTCTCCTCGACAGTGTGGAGCGGTGTGCCTTGCCGTGAGATGTCCACAAGTGGCTTGATCTCTGGCATGGACTGAGGGTAGCTTGCGCCGTTGGCACTGTTCGGTGAGTTATGCACGGACTCGTCGGCCTCGGGTACAGGCACGACGGAGCTCGACATCGACCGCCTCAACTCGCTCGGACGGTGCACTTGATGCGCGGCGCCAGTCGCGGTGACGGCAGCACTGATGCCAGCGGAAAGCGAAGACCGCCTCCGTCGCTGCTTGTAGGTTGGCGAACCCTCAATGACCGAGTAGACATTGCCAGGCGCGAACGGCCGCGATACTGGGTAGCCGGGGCCCATCAGGTTGGATGGAGGGATGTTCATCAATGGGTTGAAGTTGTTGGGTACTGGCAGATCAGGGATGGCGCTGTACAGACCGGTGTCCTCATTTGCGATGTATGCAGGCTCGGCACCGAGGCTGATCTGATGCTGAGGTGGGGTCAATGGCTCGAAAGACATGCCGCGGGTGCTGTAGTCCTCGTAGTGAGAAGAGACAAACGATGGCGCGGGCGAGTACTCCATGTAGGCGGGCATGGAGCTGTGTCGCTGGTGCACTTGCGACAATGGAATGCCGTTGCGGTCATACTGCATTTGCGCACTGAATTCGCGCTGCTCTCTGCTCTTCACAATTGTGTTCTGCATGGTCGGCGGCATTGACATTTGCTGGTGGTACTGAGCCATGGGGTCCTCGTGGACGGGTTGGGGCATTTGGGGCATTTGCTGCATCTGGGGCATCGGCTGCGGTACCGGCACCATGGTAGGCGGGGGCATCGACCCTTCCATTCCGCGCATGTCAGGCGACGTCGTCTGGGAGTATGACTGGACATTGTTGTTGAATGACGAGGAGTTTGTTTGTTGTGCCTTGGTGAGCTGCTCAAATAGTGATTGCGACGAGTCGAACTCAAAGGACAGGGCAGGCTCGCTCACGGCCATGGTGGTCGCCTCTTGGCCCATCTTCTCACGCTTGAGGTCGCGCTCCAAGGCATCGAGGAAGAGCCTGTCATGAGGCACGCTGTACCAGTAGAATACCTTCTGCTTCTTTTGTGTTCGGATGCAGTTGTTCTTGTATAGGAAGTCTAGGAATGCGCTCTTAGGCTCTTCTAGCGACGCATCTGTGCCAGACTTCAGGTTGCGCAAGTCTGAAAAGATACCCTCCTCGAACTTCTTCGAGTTCTTAACGGGGCGACCGAAGGCCTGAAACCTGAAAGACAGGCATCGCACGATGTCTGTGCCTGAGATGTGAAAGAGGTTGTTCCTGCGCTAGGGTCAGTGAACTGAACACACTCGAGACGCAACGACGCATCGAGTGCACTCACCATAATACGCAAGAAACATATTCGCCAGTTGGCAGGAGAAATCTGCGGATGTACTGGTCCGGCTGCCAGTCAACCGGTGCCGAGATGAGGAAGTATTTGACTGCAGCAGCGTCAGTAGGAGACACAAGAAGCCCATGCAGCGGCCATGTTCAATGCGCGACTGCAGTGGCGACATATATGATGCACGTACGGTTGTCGACTTGCTGGAGCGCTACGATGCTGTCAGGCGGTAGGCTTTGCTGCGCGTCCTGATCTAGAAGAAAGGTCTCGGGTGCGACAGATCGTGCCTGAGGCGGCGGCATCTGAGCATGATGGGCGGATGGATACATGCTGCGCTGCAACACGTTCCTCTGTACAGTGTTTGGGAGTTGGGGACGTCAGACGTAGCAAGCCGCTTGCGATGCAACACGGCGGGAAGGCGCTCAAGAAGGTCCTGCCAGCTTCGAGTAATAAAAGATGAGGCGCAAAGCGAAGGAAAAAAGGCCAGCGACGGTCTCAGATATGTTAAATGGGATGGTAAAACGTAACGAGGGCCTGCCTCGGGGTGTGCAGTCTCGACGTCAAGAAGACTGGGCGGAGTGAAGGTTAGGGCTTTGGGGATACGAAACGCAAATCTGAGGGGGCAGCGGCAGCTTTAGGTGTCGGAGGGCTTCGTGAAACAGGAGCTTAGCGGTCTCAGAATAGTCTATTAATGGCCCGCGCGCTTTTGCCAGTCAGCGGCCAATTGGGCGGCGCACGCTTGTGCAGCGCCAAGCGTGCGACATGGGTGTGGGCGACTCGTGGGACCGGCCGTGCAGGTGGGCGTGATGGCGCTGGGGAGAGTTGGCTGGCCGGCGCGGATTGGGCTGGCCTGTCGCTGGGGTGGTGGGTGTGTTCTAGGTGCATGCTTGTGAGGGTGAGGTTGGAGGCAGTAGAGCGAGGCTTGATGGTTGCGATACTGACGCTGAGGGTCTACCAGGCCGCCCCTTCCTGGAGTCCCTCGCTCCTTCCTTGCGACTCTGTTGCTCCTGCCCTGGGTCGCTCGCTCCTGCCCATGCTTGCCCCCGCCGCGCGCACCTGCCCTCGGCTCAGTCGTCGCTTCCGGCCTAGCACACCTCGCTTGCATCCCACCACGAGATGCCGGCGACACAGACGCGCAGTTCTAGAGTCGATCACCACGGTCCGACGGCCGCTGCTGCTTCAGCATTCAGGACAACCTCGCTGCTTGCGTCAGTTTAGCCCGTAGCAGAGCTGGCGATCCGCCCCAACACCATCGCTGTGTGCGCGCATCTCCAGGTATGATCGTGAAGAGTGAATGCCTCCTGCGCGAAACCGGCTGGCCGTTGCGCGCCGAGTCTCTGATGGCCGTCTGTCACTTGCTCGCCCGCTGTCATCCCAGACATTCACCTCACCCGACAAAAAGCCTCATATCTATGACCACCGAGAACCACGCTTGCGAACCGACTCCATTCTTGCCGGCTCTGCCCTAGGCGGTCGCTCGGACGCTTTCGGCAGACGCAGGAACATCACGCTGACACCTGCACCTCTGCAGGCGCATCACGAGAACATGTCCTCGATGACCGCCATCCAGCCTTGAACTCAAAATCGATGTGATGTGGCTGATCAATTAGCCTGGTGAGGTGCGTCGAGATGCAGGAACCAGCAAAAACAGTGCTGGGGCATGGTTTGATCTCCACGCTGAAACACACGCCTTGTCGGCCGGCGGGAGCGGCCTTCCATGCCCACTTCCCACCTCGCATCATTGATGAGCATGTCGTCCGTCCAATCTCCCATGAGATGGCTGTCGCCTTCAGTTGTTTTCCTGCGCTGCCATCCACACAGCAGGAGCGCAACTGTCCGCAATCTACGGCAGGCTCTCTGCTGGGCGTGACGCTCCGCTCGCAAGCCAGTGAGATGGTGGAAGCCGTTTCAGAATTACTTTTGGCTAGCGGTTCTGCCCTAGCCGTCTTCACTCATAGTCGCATCCACGAATCAGCATGGGCCGGCCGCCTGTCTCTCGCGTGCAAGCGCTATGCCCGTTGCTCGAATATTGTGGAGTACCGTCACCTGGTCTTTCATGCATCTGTAGGCTTGATATCACAGCACCGTCATTTCCATGCCAGTTTTTGCAGCCTGCAGTTTACGTACTTTCGGATAAGTGCGGGCAGTACCTCCACGCAGAATGGTGTGCTGTTGTGTTTGAGAGTATCTCTGCTGTTTCATCAGGCTCATCACTCAACTTCACCGACCTGTTGGTTATGATCTTCAGTTGGAAAGTGTATGATCTGAGCAAGGCGGACGCTATTTGCAGTATCTGGAGCGCAAACAAAGTTTGACTCGAGACGCTGGGCACTGGATTTCTGAAGCCGATCTTGCGTCTTCCATCTGCGAACGCTTGGTGCCTTGCCGTGAGACATGCATTGCCGTTTCCAAAAACGACGTCGTGCAGCTGTGCATGTTGGCACTGAGCAGAGTGTGCGGAGCAAACGTCGACATTGGGATGGTGGAGTTCTGTACCTGCGTTAGCGGGGACGCACTGGCATTTCTGAAACTCATCCACCCTCTCCCTGATTACCCAAATCGGATACGAGGCTGCCCGTCAGAGGCAAGCTGGTTTCGCTTGTGCGTGCGTCTACATTGTTTGATAGACATCTGCAGGTCGAGGAAGGTACTTCCCGTTTCTGTAGCTGTGGACCTAGGAACAGGTTAGATCAATATTTGACGTGCACGGTTTCCGGTGATTGAGAGACGTTTGGAGCTGTGCACAAGTCATGTGTTGCAGCGGCTGCCAGGGCCTTTGAAGTCGGAGACCATGAACGATGCTCTGCTCGTACCGGTCGGGACCGAACGACCTGGGCGAGTTGATAGATGTACAGACTGCCGAAGAATAATGTGCCTAACGATGTTATTAGCCGTTCTATCCGCTATCACGCCCGCTTCGAGATGGGTGCCCCTTCGCATGCTGCTTTTGATAAAGGAGTCGCGGGGAACGGCGCGGTGCTCTGAACTTTGAAAGGGTACTTCATGCAGCCGAGGCCAGATACCCACACTGCGCTACCGTGAAAGAGCCCCTTCAAGAGCCGTTGTGATTGACACTTACACACCAGTCAGCAAGAATACCCGACAATCTGTTTGCTTACCCAACGATACATTCGAGGCACAGGCGTGAAGAGTGTTTGAGATCTATGATCGCCGTCTGCTACGTCAAAATCGAGGCCCTGTATCAGAACGTCGGAAGTTTCAGGTTAATTTGTCACTTGCCGAAGCGACCCCATGTGTGCGATCATGGTAAGCTGGCCATGACGGAAGTCCTGATTGAGCCGCCGGTAATTGTTGGAGCTGGTTGATCGTCTTGACGTACTGACCGGTACCTAAGATTTTCCGCACTAAGCGGGCGCGGAAAGGGCAGCCTCAACGCTCCGACTGTAGGGGCTGTGGCGTCGACTTCAGACTGCTAAAAGTGCTTTAAGTTCTTCTGGACTCCGTCGTTCTACAGCTATTGCGCCAACGTTTTCCAGAACTGTTTAAGTCCAGGGATGAACGTTGTTAGTGGATGCCACCGTCAACCATGGAACCGAAAGCTCCCAGTGCTTTTAGTGACATTTCCGATGCACGACACATGACGCGACGACACCGACCGAGAAGTTTATTCCCAAGTCAACCGGTATTCTTTTCGCTAGAGCGGCTCGTGCCAGGATGGGGAACGCGGTGATTCTCATACCATGGGTTTGCCTACATGCAGGTGCTAATTCGATTGAAAATAGCTTCCCCAGCTAATGCGCGCCGAAACAGATCAAATAGCATGTAGCTCTATACTTCAAGAGCGATTTGTGGGCCCAGAACTGGGATACTGCATCGGAGATTCGCAAAGGACTGCATGAGCTCGCTGAAATCGATAGCGTATCCATTTACACCAGAGACGCACAATACGCAACGGGCGTTCTTGGACGTTGCGGATCACCCGAGTCGATCATCCGAGCTATTCTAGGTGAAGGCCCGGGCAGCTATGAGGAGATCCCAGTGTTGCTCATACGAAATGCGCAACACATCGATGGAGGTCCTAGACTCGTTTGCAATGCTTTGCTGTGTTGAACTTTATATCTTCAACGAACTTCACGGGCCCATCGCATAACTTGGAAGTCGATCACCCCACATAACGGACCCCGAACACAGGAGGATCCGTATGCTGAAGTGCAGAGCCATCCTTTAGCTCGCTCGGATTGCGTGGCGACACCATGGAGCAAACGAGTGCTCAAGCTTTCTCCTCCTGGCTCCGCGATCAAGGCATGAGCTCTGTGACCACGACGTTCTTGATAATAGCAAGTCAGCGCTTCCTCGCTCTGCTACTGAAGAGTGAAGACGGTGGCGGATTCTGGAGTAGTTTCGTCGATTCGCGGAGCCGTACTGGTTGCTAGATTATTGGTGGAAGATCATGTTCGCACTATTGAATCGAGGCTGGCAAAACAAGAGAGACGGGCGACTACAGAGGAAGCGAGTTTCGAACAGTGAAGCGTTGGTAAGTACTTCTGTGTCGCAACAGATCGGGTTTTCGATCAGGATATCGGCGAAGAGGATCGGGACTACATCGAGGTAATGACACATTAGTCTTCTCGTCACAAACTTTCGAACCTACCTTGAATGCAACATGATGGATCATGCACGTAGTCTTGAACAAAGAGTTACCACTGGCAACTTGAGGTGTACGTAGTTTAGAGTCGCGGTATGTATTGTTAGTGTATGAACACACCAGAGATCCTCAGAGCATCCATGTTTACTTAGAAATTACTGTCTGGACAAGCTTTCGCTTGGCTTTCGTATGTCAATTGAAGATAACGGCCTTCAGAACGTCCAAGGGGCCGTTGTAAAGTTGAGTGCAAAACGGCCGCTCAATCCGGGCTACTCGTAGCGTTGTTGTGGATGAAACCCAAAATCTGTGTCTGTTAAAGATAGATTGCGAGCACACAAGATCCAACCGAGTTCTGTGACGAGACTGTGAGCAAAACAACGTTGTTGTAGTGACGTTAAGGACAGAGAGAATTTGGGCGGTTGCTCTTGCTGCTACTAGCGGGCTTGGCACACGTCCTCACCCGCCTCGACCAGACGCACTGTACGCTTCTCCAACATCACATGAGGCTCCGGTCGCAATAGCGCTCATCCATGGCCGCCACCAGAATACCATCGGTATCGATTGCGTTTGCGTTGCAGCCGGCTTTCGAGCAGCGAGCCCTGTCGTGCTTGCCGCGGACATTACCAAGTTTCCGGCCTGTTTACTCACGTGCCTCCTGTTCATGCGCTCGCAGCGTCATCTCCCGGTGTGGCAGAGTACCTTCAGCTTTGAGAAGTAGTCGAATCAATCAGCTACAAAGAGTTGGTGCATTCAGCACGTCGCGTAGCCCGAGAGCCAAGCTCGAAGAAACTACGTCATCAACTTCAAAGCCACAGCAGGTAGGTCACGACCTCCATCTCATCAAATTCAGGACGCTCGCATGGGACTATCTGCCTTTTTTCTAGCTAAGGATTTTGATCTGGGCCACTTTCCCAAGATTTGGACTTCTTATCAGACTCCTAATTTCGGCCATACGAAAGAACACATAGACGGCAGATTGATATACAATGCTTTATTGAAGCGTCTTGTAGACTACATACTAAATTTCCTACAGCCCGAGACACCACTATCGCCAAGTGCCAAACTCGCTTCGACACTCAAATCCACGCTCAAACTCCCCACAGTCCGCCATGAAAACATCTACAATCTTCCAAATTTCCTTACGCTCACACGACTCATTGCGACACCGGTAGTCGGCTATCTCATCATTCACAATCACCATCTATACGCCTTTACGCTGTTTACTTACGCAGCCGTCTCAGATCTTCTCGATGGCTGGATAGCTCGAAAATGGAAACTCCAGACGGTCGTTGGAAGCGTCGTCGATCCCATGGCCGACAAATTCCTCATGACGACCCTAGTCACATGTCTGGCCGTCAACGGTAGCTTACCAATGCCACTGTTTGCGCTGATTCTCGGACGCGACGCCAGCTTAGCAATATCCGCGCTGTACTATCGATATGCTTCGCTGCCTGCACCGAAGACTATGGCACGGTATTGGGACTTCAGCTTGCCGAGCGCAGAGGTACATCCGACTACGATCTCCAAGTTCAACACTTTCCTGCAACTTAGTTTGCTCGGCACTCTGCTTTGCACGAATTTGCTGCATGATCCTTCCGCCATCACGTCGGCGGCTGGTGGTTTGCTCGTGTCGATTCAGGACCTGCTGGGTGGAGAGCAAGGAGTCAAAACTATGATACAGGGCATGTCAGCAGTGGTTGCCAGTACTACGATCTACAGTGGTTTGGAGTACACCTGGTCGAAGAAGGCAGTCATTATCCTGGGCGGAGACGAAGCGCTAAAGAGGAAGCAGGGCTTCAGAGGCAGGATGATCATGGCGAGCGGATTTGGATCTTTCATCGCGCTTGCAGCTTACCTGTGGTACAATGGTGACGCAGAAAAGGAGGCTCAGAAAGCGATCGAGAAGAAGTGAACCGTAGTTATTATGCGCATGTTACGGTTTGTACGATATAAGTATTGGTGATGGAAAAATGGCGTTCGCTCAAAGAAACAGAATCGCATATCAACCCGCATTCCACACCCCAACCCCAGGAATGCATCCCGTCCCCATACCCCACGTGCGCATTATCCTCCCTTTCCTTCCTATGTATAAACCCCCACCCATCTTTGTCCGCAAACATCACCAATCCGAAAGCCACCGAATCACTTACAATTCTTTGTTCTCATACCTTGCCAAAACCAGCACCACCGCCAATCATGTCACCCTCAACACTCCTCTCCACCATCTCGAACCTCTTCCTCCCACCGTGTCTCAGATCCTCAGATCCCGTTCCACCACACCAAAAAACAAGGAAGAAACCGATCGTGTGTAATCAGTACCAACGTCGCTTGTATTTGCGACCGATCATGCCGCCGACGACGAGACGACAGAGTAGGAAGATTGAAATGGGTGAGAATTCGGCGCCGATGGAAGTCGATGATGGCGTGAAGGGAAAGGAGGAGATGAAGGTTGAGGAGAGTTTAGAGAGAAAGCAGAGTGTGGTTACTTTCGAAACGGCAGCGCAATCGAAGGTGGAAGCGGAACCAGACGACACGAAGATGCCAGACGCAGACGCAGAAGCACATAACATCGGGCCTACGGACAAGAAACAAAGAACAATGTCCATGGAAATACACGAAGCCCTCGATGCGCTGCACCGCTCTGACAAAGGTAAGTCTAGTCTGCCCATCCGACTAACGCATCTAACACACCGCAGAACAAGAAGATATACCCAACGAGCACCACCCCCTTATCGACTCCGACGACGAGAAGGAAGACCCCGACTCCTATGCATCGGGCTCAGACTCCCAACACAGCGACAACAATTCCGACAGCTCAGCTCCCCCAACACCAGACCAACACACCCACCCAGAACCCACCGACAAACCCACCTCTCCCCACCGT
>Ga0210040_10007527_pt1 | contig 13149 bp, 12 predicted proteins | sample CryGeyCG12114_NA_FD_185462 | JGI IMG/M metagenome (GOLD analysis project Ga0210040, IMG submission 185462) | Groundwater microbial communities from aquifer - Crystal Geyser CG19_WC_8/21/14_NA (SPAdes) (version 2) | ecosystem: Environmental > Aquatic > Deep subsurface > Groundwater | place: USA... | reverse complement strand
AGCAGCCGGAGGCGTTCCTTGACTCCCCAGGCGGCGCCGATCTCGTTAGTCGGGTCGCACCGCTCGAGGGTGGCGTTGAGGCGGGCCCACTGCTTGGAAGTGAGGTGGTCGGCGCCGGTCAGCAGCAGCCGTCGGTTGACCCAGACCGGATCACCGACGGTGCCGCGGCGGCCGAGCTGGTCGCGGGTGACGCGTTGCCGGACCTCGGTCAGCATCTGGTTGGCCAAGGCGACCAGGTGCCACTTGTCGACCGCAATCCGCGCCTGCGGCAGGGCGGCGCGGATGCCGGCGGCGTAGGGGGCGGACGGGTCGATCACCACCAGCTCGATGCGGTCACGGAACGCTGTGGTCTGGTCGCTGAGCCAGTCACGGACGTAGCCACCGGTCCGGCCCGGCGCTAGTCCGAGCAGGCTGCCCGGACCGTCGGTGGAGCAGTCGACGAAGCTGGTCAGCCACGGGTCGGACCGTTTCCAGGTGGCCCCGTCGAGTAGCCAGCGCACGGACCGGAACCGGGTCTCATCGATGCCCAGCCGGGTCGTGGCGGTCGGCTCGGGCAGCCACCGGGCGGCGGCCATCACCAGGGCCTGGTGCGCGGTTGGCCAGGACACCCCGTACTCGGCGGCGACCTCCGACACAGCGCGGTTCCCGGCCGCGATCGCCTCCGCCACCCTCGCGCGAAGCCGCTCGGTCACTCGTGCGCGAGGGCGGATCGCCAGGCTGGGCTGGGTGAACGAGCCCCGCGGACACAACACCTCCACACACGCCAGCCGGCGCTTCAACCACCACAGCTGCGTCTGCTGCCCCGACGCGGGAAGGTCCTTGATCCGGTGCACCGGTCGGTCCTTCACCCGCGCGGTGACCACCCCACAGGTCGGGCACGCCGCCTCCACCGCCCGCAACTCGACGACGATCTTGACCTGGTCCGGAGCCAGCCGATCGACGCTGAGCACGTCGAACTCGTCCTCGATCCCGAACAACACTGCCGTAGCCTTCGACACACTCGTGGCCTCGCTGCTGGACGTTGTGAGAGACCAACAGCATGTCGGGGCCACGAGCCCGCCTCAGTCAGGCACCCCGCTTAAGTTCGAAGAGCCGCTTAAGCGGAGGCGGAGGGGCTGCGGTGCCGCAGGCCGCGCTTGAACGAGTAAGGAAAGTTCTCACGGGGCACCCCCGCGGCACTAGGGCTTAGGAGTGGATGGCCGCGAGGGCCGTGGCGCGTCCGTGCTCTAGGTAGGTGCCGGCATCGCGCTGGGCGGCTTCTGCCACGCGGCGGGCGAGACGGGCAGGCATGAGGTCGTTGAGCTGGTCGACGGCGAAGAAGCGCGCTTCGGTGATCTCGTCGGTATTGAGGTGCAGTTGGGCAACATCGGCAGCGGTGAGGGTGCGGCCGCGGAAGATGACGAGCAGCTTGTCGCCTTCAGCTGGATGGGGTGCCCAGTCGAGCACCAAGAGGTCCAGGACGTCCAGGTCGGCGCCGAGTTCTTCGCGGACCTCACGAACGGCGGCGGTGAGGGGGCTCTCGCCGTGCTCGACGTAGCCGCCGGGAATCTCCCAGCCGTCCTTATAGGAGGGCTTGACCAGCGCAGACGGGCGCGACTGTGATGGATCGGCTCTTCAAGGCGCGGGAGCGGGAGCGGGACGAGCAACTGTGAGCCCGTTGTCACCCACTTTGTCACTCAGTGACCGGCGAGCGGAGGGCCCTGCAATCGTCGGGCCTGGTGAGAAGGGTGGAGCTTAGGGGATTCGAACCCCTGACCTCTTCCATGCCATGGAAGCGCGCTACCAACTGCGCCAAAGCCCCTTGCGGGTGTCCTACGTGCCTCCCAGACCGCTCTCCGGGCGCCGCAGCGACCACGGAATACTAGCGCGGGCCGTCGCCCGTCGCGAAATCGGGACCGGCGGTGGGACCGGCGACGTCCGGGGCGGTCACGTTGTACTGCTCGATCCGCCAGTACTCCCCAGAGCGGTGGCGGTCGATGCTGATCCAGCCGCAGTTCGACAGGCCAGCCAGCAGGCGCCAGTGCTCGACGGGCAGTCCGACCAGCCTGGCTGCACCCACCCGACCGGCCAGCCCGTGGCTGGCGGCCACGACGGTCGACCCGTCGGGAGCGGAGTCGGCGAGCTCGGACAGCGCCTCGGCTACCCGCTCCCCCACCTCCGAGGTGCTCTCGCCGGTGGCGGAGCGCCGGACGTCCTCACCGGCCCTGAGCCGACGGGACAGCTCGGGGTCCACCGCGTCCACCTCGTCGCCCACCAGACCCTCCCAGGAGCCGACGTGGATCTCCCGCAGCCGCTTGTCGGTCGTGACGGTCAGGCCCGTCCGGACCGCCAGCGCCTCGGCGGTGTCGCGGGCCCGCGAGAGGTCGCTGGACCAGAGCACGGCGGGCTCGAGGGCGGCCAGCACGGCAGCGGAGCGCTCTGCCTGCTCCCGGCCCACCTCGTCCAGCCCGATGTCGGCCTGGCCCTGGAAGCGGTTCTCCACGTTCCAGGGCGTGCGGCCGTGCCGCCAGATGAGGATGCGCTGGGCGCTCACCGGCGCTCGTCCACCCCGAGCGGGATGACCGGGCAGTCGCTCCACAGCCGCTCCAGGGCGTAGAACTTGCGCTCGTCGGTGTGCTGGATGTGCACCACCAGGTCCAGGTAGTCCAGCAGGACCCAGCGCTGCTCCCGGTCCCCCTCGCGGCGGACGGGCTTGGTGTCCAGGCCGCGCAGGGCCTCCTCGATGCCGTCCACCACAGCACCCACCTGGCGCTCGTTGCTGGCGGTGACCACCAGGAACACGTCGGTGATGGCCAGCTGCTCGGAGACGTCGTAGGCGATGAGGTCGGTGCCGAGCTTGTCGACGGCAGCGGCCGCCGCCGCCTGGGTGAGGTCGAGCGCGCGATCGGTTGCGGTCATGAGTTCCTTCGTGCTTGCGGACCGAAGCCGGTCCTCGGGGTCATTCGTGTCGAGTCGTTCGTCGTGCCGAGGCTGACGCGGGTCAGGGCTGGTAGAGGCCGCGCTTGGCGATGTACTGCACGATGCCGTCGGGCACCAGGTACCAGATCGGGTCGTGCTCCAGCACCCGCAGCCGGCAGGCGGTGGACGAGATCGCCAGCGCGGGGATCTCCACCAGGGTCACCCGACCCTCGGGCAGCTGGTCGATCACCGTGGTGTCGATCTCGACCCCGGGCCGGGTGCAGCCCACGAAGTGCGCCAGGTCGAACAGCCGCTCGACGTTGCGCCAGGTGAGGATCTGGGTGAGAGCGTCCGCGCCGGTGATGAAGAAGAGCTCAACGTCGCCGCCGCGCTCAGCCCGCACGTCCTGCAACGTGTCGACCGTGTAGGTCATTCCCGGCCGCTCGATGTCGACCCGGCTGACGGAGAACTGCGGGTTGGAGGCGGTGGCGATGACCGTCATCAGGTAGCGGTCCTCGGCGGCGGAGACGTGACGGTCCGCCTTCTGCCAGGGCTGCCCGGTGGGTACGAACACGACCTCGTCCAGGCCGAAACGGCTGGCGACCTCGCTCGCGGCCACCAGGTGGCCGTGGTGGATGGGGTCGAACGTGCCACCCATCACCCCCAACCGGTACCGGTGGGTGGGATCGGCCCGGGGGGTACGGGCGAGGCCGGTGGCCCGGAGCGCGGCGGGTGGCGAGCTGGTCTCGGTCACCTAGCTGTGCGGTCGGCCCTTGCCGATGGCCAGCGTGATGAACAGCAGCACCAGCAGCAGCCCGAACGCCAGCAGCCCGAAGGCCCACGGGGGCATCGGGAGCTCGCGCACGGCCTCGGCCTCGAGCAGCGACAGTCCGAAGATCATGGCCGCAGCCTACCGGTCACGACCCGGTACCCGGCTCGGCGGCGGGAGCGGGAGGAGATCCCACCGGGTCACCGGCCGCCGCCGTCGCTGCGCTGCCCGGCTCAGCCGCCTCCGGCGCCTCGGTCTTGGCCTCGACCGGCTTGTCCCAGTTGGCCGAGCGCGAGGTCCCCTCGCGGTTCTCGCCCTTCTCGATGATCACCAGGTTGTGGTAGCAGTGCACGGCGACGATGTTGACGTCGGTGTAGCTGGGCTCGCGGCCGGTCGGCGACCACTCCTCCCAGTGCAGGCCGTCGATCAGGTCCTTCACCAGGGCCATCGTGGTGCTCGGGTCCTGCAGGTCGAAGGCGCCACCCCAGCGCGGCCAGTAGGAGGTCTGGGTGTCCTCGATGGCGTAGAGACCGCCGTCGGAGAGCATCGGGAAGAGCGTCGCGAAGGTCTCGCGGATGTGCTCGGGCCGGTGGCTGCCGTCGTCGACGACGATCCGCAGGTCACCCGCGGTCTCGGCGATGGTGCGCAGCAGCGGGGCGTTGGTCTGGCTGCCTTTGAACGCGGTGATCCGGTCCTCGTTGACGAAGGACTTGTCGTAGAGGTCGAGACCGTAGACCTGGGCGTTGGGGAAGAAGTGCTTCCACATCCGCAGCGAGGCGCCGCCGGAGTGGTCACGCTTGTAGCCGCCGATACCGATCTCCAGCAGCCCGAAAGTCTCGTTCTTGAGAGCGGCGAAATGGGTCTGGTAGTGCTTGGCGAACCGGTGGGTGCCCCACTTGTCGGTGCCGAAGTGGGTGGCCAGCTCGGGCAGGGTCCGCTTGGACAGCGGCACCTTCTTGGGCTTCGCCGGCGTCGTCGGAGCCGGTCCGCCCGGTGTGCCCGCCTTCGCCGGTGTGCCCGCCTTCGCCGGTGTGCCCGCCTTGGCCGGCGTGGGAGCAGCGGCGGCCTTCGGGGCCGGTCCCCCCTTCTGCGGCCCCGGGCTCACGCCGCGGAGGCGCTCCCAGGCGCGCGGACTGACGCGAGGCTTGACGGTGCGCACAGCAGCCTTGCGCAGTGGTTCGAGCACGAGGTCCCCTCTCTGCGGCGCGGGATGCAGCACGACCCCGCCCGGGTTCCGCTGAGCCTCCCCCACCCCGGAGCCCGTGTCCAGTTCCGGCGCGCGGTTTCGGATCCCGGTTTGCCGGCGGTGCGGTCAGTTACGCGGTGACCGAGCAGCCGCCGCTCGTAGCCGGTGCGCTCCCGCGGCGTCAGCGGCTGGGAGGTGGCTCCACTGTCGTCCGGGTCAGCCGCGGAGCTGGCCCGAGCCCGTCAGCACGTACTTCGTCGACGTCATCTCAGCCAGCCCCATCGGGCCCCGGGCGTGCAGCTTCTGGGTGGAGATGCCGATCTCGGCACCGAAGCCGAACTCGCCCCCGTCGACGAACCGGCTCGACGCGTTGACCAGCACCGCAGCCGCGTCCACCTCGGTGGTGAAGCGGGTGGCCGACGTCAGGGAGCCGGTGACGATGGTCTCGCTGTGCCCGGTGCTGAACCGGCGGATGTGGGTCAGGGCGGCGTCCAGGTCAGGCACCACGGCCACGGCCAGGTCGAGCGACAGGTACTCCTGGGCGAAGTCGGCCTCGGTCGCCGCGACAACGTCGCCGAAGGCCGCCACCTGGTCGTCGCCGTGCACGGTCACCCCGGCGGCGGCCAGCCGGTCCAGGGCCGACGGCAGGAAGGCCGCGGCCGTGTCGGCGTGCACCAGCAGCGTCTCCACGGCGTTGCAGACCGAGGGCCGCTGCACCTTGGCGTTCAGCAGGATCGCCGTGGCCACCTCCAGGTCGGCACCGGCGTCCACGTAGAGGTGGCAGTTGCCCACCCCCGTCTCGATCACCGGGACCTGGCTGTGGCGCACCACGTGGTCGATCAGGCCGGCGCCGCCCCGCGGGATGAGCACGTCGACCAGACCGCGCGCGGCCAGCAGCTCGTCGGTGACCGCGCGCGGCCCCGGCACCAGCTGCACCGCCGCTGCCGGGAGGCCGGCCTCGACCAGCCCGGCCTGCAGCGCCTCGACCACACTGGCGTTGGAGTCCGCGGCCAAGGACGACCCGCGCAGCAGCACCGCGTTGCCCGCCTTGAGGCAGATGCCGGCAGCGTCCGCGGTCACGTTGGGCCGGGCCTCGTAGATGATGCCCACCACGCCGAACGGCACCCGGACCTGACGGACCTGCACGCCGTTCGGGTTGGTCCAGCCGCGGACCACGTCGCCCACCGGGTCCGGCAGTGCCGCGAGCTCCCGCAGACCGGCCACCATCGCGTCCACCCGCTCCGGGCTGAGCCGCAGCCGGTCGACCAGGGCGGCGGAGGTGCCGGCAGCCTCGGCCCGGGCCACGTCCACCGCGTTGGCCTCCAGCACGGCGGTCTCGGCCTTGCCGAGCGCGTCGGCCATGGCGTGCAGGGCGGCGTCCTTGACGCCTCGGGTGGCACTGCTCAGCGTCAGCGCCGCGGCGCGGGCGGCCCCGGCCTGTTCGGTCACGGTCACCCTGCCAACCTAGCGCCGGCGGTCCGGGGAGCACGCACTCTGCCGACGGACCGGGGCCGGCTCACCGCTTGCGAGGGCGCCAGTCGGCCGGGTCGGGCGGCGGCCCCTCCTGCCGTCCCGCGCACCTGCCCGGCGCAGTCCAGTTGGCCACGCGCAACGTGTCGTGATGAGAAGATGGAGCAGCTCGAAGACCGGGGGGTCGCCGTCGAGGACCGACGGGTTTCGAGGACAGGAGCCAGGCGTGACGAGGTTGGTGTTGCCAGACCACCTGGCCGTGCTGATGTCTGGCCGCGCCTACGTCGACGTGGTGGGTTCGGAGCCGCCGTGGGCGATCCCGCCGGGCTGGTGGCCCCCGGCCCGGGCCCGGGTGCGTGAGCTGGTCGAGGACCCCCGCGCCGGCGCCACCCAGAACTGGACGAGCTGGCCGGACCAGACGCGCGACGTCGCCCCGTTCCTGCAGAACCTGGCCATGACGCTCGGCGGGTACGTCGCCATCTTCACCGGCGAGTACGCCCAGTTCCCCGAGCAGCTCGTGGACGACCACCTCGCGCCCAACCAGCGCCGCGAACCCATGGTCGCCCGCAACTGGTACATGACCGACTGCGAGTGGCCCCTCTTCCTCTACAAGTACGCCGACAACAACCCCGCCGCCCGGCGCGATGCCCTCGAGCTGTCCCGGGACTGCGTGGAGTTCCTCTGCGAGGTCGGACCGCTGTGCCCGCGGGCCAAGGCCCTGCTCGGGGTGTACGACCGGGTGCTGAACGACCCCGACCTGAGCAGCTTCCACGCCAGCGCACCCTTCCTGGAGGTGGCGCGGCTGTGGCGGCACTCCCTGCTGAACAAGGAGGAGGAAGAGCTGCTGCCCGAACTCGGTGGCTGGGGAGCAGCTCTGTCCTGGTCCTACGCCGGCCTGGAAGCGGCGCACACCCACCTGAGCCGGGTCACCAGCCGCAGCGAGACGCTGCCCGAGGTGGTCGCGTCGATGGCCCGCTGCGACAACGTCGAGACGCTGCCGGCCGGGCTGGCCCTGGCGGTGGGCAGTGAACGCTTCCACGAGCTGACCACCGCCTTCGACGAGCGCCACCACGGGTTCGACCCCGGCGAGTGGCTGCAGAGCAACCGCGGCTGGCTCGCCCGGGCCCTGCTGCTGGGCGAGATCGACGCCTGCCGGGCCTGGCTGGCCATGGCGGCCCAGGTCTCCCGCGTGGTCGCCGGGCTGCCCGGCCCACCGACCCCGTCCGTGACCCCCGACACCATCGGCTTCGTGGCCGACGTCGAGGAGCTCTTCACCTTCCGCCAGACGGTCAACCCCCTGGTCCGGACCTTCGCCGGCAGCGCCCCGCGGCTGCCGATGAGCGCGGCGCCGGCCCACATCCGGGCCCCCCGCCCGCTCACCTCCGTGGCGGACGAGGAGGACCTCGAGGACGACGAGTCCGTGCCCGAGGTCGTCATCGGCGACCCCCAGGCCGAGCTGGTCGACCTCGTCGGGCTGGCCCCGATCAAGGACCAGGTCCGGCGGCTGGTGGCCGAGGCCAAGGCCGACCAGCTGCGGGCGGGCGCCGGGATGCCCGAGCGGGACCGCTCCCGGCACCTGGTCTTCGTCGGCAACCCGGGGACCGCCAAGACCACGGTGGCCCGGCTGCTGGCCCGGATCTTCGCTCAGCTGGGCACCCTCTCCAACGGGCACCTGGTGGAGGCCAGCCGGGTGGACCTGGTCGGCCAGTACATCGGGCAGACCTCGCCCAAGGTCCGGAAGATGTTCAACAAGGCTTCGGGCGGGGTGCTCTTCATCGATGAAGCCCACGCGCTCATCCCGCAGGACGCGCACCGCGACTTCGGCGTCGAGGCCGTCTCCGCCCTGCTCAAGCTGATGGAGGACCGTCGCGACGAGGTGATGGTCATCGTGGCCGGCTACCCCCGCGAGATGCAGCGGTTCCTCTCCTCCAACCCCGGGCTGGCCTCCCGGTTCCCCAAGACCTTGTCCTTCGAGGACTACAGCGACGACGAGCTCTACTCGATCTTCGAGCTGATCGCCCGTCAGCAGGGCTTCGAGATCGGCGCCGGCGTCGAGCAGCGGCTCCGCGCCCTGCTGCCCGCCCCGCGCCCGGACGGCTTCGGCAACGGCCGCTTCGTCCGCAACGTCTTCGAGGAGTCCGTCTCCATCCAGTCCGAACGGCTGGTAGAGCTCATCGACCCCACCCCGGACGACATCCGCACGCTGGCCGCCGACGACCTGCCCACCGAGCCTCCGCGGGGCGACAGCCTGCACGGGATGTACCTCTAGCGGTCTCCGCCGGTCAGATCAGGGTGGGCGGCAGCGCGCCCTCCATCTCCAGGAGCCACCGCTTGGTGGCGATCTCCTGACCCGCCTCACCGCCGGAGAAGCCGCCGAGGCCGTTGCTGGCCACCACGCGGTGGCAGGGGATGACCACGGGGACGGGGTTGGCACCCATGATCGAGCCGATGGCCCGCGGCGGCAGGCCGGTCCCGCTGCGGCGGCCCAGCTCGGCGTAGGTGACGGTCTCGCCGTAGCCGATGGCCGCCATCGCCTCCAGCACGGCCCGGGTGTGGCTGGGCATCGGCAGCAGGTCCAGCACGACCTCGAAGTGCTGGCGCCGACCGGCGAAGTACTCCTCGAGCTGGCTGAGCACCTGCTGCACCGTCTCGTCCGGCTCACCGGTGGCCGCGCCCTGCCCCAGTCGCCAGTCGACGGCCCGCAGCCCGGCCGGGCTGGCCAGCACGCCGATCTCGCCCACCGGTGAGCGGTAGCGGCCGAAGCTCAAAGCCGCGGACGCCCATGGGCGGACCGACGCCTTCACGTCCGCTCCCCCACCTGCCGGCTGTCTGCGGGCACCTGAGCCACTCTCCGTCCTGGTCCGAAGCACGTTCGCCGCGAGCCTAGTTCGCTGGGCCAGGGTGCGGCCCTTCGACGGGCTCAGGGAGCGGTGCGCCCTTCGACAGGCTCAGGGAGCGGCAAACAGGCTCAGGGAGCGTCAGCCCGGTACGAGAGCCGACGAGCCGGCCGCCGGAGACGCCGCCGGCAGGTTCTCCGGGAAGTGGCAGGCCACCGCGTGCCCCGTCACCAGCTCGACCAGCGGAGGTTCGGTGGTGCGGCAGACCTCCTGTGCCTTCCAGCACCGGGTGTGGAAGCGGCAGGCGGGCGGCGGGTTGATCGGGCTGGGCACGTCACCGGCCAGCCGGATCCGTTCCCGCTGGTGCCGCCGCCGGGTATCGGTCTGCGGCACCGCGGACATCAGGGCCACCGTGTACGGGTGCATCGGCGCGGTGTACAGCGCCTCCCGGTCCGCTAGCTCGACGATCTTGCCGAGGTACATCACCGCCACCCGGTCCGAGACGTAGCGGACCACGGACAGGTCGTGGGCGATCAGCACGTAGGTCAGGTCGAACTCGTCCTGCAGGTCCTGCAGGAGGTTGATGACCTGCGCCTGGATGGACACGTCCAGGGCCGAGACAGGCTCGTCGGCGACGATCAGCCGGGGTCGCAGCGCCAGGGTGCGGGCAATGCCGATCCGCTGCCGCTGCCCACCGGAGAACTCGTGGGGGTAGCGGTTGTAGTGCTCGGGGTTGAGCCCGACGGCTTCCAGCATCTCCTGCACCGCCCGTTTGACCCCGCCCGGCGGCGTCACGCCCTGCAGCCGGAACGGCGCACTGACGATCTTGCCCACCGTGTGCCGCGGGTTGAGGGAGGAGTACGGGTCCTGGAAGATCATCTGCACGTCACGACGGAGCGGCCGCATCGCCGCGTCCGAGAGGTGGGTGATGTCACGGCCGTCGAGGGTGATCGTCCCGCCGGTCGGCTCCAGCAAACGGGTCAGCAGCCGTCCCGTCGTGCTCTTGCCGCAGCCGCTCTCCCCCACGATGGAGAACGTCTCGCCGCGACGCACACCGAAGCTCAGCCCGTCCACGGCCTGGACCGCGGCGACCTGGCGTTTCAGCAGCCCCGAGCGGATCGGGAAGTGCTTGACCAGCCCGTCGACGGCAATCAGGTCAGCCTGCCCGGCGGGCGCCGCCGGCGGCACCTGCGTCTCCCCGCTCACAGCCGCGGCGCGATCTCGTCGGCCCAGATCCGCTGGCGCTCGGCCGGCGGCAGGTGGCAGGCCACCAGGTGCCCGGGGCCGACGGGAGCGAGCTCGGGGCGCTCGGTCTCGCTGCGTCCGGAGTTCAGCTCGGCGTAGTCGCAGCGGGTGCTGAACGCGCACCCGGGCGGGACGTTGATCAGGCTGGGCGGGGAACCCTTGATCGACAGCAGCCGCTCGCCGGGAGGTCGGTCGAAGCGCGGGACGGAACCGAGCAGGCCCCAGGTGTAGGGGTGGGCGGGGCGGTTGAACAGCTGCTCGGCACTGCCGTACTCCACGCCACGGCCGGCGTACATCACCAGGATGTCGTCGGCGAGCTCGGCCACCACCCCGAGGTCGTGGGTGATCAGGATGACCGAGGAGTTGAACTCCCGCTGCAGGTCGCGGATCAGGTCCAGGATCTGCGCCTGCACGGTGACGTCCAGGGCGGTCGTCGGCTCGTCGGCGATCAGCAGGTCGGGGTCGCAGCACAACGCCATGGCGATCATCGCCCGCTGCCGCATCCCGCCGGAGAAGTGGTGGGGGTAGGAGTCGACCCGACGGCTGGGCTCCGGGATGCCCACCCGGCCGAGCATGTCGATGGCGTGCTGCCGGGCCGCCTTCGTGCTGACCTGGTTGTGGATCCGGTAGGCCTCGATGATCTGGTGGCCGACCGTGTAGTAGGGGTGCATGGCCGACAGCGGGTCCTGGAAGATCATGGCCATCCGCTTGCCGCGCAGCGAGCGGACCCGCTCGGCGTCCTGCGCGAGCAGGTTCTCCCCGTCCAGCAGGATCTCCCCGGTCAGCCGGTTGCCGCGGGCCGAGGGCTCTGCGGACGCCCGACGGGAGCGCTTGCTCTCGCCCGAGCGCCGGTGCAGGCCGAGGATGGCCAGGCTGGTCACGCTCTTGCCCGAGCCGGACTCGCCCACGATCCCCAGGGTCCGACCACGCTCCACGCTGAAGCTGAGCCCGTCGACCGCCTTGACCAGGCCGTCGTCGGTGGGGAACTGCACCCGCAGGTCACGGACGTCCAGGAACGGCTGCGCAGGCGGTGAGCCGGTCCGGCCGCTCCGGTCCGCCAGCGACGTGCTGCTCATCAGAGTCTCACTTTCGGGTCGACCACGGCGTAGAGCAGGTCGACGACGAGGTTGGCGATGACCACGAAGAAGCCGGCCACCAGGGTGACGCCGAGGATCTTCGGCAGGTCGCCCGCGACGATGGCGTCGTAGCTGTACTTGCCGAGGCCGTTCAGCGAGAAGGTCTTCTCGGTGAGCACCGCACCTCCGAGGAGCAGGCCCACGTCGAGGCCGAAGATGGTCAGGATCGGGGTCAGCGCCGCCCGCAGGCCGTGCTTGACCACCACGGTCCGCTCCGGCAGCCCCTTCGCCCGGGCGGTCCGGATGTAGTCCTCGGTCATCGTGTCCAGCATCCCGGCGCGGGTCAGCCGGGCGTACTGCGCCGAGAACAGGAAGGCCAGCGTGATCCAGGGCAGCAGCAGGGAGTACGCCCACTGCGCCGGGTTCTCGCTCAGCTGGACGTACTGGCCACCGGGCGCGGTGATCCCCAACCGGTAGCTGAAGAACGCCAGGGAGACCAGCCCGGTGAAGAAGATGGGCAGCGAGACCCCGGCGAGGGCCACGGTCATGGCCGCACGGTCGAAGAGGCTGCCGCGGCGCAGCGCCGAGATGACGCCGGCGGCGACGCCCGAGACCAGCCAGATGATCGACGCCCCGAAGGCCAGCGAGATGGTCACCGGTGCCCGGTCCAGCAGCTCGGGCCACACCGCTTGGCGGGTGATGAAGGAGTAGCCGAGGCAGGGGGCCGGGCAGCGCTCGACCCCGGCGCCGAAGTCGTACTCGGCGCCGGTGAACACGCCCTTGATCCAGGTCCCGTACTGCACCGGGACCGGGTCGTAGAAGCCGAGCCGCTCGGCCGTCAGCTTGACGGTGTCCTCGGTCGCCGTCCGGCCGACGTAGCGGGTCGCCAACGTCTCCGGGGTGGCCCCGGCCAGCCGCGGCACGAGGTAGAAGATCGCGAACGTGACCACGCTCAGCACGAACAGCAGACCGACGGCGGCCACCAGCCGGCGCACGATGTAGGTGAGCACACCCCTCCTTCAGACGACGGTCCCGGCGCGGGTCCTCCCCCGCGCCGGGACTGCTGCACGTCGGTCGACTTACTTCTGCGCACCCATGGCGAGGTAGTCGTACATGCCGTAGGCGTCGCTGACGAAGACGTTGGTCGCCTTCGTCGGCCGGAGCAGCAGGCTCTTGGCGTAGACCCCCGGGTAGATGACCGCCTCCTCCATCACCCGCTTGTCGATCTCGCCCCACATCTGGTTCCGCTTGTCGGCGTCGAGCTCGAGCAGAGCGCTGTCGAGCATCTTGTCGACCTCGGGGATCCGGACGCTGGTGTTGGACGAGCCGCCGGTCTCCCGGATGACGCGCGAGTCGACGATCTGGGACAGGAAGCCGAAGCCGTCGTTCCAGTCCGCACCCCAGCCGTTGACGGCCAGGCCGAGGTTGTTCTTCCGGACGTACGGCGGGTTGCCGGCGTAGGCGGAGAAGTAGTCACCCTGCGGGAAGGGCCGCAGCGTCAGCTTGATGCCGACCCGGGACAGGGCCTGCTGGAACGCCTCGGCGGTCGCCTTCTCCTTGGGGCGCTCGGCCCGGTAGGCGATGTTGGTCTCGAAGCCGTCGGGCTGGCCGCAGGCCTGCAGCGCCGTCTTGGCCCCCTCCACGTCTCCCTTGTTGTCCTCACCGTTC
>Ga0210040_10007526_pt1 | contig 13150 bp, 9 predicted proteins | sample CryGeyCG12114_NA_FD_185462 | JGI IMG/M metagenome (GOLD analysis project Ga0210040, IMG submission 185462) | Groundwater microbial communities from aquifer - Crystal Geyser CG19_WC_8/21/14_NA (SPAdes) (version 2) | ecosystem: Environmental > Aquatic > Deep subsurface > Groundwater | place: USA... | reverse complement strand
AAAAAAAGTGTTGACGAATCCAATACTACTAATAATATTTTTGTGCACGCACATGCTATAGAGTCAGTACTTGTAAATAAACATGCCAATATAAACACTTGTTTTTGCTCTCGTTGCTTTAATCCGCCCAAAGTGATTGCCCATTTTATTAACCATATTAATTTACGCAGGAATTTTATCAACAAAGTGATACTGAAAAGCTTGAAGGACTGCCTGTGACTCCATTTATGGATAGAGAAAAAATATCTAAACCCCAAAGTCAAGTTTCGTTCATAGGATTTGTGCTACTACCTTTGTTCGAGGTCCTGGGATCCCTTTTCCATGAACTTGACGTAAGTATTGATCTGAATTATGATATTTGCGTTCTTAGGAATTAAAAAAAGTGTAAAATGTTAATTAAAATGAAAAAAAAAAGGCAAAAATGAGCAAAACTAAGAAGGTCCTACCGAGATTCGAACTCGGATCACTGGATTCAGAGTCCAGGGTGCTAACCATTACACCATAGAACCAATGGGTAGGGAGGCGGAGAGAACAACAGCTACAATAACATATGCAAGTATGGTGTGCAAGTTTGTACCCTGTGAGATGGATAGTTGCCAGAATTTTGTTGTCATGCATGATTTCTAGATTTTTGACAGCATTTATAGTTGTTGGGCTAAATTAAGTCCCTAATTAGCACTAATTGGCCTCATGTGAAATAGGATAATGTTGTGCTTTGAATTTATAGTTGCTTGGGATGAGTAGTTTACTCACTATGGAGTTGTCTGCTGCGTAGCAGAGACTTAAAACGACACGTTTTGATTTTGCTGAACATAAAACACGAGTCATCTTGTGGTTATTAAAATATAATGTGGCTAGTTATTTATAATATTATTTATAGATTGCTTTTTGGGTGATTTGAAATTGAAACTAAAGGTTTTATGGAATTATGTGACACATAAAGTGCCCTTTTCAGAATAGTTTTTGATTGATCATTCAGCTGTATTGAAGTTTTGTGAATTCATGTCATAATTTCACCAAATTAAAAGATTTATCAGCGCAGTTTCCTTGTTTGGGAGGGGCTCTTAACCTAATACATTTAATCATTTGGTTTTTTCAAGAAAAAATGGCCCCCTTTATATTTGCTCCATTAGTCCTGTTTTCAATATATTTCACATACTCTACTGTGTTTTATTGCATTTTCCAATGCTTCACATAAAAGGCCAGAATTTAAATCTTGTATATGACGGTTTATTCTGCAAATAGTCAAAATTACTGACATGGGAATATAATGAAATCCCATGCGTAGCAAACTCTTTGTGGATTATAGACAAAAAGAGAAGCCATTTAGAGATGACATCCCTGATTAAACTTTTATCCTCGATTTTTTCGGCTTCTACTTTTTGAAACCTAGGTACATAATAAAAACGATTTATCACGTCATCCCAAAAGTCGAATAACGACGACAGTTAACCTACATTTCTATCTCCATTCACGATCTACACAGCATTTTTACACCAATTGGATTGGACGCTACCCTAAAACTCATAAATGTCACTGCCATTATGACTTTAAAAGCATGCTAAAACATACAAATCCTAACCAACCCAAAGAAACTAACTTTTAGTAAGACCTATAGTTATGATTCGTAGCAATTTAGTGAAAAAACAAAGTTTTTCTGTCGGCCATCAATTTCTTGGATAGATGAAATTATTATAGTCTTGACTTGAGAAAACTTTTCTCTTGCCTGCTGCAGTATCATACCGCGAACCATGATAGAATGAATCTCTATTCTCTATATCTGTGCAACTCATCCAAACTCATGTTTACTTTTGCTCTTTGTATTTTACATGATCTGACCGGACATGCAGCCTTTGATCATTCATCCTGTACGGTATGCTCTAGAGCATTATCGTCGACTCAATGAGGCCTCTCAATCCTCACGCCATAGGAAGAGCACTGATGTCGGCCTCCTAACCACGTCAACAACCACTACAGCCGGGACGTCTTCTGCTTCAACTCCAGCTTGTGATAAACTTCCGTCCGATCTGATTACTAGCAGTCCAGCAACCTCAAAGCCAACCAACATTTGTGCTATTACTACTACTTTTGATTCGCCCACCGGCATTCATGGTGGAAATACAGGGCAGCAATCCCCCATAGACACATCCCCATCCCAGATTTTCCCTTACAACCGACCAAATCGACGAACTTCATACCAGTTCTTTAAAGAAGCGTCTACTACCACGCTAGGATCAAAATCTATGTTGAAATCTAATGCCAGCAATTTGCAATCCTTCCCTTCCATGGACTCAGAAAGTGAACGGGAGGAAGATGCCGATTCTTCTGACAAAGAGAATGAAGAGGACATAACAGAAGTAGCCGTGAGTGAGAAAGCTTTGAAATTCAAGATTGCCACCGAGTCCTCATTCGACTACTCATCCGCCAGTAGAAAAGGGAGCCGAGAAAACAAAAGTGAATGTTCCAGCCATTCCACATCGGCTGGGAACAATGCCACTGCTGCTGCCATTATCCATGCTGCAAACTCCCCTTGTAAAGAAGATGATGAGTTTGAAGGTTTTGGCACATCCGGAGCTATTCTGCACACACCCAAAGTTGACATAATTCCCACTCATGGACATTTCATTAGAAACAAGGAGGGGGGCGAAATGACCACTTTGACTCCAACTACGGCCAGTAGTAGTAGCACTAGTACTACCACGTCTCTAGCCAAGACAAAAAGTAAGGACTCATTTTTCTCGCGACTCAAGTTATTTACGGAGAGGCTCAGTAGTAGTGTGGACTCTGGTGGTCCTTGTTCCACTACGGGACCTTGTGGGTATACTTCTACGCCAAACAAAGTACAACAATCGCATCAGGGCTTTAGCTATTTCCGACGATCGGGTAGGAAGGCGGATGCAAAACCAAGGGAGCAGCATTGCTCTTCCAGTGGTGGTGCTCATGACTCTAGTGGTGGAACTAGTTATTTCAGACGAAATATGAAACATAGAGGATCAAGTAGTGATCCAGAAGGACAGATGGATTATGTTCGCAAAGCTCCGACTACAGACTCAAAATCCAAATCGGCCCATTTTCCCCAAGGGGATGTGCGAGTGGCAGGTAGCGAGCTGGTCTCGCCAGAATGCTCTCCGGCTTTGAGCTCTGCTAGTGGTGGTGCTATGGGTACGGATTCCAAAGCCAGGTGGAAACATTGTAGTGGCAGTTTGGATAGCATTTTGTCCAAAGAGGAGCCCACCAAGTCTCCATCCAGGCGACTCGTGCTCCCCAGATTCTCATCCTTTGTTCAGAAGAAAACTCGCTTGGGTTTCAAGTTACGCCATTCTCCTAGACATTCTGACCAGTCCAGTTGAACAGTTTAGTTAATGAACCACTACTGACCACTGGGTTTGTTCCTAGAGAAAAAGATGCGCGTTAATACACCGGGATATTTAGTTTAGTTAGCTAGTTTAGTATGCTAAAAATACTAGTCAGTCAATCAAATTATAATCCAAGGGTTCTTGAGTTTTATAGGCAGTTGATGTAGTTTTTTCATCACTGGTTGTATGAGACGTACTTTACGAAGTAACTAGTACGGGTTTCATTCCATTTATACATAACTGTTTGTGGTAGAATGATAGTATTATTGATATTAAGAAAGTTAACTAAAAGGCAAGGTCTCCCTTTTCTGTGTTTTTAATGCATTAAATAGGTGCAGTAATCTTCCAATATTATGATTTGGTGACTGCTGTAAAACTCATGTTGACTGTTAAACTAGAACCGGTGATGACTTTGACTTGACAACGTGTGCTTTGTGTTTTTATTTGTACGACGGACTTTTAACTACCAAGTACTAATTATGCTATGCATATGGTAATGATTGACTTATTTTATGAGATTCGTATTCGTATAGTTATAGTAGTCGTGAAAAAGTTTTTCTGCTGCACAGTTCTTGCAGTTGTGTATAATTTAGGGCATGTGTTTGTGGTTTCCATTTTTACTTACCTTTGAAAAGTGTAGTCAAGTACTTACTCTGAGTTTTCATTTGTCTGCTGGAAGCAACAAACACAAAAAATTTAGGGCAACTAGATCTTTTTTTTTTCAGAAAATAAGAAGTGATTTTAGTCAGTTGCCAACCAATTAGTATACGGGGACTAAACAGTATTAATTAGTTTTATTAATGTACAATGAAAACAGGTACTGCTTAATACTATCCGCACATTATTTTATACGTGTGCACAAATATTTGAGAGAGAAGTTGTCCTGACTCACAGACTTGTAAAATAGTTTTACCGTGTAGTTAAGTTATTATGAACAATTTTATATTTTATGAAACTTTTCCCAGTGCTGGATGCTGGAGAAGAAGTGTTGACAAAAATAAGTTACATACTTTTAATGCATTTATTTATTATGGTGAATCAGTTTACGATGGTATTTAGTAATGCATTTGGCAGTGGAACAAATCCTGTGAATTGTAGTTTCAGTGAGTCACTACCTATAAAACTAATTATTGTCAAATATGCGCTTACTAACTACTACTATGGATAATAATAGTGAGTTAGTAGATGAAAACTTATCAAAGAAAATTGATTTCAGGGGGACTTATATAACGGAACAGTAAACACACACTCAGTACTATGTACTCTGTGTACGTGCTTGGTGTTTAGAAAACTTCACAGGAATCATGAAAAGAACTCGTACATGCAATATTATTATTATTGCGATACAGGGATTGGCTGTAGGCTACTCATTACAGCAATGTGAGCCAATTTCAGAAAGAGAAAGAAAATGTATACATAAATATATCCTCCATTTCTGCACACAAAATTAGTCAAGTCTGAAGAAAAGCACTGGAAAAGTATTGTTCTTTTTCATTTGGATTCAGTTTTTTTTGCAGACGTAATTTCTCAATGAGTGTTCCATTTACCGAATGCTGGTTTTTTTTCAGGTTACTGAAATTGTGCTGTTAATTTTATATTTTTAAACATTTGACGCATTCAGTCTCTGATGATGATTGTAAAAGTATTCTAACAACCACAACAACTTGTTCTGAAAATTCAAGACTTTAATTTTATATGTACAATGTGATCTTACACCGATTAAGAAATCCTCACTCTATATCATTCACAAATTATTTATGTATGTTTTTAATCTACGTTTTCCAAATAAAATGCTTATTTACTTTGTGTATGGCAATTTGACAGGACTCAACAGCAAATGTGTACATTGTACATATTATGCATACCCTTGTGTAAGCTTAGTGAATAACCAAACGAAAATAATGTGGCTACCTTGTACAAACGTTTGTTTGGTCAGGGCACAGCCAAACCGCCAAATTTAATTTATAGCGTGCTAGTATAACAATGAAATTTTGTAGTATGGTGTTAAGTACTCTATTACAGATGTGTCCTGTTATATTATTATCACAAAGAAAGGTCTATCATACTCTCTATTATTATCACATTTGATGAAACTGCAGAAGACTATTGCATTTACAAATATTTATGAAAACTTTATATGTTCCTCGGTCTTAAAAAGTACCATTGTTAAAGGGTAACATTGTGAGTGCACATCACAGTGTAAACTAAACACACAAAAAACCTCTGTTCTGTGCTATCATTATAGATTGTATGAAATATATAGACTAATTATATAATAAATAATACATTTTAAAAAAACTTTCATCCGCTCTTCTTTTCAGTATTTAAGTAACTATCTAACAAGCTAAAATTTTGCATATACTCATAATAAAACACATTTATTCAGGTTGTACTACTACTGGACCATTTTATAGGATCACAAGTCCATGATCTTGGAGTGAAGAAATCCCAGAATGCACTCTAATAAAAACAAAAACAAAATCCCATTATGTTTCACAATATATTATCTTCATCTAAAATGCATGGTTATTAGTAGTCTTCATTTCCAGATGTGCTATCCGATTCATATGTATAAGCATTTATATATTTACTTGTTCAGCCGGCGGAACACAATTGATTCGGGCGAAAAACTCCATAGTATAAGCAGCAGTTAGGATCCCTGTCCCTGCTATTAGGGACATCCATACAAATACATTTCCCACCACATTGTGAGACTTTTTGATGAAGACCAAGGCTAATCCAATGCCTCCAAAAAGGAAGAGGAGCACAGGGAAGAAAAAATTGAATGACAGAGCCATAATGTACTCATGAAATAATGATGAGATGAGGAAGACGAGAATTGTTGGCACAGCTTTATGCTTTCGTCCCAACCCACTTTCCCATGCATCCTGTATTCATAGTGAAGCATAAATTCATTAACAATCTTTTTTTCTATATCTATTTTCCCCTGAATAATAATACTACTCAAGTTTTAAATCAGGATTATACAAATAGTGTAGTTTTAAAGTTAGTTTGGAAACAAAATCTCGTCGTAAGTGTTGAATTAGTAAACATTGTTCTTAATAAATTGACATTTTACGGTTATTCATACACGTATTACTGTTTTGGGCTCAATTTGGAGTTGAGGAAATAGAAAGTAAATTTACGCCCTATGTATTTATTTTGCAGTTAGAACCTTGAGTGTAATTTACTAGAATTGTTGTAGTTTGAAAGTTTATTAGCATGCTTTTCACATTTTTGCTCAGATATGAGCCCATAGAGACCTAATTAAATTCTTAAGTTGTGTACTCTGCCTGCGTACAAAGTAAATGCTGGGACAAAAAAGTTTCATTTCAGTAGTCAAGTTTTAACCCAGACCACTCTAGAACAAGTTTAGTACACGAAAAATGTAAATTGATGATGCGGACTGATAATTACATTTTCAGTATCGATTGCCCTATAGAAACAAATTCTAGTTGGCGATATTAGAGTTTTTACTCAAAAATGCATTGCAAGAAAATCAAATTATTTAGTCAGCTTGTGCTCTTCATACGAAACACGAGTGATCCTCCATTTATTAGTGAGTGGTTGCTTATTGGCTCCGAAAATTGATGAAGCTCGCAATTTTGAGGAGATACTAAACTCAATAATATTCTGTTCCCAAAAGTAGGAGAATGTAAGCATTGAGTGCATACTTTGAAAATATATGTGTACAACCAGTCATGGACCAAAAGATTCCATGTTTTGTAGTAAGCTGAAAAGGATGTGCAGTTCCACCAGTCCTGGAAATAGACAAATAATAGTTCTTAAAATCATAGTTAGATGGCAGACACATATCGTTTCTCCTTTGTTTGTTCAACTCAAGGCTACTACGAATCCCGTTTTCAGTTGTACATTCTTATAAGGAAAAAGAGAAAGGATTGAGACACAGGTGTCTCCCATAGCTTTCTTGGAAAACTCGAAGCCAAGTGTATTTAATATAAAAGAGAAAGTCCTTTCACTTTTGCAAACTGCTCATTGCCCCCAAGGAGAAAGTTTCTTGTTTTTAGCTTGTCAGTCTGACAAGTCTGGCTGTTTGAGGATTCTGGGAAAGCTAGACAGGGAAGTCAAGTCGTTTTTGACTTGCCAAATATTTCCGTCAGTTTAAAAATACGTCAAAGACTACGTCAGAAACTTAACTTAACTTTAATATTCACACTGGTATATAAATTTGTGTGGAATTTAATTTTTTAAATCATGTATAGTTATATTTTCAGTTAGTTAGTTGGCAGTATTTTAAGCAATTAACTATCGATTCAATTCGAAGAATGGGAATAATGAGACACCTTACATACATTAGAGAAAACAAATAGTCTCATTTTTTAGCCCGGTACAGGGCTTATTATTGATTTGGATTTTTCACCTTGTAAAAGAGTCGATCAGCAAACCTCAGGATTTCCGCAAAAGCATTTTGCCATGCATGAAGGAGCATAAAGAATCCAAGAACCAAGCAGAGGATGCCTGGGAGCATTAGATAAAAGCACGCGTTCAACAACTGGACCAAAGTCATTTGGTGGTCCGGATGTCCAAAATCTTTAAAAAGTGCGCTTGTGTACCTCCCGAGGACGAAGTTGGCGTACACCATGCAGCCCAACAGTTGGGCCAAGTTCCAGCACACGTAACCCCATCGAGTATTGCTAGTTCTGAATAGATAAAAATTGATGTCAAATTTATGTTCAAGTGCCTTTTTTGTCAATAATAGTAATTGCAAAAGATATTTGGAAAATGCACTTCTTCTGTGGTGTGACTTTTTAACGTAGCACCTTCATTGTATCTTCATTTAAGTTTAGCAATAAACAAAGCAATTCTATGCAGCGGTTGCAGTTTTGGAGGTTATTTGCATTTTACATACAAACTCCAGAAAAGTGAATTTTTTTCCTTGTTTATCAAATCTGTACTCTATTGTTAGATGGGGGCGCCACTGTGAGAGTACAAAAAATACTTTTTGTGATGGTCATACGATTTTTCAGTTCGAATAGCTAGCATGGCTAGCATTTATTCGACGATTCGACATCACAACTGAGACTAAATTCCTAAATCAGAAAAATGCCTACTGCATTTGATATAAGGTAAGGCATGAAGGAGAAAGTGACACTATCTTCATTGGCTGTAAATCTTCTCAAGTAAGTTATTTATGTGCCATGTGAAATAATAGTTTGCAAATTTCCTCAAGTGTTGTTTGAGCGCTATTTAAAAAATAGTCGCAAAGAATTTATCTGTTCAAGATTACATTTACAAAACCAATTAAGTAGAATCAAGAACTGTACCGATTTGAACAGGAACTGACAAACTATTGAGCGTACGTTAAAATCAAAATTCAAGCCAAAATCCCAATTTAAATACAATACCTTGGATAGTAATCTCTGTAGACTAAAGTGGGTGCAAAGAAGAAGTATAGAAATTTGGAATAGGACGGGCAAGCTGACTCTTTGTCATTCTTTCGAATCCAGGGTTTACTCTTTTCTAATTGGTTTCGGTCTCCCTCTGGTCTGATAGAACCATTCCGTCGTTTTAACGTTGAGTTGTCTTCACTGTTCTCAGGATTTGCATTTAAGTTGGCTTCTAGCAATTTTTCTTTCCTTGACGTTAATCGTTTAGTTTCGGTGGATTCTTTTTCGTAATTCAATGCTCGGGGAATATTGCTTCTCGTAAAAGCGTACAACTTCATCAATAGTCGACACTAGAAACAATATGTTTGTTTTAGTTACTGAGTGATTGATTTCTGGTGCCAAACTAGCTATTGTATGTCCGAAATCAAAATAGACTTATAGTGAGTTTGCTATTTTAGGCAAATGCACATTTGTTCAATTTTGTTTGCGAGGTAACTGAAGAATTTAGAACCAACGCTATATTACTTTACGCTGAATTTTTTCAATTTTCAGAGTGAAGATTTTCTAATATTTGGACGTTCTATATTATGTCGAACTGATTGAAGAACTCAAAAGATAGCAGGAAAATGGCTATACTACATTGTTGTTGGTTATATTATTGTGATAGCACAACTTTTTAGGGTTGAATTAGGATTAATTTTGTACGTTCGCAGACAATGTTTTCAATTATGCATTGATATACTTAAATACTATTTTATAACCGTTTATAAACTAACATAAATTTTGTAAAGAAGTTTCCAAAACTTTTATAATCATGAAACTATCAAGCATGACGTTTTTTGTGACTAGAATTTCTATGCTCCATATTAAGTGTTAGAAAAGTCATCATCCATCATTTTTTTTCTACGATATGACTTGGTCCTACTGCATGCATAACGTATTCTTGTAAAGAGATACCACAAAATAAATGTAATCCTGGGTGAAAGAAGAAAGTTAGTCTAGCAAAGGATAATCCTCCCAGCTGTAGCCAACAAGATTATTCATAATTTGCATGCAATAAACTGTAGCCAATTTGTTGAGGCGAGATAAATGGGCATTAGTGTTGTACCACGTACTACGTACCTGCTCCATGCACACTGCACAAGAGCTAGCTGGACCTCGATCTGGATTCTTTAATAAAAATAAGGCAGGGAAGTACACAAATCCCATTAGAAATGCTCCAAAGGCTGCTGCTGAGATGTAATCAATCATTTTTGTCACTTCTGCAATAGGTTTGTAATAATGAAGTTTGTATCAACACCACTGAAAAAAACCTGGGAATTAATGTGTAGTCGGAATAGTGTGTAGCAATTTTTCATAAAAAACATAACAAAGGGAAAACACAAACAAAAAATAATCAAAATGCAATCTCGTAAAGAAATTTTTTCTATGGAATAAAATTATTATGTGTGGCAAAGTAACAGTAGTTATCTCATTAAAAAACGCATCAATTGCCTGCTGACTTTAGCTGAAAAATGCTACTAAAAATTAAGTGAAATAAACTACAGAAAAAATGACTTTTAAAGGCAAACTGAACAGATTTTTAACAAGATAGCTCGAGGAAGATAGGACGAATTGCCAAAAACATGATCAATGGTCATATCTATACAAAAAAATCATCTTACTTGGACCAAAACACGTGCGGAATGTGGCCCAGGCATGAAATGTTGGATAAAAAAGTAGAAGAGAAAAGAATTCCATGCAGAATAAGATGCTCAGAGCTAGTGGCAACCGTCCGAAAGCCCACATCAATCTCTCCAGACCCAAATCGACTCTGTCATTCGCAGTGAACAAAAAAATGAATCTCATTATTCACCAGCTACTACCACTACAGTACTCGCCGTGATTTCATAAAAAAACTGTGGATCTGTGAGCTACATAATAAGGATTGCTGCTGCTCAACACATTATAATAATAATGACACTTTAGACCAAGTGTCGTGCTCAAGTGCAAGTTCGTGTTCCCCATACAAAAATAACTCGGAGGCAGTATACAGTGCACATTAAAAATTTCTCGGGTTTTAAATCTTTCTCCTCAGGTAATCCAAGCAACATCAAAATAAAGGGGCCACCTCTCATGAATAATAATAGGGTTTGTTGCCCGAGTTGGAATAGTTTGGTTAATTTCGTTAGTTAAAGAATAATTTGCATGGGGAAAAAGAAATTGCGGTTTTTTCTAAAACCTTGGCGCACATTGCTAGGAAGAAATTACATTATTACGTGTTAGATTCAGCGAGATCCAAAATAATGCTGTGAAGCATGATGAGAATAAGGGTGGCGATAAAAATATGATGTATTGTCTTGATATGAGGCACTTGCAGTAGCTCAGTTAGTGGGGATGGCCGAGATCGAAATTCTTTTTCTGGTAAGTTTCCCTCCACACTGGCCCTTCTACAAAGTTGCCAAAAAGGAGATAGTTAGTCATCGTTCCCAATGATTGGATAATGTGTGGCAATAATTTTTAGAGGGAAATGTCTAATCTAATCTAATGATGAAATCTACTAATCTACGTACACTCTATGGATGTTTGCTCATAATGAAGAGTTTTTATTCAACATTAAAGATAAAAGAAAACAAAGAAAGAATAATAAATATATAAACCTAGCTAGGAAAAGGATAGGGGAAAACCTTCCTCTATGGATTGGGAGGCTACCTTCTCATTTTGATTTCATCTCTCACATACTTTTTTTGAATATCTGCTCAAGTTTTAAAATGCTTCAGCAAATGCTGTTGCCAAGCTTAAAGACAACTATTGGTTAATACTATGTATGCAAAAAAACAACATAACTCATCCTCAATGTTGTGAAGAAACAAATAAGTGAATAATATTGTCAAATTCAATCAACATAATTATTGATATGCAAAAGATACGGAAAAGCTTTAAAAATTCTCATTTCACAAAAAGATCTGATAAAAAACGTGGGGAGAGGACGTTAAATCATTAAACACCTTTTGTCACGCATGATTGAAGGATCCGAGATAAGAAATTTGTGCGGTAGCTCAGTTTTTTGTAACGAATTCAAAACATCATCCATCATGGAAGTAAGTCGAGTTTCCATGTGTCCCAGGAAGTCAGACTTGAGTTCCTGTGAAATAATGTGGAGCAGCCAAAGGGAAAAAGATGAAGTTAAATTTAATTTAGTTAGCAGCACAAGTTAAATTATGTACAGCCGTTTGTTTTCCATCGTGCGTTAGATACCCTATAATTTTGTTTGTATCGTACACTACTGAAAACAACGCAGCAGGCCGTATAATATTACCTTTGCACTGAATCTTACTTCCTCCAACGCCATAGCTCTTATGACTTGTTCTCTTGATTCACCTAATTGAAACAAATACAAAAAGACAGTCTGAAAATTAATTAAAATTTTCCAGAGCATTGCCTCTAACTCTTGACGCAGTGAAGGACACACAGAGCAGGAGGTACAATAACATTGATTTTCCAATGCAATCAAAAAACATGTCCGTGTACTTTTAATGGAGCGGTGTGTTCTCAGAATTATGTTAATAATGTAGCCAAATTGTGTGATATCGCTGTACGCCCAAGTGTAGTAGAGTAGACTGTGTTGCATCCATAATTTATCGTTATGCTAGTGCTGGTTTAAGTGAAAATATTTTTGACTAAGACTAGACTGAAATAATGAAAAATTGAATGCTGAAAGTTTAATCCAGTTTGGTCTGCTATTCTGTTATGTACCGTTCGTGTTTGTTAAAATTTCATATACATATTTAACATATTTAATGCTGAAAGTAAAGAAAATTGTTTTTACCAATTTCAGGCGGGTTCAATTCAGCGTTTGTTTCTTGCACTTTCTCCATTTTGTCCTTTTCGGGTTTATCCATACCTGAATAAATTTTATGCAGTGCACTGCACTACCTAACTAAAGAACTTGTAAACAACTACAATATAAACTTTTCACTGGTAATCATATTATCCCCAATTAGTTACATTGAGTAAGTACAACACTCATTAAGATACAAAAGTCTCAAAGAACAGGTGTAAAACCATCTGAAAGTAAACGCGATTTGATTTGGTTCACTTCTGGAATTTAAAAATGTCAATCTTGGTATTGTGTTTGCATTGTTTGCGTAAACAGTATTTGATGCAGTCCAAGGAAGCAGCGATTTTCAAACTTCAACCTGTACTGCTAACATGTCAAAACTGGGAGATAAGCCAGTCACACACATAAATACACTAATGCATTGACAGTTTTTGGGTACATCCTTAGGAACAATGTATCCCAGTTCCAAGGCTAAAATTTCAATGTTGCTTGCTGTTAGTTAGTCAGTCAGTTAATGATATGATCCAGACGAAAAAAATTGTGCTGTTCATGTTTTCCAAGCTGTTATGCACTCAATTTTGTTAGCTGAACTATGGTCTGTCGTGGTATGAATGCGAGTCTGTGTT
>Ga0210040_10007525_pt1 | contig 13152 bp, 18 predicted proteins | sample CryGeyCG12114_NA_FD_185462 | JGI IMG/M metagenome (GOLD analysis project Ga0210040, IMG submission 185462) | Groundwater microbial communities from aquifer - Crystal Geyser CG19_WC_8/21/14_NA (SPAdes) (version 2) | ecosystem: Environmental > Aquatic > Deep subsurface > Groundwater | place: USA... | reverse complement strand
GGTTCACGCCTGCCGCACCCGCCGCGTTCGCCAGCGCCTCGTCGGTCCAGCCATCGAACACCGCGCTAGCGGCGATCTCGGGAGCGAGCGCCAGGCGCAGCTCGTCCAAGGTGGCGTTGGCCAGACCGGGGGCCAGATCGGGAGCCAGATCGGGGGCAATCTCGGGAGCGGCCATGCTCAGATGCTCGGCCCGTAGGATTTTTGCGTGGCCGCACGCTCGCTCGCGTCGCGGGCGTAGCGCGTGATCGCATCGCTCACCGCATTGCCGGCGAGCTGCGCGTAGTCCTTGGCCGAACGACCGGAATTGTCCCGCTTCTCGGGGTCCGCGCCCGCCTCCAGCAAGATGCGCATCAGCGCGGTGTCGCGACGGTGGACCGCGGAGATGAGCGGGGTCTCGCCGGTGTCGCTGGCCACGTCCACGCTCGCCCCGGCGCCGATCAGCGCTTCCACGCCCTCGTTGAAGCCCAGCTGCACCGCGGCCATCAACGGAGAGACGCCGCGCTTGTCGCGGATGTTGGGGTTGGCGCCGCGCCCGGTCAGGAACCTGATCCAGGTCGCGTCGCGGCGCTGCGTGGCGATATGCAGGCCGGTCTCGCCCGAGGTGATGTCGCGGCTGTTGACCACTGTCGAGCCGGGCTCGTCCAGCATCTGCGTCACCACCGTGCCGTCCTTATCCTTCACCGCCTTGAGGAAGGTATAGCCGTCGGAATAAAGCTGCGCCGTCGCGGGCACGGCCGTAAGCAGTGCGGCCGCCGCCACGATCGGGGCCATGCGGTGCAAGATGCTGCGCGCGATCACTTCGCCAATCTCCTCGACAAATGCTTGGAACAGCCTGCCGTTTCCGGCCATCGGCCCTTGCCGCGAACGCGTTAGCAGAGCATGAACCCCGCTGTCATGCCCGTCGCGCCCCTGCCGCAGCCAATTGCCCGCTCCGCCCTTCGCCCCAGCCGCCTTGCCGCCGCTCTCCTCCTCGCATGCAGCCTGCCCGCTGCCTGCACCGGTGGAGGCCAGGCGGCCGAGCCCCCGCTTGCGGGTGCCGCCATCGGCGGGCCGTTCGAACTGGTCGATTCGGCCGGCAAGACCGTGCGCTGGAGCGATTATGACGGGCGCTATCGCATGGTCTATTTCGGCTATGCCTTTTGCCCTGACGTCTGCCCGTTCGACCTGCAGCGCATGATGCAGGGGTACCAGGCCTTCGCCCGCGCCAACCCGGATCGCGCGGCCGAGATCCAGCCCATCTTCATCACCATCGACCCGGCGCGCGATACCCCGCAGGTGGTGGGCGAGTTCACCGCCAATTTCGGCGAGGAACTGGTCGGCCTCACCGGCACGCCGGAACAGGTGGACGCGGCAGCCAAGGCCTTCGCCATGTACTACGCCAAGGGAGAGGTGAGCGCCGGTGGCGGCTACCTCATGGACCACGGCCGCCAAGCCTATCTGATGGGCCGCGAAGGCGAGCCGATCGCCTTGCTGCCGGTGGATTCGAGCGGGCAAGACGTCGCGACGGAGCTCGACAAATGGGTGACATGAGGCCGCGCTTCTGGGAGCTGCCGATCGACGCGCTCAGCCGCGCCGAGTGGGAAGCTTTGTGCGATGGCTGCGGCCGCTGCTGCCTCCACAAGCTGGAGGACGAGGATACCGGCGAGATCCTCGAGACCAACGTCGCCTGCCGCCTGCTCGACACCGGCACCGCGCGCTGCATGGATTACCGCCACCGCAAGGCCTTCGTACCCGATTGCCTGCGCCTCACCCCCCGGATCGTCGGCGAGGTGAGCTGGTTGCCCGAAAGCTGCGCCTACCGTCGCCGTGGCGAAGGGCGCGAACTGCCGGAATGGCATCCGCTGCTCACCGGCGGAAGCGAGGCCATGATCGAGGCGGGCGCCTGTGTGGCCGGCCGCTGCATCAGCGAGACGGTGGCCGGGCCACTGGAGCACCATCTCACCGATTGGGAGCGCCCCGCCCCTCGACGTCGCAAGAGGGATTATCTGCTCACCGGGGCCGGATGACGGGGGCGCCATGATCGATTGGCTGCGGGGGGAGTTCCAGGAGCCGAGCGTCACCATCGCCGGCCGCAGCGTGCCCCTGGCCATCCGCCGCAATGCCCGCGCCACCAGGCTGACCATGCGCCTTGCGCCCGACGGCAGCGCGGTGCGCATCACCTTGCCGCCCTGGTGCGGCACGCGCCACGCGCTCGCCTTCGCCCAGGCGCGCACGCTCTGGCTGGAGCAGCAACTGAGCATCGTGCCCGCCGCCGCGCCCGTGATGGCGGGCGGCACGCTGCCTTATCGCGGCCGCACGCTGCGGATCGAATGGACCGAGCGTGGCGCCCGACGCCCGCACCTGGATGGCGAGGCGCTCCATTGCGGCGGACCCGAAGGCGCGCTTCCCCGGCGGGTGTGCGCCTGGCTGGAGGAGGAAGCGCTGCGCCTCCTCACCCGCGACCTTGCGGAATATTGCGCCCGTGCAGCGCGCGCGGCGCCGGAGCTCAAGCTGTCGCGCGCGCAACGCCGTTGGGGCAGCTGCTCGGTGAGCAAGGAAGGCCCCCGCGCCATCCGCATCAACTGGCGGCTGGTGATGGCACCCGATTCGATACGTCGCTCCGTGGTGGCGCACGAAGTAGCGCATCTGGCGCATTTCGACCATTCGCCCGCCTTCCACGCCCACCTTGCGGGCCTTTTCGAGGGCGAGATCGCCCAAGCCGATGGCTGGCTTCGGCAGCACGGCCGCAGCCTCTACGCACCGTTCGGCTGAGTCCGCGGGCAAATCCGGGCTGGCGCGGCGGCGGCACGGCTCCTATTTGCAGGCCATGAGCTTCTGGCGCCGTATTTCCCCCGCGACCGCGGTCGAGGATTTCGCCCGCGAATGGCGTCAGCCCACGCCGCACCGCTGGCAGATCCTGGGCGTCGCCGTCGCTGCCACCTTCGCGATTGCGATGGTGTTCATCCCAGAGAGCCAGCGCGTCGCGCCGGCGCGGCCGGAGGTGACCTACATCTCCACCTTCGCGCCCGACCGCACGCAGGAGGAGATCATCGCCTCCAACCTCGCCAACCAGAAGCGCAAGGATGAACGCGCGGCGCTGTTCGCCGAGCGTGAGGAGCGGCGCAAGGACATGTACCGCCAGCTGGGCCGGGCGACCTTCATCGACGTGGACGCCATGGAGGCCGAGATCGAGCAGGAACGCGCGGCCGAGGAAGCGCGTGCTGCCGCACGGGCGGCGGCCGACGGGAACCCTCCCTCGCAGCGTGACGAATGACGCGGACGCGCGCTGGCTGGCGGCCGCCGCCGGCCTCGCCGAGCGCGCCCGCCCGCTGAGCCGCCCCAACCCGGGCGTGGGTGCAATCATCGTGCGCGATAGCGTCGTGGTCGGGCGCGGATGGACCCAGCCCGGCGGCCGTCCGCATGCCGAAGCGATGGCACTGGCGCAGGCCGGCGAACAGGCACGCGGCGCCACCCTCTACGTAACGCTCGAGCCCTGCGCCCACCGCTCGCCGCGCGGCCCGGCCTGCGCCGATCTCGTGGCCGGAGCAGGGCTGGCCAGGGTAGTCGTGGGTATCCAGGATCCGGACGAGCGCACCGCCGGCCAGGGTCTCGACCGGCTGCGCGACACCGGCATCGAGGTAGTCTGCGCCGACGACTCCGCCTGCCGCGACAGCCTCGCCGGCTATCTGAGCATCCGCACGCGCAAGCGGCCGCACATCACACTCAAGCTCGCCACCTCGCTCGACGGGTGCATCGCGACGGCCGCGGGCGAGAGTCGCTGGATCACCGGTCCCGCCGCACGCGCCCATGCCCATCGCGAACGCGCGCGCGCCGATGCGATCGTGGTGGGCGGCGGAACGCTGCGCGCCGATGCACCCGCGCTCGACGTGCGCCTTCCCGGCCTCGAGCAGCGCAGCCCCCGGCGCCTGGTGTTGACCGGCGGCGAGACGCTGGATGGCTGGGAGAAGCTCGACCTCGCCGCCCTCCAAGGGCTCGGCGGGGTTCAATACCTATTGGTCGAAGGCGGAGCGCAAGCGGCCGCTGCCTTCCTCGCGGCCGATCTCGTCGATCGCCTGCTGCTCTATCGCGCACCCGTGCTCATCGGCGGCGGACTTCCTGCGCTGGCCGATATGGGGCTCAGGGCGCTAGCGCAGGCGCACGGCCGCTGGCGCATGGCCGATCGCCGCGCCTTTGCACCAGACACGCTCGAAATCTTTCATCGCACCCGCTAGGAAGCCCCCATGTTCACCGGCATCGTCACCGCCATCGGCACCATCGACAGCGTCGAGCAGCGCGGCGATTTGCGCGTGCGGATCGCCTGCCCGTTCGATCCCGCGGACATCGCCATCGGCGCATCGATCGCCTGCGCGGGCGTGTGCCTCACCGTGGTCGAACGCGGCGGCTTGGCGGGCAAGTCCTGGTTCGCTGTCGACGTCTCGGCCGAGACCAGCGCGCGCACCGCGCATGGCATGTGGGCGGCAGGCCGGGCAATCAACCTCGAGCGCTCGCTGCGGGTGGGGGACGAGCTGGGCGGGCACATCGTCGCTGGCCATGTCGATGCGGTGGGCACGGTCGCCGACTGGCGGCCGGAGGGCGGCTCCATGCGCATAAGCATCGCGGCGCCCGAGGCGCTGGCCCCCTTCCTCGCCACGAAGGGCTCGATCGCCATCGACGGCGCCTCGCTCACGGTCAATTCGGTGGAAGACCGGCCGGACAGCACCGTGCATTTCGGCGTCAACATCATCCCGCACACGGCCGAGGTCACCACGCTCGGCGAGCTGCGGCAGGGCGCCGAGGTGAACCTCGAGATCGATACCGTCGCGCGTTACCTGCAGCGAATGGAGAGCCTCAGGGCCTAGTTTTGCCAGCGGTCCCGCCGCGGAGCCGGCGCGGTCGATCTGGTAGGCGAGGTGGACCAGCGGTCCGCTTGCCAGCCGCGCGGTGACGGTCTCGTCGGTCAGCCGCGCCGATCTTCCCCCGTGCCCGCCGCGAGCGCACGTTATCCGGCCCGACCAGCAACCGCACTCGCGGCTTGGCCGTTGGCGCATGCGCTACCATCAGCCGCTTCATCTCGGCATTGGCGGTGGTCCCCCACAGCCGCCTTACCAGGAAGGTGGAGCCGATCACCGCCGCTTCCACCGCGAACGGCACCTTATGAACGCGGCAGCGCGCCACCCGCCGCCAGCGCGCCCGCGAACCGGCGCGGCAACAATCCTCCTGCCAGCGATCCGCACCGGGATGCGGCTCCCAGATCAGCGGATCGCGTGCCGCTTCGCGAAAGGCCGGTCAGTCCGCCTCCGCGAGTGGCCGCAGCCCGATCAGCTCGCCCGTGAGGACCGGCTGGCGGTCGATCTCAGCCAGCCAGGCCTTCGAGCGCGGCGACGAAGCTGCCGATATTGCCATCGGTGAGCCCGGCGACGTTGATCCGGCCCGAGCCTGCCATGTAGACGCCGTGCTCGGCGCGCAAGGTCGCGATCTGCTCGCGCGAGAGCGGCAGAGTGGCGAACATGCCGTGCTGCCGGCCGAGTGGCACCAGGTCCACCGGGCCCGCCGTGCCCGCCGCCGCCAGCTTCCGGCGGACCGAGGCGATGCGCTCGCGCATGGAGGTCAGTTCCTCCAGCCAGCTGCGCGTGAGTTCCTCGTCGGCCAGCACCAAGCGCACGGCCGCCGCGCCGTGGTCGGGCGGCATCGACCAGGTGGCGCGCGCGATGGTGTGGCCGTTGGTGATGATGCGCGCGGTCTGGCCTGCGTCGCCGCCCATCACGTAGAGCGCGCCCACCCGGTCGCGATAGAGGCCGAAATTCTTGTCGCAGCTGAAGGCGACGAGTGCCTCGGGCAAGGCGTCGACCACCGCGCGCATGCCATAGGCATCCTCGTCCATGCCCTCGCCCAGGCCCTGATAGGCCAGGTCCACGATCGGCAGCACGCCGCGCTGCGCCACCAGCGCCGCGATCTCGTCCCACTGCGCGGGGGTGTAATCGATGCCCGAGGGGTTGTGGCAGCAGCCGTGCAGCAGGATGGCGTCGCCCTCGCCCGCCGCCGCCAGGGCCGCGCGCAGGGCATCCATGTCAACGGCGCCATCGGGCGTCGCGTGGGTGAAGCCGGCGAGCTCCAGCCCCAGATCAGTGACGATCGGCGCGTGGTTGGGCCAGCTCGGGCTGCCCATCAGCATCCGCCGCACCCCGGCGCGCGCGGCCAGCGCCACCGCGAGGCGCAGCGCGCCCGTGCCGCCCGGCGTCTGCATCCCCTCGATCCGCCCGCCGCGTGCTCCCTCCGGCCCGAAAACATGCGGGACCAGCGCATGGACGAAGCCCATGTCGCCTTCGGGCCCCAGATAGGCCTTGGTCTCCTGGCTTTCGGCGAGCTGCCGCTCCGCCGCCTTGATCGCCGCGAAGACGGGCGTGCCGCCGTCCGCCGTGCGGTAGACGCCGACACCAAGGTCGATCTTGCCGGGGCGCGCGTCGGCCTCGTAGAGCTTGATCAGCGCGAGCAGCGCATCGGGCGGCTGTTGTTCCAAATGGTCGAGCATGGCGGCGGCTCATGCCGGGGGCCGGCTGTCATCGCAAGCGGCTTTCGCGTGCGCCCCTCAGCAGAACGACATCCGCCCCGCCGCCGCGGCCTTCGGTCAGAAGGGCAGCCAGCGCTGCTGCTTGGAGAACCGCAGATAGCCCGCATTGATTCCCAGCCTCAGCCCGGCGCCGACACGGATGGGGATCAGCACCACGCTGCCCTTGCGCAGGTAGCTGGCGTGGAAACCGCCCACCAGATAGGCCTGCCCCTCGCCCGCCGGGTAGCGCTCGTAGAGTTCCTCGGTGTCGTGCAAATTATAGACCAGGATGAAGGTGTTGCCGGCATTGGCGCCTGCATCGAGCCCGATCGAGGGCCCCGTCCAGTAGACCGGGCGCTGCCCTTCCACCTTGTGGAACAGCGTGCCCGAGCCGTAGCGCACGCCGAGCACGAATGCCCCGCCGCCTTCGCGCCCGACGATGTAGCCGTTGGGCTCGCCCTGCTTGCTCAGCACGTCCTCGATCATCCGCGCCAGGCCCTCCGCCCCCCTGCCGAACAGGCCTTCGGCCGCGCCGATCAGGTCGTCCTCGGCATAGGTGGTGGATGGCTCGGCCGCCGCCGCCGTAGCGGACCGGGAGGTGGCAGAGGCTGCATCTGGCCGAGGGGGCGCGGTGTTTGCGGGAGCAGCCGGCGCTTCATAGGGGGCGGCGGGTGGCTGTTGCTGGGGAAGCGGCGGAATCTCGCTCTGGCCCCGCGGCTGCGCGCCGTCCCAGCCCGGCTCAAGATCGGCATCGACCGCGGCATCGGGATCGATGCGCTCGATCTGCTGCGCGTGCAAAGCCGGCGCGGCGAACAGCGCGAGCCCCAGCATCAGTGCCGGCGCAACGCGCCTGCCCCAGGCTTTCCGGCGATCGCGCATGGGCTCGTTTCCCTCTCCACATTTCATGCGCGCCAGCAGAATGCACCAGCCGTTAAGCAACAATGAACGCGCGCCAGAGCGAGTCCCCAGTGCGGCGAACCGAATCATGCGCTTGGCGCTTGGCAAGCCCCCACACCCTTGCCGCCCTCGCCCCCCCTCGTTATAGCGCCCGCTGCGCCAGGATCCGGAGACGTGGGTGAGTGGCTGAAACCAGCGGTTTGCTAAACCGCCATACGGGGATTACTCGTATCGAGGGTTCGAATCCCTCCGTCTCCGCCAGCACAACTATCCCGAACAGCTCCGATTAGTCCCCGTTGGGAGGAAAAACTGGCGGATTTCAAAGGGTAGCTCGATCACTCCGGTTCGGTTGAGTTCCGTTGGGTTCTAGAAATCTGTTTACGTTTTGGCCATTTCCGGGGAATATCTGGGGCAGTTTCGCCCGTGCGGAGCCGCCGGAGGCCGGTAGGCGATTGACCAAGAGGGACATTGACCGGGCGAACAAGCGTCGGAAATACAGCGACGGGCGAGGGCTGTTTCTCTCGGTAAGCGCCAACGGCCGCAAGACATGGTCGTTCTGCTACCGTTTCCTCGATCCGACGAGGGACACGACGAGCCACGGCGGCAAGCTCAAGCGCGGCTACCGGGAGCGCGAGTTGAGCCTGGGTTCTATCGACTTCATGGACGTGGACGAAGCTCGTGACCGGGCGGTGGAGCTTCGGCGCTTGGTCCGGCAGGGCGTTGATCCGATGCAAGAGCGCGACCGTGAAACCCGGCAGGTGGTCCGACAGAAGCGCGACGGCTCGACCTTCAAGCAGGTTGCCGAGCGCTACATTGACATGAAGAAGGCGGAGTGGGACGCGGGCGGTGCCAGCGAGCAGTCGTGGCGCGGCTCACTTGGCAAGCACGTTTTTCCAGTGATTGGCGAGATGGCTGTGGACCGGATCGACCGGGCCGACATTCTCGATACTCGAATATGCCATTGCCGAGGGCCTGCGCTCCGGGGCGAACCCGGCGGATCGGGGCAACCTGCGCAAGTCGCTTCCGAATGCCACCAAGGTCCACACGCCGAACGCCACAAGGCGCTCGCCTATCGAGACGCGCCGGCTTTCATGCGGAAGCTGCGCGAGCGCAAAGGCATTGCGCCCAGAGCGCTTGAGTTCACGATCATGACGGCGCTCCGCACGTCCGAAGTCATCGGCGCCACTTGGGATGAGATCGACATGGAGACGGGCATCTGGACGATCCCGGCGGAGCGGATGAAGATCAAGCGCCGGGGGTAGCGGCGAAGCCCACGAGGCGCACCGCGTTCCATTGCCCGAGGCAGCACGAGACCTCCTGCGGGCGCTCCCCCGGCTAGAGGACAATCCGTTTGTTTTCGTGTCGCTGGAGAAGCGCAAGAACGGCGATGGGCTGAGCAATATGGCGATGCTGAAGCTGCTCAAGGACGACATGGGCTACAAGGACAAGGCCACCGTCCACGGCTTCCGATCCTCCTTCAAGACGTGGGCAGCCGAGGCCACCGCCTATCCGCATGAGTTGTCGGAGATCGCCATCGCCCACTATCCGAACGACAAGACGGTTTCAGCTTATCAACGTACCGACCTTTTAGAGAAGCGAGCGCCGATGATGCAGGATTGGGCCGCGTTCCTCGCCGGAGAGGCTGGCGATGCTGCCTGATTGGGACTTCAACGGCGACGACGCGAAGCGCCGAGCATCCATCGAGTGGATCTGGTGCGAGCTAGATCGCTTCGCAGTGATGACAACGCATCGATTCATCCCCGACAGCGAGCCGCCCGCAGACTGGCTAGAGACGGCGCGAGCGCACCACGACGCTCCCCGCCCGGTAGGTGCGCCAGCAAAGGGGGATGCCTTGCGGGCGAGCGACGGCATGGAAGCTGCGCTCTGGGACTACATGCTGCTGCATTACATGTTTCGGCGATACTGGCCGCGCCGGAAGCGTCGGTTCACAGATCGAGCGCACGCGGCGCAGATCGCCGCGCAACGCAACCGGCGCGAGCTTTCCGACACGACGGTCGATTGGGATGATGCCTCGCTCTATGACAAGGCGCTAGCGGTTCACGAGGCGTTCGACCGCTGCGACGACACACCGGGGCGGCGCATGGCAAACGCCGACAAGGCATATCTCGACACTTGGCCTAACAATCTATTCGCTCGATAATTCCTCCGGGGTAATCCGTTCGGTCCGACTGGTCTCTTATCGCCTTCGTCAACGAACGGAGGCTTAGATGATTACCCCAACAGGAAACGTGAGCGCCGAAGAAGCGGCGGCTGCTCCCCCAACTCTCGGCATCCGCCCGCGCGACTGGATGCGTGAGCTTGGCGTCGGCAAGCACGGCTTGGCGATCCTTATTCGCGACCACGGGCATCCCGCGCCAATCGCTTTGGGTGCTAGGTCCAAATTGTTCGTCCGGGCTGAGCTAAATGCCTGGCGGGAGGAGCGGAAAGCTGCCCGCGATGCCGCAGCAGCTTGGCGCGGAGGAGCGGCTACCGCGCTACTCTGGTTCGTCGTCATTCGCCAATTGGGGCCGCACGAATTCACCGTGGCTATCAAGCCACCTCTTGCATCGGGCGGGGGCGGGTCGCGCACCCATGCCGCGAAGCATCGCGCCTTTGGGAAGGCGCGGACGTGGTGGAGCGAGCATCGCTTGCCCTGTCGCGACCTGACGGTTGGGGCGAATGATCGCGGGCACCGCGAGGAGTAGACAGCCCGGTGAACTCGATAAATGTTCGACCGGAAAATATCTGTTCGGTTCGAAGCGGATCGTCGAATAAAGTCTCCGGAAGGAGACAACATGCCTTATATGACGAAGCGTAAGCTATGCGAATACAAGAACTTGGACTTCAAAAAGTCGAGCGACGACACGCTGAATGGCGCTGGCTTCTTGCAGGTGGGCCGCAAAGGCCGGATCGTATGCGATGCCGACGATTGCGCCGCCGCCTTCGCCTACACCGACTTGCGTAAGACGGGGCAAACTGTCCGGGTGGCAGGCGCGACGGCCAAGCGCATCCGGGAAGCGATGCGCGACTATCCCGCCGCCGATCAGCTGACGGTGGTGTCGCTGCTTAACGGCTTAACCTTGACCCATCCTGCGGCCGACCTAGACCTCACCACTGGATATGTGTCGAGAGGCTTCATCCTGTCGGCCACCATGTTCGACCTGCGTAACCTGCGGGAGCGCGTGCGGCAGGCGATTGCGGCCGACTGCGCGGTAATCGGGGCCGAAGATGCGGCTTGAAGAAGAACCAAGTACCCCCGGCGAAGCCAAAGCCGGGGGTACCTATCCCGCTCAGGACGAATACGGCTCTGCCGGGGGTGCACGCCAAAAGGAAGGCTCGCATTCTGCCGATGATCCTGATCGCCCGCGATGGGATCGGGGCACGAAGCTAGTGGCTGCATACGATTACCATCACGAAGATGGCCGATATTCCTGCTCCAAGCTTAAGGGTGTGCGGGCCGGGGGTGAGAAGGCGTTTCTGACAGGGCGGCTGCTCAAGGGCAGCGACCTTGAAGTTGCGCTGATGGAATGGCCCCACCAGTTCTATCGCTACCCCGGCTTGACATATTACATGAAGGGTTCGGATGGTCAGCCTGACCTGCTCTACCGTCTGCCTGAGTTGCTGCAGTCGGGAGCAAGGTAGCGCCGTCAAGCTCGGCAACGACGAGGCGACGGAGCAGCCCGGTAACGCTCATCTGGCGTGATCGGGCGAGCCTTCCGAAGGCCTCGAACAGCTCGGGGGTGACGTAACAGGCGAGTTGGTAACGCTTGTGCACGGCGAGCAGCCTTTCAGCTAACACGCCCCTTTCATGTCGAACGAAACCAGAACGCGGCGGCATTTGCAAGGAGAAAGCGACGCCAGAGGCGTGCCTGGGACTGGTGGTCACCGCAGGTCAGCGCGATCACCAACGGTCAGCCGATCGGCCTATCCGACCGGGCCAACAAGAAGACGTATCTCAATCCCTTAGCCAGATCGTGCGTCCGCCTTGGCGGGTTCGGTGTGCTTGTCAATCAGGGACTTGATGGCCGACTTGGCTGAGCCGGTGTAGAGGCTCTAACCTGCTGATTGTATTGGGCCTCCAGTCGGTAGGACGAGGCTGTCGGCCGTGAGACTGCTAAGCCCAACTGGCATGAGTTCCGCGAATGTTCCGGCCTGGCGACCAAATAGCCATCAACGGCATGCCAAGTGCCACCCTGCGCTTAAGTCGGACTGTGCCGGACGCGGATAGCCTTCGCGGATTGCAGATGAAGCGAGTTTAGGCAGGGCGCGCGTGGCGGATGGCGCGGCCGATCGCGCCAGCAGGACTGCCTTCAACCACGAGCCGCGAGGGCGAATGCTACGGGACTCTCGACATCTGATTTCGTGACTGGCGACGCTGCGTCATGCGCCGCCGCGGTGGGCTGAAGCAGGCGAGGAAATCGCGAGGGCTTCTTGTTCGAGTCACGCCGTAACGACGCCCTCATCCCGCGGCTTGCCCTGGAACGGAGCGACCTTGATTTCGCCTTCACGCCGCCTCGTCTGGGCGATGTCGAAGCTGCTCTGCATGCGCATCAAAGTGTCCATCGAAACACCGAACGCCTTCTCCACCCGAAGGGCCATTTCCGGCGATAGATTTGCCCGCTCGTTGAGCAGCGCCGACAGTGCTGCGCGGGTGACCCCCAGCACCTCGGCGGCGGCCGTCACTGTCAGGTCCAGCGGCTCGATAATGTCGTACTTGATGAAGCCACCCGGATGCGCGGGATTCTTCATGCGAAAACCGGTATGAGCGTTCACTGCTGAGCTCCTAGTGATAGTCTTCATAGTCGAGGTCGATAATCTCGATTTCGTCGCCATCGACACGGAATGTGAGGCGCCAGTTTCGGGTCACCGATAGGCTCCAGGTGCCCTTGCGATCGCCGGTCAGCAGGTGCGCTTTCCAGCTCGGCACGGACCGCAATTCGTCTTCGCTCTGCATGTCCTGCAGGAAGGTCAGCATGCGCCTGATCTTCGGCACCGCCGCCGGCTGCAAACCGCTGGTGTCGTCCTCTTCCACGAACCGACGCAAACCCTTGTGGATAATGTTCCGGATTCGCATGCGTCTAGATAGTGACCAGGGCGAAAAGTGTCAAGCTTCGCTATACAGTGCTGACGGATGGTCGGCCATGGCTGAATAGTGAATTTTCCAGCAGGTGTATTGGGCATGGAACTCAGCCTTTGCCGCGCGCCGCAATGACCCATGTTCGGTCATCCAGAGCTGGTTTGCCGCTCCCCAAACCAGACGCCTTTTCATGTTCAAGCACAAAGGCCGTTGGTGGGACGAAGAACCGGTCGGAACATCAAGCCCTGGCAACCACGATCTTTGCTGTCTGGAAGATAGCCGCCCAAGTGCACTTCAGCCGAACACGGATCTCGCCAGTTGCATCACCTCTCCCGAAGGTTCCGGCGGCGTCGAAGGGGTCACTTGGGCGAGGCGATCGTAAACAGCCTGCAAGACGGCAATTCGCGCGGGCTTCTTCTTGTTGCCATTGATGATGACCCACGGTGCAGCAGCAGTGTGTGTCTTGTCGAACATCTCTTCCATTGCCGCCAGATAAGTGGCCCGTTGCTCTCGATTTCGGAAATCTTCGAGATTCACCTTCCACCGCTTCCACGGGTGATCCAACCGGGCCTTGAGCCTTTCATCCTGCACTTGCGAAGATACATGCAGGAACAGCTTCACGATCGCGGTTCCATCCGCCGCCAACTGGGCT
>Ga0210040_10007524_pt1 | contig 13154 bp, 8 predicted proteins | sample CryGeyCG12114_NA_FD_185462 | JGI IMG/M metagenome (GOLD analysis project Ga0210040, IMG submission 185462) | Groundwater microbial communities from aquifer - Crystal Geyser CG19_WC_8/21/14_NA (SPAdes) (version 2) | ecosystem: Environmental > Aquatic > Deep subsurface > Groundwater | place: USA... | reverse complement strand
GGTTCTATCGTTCTTCCTGTCTTTATGCGATGGTGCTAAATATCTTGAAATTGCTTTTCGAATCTTGCTGATCTTTTTCAGCATAGATGTCGCAAGCTTTCATATTTTGCGAACCGTAGTAGTTTGTTTTAGTCTTTGTGTTTTTTATCTATCTCGCATAAAATCGTAATAAAATCCTCGACTCTTATTTGAAATAGTGCTTTTATCTATCTATTAGATATCAAATATATATTAACGCATTTGATTAGACGCACTTGAGGGTTAAGGCCCTCAAGAAGAGGCAGACACAGACAGAATGAGTGCAGTTTGCACGGAAGAAATTCTTGACTTCAATGTTGAACAAACCCAGTCTCCCTTTTCCTTCAAGGCAAATAAGGTGAAAAGAAATGGGAAGGGTCCATGAAGCCCATCTAAAACTCTAGAAGGGTCTAGTCTATATGTATTTCTTTTCAAGAAAGGTGAATCCAAAAATGAAACCATAATCATCATATACGACAATTTCCTATATACTCTAATATCTTGTTCTTGTATGACCTGAAACTAGAATTTTCCACTTTCAGTTAAATTGTTTACTCGACAATTTATTTTTACCCTTCACGTTTCATGTGAGGGCACAACGGAAACATGAGTCTTCTTTCGTTTTCGTACACTAGTCGTTCTAGATTTCCCATATGACTAAACTCTTATACTTATATTCAAAAACAAACGTACATGAATTCCAGTCAGATTCATCTCAATCGAATGCCACATTGCATAATTTCAATACCAAATCCATGCAAACTCGACGTTTTGTTTTTGCAGCATGATGAATCAACTAGGGTTTACGCGTATATGAATATTATGACCCGAACACGTTTTTAAAGCCCTAGTCCAAACAAACGGAAGCAAGAAACGTTGAACTTTCATTAACCATGGTCCAATTAGCCTAAGCGAACCAGCTAGCTTAATATGTCTACCTTTGTTACTAACTATTACTAACCAGGGCATCTTACATGCAAAATGTGACTTCATGGTATTGTAAAGTTTGATGAGACTATGGGACATAGAAAAAGATAACTTACATAAATATCAACAAATGATTAACAATCACCAATTCACATTCTTGGAAAAGTTTCTGATTAACTAGCTGTGGATGATAAAGTCATGTAAAAACGTAAAGTACGTTCTCAAGACCCAAAATATGCTTAAGTGGAAACGAACGAGCTGCAAACAATGAGATCACATCGCAGTCAGTTAGATTGTAAACATAATGCGTTGGAGCAAACGTTTTGGTTGCTGCTCAAAACGTTTTTCACAAGCCACAACCAAAAACGTATATACGAAGCTAGTATACGAGTGGGGTAGAGCCTCTCTCACCAATAGCCTTAGGAAACGTTAAATTAGTTAGCTTGAAAATTGCCGTAAAAAAAGCCAAAAGCCGCATTTAAAAATTTCACCTAATTTTTTCTTCATTACAATGCTAGCACATATTTCTCCGTTTTTTTATTTCAATATATAGTTTGTATTAATAAGAGCAACAAATATGACTCCGTTTAGAAAATTTTAACGAAAGAAAGCTAGATAATATTTTTTTATATTACATGGAAATTTCATCCTTTGACGTATATAATATTAGTGTGGATAAAAATCAATGCAAAGTAAACTAATCTAGCTGTTGAATATAAATTTTGTAGTTAGTAGTACCATATAAAATGGGATTACTTAGAAACTGCTGCAACATATTTTTTTAACTAGCTTTATGCAGCCTGCTATTATACATAGGTGAATAGTTGCTGGCGAAATGAGGAAAAAATGTATTTATTAAGTAATTTATGAATTACGGCTTCCCATGCTCTCTTATCACAGTGCCTACTAAAGTTTACACGTAGTACTTTTAGGCTATGTCTATGAGTGCAGCACAGTCGTTTTTATAGGACTGCAAACAAACTGCAACGAAATAGACGAAACAGAAAACCTATGGTGTGGAAACCTTTCGAAAATCCTTAGGAATTACTTGTAGTTTATTGCCACAACGTTCTTTTATGTTCAAGTCTATCAAAAAAGGAACGCCAGATTGTATTTCGTATTTGAAGCTGAGGGAACTGCAGGCATCCTAATCAAGAGAACAACAAACCCTGAAAATACGGATTGGAAAGGAAAAAAGTGTAGTAAAATATCTTTGTTAGTTTCCCATCTCTATTTTCCGTGTTCGTTGTTTAAATAGGGCAAGCCAGTAAACTAGCAAACTATTTAATTTGTTGTTAAAGTTAGCACTAGATCCCAACGTTAGTTGATCAATGATTCGAAACAAAATACTGTAAAATCTGTATTAATCAATTGAAGTTTTTAAAATGAAGTTCCAACAACTGTAAGTAGTATTTTCTATCAGCTTGTGGCGTCAACTTTGTTGAACTACGGCTTAGAACATGGAGTTCACCACCTTACTTTCATTAGTTATGTAAATAGTGATACTGTTTTATCACGTCAAAGTACAAGCAGCATTGTTGCAAAAAATATTATAAGAGAAACAACCAGTCTGAATACAGTTAGCTGTTCTTTTAAGTATAGTCGATCTCTAAATGTTGAAGAAAAGAATATAAATCTATATTATTTTTTATTACTTTAAAACTTGTTATTATTAGATCTCGTTATATACTCAAGCAAATAATATATTTACGCGTAGTCAAATTTAGCCAATACACTAGCAATACTATTGTACTACCAACCAACTGCTGGAAGGCCAAGACCAGGCAAGGATGACCTCGTCTTCCTGTCTAGGTATTATTTTTTACATTAATTTGCCCATTTAATCCAGTGTTGTAACTGGAGTCTTATTTCACCGTTCATGCGTTCGTTCATCTTCTTTATTTCAGATTCAAAGAGAGAAGCATACTATGAAAACTTTATTAAAAGAGCGGGGCCGTATTTGTTGGGTCCGAAACTAGGAAATTCCCCCGTCAAATCCATTACTCACTGTCTTGCTAGGAGAGAAGGAACTGCTGAATATTACACTGTTAAAGTAAGTATCCCCTTAACCTTCAGATACTAAACTGTATTTTAAAACGCTAATTTGTATTGCCTTCAGTTATTTTTACACTGTTTTTTGAAATTCAATTTGCAGATTTTAACAACAAAGAATGAATCAGAAAAAGAAACGACGGATGATACGCAAGGAAAAGTCTTACTTCACACAGAATTTTCTTTGCTAAATCTCTTGAAAGATCATCCTGGAGTTGTACAGCAGCATGGTTTATTTAAGGTGAGTGCAGTTTAGTTATAATATCAATAATATTTGTTTCGTATTGAAGTGTAAGATCATTAAGTCAAAATCAAGGAATTTACAGTCAATAAAAGTCTGTATAATAATATATTTCATTTTCCCAGGATGTAGTCGAAGAAGAGTCAGAAATTCCTGGAGCTCCAGGAAAAAAACAAACAAGATTTGTCTTAGTTTTAGATTGTTATACACCTCACGATTTTTGCCCAAAGTTCACCAATCTAGTAAATCTGCAATTTTATGTGATCAGAGAGAAAAAGCTTTCAGAATCAGAGGCGTTGAAAATTTTCTATAATGTTGTGAAGATAGTGGAAGGACTTCATGAGGTGAGTAACTTCTCCAGTAGCCATGAATGGTGACTGACATTAAAGAACAAGGTGATCGTCACCATGCGTTTTGTTGTCACCAGCTGTATTTATTGGTTTGTTTTATGTACGATTAATTTATGATTGTATTAATTGCAGAAAAACATAGTTCACCGAGACTTAAAGTTAGGCAATATTATTCTGAACAAAGATACAGGTGACGTATCGATTTCAAATTTTTGCTTAGGAAAGCATCTTTGCCATGAAACTGATTTATTACGGGATCAACGAGGATCACCAGCATATATTGCTCCAGGTAACTTTACACAGGTCCAATGAGACGATAATAATGTATATTTTGTTTTTCAACTTAATTAAATATTTACTTTCTTGTTCTTTTCTTCAAAAAACTCCCAGACGTAATTAGTGGTAAGCCATATTTAGGTAAGCGAAAAGGGTTTAGGACCGTAAAAATACATATTTGTTATTAGCTAGCCAGGCAATTGCTTTAGTTTTAAATCTGATAGCCTCTACCAGGGTTATTAGACGAATGGCGATAAGGCTATTTGATACTGGCTGCTAGCTCCTTTTTTGTACTGTGAACGTTTGCTGATGATTACGGTGTAATTATTTTCGTCATTCAGGAAAACCATCTGATATGTGGGCCTTGGGTGTCGTTCTCTACACAATGTTATATGGGCAGTTTCCATTTTATGACCAAAGTCCGAGTGAATTATTCCGTAAAATTAAATTGGCCGAATTCCAAATCCCTGTGTAAGTACAAAAACTATATATATGCTTTATTTATATTCATATTTACTTATATTCAAGATTAATCCTTGTTTAGCTTTCGCTCTATAATCTCTAGAAGCGGGAAAACATTTTGCACAGATGATTTCTCCGCTAATGACAGAGCTCTGGATAGCTGATACAAAATTTTTACTTCGTTATAATGTTATACATGTCGCCTATTTACTTACTACTACTATTTTTGTATGCACAATTGAATTATGTCATTGAACAACTGTAAAATGCAACTTGCGTGCATTCAATACTGATTCAACACCAACACATTTATTTACGTCGATTGGTTGGTTTGGGCTTTAGCGATTACGCAACCCATAACCTTTGTATTCTTCGTTCAATTGCTGTGTTTGAAACCAACTCTAATTCTCGGTAAATCAGTGGCTGGTGGCCCAAGTTCGGTTATTCTATTAACCTATTCGTATTTTTACTCATGCACTGGACTGTACTCCTTTTGATGACGAAAGCGAATGCAGTTGCGAGTTAATTTATGATTTTTTCGTAAGTATGAAAACTCGCGTGCTTTAACCTGAGAGACCATGTAATGTTTAAAGCCTAAAAAGCTATGAATCACTTATTTGAACCCGGAGAATTTGGAAATGATGTATTCGGAATTGTTATATGTAAGCGGTACACATTTCGAAATATCTATTCAATTAAGAGTTCTCGTCATAGCTTTTGCTCACTGTTGTTGCGAAATAATTTGCCCCTTTCGTTCATTGATTTACCGTGTTTCATAAGAAATGGTATTTGTAATGCACAATTGATACGAGTTATGAGTACACACTCTAAATCTTAAGTATCTGTTGATACTTTTGTGATGTCCCATGTCCACCCGTCGCCCAAAAAAAGGCTATATGCTAGTAAGGATTGTCCAAGGGTATGTTAAAAACATCTATAATGAGTATTTCATTGTTTATTCTCCTCGATGCAATGGGCCCCGCTGATGCTGGGTATATTCTGACTATAGGGTTCGTGTACCTAAGTACAGTCACAATATACCCTTGTGTCTCACGCCGGGCATTGCCACCACTAATAGTTTGAAGCCAGTTTATTGTTTGACCTTCCCAAAAAAGTGTAAGCTTCATCTACTCTGACTACCAAAAGCTTCCATATAGAACTGCATGCAAGGGTAGCATGCAGTACCTATATAGAAAGTGTCTGCTAGTCAGCTGAAGATAAGGCTTAGACTTTAAAACTGACTTCAGATTGTTAATGAATTTATTAGTACGTGTGTGCACAAAAAAATTGGCAGCTGGCAAATATTCAGACAGGTGTCATAATTCGTTGTACAATTCGCGCAGGGAGCACAACGTGTCTCACAGGACGTCAGAATTAATCCAAAGTCTCTTAACGCTGGACCCTAAGAAAAGATGGTCCGCATCCAGAGCCAAGAGTGCTATTGAAATGATACTGGCTGAGGAAAGGGCATTACAATGCGAAATCACTGCACAGGTATGAGCCTCCAATTTTACTAGTATATGTTAAGTACAGATTTGCTTAGTGCTTAGTAAGCGACAGTACCCAAATAAAATACACAAATAAAAAGTTTGAAATCTGTTTAACTTTTTCGGTGGGCACATGTAAACAGAAACAGTAAACGGCTCGTTCATGCTTAGTCTGCTGGCTGTTTTTTGTTGGGAAATGGTATTTAGTATGTGTATGAGGATAATAATTACCGGTGATAAGCCGTGGTACTCTTCTAAAACGACAAAAAAGCGCTCATAAAAATCATATTCAAAGTAATCATTGAAGTCGACTTGAACCTTACATTTTGCACAGACCTGTCCTGTCGTTTGCCCGCCACCAAAGTTTGTTTGATCCTCACCTCCTTTTAGTTGTCTGATAAATCATTTTTGTCCTTGTTTAATTCTCCACCTCACTTCCATTTACTTTTTTGTTGATTTTGAATTGACATTAAAAATTTATTAAAATTCTTTCTTTCGACTTTTCCTAATCCTTAATCCTTGCAGCGTCATGTTCACATTCACATTTTAAAGCGTGTGTGTTATGTGTCCTAATCGATGTGTTTTAGGGAAGCAGTTATAGCCAAGTGCCCTGGTGGCACATCTACATCAACATCATCTTTGTGGTGTTTAGAATTGCATGCAGCATGAGCAGCAGCAGCAGAAGCCGGTTCGGTTGCATTTTGGTTGTAAGCAAGTTTTAGTCAAACCAGTCGGCGCATACGTCTTGTTCACTGCGACAACGTGCAATAAAGCAATTTCCGGCAAAATTCTGTGAACAGGGTAGAAATAATATGCAGTGTAAAAATCCTGCACCCTGCAGCTTGCGGTGTTCCTGTCTCCAGCTCTGCAGTGTGTTTTCTTAGTGTGTGTGGAAATAATTGCATGATACTGACACGAAATTTTAAATAGCTGACCGAAAAAACCATCAAAACTGAATGTGCTCAGTGGTGAATTGAGAGACAAATATGTATCGGTGAACTGATATAGAAAGAAACTGTCCGTTTCAAAACGCGCCTAAGACACAGACAGACACTGTTACTTTGTGAAGAAAAGCTGAACGCCAAATAAAGAGAAGACGAATGAATGCAGAGAAACGCAGCAAGCAGGGAAAACGCAGAGAGTTGGAGAATTTGCTGCACCATTACCATTGCTGAGAACGAGATTTGCAGGAGAGAAAGCAGAGTTGTTGGAGACACCGAATTTTGCGCGTTGCCGACAGACAGGGTGTTTACATAAATTAGACGAAGCAAAACAATAATTCGCGACCATTCATATGATGGCCGTACATTTTGTTTTGTTTTAGCACCTAGTTAGTTACAGTATAAGGGGGAGGTGCACAGTTTATTGTGGCAGCAAAAGTATATATATTCATATGAAAAAATCCTATATCCTGCCTTTTACCTGTCCCTTACTACCATGTAAATAATTCACGAGATTTTAAAATCAATTAATATGTTTGGTTTGTTGGTAAATAATCTCACCTTCTTAGACTGTCCTGTATGTAAATATGATGAAGCGCTTCCTTTATTTTTGTTCAGCTGATTGACTTGGGCCTTGGCCTATTGTTCTTTTCACCCTTTGATTTGGTATTGCTGCTATTAGTTGAATGGACAGAGAGGTTTACAGTTAAATGGCTCATCATTGTAATAATTTATTGCGCTAGATAGATATATGCAATCAAAAATTAACAATCTATTAGACCATCATACAAATGGCGTTTCATGTCACATGGTAGCTGTGCACCTTGGGGATTTTGGTGGGGGGGATTGGGAACATTTGTTCATTGACAGTTTTGACCTTGTTGTATCAACCCAAGTTGCTAAATTTTGTCTTACAATCTAATTTAGATCGTGCCAGAATTTGAAGGGGGTGCTTCTTCTACATATACCAATTCTATGAAACGAACCTTTGCCAGAATCAGTAAAGACAGTATAAATATGAGGGAGGAATGTTTCTCTGATATTGAAGCTATCCTTGCCAAACACACGGATGGAACCAAACCTGATGATGTAAGTGTTACTTTTACAATGTTAAGTGAATACAAAAAGACCCATAACGCCCGCTTTTCATACTCATATTTCTCATTACTTTTCATTTGCATAATTATATGAAGCACGCGCTAAGACCGAGTTTTGCCTGTGTTTTTTGCGCCGCTTATAAAGGAACGGGAAAGGTATTTTGTTGTTGGTTTTGGTTGCGTAAAAATGGAACAGTAATGAAAAGTAAAAGATGCAGTGCGAGCATCGGACGAGAAAGAGTGCAAGACAAACTTTGTAAATGCAAGGTGGTGTAAAAAGACGAAAATTTTTTAAGATTCTTAGCTGCTGCCGATGCGAAAGTTTGTTGGTCACTCGCAAAACTCAATGGTCAATGATGCGTGTGCTTCATCCATCCAAAAAGGTTGATAATTACTATGCAGTTGCCCCCACGCATTTTTTTATTATTCCTACAGGACGAACGCGGCTCAGTGCATGAGCCACCAAATAAAGTGACTCGAATGGTGTCGCGCCGCGGTCAATTGGGGACCAAATTTTCACGGGTAAAGGAAGACGCTCGCGCTTTGACAATTGGGGAATTGGAGCGCTTACATGCCGTATATAAGGCAAAAGGGGCACCAGCTGCTGGTAGCACTAATGCTAGTGTCGTGGGTGCTCCTTTTTCTAAATACGCTGCTGCTGACCTGAACTCAGGGACAAACGTTATTACTGCGGCGCCTAGATTGAATGCTTCTACGCCCGATAATACAATGTCTGTTATGGCTGCGTCTCCGTCTTCTGCTCGCAACTCCATTCCAGTCCCGCCAGTTCGAGCAATTACAAGCACCGGTAGCCGCCAAATGGGCTACGTTCACTATTAATTATGCAATAACAATAATTATTTAGATTTGGTTACGTTTAGGTTGGATTAGTTATTTAAGATGAGATGTTTCCCGTCCCAAAAAAGCTTTACACCTAGATTTTGAAAGTTTACACATCGCTGACAGGAAGCAGAGGTTGTAATATTCATATATTATGTTTTATGTTGCTACAAACAAGCTACGTCTGCATTCAAAGTTTCATCCCAAACGAATCAACAGCTGGCGAGAAATTCCCAAACAAAAAAACTATGTATGCAATGTTTTATATTTTTCGTTTCAATAGTTTCTTTTTGTTTGGGAATTTCTCGCCAGCTTTTGATTTGTTTAGGATGAAACTTGGAATGCAGACGTAGCTTGTTTGTAGCAACATAAAACATAATAAATGAATATTCCAACCTCTGCTTCCTGTCAGCAACTTGGAAACTTACAAAATCTAGGTGTAAAGCTTTTTAAAGACGGATTGTAAGTTAAGATAGAGTTTCACTTCATAGATTAATGATAATGATGCTCATTACATAGTCCCCCCTCGAAGAGAATGCGCAAGGAATGGTAGCTCCTTTTCTAACCAGATTTGATAAGTGAGATTCATCATTGATAAGTTGGCGACAAGTGATGAATAAAATGAAGTTCGCGGTGGTAATAGATAATGATGAGTTGAGGAATCGGAAATCTTTGTTGCTGTTACCCACTCCCATGTCCCACAGTGTTTTCTGAAAAGTTGATCCCAAATAAGCATTCCAAACAAATGAAACTAAAGCAAAAGGCAATGCGCCGCATGGAATACTAAGCGGGTACAGCGTATCTGTTGTAGTATTTTTTGTACAAGAGAGCTAGTGAATTTTATAGACTTGGAGGAATTCTACGAGAGCAATGGTCAAAAACGTTAGTTAGTTTGTTAGTAGCTAATTTAATGATTTTAAATAGTTTGAAGTATGTGTGTATTTTATGACTGTATGTATGTGAGATTATATTATTTGATTGGTTGCACAGATGCAATTGGTTGTTGCAAGAATAAATAAATCGTATTTGATTTGCCACAGTGTATGATATAATGCATGTACACACTCTGGAGCCGAGAGGAAAACAAGTTGGAGAATTAAAATATGAGCTCCTCTTGTGATGAATGCAGTTGTCATACGCATGTGGCAAAATTTAGTGATTTTGTGTGAACTAAAATATGTTGTCGACTCTTAACTACAATAATTTGACTAATTGAATTTTCCAGATGAAGGAATCTCACTGGTACAATACTGGTTGTGGTTCGTACTACTCAAGGCACAATGGCTTTGGTCATCAATTGGCCCACGCGTGCTACAATTTCACATTTAAGATGTTGAATGGATTTTTAAGCCAAGTTCTGTCTGCTCAGATAGCATTGTTACCTATTGGTCATAAAAAACTAGGGCTCTCTTTCCTAGTGTGTCCATATAGTGTATGTATAAAGTCATGCAATCCAATAAGACATGCTTTATACTCATGAATTGGCTCGCAGCCCTCTCTCAGGCACACAAACACACACCTATTGTGTACAGAGGTTGACAATATCTTTTTGTTTGGGGAACGGACCATTGATGATGGGTCATAGGTTATTAACATGGGAGATTGTGGCTATCTGTAGACCACCATGGGTTTCTTTATGGTAAGTACATTTTTGTTTGCAAAACATGGAAACTCTATGCAGTCGGGTGAAGTGAGCCAAAGAATTAGGAGTGGAGGATTCAGTAGAAAGGACTGGCGCATACATGCATGATTGAACAGATGGAGTTATAATTTATTATTTAGTTTTAGTTAGTTGTGGCATGTAATGGGTTCCAGTGTACTAGGTATCATCATGAATCATAATGGATAAAATCTGTGGTTCCGGATTTGATTCATCTATAAAAAATATGATCAATGCAGTGGATTATTTGAAGGTTTTTTAAATCGATAAAAAATATCCATATTATATCGGAAATCGGAATTCACCTGTACTATGAATGAACTTGCTGACGATGTTACTATGTATCAGTTTTCGGATGGCCATTTTCTGGTAGATGTGATATCAGATTTCTTTTCAGCATTTATCTGTTTCTAAACTTTGGACGACTCCATTTTGTATTTAGTTTAGTTAGTTAACAATTAGCTTGCAGAAAATTACATTTCAAAACTGGTATTTATTGCATTTCTTGTGAGATAGTTTCGATCTGTGTGTGACGCATTTTAATTATTAGCGTGAGAAAAATGTTTTCATGGCATAATATAATTAGTAGCTGTAATGAGTAGTAAACCAAACCACTAGGCGCTTTGCATTTTAAATAGACATGTAGCATGTTTTGCATAACGAGCGGCTGCACTTCTAGAAGGAACTTGCCTAGTTAAAATAAGCATTTTAGTGGAAACCAGATGTCTCAACACGTGCATGTAAAATGTACAAACTGATGGATGGACGGGGCGAAAAGAGATGACTCAAATGCTGAATGCAATACTTGCTAATGAAGATCTTTAAGCCTAGCCCGACCATTTTGGAACTTGTGTGACTGGAACTTGAAAAGCGCACACAAACTCACCACAGCATTTATTTCCTTTTCACTATTTTCATCAAGTTATAAACAAAGATTTCATGCAGGCAGCAAAAGTATTAAGTATTTCAGTGAGACTTTACAGAATAAGACTTATTAACTGAATTTTTAGTTTTTAACAGAAGAAGTAAGAATTTTTTTTAGGTTTTTCATGATCATCAATGCTTAAAGCCTGTATTTATTCATTTTTGGAACATGGATTAACCTATTTAAATAAACTAACTTCAAAATTTAGTACGAATCATCTTCATCTTTATCCCTTAGTTTACCATAAAATGGAAATGGCTTTGTTATGGGTTGTGCGCCGAACGCTACCATGTATCCGAACAAGCATATCTTGGGTGAGTTTAACTTTTCATGAATTCAGTAATTTTTCATTAACCAATTTTTGTATGTTTTTGTTCGTGTAAACGTTTATAGTATTTGTGTACCGTTGCATGCGTTAAAAGTTAAAGATGTTTAAAACGTTTGGATTTTTAATATAGGGGCGCAGATTACAGGCATGGGAATGCCTCAAGAAAAAAAACGAAAGACTTTTCAAGTCGCTTAAAATTGAAGGAAAACTTATAAAAGCAATAAAAATTAAAGTTTTTGATTGGAATGTATATCGTGTTTTGCAAGTTGTTATTTCATTTTGCCAATTACTTTTTTTACCAAGAAGCGATAAATTTAATCGATTTGATTTCTCATAACTTTCAAGGGCAAAAAAAAACATTTAGCATTAAGAAACTAGGGTGAAAAGTTATAAAAATCGCGATTGCCCGTCCTTCGTATTTTATCTAGAAAACATGCTACATTTTTGTTTCCTTCATGAGCTGTATTTTTAAATAGACGCTGCACATGTTTCCTAATTTTGTCAACCTGTTTACAAGTTATTGATTATCAGTGGCCTTGCCGTTTTGATATATTTCCTGATCTATATGCTCCCTAAACTGGGAAAGCAACAGCAACTTGAGATTAACTCATGAATTATTATATCACGTTCCATGTGCCAATAAATCGACACAACTGCGTTGTACTATGGAACTATGGAATGAAACAAATTTAATAGTTCAAAGTTCAATATTCATGCGCTCTGACTGGATAAGATAAAATGCATAGATTGAGTTGTGCCTCAAATGAAAACCAAGAATAAAAAGGGTTTTTCTTATCGGAACGGAATTCTGTGAACATTGAAAACAAATAGCTCGTGTGAATTGTGTTATGACAAGTGTAAATTGTGCGTAGTGAATGAATGAAGTGAAAAGTGAATGCTTCTAAATGGATGACGCTTTTAGAATTAAACTAATATTGCGGAATCCACGTGCAAGGAAGCACTAACCGTCTCAAATGTTTGTCATCCTCTTTGTTGAATGGAGTCTTCTCAGCATCCTATAACATCATATATCCTCTAGCATGAGATTCGTGCGCACATTAGACTAGTGAATTCCAGCTGTAAGATGCATTCTCTGTGTAATAAAGATTCATGCAAACTCTTCAAATTTATTGTGGTAGCCATTGTAAGTACACGTTCTGGAAGTATGACTTTGCGAGCTTTCAATCTAAAAGCAATTTTGGGTCCAAATTTTGGTTTGCCATTGTTATCTATCCATTTAATTAGTCATGAACAGGTGTAAAACCCATTTGACCTTCTTTCCTCACCTTGCATTAAAAGAGACCAACACAATATTCCTTACGTTTGGCTATCACTACTTGCTATTTACCTGTTGAAGGCCAAAAAACTGATTGACAATTGACCACATTACTGTTGGATTCAACTATTACCTTCAAAACGTTCCCTCACAACCGTTGTTGTTGATTATTATGCTATGTAAAATTGCGCGACTCATTAGAAAGCACCTTGCCTGCCTTGGTTACCTTGTAAACTTGTCCAGCTACTCTAAAATCTTGTGATTTTAATGCCTA
>Ga0210040_10007523_pt1 | contig 13154 bp, 10 predicted proteins | sample CryGeyCG12114_NA_FD_185462 | JGI IMG/M metagenome (GOLD analysis project Ga0210040, IMG submission 185462) | Groundwater microbial communities from aquifer - Crystal Geyser CG19_WC_8/21/14_NA (SPAdes) (version 2) | ecosystem: Environmental > Aquatic > Deep subsurface > Groundwater | place: USA... | reverse complement strand
TGGAGGGTGCACGCGGCCGCGCCGGCCGGCACGGGGTTCGGATACAGCTGCACCAGGCTTCCTACCCCTGCGGCGGGCGCCGTGGGCAGGGGGATGCCCGCTACTGCTTGCTGCGCCCGCCCAAAGTTAGGGATGCCGTAGCCTAATAGGTTATCCGGAGAGGTGGCTTGTGAAGCTGAGCGTTGCAGGTAATTAATCACCTGCTGGGCCGTGAGCGTGGGGTGCGCCTGCCAGAAACCAGCCGCCAGCCCCGCCGTAATAGGGCTGGAAAACGACGTGCCATCATCGCGCCCTACTGTGCCACTGGGATACACAAAGGCCGCCTGCCGCCCCATGGCGCTGACGTTAGGTTTCAACCGCCCATCGGCTGTAGGACCAATGGAGCTAAAGCTGGCCCGCCTGCCCAGCGAGTCCGCGGCGCCTACCGTCAGAATAGAATCAGCGTCGGCAGGGGCTAATAAGTAGCGCCAATCCCTCACATTACCTTCATTGCCGACGCTATTTACTACTAACATTCCTACCCGCGCCGCTACGGTAGCTGCCCGCGTACTGAGTGCAGTACGGCCGTCTAAATTGGCGTAGGTGTAGTCGACGGAGGGCGCATCGAAGGTGTTGTAGCCAAGCGAGGAGTTGATAATATCGACGCCCAGTGAATCGGCCCGTTCGGCGGCAATCAGCCAGTTGACTTCCTCTACGGGATGCTCTGAGGCTACATCTTCCGTCACGAACAGATGGTAGGTGGCCTGGGGCGCCGTGCCGAGGAACACGCCCGGCTGGTTGCCGGCCATGGTGGAGAGCACCAGCGTACCGTGGTCAGTATTGTACCCGTTGTTGGTGGCCCAATACGCGTTCTGGCTACGCTCCACGAAGTTATATACGCTGGCCAACCGGTTTTCCTGGTACAGCGAGGCGAAAACCGCCCCCGTATTTACCCCCGGAAATCCCATATCCAATACGGCAATTTGCATCCCCTCGCCCCGAAAACCGGCGTCGTGCATCACATCGGCACCAATCTGATGCGCCTGGGCGTAGGCCTTGCCGTAGTCGGCACGGGTAGCAGCGGGACGGCCGGTCACCGGCTCGAAGCGGGTGGTAGATGGCGCGGCCGGCGTCGTGCTACGGTTGAGCGTCTGCACGTTTCGAACACAGGGCAACGCCTGCACCACACCCAGCGTGACGGAGTCGCACTCGACCACCACCGCATTAAACCAGCGCGAGGTATACCGCACGCTGGCGCCAGCCACAGCCTGTACCTGGGCCACGTAGGCGGGATTTACGGGTAGGTCGCGGGGGAGCAGGGCGATGCGCTGACGACTGCGGCGCTCCAGAGAACGGGGCGTCAGGAAGTTTTGGGGGGCGCTGAGGCTATACGGCGTATTGACTTTATCGCGCAGGTACACCAGGTGCTTGCGTACGGTGGGCGGACCAGCGGGCCGGGCCGACGAGTTGGTAGCAGCCCGCAGTTGGGTAGGCAACCAAGCTAAGATCAGCAGGAGAAAAATGCGCATGAACAGAACTCGAATTAACTGCTCTAAGATACGCATTTTGAGCGGCTTTTGAGTGCTTTTTTACGGCCAAAAACCGCTTTTACAGGCCTTTCAGCTTTATTTATTGCACGAAAAAGGCCGGCACTACGGCCGGCCTTTCTATAGGCCTTTTTGCACTCAGCGTTTCTTGCCTTACCCCGCTACAATTGGCCCATTTCCAGCAGCGTTTCGCGGCGCACCTGCCCACGATATACGTTGCTTTTAGAAGGAACACAGTTGCCGGTGCCGCAGTACACAAACCGCCGCCGCACGCGCGCTACCGGGCCTACGCCTTGGGCGTACACCTGTCGGTATTTGGCTACGTTGTAGAGGCCGTCGTCGAGGGTGGTGCCGGTGGCGGTGTTCAGCTCGGTATCGGTGGTCGTAACGGTGTGCTCGTAGGTGCGGCCGTTGGTAGTGAAGGCTTCGCCTACCTGCTGATACTGCCGGTTCTGGGCCGTCACGGTGTCGAGGTTGTTGTAGGCGTCGCGGTTCCAGCTGTAGCCGGTGCGGGTAGGGAATACCAGCTCCACAGTGCGGCGGTTGTTGCGAATCTGCTGCAAGGTGCGGTCAGTGGGCAGCAGCACCAAGGTGCTGTCGTCCTGCCAGGCATCGGTGGCCGAGGCGCGGCGCGAGCGGATGACATTATAAGCCGTCTGGCCGCTGGCATCGGTGAAGGTACCCGCCACCCGCTCCCGAAACTGAAACTGCTGCACCGTCAGCACGTTGTCGCGCCAGAGGCTGTCGGTCACGGCGTAGGTGCGGTAGGTGCCCACCGTCACGGGGTAGTAATCGTTGTCGGGTGCGGGCGTTTCCTCGGTGTTTTCGGTGCAGGCCACGGCGGCCAGCGCCAGCGAACCAACTAGTAAAAACCGACCCATCAGCCGCGTATAGCCATGCCTCATATAGAAAACTCTATTGCTTAATGTGCTTATAAAGTAAGGCCGTCATTTCGAGCTTGTCGAGAAATCTCGCGTGCTGATGCCAGATAGAAATTACCGGGAGCACGCGAGATTTCTCGACAAGCTCGAAATGACGGCCTTACGAACAACTGACAACTTAGCCAGCAGCCAGCTCGACCGGCAACGGCAGCTCGCCAATAACGTGCCGTTCTATCCAGCCGCCGCCCAGCACGTCCTGCCCATCATAAAACACGGCGGCCTGACCGGGCGTGATGGCGTGCACGGGCTCCTCAAAGTACACGCGGATTTTGTCGCCCACCTGCTCCAGAAACGCCGGGGCACCGTCGTGGTTGTAGCGCACTTTGGTGGTGCTGGGCACCAGCCCGCGGCCTTCCAGGGAGGCAAATTTGCCCATGTTCAGCTTGCCGACTACGGTGGCCGTACTAGCCAAATCCTCGTAGTTGCCCAGCACTACCTGATTGGTTTCGGGGTGGATGGCGGTGACGTAGACCGGGAAACCCAGCGCCACGCCCAGGCCCTTACGCTGCCCGATGGTGTAGAACGGGTAGCCGGCGTGGGTGCCCACCACCGTGCCGTCGCGCAGCACAAACTGGCCACCAGCCACGCGCTCCTCCAGGCCCGGCACCCGCCGCTTCAGGAAGCCGCGGTAGTCGTTGTCGGGAATAAAGCAGATTTCGTAGCTCTCGGGCTTGTTCACTAGCTCCGTGAAGCCGCGGCGGCGCGCCTCGTCATAAATCTCGGTTTTGCGCATGGCGCCCAATGGGAACAGCGTGCGCGACAGGCTTTCCTGCGACACCCCCCACAGGGCATATGACTGATCTTTGTTCTCGTCCACGCCTTTGCTGATGACATAGCGGCCGTTTTCGTGGTGCACTTGAGCATAGTGACCGGTGGCTATAAACTCGCAGCCAAGCTGATCGGCGCGGCGCAGCAGGGCATCCCACTTGATGTGGGTATTGCAAAGCACGCAGGGATTGGGCGTGCGCCCGGCCAGGTACTCGTCGGTGAAGTTGCTAATGACAAAGTCGCCGAACTCGTCGCGGATGTCGATAATATAATGCGGAAAACCCAGCTCCACGGCAATCTGCCGGGCGTCGTTGATGCTGTCGAGGGAGCAGCAGCCGGTTTCCTTTTTGGAACCACCCGCCGAGGCGTAATCCCAGGTTTTCATGGTCATACCGACCACTTCGTAGCCTTGCTCGTGCAGCAGTACCGCTGCCACCGAGCTGTCGATGCCGCCGCTCATCGCGACCAGCACCCGTCCTTTCGTTGTGTTCATGGAGAGTAGAAAAACGCCCGGGAGTCCAAAGTTCCCGGCCGCTGGCGCAAAGATACGCATTTGGGTCTTGGGGACTTGGTTGTCATTCCGAGCGTAGCGAGGAATCTGGGTGCTCTGCATCCATTCTCTGGAACTATACTTTTCAGATTCCTCGCTACGCTCGGAATGACAACCGTATTTTTGGCCAATATTTGCACTTTCAACCGGCCAGTGCTTGTGGGCTGAACGTCTGATCAAAGACATCAAACCCCAAGGCCTCAATACCCCACTACCTCCATGCTCCGTATTCCCGTTCTCGTTCGCGGCATCAACAACCTTTCCGACGCCCGCTATTGCGCCGGCATGGGCGCCGATGGCCTCATCTTCACCCTCGACCCTACCCTACCCCACGCCGTGACGCCCGCCCTGGTAGGCGAACTGGCCGGTTGGGTGGCCGGCGTGAAGCTGCTGGGCGAGTTCGATGCGCTGCCCGTATCGGAGATTAATCGGCTGGTGGAGGAATGTGGCTTGCAGGAAGTGCTGCTACACCAGCGACCAGCCACCCCATTGGCCATTGCCGCACTGCTTTTCGTGAATCTTAGCGACGTTCTGAACGGCGCACAACGGGACGAAATGGCGCGGTACTACGCTCCTGTTTTTCCGGCGGGCTTCGGGGTAGTCGTTGCCCTAGATTCGCCGCAGGTAGACCTCACTATGCAGCAGGAACTGGCGGAAGCGGCCGCACGCTTCCCGCTGTGGCTGAGCGGCGCCATCACCGCCGATAACGTACTTTCCCTGCTCGAAACAATCCGGCCCGCCGGCTTCATCCTCTCCGGCGGCGACGAAATCAAGCCCGGCCTGCGCGATTTTGAGGAGTTGGAAGCGGTGTTTGAGGCACTGGAAGAGTAGCTCGTTTTATAGAAGGCCGTCATTTCGAGCTTGTCGAGAAATCTCGCGTGCTCCCGGTAAATTTCTATCTGGCATCAGCACGCGAGATTTCTCGACAAGCTCGAAATGACGCCCTGTGTATAAAAAGAGCTACTCAGCTCAGCGTAAACTGCACGTATTTAATCGGGACGCCCAGCGTGCGGTATTTCCGCTCGAAAGTGGTCTGGATGTCCTCGGCGTGGGGTAGCAATTCGGGCGTGGCGTACAGATCCTTGGTTTGGGCCAGAATGGTAGCGCCTTGGCGCTCGTGCAGCACTTCCAACGTGTAGTCGAACAACCCTTCGTTGTCGGTTTTGAGGTGGATGAGGCCGCTGGGGCGCAACACCTGCTGGTAGAGGTTCAGGAAGCGCGGGGCGGTGAGGCGGCGCTTAATGTCCCGGTCGCGGGGGCGCGGGTCGGGGAAGGTAATCCAGATTTCGGATAGCTCGCCGGGCGCGAAATGCGTGAGCAAATCATGGGCGCGGGTACGCACGAAGCCTACGTTCGTTAGGCCCAGCGCTTCGGCGCGGGTGCTGCCCCGCCAGATCCGGTCGCCTTTGATGTCGAGGCCCAGGAAGTTGCGCTCGGGGTAGCGCTCGGCCAGCCCTACCGTGTACTCGCCCTTGCCGCAGCCTACCTCCAGGGTAATGGGATGATTGTTCTGAAAGAAGGACTCGTGCCAACGCCCGCCTAACTGCTGGTAGGTGTCTTTGCCCGGCTCTACGATATCTACCCGGTTGGCATTGTCCGCAAAGCGGATCAGTTTAATTCGACTCACGAAATGGTGAAATAGTGAGGTGGTGAAATGGTAAGTTTTTGTTCTGGCATCCTAAGCGGCGCGAAGGACGTTAGGCCTGTTGGACGAGTCGTTGGTGTGCCTATCGTTCTACCGTGGTCCTTCGCAAGCGGACGCTAGAGGGAGGATGATAGCCGTTTTTGAGCTGTTCCCTCAAAGCTGCTGAAGCTCCTCTACCTCTGCTACCACAAAGGTACTGCCGCCAATGTAGATGATATCTTCGGCCGTGGCGGCGGCGCGGGCGGCTTGCACCGCTTCGCTCACCGTGGGGTAGGCCGCGCCGTGCAGCCCTACCCCGGCGGCCTGGGCAGCCAGCGCATCAGCTGGCAACGCTCGCGGAATGTTGGCCTGACAGAAGTAATATGTAGCCTCCGGGGGCAACAGGCGCAGCACCGGCGTCACGTCCTTGTCGTTGACGACGCCTAGTACCAGATGCAGCCGTTGGTGGGGCAGTTGGGCCAGCTGGTGCATGGTCAGGCGCAGGCCGGCTTCGTTGTGCGCGGTGTCGCAGATGGTAAGGGGTTCGCGGCTGAGGATGGTCCAGCGGCCGGCAAAGCCGGTGAGGCGACTCACCTCGCGCAGCCCCGTGCGCAACGCTTCTTCCGAAATTGTGAAGCTCTGTTGCCGCAGCTCCTCCACGGTAGCCAGCACGCCGGGCAGGTTCAGGCGCTGGTACTCGCCCAATAAGCCCAGTTCCAACTGAGCCAGGTAGGGCGCGCCATGGCGCTGCACGTCTACGAGTTGGGTAGTCGCGGCGGTAGCGGTGGTTTCCACAGGCTGCAATACCTGATACTCTTGATCGGCAAAAAGCAGCGGCGCTTCTTCCGCTTGGGCTTTCTGCTGAAACACCTCAACTACCTCCGGCTGGGTTTGGCTGATTATGGCCGGTACGCCGGCCTTGATGATGCCGGCTTTCTCGGCCGCAATCAGCGGCAGCGTGTCGCCGAGCAGGGCCTGGTGGTCATAGCTGATGTTGGTGATGAGCGAGACGAGCGGCGTGATGATGTTGGTAGAGTCCAGCCGGCCACCCAGCCCTACCTCCACTATGGCAATATCTACCTGCTCCTCGGCAAAATACGAGTAAGCCAGCGCCACGCACATCTCAAAAAACGACGGCTCGATTTCCTCGAATAACGGCCGCCACTTTGCTACCCATTGTACCAGGTACTCGGGCGCCAGCTCCTGCCCGTTGAGGCGGATGCGCTCTGTGAACTCGCGCAGATGCGGCGAGGTATAGAGCCCTACCCGGTAGCCGGCGGCCTGCAACACGGCGGCCAGCATGTTGGAGCTACTCCCCTTGCCGTTGGTGCCGGCCACGTGCACAGCCCGAAACTTTCGCTCCGGATTGCCCATTGCTGCTGCCAGGGCTTCCGTGTTGCCCAACCCTTTCTTGAAGCCCGCCGCCCCTACCCGCTGGTACATGGGCAACTGCTGATAGAGGTAGGCGAGCGTTTCGGCGTAGGTCATTTGCAAGGAGTAATAAGCAATGAATAATGAGCAAAGGTAAACGGGTCATTGCGAGCAGCGCGAAGCAATCCGTCCTTTTTTCAGCAGATACTTTCTTTTATGACAAAGCCCTTACGCCGAATCAGACGTAAGGGCTTTGTGCGTTAAGAGAGCTTATTATGTTGACAGAACGGATTACTTCGCGCTGCTCGCAATGACACCTTGCTCACTGTTCATTATGAATTGATGCTACCGCACCGTGAAGCGGAACGTGTAGAAGCCCGAGCCGCCGCCTGTAGCCGAGGTAGTCCGTCGAAACTCGGCGTTTTGTAGGGCGTCGCGGCAGGCTTTTTCCTGTGTTGTCGACACGTTGCCGGACACTTTCGTGATGGCGTCTACCTCCCCATCGGCATTTACCTTAATGCGGAAGCGCACAAAGCCCGAGTTGTTGTCCAGGGCGGGCGCGGTGGGGCGGTTTACAAAGGCCCAGCCGCTCATTTCCAGGCCGCCAGCGCCCCCGCTGCCGGGACTGCTGCCGCTGCCGCCACTGCCGGGCTGACCGTACAGCGCCTTGGCATCGAGGGTGCCGCGGGGGTCGCCCTGGTCGCCGACGCTGCCGGGCCGGTCGCCGTTGTTATTGCCTGTGGGCGTATTGCTGGTGCCGTTCACGCCGTTGCCGCCACCCGAGGCACTACCGCGGGGCGTATAGAGCGTGCGGGGTTTAGGAGCTGGTTTGGGCGGTGCCTCTTCGCGCACTTCCTCGCGGGGCGTTACGGGGGTAGGCGTGGGCGTAGCCCGTGTAACGGGCGGCACCGATACGGGGCTTTCTTCGGCCTCGCTGGTCACAATTTTCTCCTGCACGGCCGGCTGGGGCGGGCTGGGCGGCGGCGTCACAGGGGCGGCCCGCGGCTGGGGCGAGGGATTGTTGGCAGGCGGGCGACTGTCCTCGCGGTTGCGCGAGTCGTTAGCCGTTGCCAAGCTCTGAATATCGCCCGAACCGGCCTCGTCGATGCCGTAGTTCAGTTCTACCCCATCGCCACCAAAAGTCAGCGGTGGGTTGGGCTCCCGAAACACAGTAAATACAAACACCGCGGCCAGCAGCCCGTGAATAATCACGGCGCCTAGGAGGGCCTCGCGACGGTGCTCTTCGCGGTGAGTTGCCATAGAGAAGTGGTGAAGTTGTGAGTGGTGAAGTTGTGAGTTTGACGTTCTACGAATGCTAACGGCACAGTTTGCGCGGTTGGCGCAGCCAGAACGTCAAACTCACTATTTCACCACTCACCATCTCACTATTTATTTCTGGGCCTGCGTGGCCATGACCATTTTGATTTTCAAGCGGTTGCCTATTTCTAAGACATCTACGAGCTTCTGTACGTTCAGGCCGGAATCGACGCGGAGGACGACGGTGGTATTTTCCTGACCCTGTACGCGGCTGCCCAACTCCTGCTCTAGGGTAGCGGCCGTTACGGGCTGGCGGTCGATGAAGTACTCCCCGTTGGCGTTCACCGACACGTTGATGGTTTGCTTCATCACGGCCTTGCCCGAGCGGGCGTTAGGCAGCATCAGCTTAATCACGTTGGGGTTCACCATCGTGCTCACAATCAAGAAGAACAACATCAAAAAGAACATGATGTCGTTCATCGAGCTGGTCTCGACGTGCGAAGAAAGCTTTCGGCGACGGGTGAGATTCATAAGGTGAAGTTGTGAAATCGTGAGGAGTGAAGCTGTGAATTGCTAGCGTATAGAATTCACAGCTTCACTCCTCACGATTTCACCATTTTAGTTGTCTTGGAGAATATCCATAAACTCCACGGCGGAGTTTTCCATGCGCAGCACCAGGTTTTCAACCATGATGCTGAGCCAGTGGTAGCCGATGTGGGCAATGATACCCACGATGAGGCCAGCGGCCGAAGTCACCATCTTGGTGTACAAACCACCCGAAATCTGCGCAATGCCGAAGTCGCCGGTGGTGGAGATGGAGTAGAAAATCTTGATTACACCGATAATGGTACCCACGAAGCCCAACATGGGCGCGATGCCGGCAATGATGCCCAGCACGCCAATGCCTTTCTCGAGGCGGGCTACCTCAATCTTGCCCACGTTCTCTACGCTGGCTTCAATTTCCTGCAAGGGTAGGCCAATGCGGCGAATGCCCTTCTCAATCATGCGGGCCAGTGGCGAGGGCGTTTGGGCACACAGCATTTTAGCGCCCTGTAAGTCGCCGCGCACCATCAGGCTCTTGATGCTACCCATGAAGCCACCAGGGATGGTAGCCGCCCGACGGATGGTGATATACCGCTCGATCATGATATAGATCGAAACGAATGAGAGCAGGAAAATCGGCAACATAATCCAGCCGCCCTTCACAATCAGGTCGAGCAGGGATAGGTCGGTGGAAACGGTGACAGCAGGATCGGTAGCGGCGGCAGCTGAATCGGTGGCGGCAGTGGTAATCTGCAGCAGAAATGCACTCATGCTAGATTAATAAGAGAGAACCCAAGGGGAGGAACTGGAATACTTTTTCAATTGCGCCAAATGCGCGGTAGCCGTCGGCTTGTCGGTGAAGTTTCCTACTGACACGCGGTAGTAGCGGCTGGTTGCGGATGGCAGGATAATTTGCGCGCTTTGCCCTTTGTTGTCCAGCTGCGCCACGCGCTGTTGGGCTTTAGACAGGGAGTTGAACACGTCGGCAATGACGTAGAAACGACCTGTGCGGCTTTTAATTGTGGTTTCGGTTTTAGCAGTTGCAGAAGCTGTTGGGGCAGCTGGTGTGGCAGGTGCTACTACTGGTTTAGCGGCGGCTACTGGCGCTGGCTTAGCGGCTACGGCCGGGGTAGCAACAGGAGCAGGCTTTTTCACTTCGGGTGCAGCCACTACGGGCTTCGGGGTAGCTACTGGCGCGGCCGTTTCCCACGCGGCGTCCGTGTCGCCGGGCACTGAAGTTTCCGTGGCGGCCGGTGCGGCTATGTCTTCTGCGGGCGTAGGGTCCGGTGTGGTCCAGCCGTTGTCATCGGGGCGGGGCGAGAGGGTAGCCTGCTGCCGCACGGGCCGTTGCGCCACGGGCGCGCCCAACTCCGATTGCGTTGGGGTATTGCCGTTAAACCGTAGAGTTTCGGGTAGGAAATCCAGATTGAGGATGTAGAGATACTGGGCCGATAGCGCCAGCCCAATTACCATGGCTACGGCGGCCGACTGCCACAGCCGCCGGGTCCGGCGGCCGGCAGCCAGCTGCGGCACAGCGGGTTGCCGCTCGCGGGCCAACAGCGCATCCGTAGCGCGCACCGGCCGCGATACCAGCTCGGGTAAGCCGTAGCTGGCCGCTAACAGATTCTGAGCACCTGTATACTCAAATTCCAATCCTCGTCCGGCGCTCTGACGGAACACGCCAATACCGGGCAGCTCGGTACGTTGCTGCGCATCCAGCTCGGTACGCAACCGTGCTACCGCATCCTGCACCAGCTGACGGGCATGTGCCGGGCTCACCTGTAGAGTGCGGCTTAGGGCATCTACTAGCAGGCCGTCGTTGCGGGTCAGAGACTGGTTGAAGGCTACCCGCTTAGTGGGAGGAGCCAGGGTGTGTCGCACCGGATGAATCTGCGTGGGCGCATAATCGGCAATCAGCCCGCCAAAGTCGGGGATAATAACGCAGTCATGGTCGCGGAGTAAGGTGCGGATATGGTCGGAGAGCTGCACGGGCAGGTAGGTCAGAGGGTAGCGGAAAATGCCAAGATAGAAGTCGGTGACCAAAAACCGAAAGCCTTTCCGGTCTTCCTACCCCTTCGCAGCGCGATAGGTAGGAAGACCGGAAAGGCTCCGGGTAATTCAGCAAGACAACGTAAAATCAGGCATTAATACGGTAAACAATTAAAAATCATACGTGACGCCCGCCAAAACGTTAATTCCTTTTACGGGGTAGTTCAGGAAAAACTGATTCTGACGGTTGAGCAAGTTATTGCCCATAGCAAAGATTGACAGATTTTCCGAGAATCGGTAATCGGCTTTCAGGTTCAGGTCGATAACGGAGCTGGTGGGCAGCGTTACCCGCTCGCGTACAGTACCGGCGGGCGTGAGTACCGGCCGATAGCCAGTGCCGTAGCTGGCGCTGTAGGTATACAGCTCGGCGCCCAGGCGCAGCTTCTCGCTGGCGTTGTAGGTACCGAAGATGCTGGTCTGAAACTTGGGCCGGTGGAAAGCTTCGGCCAACGTCTTGGTATTGTAGCCGTTGTAGTCGGCTTTCAGGCCTAGCCGAAACTTCTCGGCGGCGTTATAAAGTACCTCAGCGTGTACCTGTAACAGCTGGGTCGATTTCTCATCGTACACCAAGTCAAACTTGGTGGTGTCGCGGGCGTTGTTGTTATAGAAATATAGGTTCTGGTCGTTGGAAACCGTCACCTTGGCATTCAGCTCCAGATTGCGGGCAGGCGTGGAGTTGAAACCGAAGTACAGGGTAGGCCCGCGGTGGGTATCAGCCACGCGCTGGTTCTTAGCCAGCCAAGGGTTTTCGGTGGTCAGGTCATAAAGGGTCACGCGCTGCAAGGCGCCGCCCAGGCCCGCGTACACCAGAAATTTGTCTTCCGTCACGGTGTAGCCCACACGCACGGCCGGGTAAATCTTGAACTGGCTTACATCATTGATGGTATCGCCGGTGTAGCCCAGGTTGGCACCCACCGAAATGGCCAGGCGGTTCAAGGTCACCTCGTAGCTGGGTGCAATCTGCACAAACGGCCGACTCACGGTGCCGATGGAATCCTGCTGGGAGATAAAGGACAAGTCGCCATTTACCACCACGCGGCCCTTCTCGCTCAGCGAGTAGGCCGATTTCAGCCCCACAGTGAAGTTGCTTTCGCGGGCTTCAAACAGATCTTTCCAATAGTTAAACCCTACCCCCAATTCATACTGAAAGGGAGCCTCGGCGGAGCGGTTGCGCACGTAGGCCTTGGCGGCGGCGCGGTAGAACACCTGCTTCAGTGCGTCGGGGTCGTCGGGGATGTCGGGTACGTTGCGGTTGTAGCCGTAGAAGTTGTACCGCTCGCGGCCCAAGTCCAGCTTGGCCCCCAAGGCCACGGGGCCGTTGTAGATTTCGCCGTTCAGGCCCAGGCTGGTCTGGCTCTGGCGGGAGTTCTGCTTGTCAATCGGCCCGCGCGACGACGACAGGTGGCTGAAATCGAGGCCGTAGCTGGCACGGTCGTCGCGGGTGTTGTGCAGGTAGGCTTTGCCGTAGGCGGTGCCGTAGTTGCCTACGCCGGCTTTGAGGTAGTTGCCTGTCAGCGGCAGCAGGTCTTCCTGCCGGATGGTGAGTACCCGTATCGCGGGGTTGAGGCGGTCGGTGGGTAGGCGAAAATCGGGGTAGTTGTAGGTAGTGGCAGCCGCCTGCTTGGCAGGCGGCTCTATACGTACCTTCTCGTAGTTGCGCGCGGCTTCGGGCAACTGATTTACGCGCTCCTTCACAATCTCTACTTCGGCCTCTTCAATCTTGCCGCCGGGCTTTTTCTGGGCCTGGGCAGCGAGGGGCGCGGCGGCCAGCGCAGCCAGGGTCAGGGAGGTATAGTACGCTATTCGTTTCATGCAGTGGTCGTGCTGGCGTGGGACCTCACCCCCGGCTTCTCTCCTCGGCGAGAGGGAGAGCCAGGCGCGGGGCAGGCGTTTTTTATTAGTTGTCAGAGGACACTCAAGTAATTTTCACTACCCACTATTCCTACCGCGGCGTGGCCGTGGAATCGGCGGGGGCTGTAGCGGGCGTGAGGTTGCTGCGCACCGGCGCCGACTGGCGGGTAGTGGGCTTTTTAGTAGCGGGCGTAGCCGGCGCGGCGGCCGGTTTGGCCGGGGCAGTACTACCCTCGGCGGGCAGAGCCGCCAGGCGCTTTTTGGCTCCTTCGATGACTTCGGCCAACGGGAAGTTGTTGTCGATGATGGAGTTGAGGGTGGCGCGGGCCTGAAACGTGTCGCCCTGGGCGGCGTAGATATCGGCAATCAGCAGGAAGCCCCTACCCTGCCACGTCTCGAAAGCCGAGGCGTTGGTTTTGTAGGCGGCATCCAGCGCGTCGTCGTACTTCTGCTGCTCAAACAGGATCTGCGCCACGGTGTACTGGGCTTCGGCGGCGTTTTCGTCGGTGCCGGTGGCGGCTTTATTCAGCTCCGTGATGGCCTGATCGAGGTTGCCGGCTTTGTAGCTGGCCTTGCCCAAGTAAAGCGGGGCCGCTCCGGCCGCGCTCAGCGACGCGCCGCTCTGGGTAATCAGTTCCTGGGCCACGCGGCGGGTGTTGTCGTAGTCACCGCTT
>Ga0210040_10007522_pt1 | contig 13155 bp, 8 predicted proteins | sample CryGeyCG12114_NA_FD_185462 | JGI IMG/M metagenome (GOLD analysis project Ga0210040, IMG submission 185462) | Groundwater microbial communities from aquifer - Crystal Geyser CG19_WC_8/21/14_NA (SPAdes) (version 2) | ecosystem: Environmental > Aquatic > Deep subsurface > Groundwater | place: USA... | reverse complement strand
TTTCTCAACTCGTTCTTTTTTTATAGTCACAGAAGAACGCGTCACTCACTCAATCATTGAGGACGATAAAATTTTATACTATATGGTTGCCACTATATTGCCAATAATATAAGATGATGAGAAGTGAATGAGCAACAAAGGGCTAACCTTGGATTTGGATAATATATCATTCTGTTTTGTGATGGTTTCATTTTTTTCATCCTCTCTTGTACTTGTTTGTAGTTAGTTAGTTAGTTAGTTAGTTAGCGACGTCTATGTCTTTTCCTTTGGAATGATGAGAGAAAAACAAGCAGTGGACATAATTCTCTCATCTTGTGGACAGGTAGTCACGTAGGAGTGTGGCTGCAGCCTAAGCTAGAGCATCATCATCATATTCTTGAGACCAATCAAGTCTATTTATTTCTTCATTATTATTTATCTTCTGTTCGTGCCAGAGCATATGGACGGTGAATGAAGCTCAGTGAGTGAGTGAGTGAGGCAAGCACGTTGTACCTTTATTAGAACATTTGGGAAAGGGAGTGTATGTATGGTGCGCTCAAGGTGTAATCATATATCCATCATTTTGTCAGGTGCATTTGTTTCTGTGGATGAAACCAAGATTTTGAATATGGAACTTGAAATTATTTTTTGTGTGCATATTGCCAATATTGGTTAGTTAGTTAGTTAGTTGGTATTCATATTTCTAGTTCAATTCCTAAACGTGGTGTGTATGTATAGTAAGTAAATTCGTGAATGTAGTGTATGAATTTTTTTATCAGGGGAAGCAACAAGATGAAAAAGTGGAAAACCTAAACCATATAGATGATATTTTGGTGTAAAAATGAAGGTTTAGTCGCCGATTCTCTCACATGCCACTCACTCCAAATAATGTAGACAAGCAAAATTGTGCATAATATGATGATTCCATTAGATATTTACTATAGATTATGCTACTATAGTAGTAGTGTTAGATTGGCATGTGTGACAAAAACATGTGTTTGCGTACAAATTGAAACTTGATCCTCTTATGTAATGTGGAAGATGATGTTGTAAAATAATGATTCTTTTTGTGTCTATATATTGTTCGTGTAGAAAGTGAGTATCTATCTTGAAATCACAGTATTAACCCTCCATTTACTATTTGTTGAAAACGTTTTATGTATTTGTACCAAACAAGCAATGAGTACTGGCTGGCACGCAACTGTACACATATACTAAATATATGTACAGCTCTATGTATGTCTTGAAAGGAGCAGCAGGAGGAAATGAGGGCAGGATTTATTTTGCACAGCCGTTTATTCACAAAGATTTACTAGTGGTGGCAATCCACTAAATTATTGGAGCTACAGAAAAAAAGAAAGAAGGATGGATAGATAGATAGAGACTGGAAAGAGAGAAAAGAAAGGGAGCTTTTCATTCATGACCTCCTCTGGTCCATGACAAAGACAATGTCTCCTATTGACCAAAAAGCACAAGTTGGTTGGTTAGTTAGTTAGTTAAGTCCACAGAAAACTTGTCCCAGGGCATAGTACATTACACTGTTCCTCTGGCTTCAATAAGTGACTCTGTACAGAAGGCTCTTGATTTGATGAGTTGGCAAAGGCACCGGGCAACGAGCAAATAAATAATCATCATCCTACGTGTGCTATGACAGTTTATCTGTACTGTCCAAAAATGCAGCATGACTATAGTTAGTTAGTATGAGGCAAAAGGGTGCACACAGGCTCCGATAAAATGACTTATCATTGATGAATGGAGTTGATGGGAGTGGGAAATAATTTTCTTTCTTAATAACACACATGCATGCACATGAGTGATGAGGCAACACGTTAGTTACTATATGATTTAGAGTATCTGCATGGCAGTAATAGTAACCAACTAACTAACTCAAAGGTACACCTGATATGGGAGAATAACTTTTATAGAAAACTAATTAGTAGGTAGGCATAGCGGTTGTTAATACACTTAACTTGAACTTGTTTCATTAGCCAGCTTATGCATGTAAAGTAAGTACGTTTTTGAGAGGCACGTTCATCTTCCAGTGAAGCATCTGTTGTTGCACTAAAAAATGGCACTTGCACTAAACAAAAGTGGATGGATATGTGTGAGTGTGTAATACTTGTAAACAACAGCAGCAGTTAGTTAGTTAGTTAGTTTAGTTCACCATTTATTATGGTTAGTTAGTTAGTACAGCGGAATGGGGAAAAGTAGGAACGTGAGATTATTTGTGTACACAGCAGTCCACGGGCACTATTTAGTGAGCGAGTTAAGTCTGAAAAGTATGATGAGTGTTTGTAGCAGGAATAGTAGTAGTAGTGTGATCATGATCTGCTACAGAATCACATATAATATGATTGCTAACTAACGAACTAAAAATGCTTGTAACTAACTAACTAACTAACTAGTATGTAGTTTTGCTTAAGGAATTCTATTGCTGTGAAAAGGAAAATGAGTGAGTGAGTGAGTGAGTGTGTAGAGCAGAGCCAGAGAAGAAGAGAAGTGCAAGTAGAAGGATATGAGTTATAGCACTCATAAAGTATGGAAGGGGGGTGCAGGGGGGACCCCAGAATGTCACTTGTCAAACATAAATCTCAAAGTCCGCATCTGAGGGGAGGGTTTGGGCTACAAATCTCTCAGAAAAATGCTTTGCCCGTGACGATTTATTGCCATCACGAATCACGCCGAACTAACGATAAATTTCTGGTTTTTCTTTGATGGAACCTCCACTCCCACCAGTACCACCATTACCTTCTTCTTTTATAAGACGGCTCGATCTCCTCTCTCTCTCTCTCTGTGTATACACACAATATACAGTATTATATGTAATGTTCTCTCTCTTTCGCTTCATCCATGTCTGTCTGCGGTCTAATGTGTACTAGCAATAATAATAGCAAGCAAAGCAAGAAAAAGTCAGTCTTCGCACACAATCTCTTTTTTTATACATGTGCCATTCCTATAGAGAGTCATTGGTTTTCAACTCTTTTTCCAACTGGCTGTTCAAGAGGAACCAAAAAGTCAAGAAAAAGAGACCATCACAAAACACATGACTGACTGACTGACTGACTTCAGAGACCGTATGTACATACATATATGTATGTATATATCCAGTCGCTCACAAGTTAGTTTGTGGGACTACGTAGAGCGGACATTTGGTTTGGTAGCCAGCTCACTGTAGCTTCACTACATAATCATGCACTGTGTGAGAGAGAGGGTTTAGTTCTTTCTGTAAAAACTCATTCACTCAACTGCTCAACTTGAGTGAATTATGGCTCATCATTTCCAAGTGGTACTATTCCTGATTATTATTACAGCACAAAGGTAGTTAGTTACCAACAAATGCGTAGGATCGTGTATGTGAGTGAGTACTGACTGAGTACTACTGCAAGTTGTAAAGGCACTTTCTTTGATGGATAGCTATAGTTGATAGTTATAATGGTGGCCACAGAGTAATAATAGTAATAACAATGATAGGGTAATGTTGCAAAAGAAAAAAGAATATATATCGAGTTTTGGACTCATTAACACTACTGACAAAGGTGAAGGTTACAAATGGAGAGTATAGTTAGTAGTTAGTTAGTTATAACAGGTGTACAAAGTAAATGGGTTAGTTTTTTTACTCATCTTATTCGATTAGAGCTAATAATTTGCATATTATCTGCTGAGCCCTGTCGATTGAATCTTGATGGAAAGACGTCTAGGATGTACAAAAAAAGTTGAGTGGGAATCTAGCGTTTAACGGAATGAATTTCGAGGGACTGGCCCAAATAAATCTATAGTTTCTGATAGGTAGTTAATTAGGAATTCACGGCATTTGATAATTTATCTATTGGAAGTTAGTTAGTCACAAAAATGTTATAGATTTATGTGTTTAGTGCGTCAAGTTGGTTTCTTTATTGGCTTGTCCCTACTCCTTTTATGATTCGTGAAAAACCTACTGATCATGATCTTGACGATGATTTGATCAGCTATAGCTATTATCAGCTTGTGCTTGTGACTTGTTATTGTAAGTTTTTGGGAAGGACAGGTACGTACTGTGTACGCCATACAGTATTTAGACTCATCATTACTACTAGTAACTTTATTGGGAATAAGGTGTGTTGTTGGTGCGCATATTTTTTTCTCCACATTTTTGGTGCAATTCATTTCTCCCATTATGGTGTGCTTATGAGGTTCTAGTGGTAATAATTCACTCACCAGTAGTGACTAGTGAGTGACTACGATTTGAGTTGAACCAGTCAGTCCGTCATGATAATATCTATATATCATTCCATGGCTGTGTACCTGAATGAGGGTTGTTTTCCACAAAAACTACATTCTGTAGTGCATGTAATGATGATGACGATGATGATGAGCCCGTACAGTCATTCAAATACAAGATAAATTAAGATTTCAGCTCAGGAGGGCCACCTTAGTTCTTTTGTGTGCACGCATTTGGTCGTCGTATATAGTTAGTTAGTCAGTTAGTTAGTTAATGTGTACAACAGGAGGACTATGGGATAGAGAGTCATAGGCAGGCAGAGTGCATTGTATGGTATTGACGGCTGATCCCTTTGATTTATTGATTCCTTGACACTTTGCACACAAGAATTTAGGATTTTCATTATTATCACGAATGACGGACTGACCGGTTGTCCTTTTTCTACCTTATTTATTTCCTTGGTGTAACTACATAGAAAACAGCCTGCATCATCATGTAATGTGTAGGAACAACATGAATGATTTATTTGCGCTTCCCAAAAAAATTTAGTCGATAGGCTTGCATGATGCATGATGGTTAGTTATATTATTGTGCTGGGTTAGTATTATAGTTAGTTGGTTAGTACACAATAACAACATGATTATTGAACGTACCCACATCATCTTGGCCCATTACACAGGCTTGGGATGGGAACATTGGGATTTTTGATGGGCAAGGTGATTTGTGGCAGTCATGTTGAAGTTTTCAACCCAAGAAATTCGTTTTCTAGCCAACTCAAAGGAGATTGAAGTGTGTAATATGTGAAAAATGGTTCATACGGAGGCAGTATATACGGATTGAAAGAAGCAACAGTACGACTTTTGTTGTGGATGATCAAAAAGCCAGTTGAATCCATACATAATAATAATCCATGGGGAGATTTATGTGTGTGTTTGCAAGTTAAGCAATCAGTAGTAGTGTAGTGAGTGCATGAATTGATTCTTTCATTTTAACTGGGCACGAAGTAGGCCTTCTTTTTAATCACAATCATTCTAGGTGCATAATAATTCTCTAGAGAGAAAAATGTTGATCAAACAACTAACTAACTTAATAGCAGTAGTTAGTTAGTTAGTTAGTATCTATAGGTGTACACAAATGTAAATCATGAGAGAGTCATGTCACAAAGGCTAACCTGGGAATTAAATATTTGTACTCCCCACATGAGAGAGGAATTCCTGTGTAGTTAGTAACTAACTTACTTACCAGCGCTAACCAGCAATCTTGAAATCCATAAAGCGTCACAAATGAAACAATCACATGGAAACACATGTTCCACCTGTCACCTTTGTTTCTGTCCCTTCGATATGTTCTTTGATCATGGAATGTAATAGGAACAAAACATTGTGACTTCCAGTGGAAATTATAATTCTCAACGAATTCCTAACATGTGTAGCCAACTTTATAAGAAAACTGATCAGTAGTACGTCAGTGACATCGTGTGATACAATTAATTCCAACTATCGAGTATATTTGTATGACATGCCCACCACTCTCTGTGTGTGCGCCCATATCTTTAATTCTGTAACTCCTCCACACAATGCAATGCATTTGCAATCTTAGCATTGTTTCTTGGGAACAAACAACATATGATCATGGCAGCAAAAATCTGTACACGTTTCAAGTCAATACCGAAATCACAGAGTAGTAACTTCCGTTTCCTTTTCCCCTCCTGTGACCATTGAGACATCTTGACAATAATAATGATAGTCAACCCGACAAGATTTTTAGTTGGGAGGCTCACGACATAATATTATCATCGGCTGATGATGAAGTGCAGTACTACAGGTCAAGTAGAAAAGAAAAAGCTGTGTCGCACTTTTCCTTCACTTTGGTCTTTTTTTCGCGGCAGCTTCACTAATTAATATGATGAGCATTTCGTTGAGGTCAGCAACTACGTTTTCATTTTCTCGTGGAAACACGTGAGATGAATTCAGGGTGGTCATTACGCGATATTCCAGGACGAAAACTGAATGGTTAGTTAGGGTTAGCTAGAATGCTTTGATTTTCAATCGCAGACAATATACAGTGTGGTGCGTTGGGATTAAATTTCCGACGTTTTCCCGATCTCTGATGACACAGTCAATCAATGCTAGGTATTTGTAGATTTGCTTGCTTTGGCTTTCTTACTTTCACTATGTTAGTTGAATATTAGAAAATGTAGTGGTTTGATGCCACTATCAGAAAAGAATATAATTTCAAATAAAAAATGTTTATATTTTCAGGGGAGTTGGAAAATGCTTTGAGTGGTGGTGCTGGACCCAGTTCTTCGGTTGCTGCAGATTTATCAAATTCTAAAGATACTGGAGACGGTAAGAAAATGGAGTGGTTACGCTGATTATAAGTAGCTATATGTTTGGCTGTTTTAGGAAATTTGGATGTTTCAGTTCAGTAGACTAAATTAATGTGATGACTGTCATTTGACAACTACAGATTCTTCCGATATGTCTGACGATGGAGAAAAGAGCCCACTAGTGGATTCCGGGGATGAAATGGATACATCTCCAAAACGTTCGTCGGATTCCAGAGAAACGACTCCAGTATCGTGAGTACCAAATTGTTATTTGATTAAGTTGCCACTCAATTAATCTGTAGCGACACTAGGATGTATTTTGTCAAGCTAGTAGTAGTATCGTACAAGAACCAATTTGTGTTATGATTAACAGGCCGTATTCCCAAAACGGGGCCGTTCTTGATTTTAGTCAGCAAAAGGAATCGCCGGCGACAACAGGAGTGATTCCTCGGATGCCAACTGAAGCTCCATTGGACCTTTCGGTGAGCCATCAGAGCAGCTACCCGACTCCACGGGCACATCACAAGAAGTCATCTTCTTCCTCATTGCCCCCGCGTCGACGGTTGGATGATGATCAACCACCTAATAAAGTGCCCAAGTGGGCTATGGAGGGCGGACCCAATATCAAGTCACATCGAGCCACGTGGAATGGACATGGTGGTGGTGATATGACGGTCAAGGCCCTAGAGAAAATGTGCGAGTTGAGTCGTGTCAGCTCTGAAAACAGTAAAGGAAATGCTGCTACTTCTCCTGGAGGTGCTCCAGGTGAGAGACGATCTGGTAAATATCAAGGTTTTTATATTTGCTTCCAATGATTAACTCTGATGATGATAGTTAGATAGTTAGTTTGACAGTTTTTTCATTAACTCGTTTGATGCATGGATGAATATAGGAAACACAAGCTCATCATGGCAAGCGCAGTGGCTAGCTCAAAGCTCACCAGGCACGAAAGACGTGTTGCGGTGCGTTTGCTGTCGTCTCACATTTCCCACTTTGGCCGCTCTCAGTGCTCACATGAAGGAAGCCAAGCATGGACCTCCAGTTCCGAGTCTCACTTCACCAAAAATCTCACCACAACAGCATCCACAGTCTCAACAGTTGCAGCAGCAACAGTCACCTGTTTCAAATCATAGGGGCTCACCTCCGTCTGGCTTGTCCCATCATGATGCGTCTTTGTTGCTAAAGGGTGAGTTTCCATTTAGTAGTTGAAATTTACTTACGATGAACTTTGTTGTTCAGTTGAAAACAGTTTTGAAGCCAGTATGATTTTTTTGTTAAAAAGTGCTGAAAATCTGGGGAAAGTCGAGAGTTTCTTAAGATTATTATTTTCTGTTTGGAGGTTTTTTAGGTTTTTCCAAACTTTTGTTAATTCATTAAATTTTAAGGAATACTATACTATATACTTTGAAGAATAAAGATGAACAAAAAACTGCTATCCGAGAAAAGGGACGGGAAAACCGTTTACGGTTCCAAATCATTTAACTCTTCGTTTCAAGATGTTTTAATTTAAAATGTAAATCCGTATTTTAAAATGGTCTTTTGACTCGAATTCATAGGAACCTCATGGTACTTCTCATGCATTTTTTATGCTAATTAAAAAAAAAGTTTTATAAAAACACGTTTATCATATATAAAAATACTGCTTAACTACGTTATGTGCGAAATAGAACATGGTTTCATAAGTAATCAATGAAAAGAGAGTTTTTATGAATATTGTGCTGTTACTTTTAAAGCAGAGACGGTCCAGTTGCCCCGAAAGCTGGTCAGAGGTCAAGATGTTTGGCTAGGCAAAGGAGCAGAACAAACCAGGCAGATTTTAAAGTGTATGTGGTGTGGACAAAGTTTCCGTTCTTTGGCTGAAATGACAACACATATGCAACAGACACAACATTACACCAACATCATCTCACAAGAGCAGCTTATTTCATGGAGGAATTCCGAGGACAAATCGAGCTCACCGAATTCTCATGTTAGTGCAGTGCTCACTTGCAAAGTTTGCGATCAGGTATTTTGTTGTAGTAGCTGAGCGATTTGGAGTAGATTCAATCGTACATCGGTTTATTCACTACTATACCTGTATAGGTAAATGAACTCGCCATTAGTGAGCTACTTAATTAAGTTTTGATTTATTTTGCTAGGCGTTCTCATCCCTGAAAGAGTTGTCAAACCACATGGTGAAAAATTCTCATTACAAAGAACACATCATGCGTTCCATCACAGAATCTGGATCTCGACGACGACAATCCCGTGAAAAACGAAAAAAGAGTCTTCCTGTACGAAAATTATTGGAGTTGGAGCGAGCCAATTCGGAAATGAAGAAAGAAATTCGCATAACTTGTGAAAAATGCTCTGAGAAAATTCCTGCTCCTGCTTTTGTCGAGCACTTGAGAGTTTGCGAAACAGGTGGCAGCACTACTGGAGCCTCTAGTCCTTTGTCTCCTTCTCCTAGCAAGAGAGATAGCTCTTCGGAACCTCCACAAGATCTCAGTTTGAACTTGTCAGTCTCTGCACCTGGCAATAAAGACAAAGCTCATGCCAAAGGTGGGGAACGTGAGTCAACCAAGGGGAGCGGAGAGTCCTCTGTTTTGAACGCTATTGAGAAAATGATTGAAAAATCATTCGATTTTAGAGCGCTGAAAGGGAGTGCTGCTGCAAATGCCTCTCTTGGTCCTAGTCCACCAATTGGTACAAGGTATGTTAAAATATGTAATAATCTATCAGACAGTGCTCATAATTCGTCATTTCTCATAATTATGCATGAGAAAGTGATAGCTAAAGTGTTGCATTTTATCTTCTTGATAGTATCTTGAAACGTTTGGGAATTGACGAATCAGTTGACTACACGAAACCATTGGTAGATCCAAGTATGATGCCCCTGCCTCCAAAATTTTCTCCAGGGAACCAAAGACCCCGCAGCGTGAGTTCAGAGAAATCAGATGACGGAAGTGGAAGTATTCGTTTGCCGCCAACAAACACGATTTCTCCTAGTATGAAAGCTCTAAATGCTCACAACCACAGTTCTAGTACACATAAGGATGACAGTTGCAATTCCTCGATCGCTTCAGACCGATCCCCTCGACGTCAGCAATCCAAAAGTCCAGATGAGGATGCTCCGAGTGATCTCTCAAACAAAAACTCAACTAATCACAATAATACTAGCTCTAACAATAACAACAATAGCAGTAGCGGGAAACTAAGCAGCTTGTCTGCTTTAAGCTCCATGTTTGAGTCTATTGGTGGCGGAGGTGTAGCTGGTGGGGACGGAAAAAACTCTCCCAATGGAAGCACTACTTCTACACATACCAACAGTAGCAACAATAATAATTCCACACATCACCATCATCCCCTGGCAGCTTTGCAAAAGCTGTGTGATAAAACTGACAATGTTCCCGTTCCCGGTGGAGTCAATAATGGTAGTAATTCAAGGCCTACCAGTACTTCTTCATCCAATGCTCAGTCATCTCCAGGTATAAAATGTATTTCAAATCAAATATATACAGGCAGAATCAAAATCTGCTGATTTCTTGAAGTAGACACTCTTTTTTGGAAACTTGAATTTTCAAGATTTCATTGTGATGCAAGATTCATATCAAACATATTATCCAGTCCTGTGAGAAAATTGTCTACTTTTTGATGACCGCATTATTATTGATATTGATCATTTGTGTAATTTGGTAACTCTTTGTGATTCGGTCAGGTTTGGAAGGAGGAAATTCAATACTTGCAATGAATTGGTCGGCAACTCAAGGACCCGATGGAGGTGAGCCCGTGCTTAAGTGCACATTCTGTGAAACACCATTCCTCTCTAAAGGTGCGTACCGACATCATTTAGCAAAAATGCATTTTATCAAAGAGAAGAGCCCTTGTTCCGTGGGCAGTGTGGGTAGCGGGAAAGACGAAACTTCCGGTGCATCAACTCCTCTCCCCTCAGACTCGCCTACCTCGAAATTCATCAAGTATACTGAACTTGCCAAACAGCTCTCTTCCAAATAACATGCTAATAATTATAAGTATTAATAGGTTACTATAGTTTGAATTTCCTTACCCTACTAACTTAGCTACACCAAATACTATTGTTGTCACTTTGCATTATCATCATTATCTTGTGTAACCATCATATGCCAATTTTCGTGTAAGTATTATTATTGTGAACGAAGACACATTTTAAAACTATGCTTTACTAACTAACTAATAAACTATAGTGAATACTCATTATTGCTAACTAACTAACTAAATACGACAGCTAAACTTATATCATGTGTATGAACCTTATAAATGAATGAGTTATATAATTCAGAACTTTGCTGCAAGTTGGAAAAATCTGTTTCTCTTTATAATGAACGAACTCATATTGTTACTTCAACTAATACTTCCAAACAATCATTCAAGTATACTACTAATCATATAATAAAATTTGCTATTACTACTATGAGACCTAGGCGTACTTAATACTTTGAAATGGTGAATCAAATTAGTCCTTACAGGGAAAATGATAGTTTCATGTTCATCGATTCTATCATCGCTGTTACGCTGTTCTATTATACAGACTTGAACACTTTTAACTAACACATATTCCTGCTCGTATACGAGTAATTTTAAGATAGCTTTAGTGGTGTATGATGATTATAAGTCAAGATTGATACACAATCGATGACTAATTACAAACCTATTGAAATGAATATGCATATTTACCTTAGAAGTATTATTATCAATGTGTGTAACTGCGACTTTAGTCTCGACTCCTCTTGGTTTACCTATCCTCGTGCTGTGGTCTGTTTTTTGTTATCTGTAATATAAGTAATGAAATGAACAAGAGTGTCTATAGTTCGCGAATTTTCTTCTTGAGCTAAATTAGATAGTAATTGTTTGTTGGTAAATAATTGCTAAATCCTAATTTTATGCTAGACCAGTGCATTCTTCATGATGCTCCGATTACTGTGCATAATATATAAACAGTGCGTCATTTAATAATTGAGTACAAGCTGAAACAAATGATCTGAAAATGAAGAATAAAGATGCTGAAATGTTAAAAAACGACACTGATTGATTGTTTGACTTTTAATCGAGATTTGATGAACCATTATTGGCGCCGCTGGATTTCAAACAAAAACAAAAGAATATGGATTTCCATTTCACATATCCACGAAGCCCACGAACGAAGCTCAGACTTCAAGTCAGTTTATTATTCTACTTCATAGAGAGCGCTCGTAGCCAGTTTTCACAAATGAGAGTTCACTTCACTACAGTTGTTTTGATTTTACATATGAATGCAATTCGCTATTAATTAAATTACCGTCGTCATACGTGTTTTATCGTGAACTCAAAGAGAAGGAATTACAATGAAATAAAAGTTGCCTGGAATTTGAAAGTCCAAACACAACTTAATATTTCTTCAAGGATTTAATTTTATGGGACGCCGATATAGTCGAGTGGTAAACTGCAGGTAGAAATAGAACAAAAGATGATCGGTGAATCGGTAGTGCATACATTTCATTATCAACTTATGTTTATTAAACATATATATTATAAAGCAAAGTCATTTGCTTTCATTTGAAATTGCAAGCAAGCTGAAATAACTAAAAACAATTTATTGTATTGACTAGCGAAATAAAGTACTCGAAATTATTGAAACACTATATTATTGAATCGACACTTGAGGCGGAGAAAAAAATTGCGAAAATAAAGTCTCGGTTATGATTACTACAGATTTAACAATGCCCGGTTGATGTGAACTTTAGATACATTAAGTCAGTCTTGATAAGATATATTAGATTCTTAACTGATCAGTTATTTGTGATGTGGGAAGTAGGAAATTATTAAAAATCTCATCCTGTTGATATTAAAAGTACTTCTCCGATAATGTGTCTTTAATACTTTACTTGGAAAGCATTATGAAATGTTTCTAAACTGTCGAATCAGTAAGTTAGAATGTTAAAATTTTGATTTTACATGTACTCCATTCAAATGAGGTGGACAGTCATTTTAGGCAGGAAAATTTTATCAACCAAAATAAAAGTTTCAAATAAAATACTATTCTGGTCAGGCACCATTAAAATAGAGAATTTATGAATACAATGTCAACATTTTTTCCTCAACATCCAAAAAATTATTTACTGAAAAAGCGAAATTCAGTTAGTAATACTGATAAAACTAGCAAGCTTTCCAAAGCTTTTATGGCTTGAAATTGTCTTAAATATTTATGTATTATGGTATGTCCCTTCCATTATTTACAATCACTGATGATAATTTCGTAGAAGAAAAATCTTCACTGTTATTCCAAAAAAAACATCATAAGCTCTCAGTGCATTGGGTTCTAAAATGAATACGAAATAGTCTATAGCCTATTTTTTAGTTTTAGCTTGAGAGAAACAAATCAATTGTCTTCATTTCATAGTATCAACACTCTCGTTCCAATAAATATTAATTTATCTTTTAGTTAAATAAAAATTTTGAATTTAAAGTTTTTGAAAGCATTCAGATATCACCACCACATTATGGATATAAATGTTTTGAATCTTCACATCAGGGGCCTATTTCATAAAACTATTTACAGTTGACAGGGTGACATTCTGTCACAATGTCACCGATTTTTGAAAATTTGCGTTTCATAAAACAACGTAATACATTTTACCATGACAGAGAAAATCAT
>Ga0210040_10007521_pt1 | contig 13156 bp, 7 predicted proteins | sample CryGeyCG12114_NA_FD_185462 | JGI IMG/M metagenome (GOLD analysis project Ga0210040, IMG submission 185462) | Groundwater microbial communities from aquifer - Crystal Geyser CG19_WC_8/21/14_NA (SPAdes) (version 2) | ecosystem: Environmental > Aquatic > Deep subsurface > Groundwater | place: USA... | reverse complement strand
TCAACATGGCAAGGCTTTCGCCTCCATTTATTTTGTGTCCATTCTCCGATCGTAAGTCTCTTTTGGGAATGTCTAAGGGAGAAGGAATTAATCAAGCAGTGATCACAATCAGCAAAAATATTGCTATCCGATACCACGTAAGTTTGCGCGTTCAGGGCTGCGTCGGTGGTGTAATTTTATCATCAAAATGATATGATCAAATTATATGATTGTTGATGTTTGTTCCTGCTTTATAGGTACAAGAACAGAAACAGGAGACCAGTTGGACATCTAGCAAACATTGGCTGACTTCGAAAGTCATTTATTGTCCGGAACTGAAGAAGTATGGGGCCATTATGGACCATAATATAATTGCCTTATGGGAGGAATCGGATACATCCCTAAAGCATGTACAAAAATTTAAGGTAGGATGTAATGTAATATATTATCTCTGTCAGTACTAAAGACAACTAAAATATATGGATTTTGCCTTCGGGTTCAAATTAAACTGTGAAATATTAATCGTAGGTGATAAAAATATAGAATGTCGAATTCACAAATAGCCTGTTCCATTGTTCCAAATAATTTGTTTTCTTTAGTTTGGAGAAAAAATATTCGAATTGACACCTACCAAAGGAATGGGAACTCTGGTTGTATTTTGCAATGGCTCCATTCTGGATTTAAATCGTGTAGTGAATGATAAAAAAGTTGCTATCAACAACATCCAAAATTCCTTGAATCCTGAAAAAGATTCTATTTTTCAAGTGGCCGTTGAAGAGAGCTCCAAGCAAATCTTCTTGCTTGCTACTAATTCAAATGTATGCATTTTTATTTTTACCTGTTAGTATTAATATCTCATTTGTGAGTCACAACAGTCAGAAGTAATTATTTTGTGTGTTCCTTTCATTATCATTTAGGAGAATAGTGGGGGCGGAGCGTACCTAAAAATTTCTGTTCTCAGGCACATTGTATCAACTCACTCTTTTGATTTGGAAAAAAGCTATGAAATAACACATGATCATAATATTGTGGGGAAGACTGTAGTTACAACCCCAAGCAATAGCTTCGTCCTGATTTTGAGTGAGTTCGCGTCACTATTTTATAAGCTAGGAGACAATCAGAACACAATCAACAATTCCTAATTTGTAAATATATTTTACTTTTAGGCTCTGACGGTTATTTATACCGCCATATTGTGCTACCAAAAGATTCATTGGAAGCTTCAGTTTCACTGAAAAAAGTTTGTTTGTTCTCAAAATTTGTGAACGCAAGTCATCCAGTTATTATAAAAGGACTGGGCGACGGTTCTAAAATTGCAGTATATGGTTGTGATCCGTCTGAAGAAGGTGCTGTTGTGTTCGTATATGACATTTTATATGATTTAGTGGTTTCTAAACAATCATTGAAGTTGTACGGAAACCCACCTGTAATGGAAATCGTTAGTGGATCCGTTCTTATTCCTGTTGGAGTCCATATTTTAGTTTTGTCTCTTCGAGTTGAGAAGAGCTTGCTTAGTAAGTTGGTTGGAAAACATCAGATCCAGTCAAGTGAAGAAGTTTTTGAGGACCGAAACCCTTGGGTCAAAAATTTGGATGGATGGGGCATAGCGGAAAATAACGAATTTGATCAATCCACTGATGAAGTTAGTTTATTGAAAACCAAATATCCTGAGTTTTGGCAGCTCGTTCAACAGGCGCAAACTTTGCAAATAGAAGGGCACCCTGAGTCTATGTAATTGTAGCTTTGATACTTTTCTTTGGCGTGTATAAGCCTGTGTATCAATTATTATTATTATTTAATTTTTATTTGCTTCAGAATCTGCAACAAAATTATTCCTCAAGCTTTGGAAACTACCAATTTGTCTACTATTGACTGGATATTATCCTCATTTTGGGACATCCCTGAATACCATTTGGTATCCCTTTTGGGAGGCCTGCTAAAAAATCAGTCCGATTCTCTTGATCTGGAAAATTCGAATGGTCAAGAAAAGTCAACTTTTGTATCTGACTCACGAATCAATTCCATAATTAAACGCCCTTGTGACCAGCAACTATTGGTCAAAAGTCTAGCTACTATGGATTATAAATCAGTCCGTATTTTCCTTACGTATTTGTACTCTACAATGGAATGCGGGTGGGTACTGGATTCTTCCAATACCGATTTGCTGAGCAGTATTTTAAAATGGACCAACGCGCTAATGGATGCGCACTATACTGAATTCATATTCAACAGCGAAACTGACCTGGTACAAATGATGCTGCGTATTTTGAATGAGAAAATGGAAATTGTAGCTTCCATTCAAGAACTAGAGCCTTTACTTCTCATGATCAAAGCAAATATAAAGTTTGAACCAGGTTTGTCGTCTAGTCGCAAGTGGAGAACAGAGACTATTAGTTTTTTGGCTTAATTTTTCAAAAACAAGTTTATTATAACTTTTTGACATACATGAATGACTTACTAAATAAATATAATTTCACAGCTCCTCAATTAATTAGCATTTACAGTCCTTAGAAAATAAACAAGTTTTTCCACCACGTTTGCATTCTTTTTCAGCATTAAATACGAGGAAACTTTTCGTGTATTTAGTTTTTGTACTGGTCTTGCATTTCTTAGCAATGGCTGCCCATCTTGTTGCAAAACTTTACGAAACTCTGCCATTTGTCTCGCCGAGATTGTCAGCGGGGTTTCAAAAATGGTCCACTGAACATTTTGAGTACATGGGGGCGCTGTCATACTTCCTACATATCTCATCATTTTCATTTTCTTGGGCAACAAGGAGATCAAATTAATTGTTGCGTCTGGAACCAAATAACCTTCATTTGTTGGTCTTCCTTGAACAAACTTTAAGTTCTGAATAATCGGGTTCAAATTTACATTGTCGTTTACTGAGATGCGAAAAAATACAGCCAAAGTTTCTATAGGGGGAGCAGAAATATTTTTTGTTTTATGCACTAAATGCATCTCCAGTGGATAAGATTTCCCATTCACTTTGTGTTCAGACCCCACTGAGTTATTTGGACCCCAGTGAAAATGGAGATGGGAAAAGTAGTACACATTTCTATCCCTGATGACATCCATACGAAGATTACAGTTTGTAACACCATTGTCATTGATTCTCAGCCCTGTGGTTTGACCGTTATTGAATAAGAAGAATCTCTTTGGTTGTGCATAATTCTTATTCACAATGACTCGATTGCCCTTGAATCCGACCCATGGTGTAACCAATTTTTTCATGTTTATGTTTATAGGAGATTGAAATTTTCCAATGGTGCAGATTCCGGGCCAATACGAAGGACCACAGTTTATGTTGTTTTCATCGTAGCAAAATCCATGCACCCATGGACTGATGTGGAAAGTTAAGTCCACCAGAAACAGTAACAGCAAATGTTGGTAGTAAATCTTTTTTAGTTCACAAGGAGTCACTCGAAACACCATTCCATCACACTTTTGGTTGTTTTTTGCATAATTTACTTATTTAAGGCGAATTTTCGGATTAAAAAATCGAAAAATCAAGAGATTGAGAATTAGTTCTGCTATAAACTATGATAGTATGGTGGTTTTTTAAAACTTATGGCCCAAAATAGAAAACAGTGTTCAACTTGTTCGATGGTCATTGCACACGTGTACAACTTTGACATTGATCTGTTATGTTTATGAATTAAAAATTTAGTCAGCATATAGGATAATAGGATTGCATGGTATTGACATCTCATGTCAAAAAAATCTTTATTCACGATTGGGGCCTATATGCTTTTAGATGAGGATCAAACAAAGGAACAGCCTAACAACACGATATCTGGCTGCGTGTAGAAATGTATTGAAACTACATGATATTTTGCTTTCCCTCCCCCTCCCTTCCAATATTTATCTGAATCGGAAGGATGAAAAACACATTAAATCGCACGTTGCACATGTAAAGCCGTTGTGGGCCTTTTGCTTAAAAAATATTAAGACCTATAGCTGAATTTATATACACAATATACAAAGCGAATCATTAAATCACCAAATTCACCAATTAAAAGTGCGTAAAGCTAAATGAACTGGCTACCGCCGGACAGTGGTGTTGATGCTATTCATTTCAGTATTCACAGTAATCTGCAATTTTGAATGCTTAATTTCCATTAGTCAAACGGAATAAGCAGACCATCAAGGACTATTCAATTTCCGGTAGCGTTATGAGTTTACATGCTCACACAACAATCTGCACGAAAATAAAATTTTGGTTATACAATGATTTGATTAGTATGCTATATGTGCCTTTGTGGTTTAAAAAATACCAAGTTATTTTATCTGGTTTTATAGTCCAACAACCGAGTAACAAAATTTCATTTAAGGTCTTTTATGACCATCGGTTAAAATTAATGTTTTTTTCAGCCCTGAACTCTAATACGTGCTCAATGAGCTTGTTATGTAAAAAGCAGACGAATAACTCCATGGCTGATGGGAATGACAGTCAAGCTGAGAGTAAAAGTGACTATACCAATTGTACACATAAAGAATTCTCATACAACGAAAAAAAGGTTCTTTCATTGCTTCCTTCAAAACAATGCGTCCATTATTGAAAATTCTAGGGCATAAACAAGATGCATAAAGCGTAAATGCTCCTTAAACTTATATGTGCCCTAACTCATTAAGGCTTTTTATGGTATTTTCTTTCCTTTTCGTAAACTACCCTTTCTCTCACAATTTCCGACAAATGAATCCTCTGTGCGCCATACTTTCCTGCATTCATACTAACTAACACAGAATAGCGAAGAAATCAAATATCTTAAAATCCATTTCTCCTACAAATCTACACACAATACGATTCAATCAAAACATATGTCAAACAATTATATTTTCCAAAAAATGTTTTTTGTCCATTGCTAGTCCTTTTAATTTTTCTGAATCTGAACTTACTTAGCTTTCAAAATACCAAATGCTCCCCATAAATAAAATTACGACTGAGAAAAAAGGAAACATTGTGACAAAGTCAGCTGTACTAGTTCATAATACATTTGGGGATCACTTTGGCAGCTGATGACACACCAAGTTAAAAGAATAGCTTATTCCTAGTAAAAGTAACTAACAAGCTAACTAACCCACTCAAAAATAGTCTACCTCATATATATGTATGAGTCATAATGATTCCATCAAACTTTCCAAACCTGGCCCTACACGTATATGTAGTTAAGTGCACTGCACACCGAAACCTGAGCTGTTGCTTATGTAGTCACTCGCAGCAGGGACTCTTGTCCCTATCCTGATGACACAGTCGTCCGTCCGTCCATCTTCGAGAATCTGGAAACTCACACAAGTCTAAAACAACACAAAAAATCAGGGCTCCAAAAATTTCTTAATGAAACAGGGAGCCTGCTGACTTAGTTAGTTTAATGAATTGCGTGCAGGACACTTTTATATTAGTTAGCTAGTTCCTTCGGAACAAGAGTATAGATATTCACTCATTTCCACCATTCATCAAGGGCCCATATTAGAGCCAACCATAACGAAAATAAATCTTGTCACTCTATTATTATTACTGACTGCCACTACTACTGTTAGTTAGATATGGATCTCAAAATCTGTAAACTTGTGTCTACCTACCTAGCGTGCATGTTTGTACGCCAAGGAATTGTTGAGATGCTTGAACACCCGGGCATAATTTTTCTTGGGCATATCTCACTACGTGTAACAAGTAAATGGATGTTGTTGGTTAGTTGGTACTTTAACTTTGGTGCGGAGTGCCTACACATAACTAACTACTAACTAAAGCAGGAATCCTACCCGGGAGTGATTTAGTTAGTTATGCAGGAGTCATAAGTAAGCACATGCAATGTTTTTAGGTCTTAAAGATTTCTTTTTCAACTTTGAAAGACGCCACGTTTGTACCCAGTTGTCTTCCGGCCCTTTTACTGGCAACAAGTCCATTATTACACAGAGTGTGTCACGGAGTGTAGATTTCTGTATCGCCTTCATAAAAACATTATCTATTCAAGATCGGAATCAATGCTGTCTATGATATAACAAGCAAAAAATTTTTAATTGAATCTTCTAAAATCTGGAAAGTTGTAATGTATAAAGAATTCCGCTGACTGAAAATTAGCCACCGTGAAAGTGATAAAGTGACAGTAACAGGTGTGCTTTTAGAGAGACGAGTTGTTCCACTTTCCACTGAATATATAGGCATGTCATTATTAAAAAATTTCATGGACCCAAATAGTATCTTGATCGAAACTTCTGTACTACAGAACGTGTATTTCTACGTACTTGTGGGCTTGACCACATTCTCGTCATAAATCAAAAGTGGAGAAAACCAGCAGCAGCTGTTGGTATTTGCTTGTCAAAATAACTAAACGAAACTGAATAATGGAGAACTACATCAGTTCTAGCAAGTCCTCATCCGTTTTAGAAGCCGGGGTTTTAGCCTCCGCTTACAATAGTTTAATGGGATTGGATCACAACAACGAGAATAATCTTCGTTACACTAATCATCATACTCACAGTTTGCATAATCATGGTGGGGAATCCTTGTCTTGTTCTCCGGACAGTACCAGTGAATATAAAAACTTGATCAGTCATCATCACCATAATAATAATATTTACCATCAACCGCTGGTGACCAACAATAACAATAATAACAGCAGTCTTTTGGTTGTGAAGAGTGAATTTCCCTGTGAAGATGACCGTAATTCAGTTTTGGGGTACTTTGATGCTGGGATGAGAGAGGATGAGAATTATGAGCGATTGCTTCATAATGAAGATGAGTTGTTTTCGGATCCATCTTCCTCGTCTTGTTTGTCTTCACCAGTTCCCGAGAATAATAACAATAATAATGATTTTGGAGTTGATGGCAAGAATGAAAACTGTGGGACACCCAAAAAAGGCCGCAAGCGAAAGAATGCTGATGGATCTGGGAGAGCTACCAAAGTGCGCAGAAAAAGCATTCAGAATTATGATGACCTACAGAATCAGGTAATAGTTTACATTTTGTGGATCGGTTACATTAGTTTTTGCTTAAAAATTTGGAATACGTAAGTACTACCCTTGCCACTCGGTTTCATTCGGTCACACTTTGCCCCAGTTGAACAGCATGAGTACAATAATTTCTACGGGCCGATTACTACCCATTATCCATAAAGTAAAATTGATCTGAAAATGCCAACTAAACGGAAACAAAGAAAAATAGCAGTAACAACCATTGCAGGCACAAAGAACAAAGAAACCGAAACTGCGCATGTGCGAGCTTCTTTGTCTTGCAAACTATCTTTTCGAATTCACAGCTTTCGTTATCTGTGTTGCAGAATTTAAAAAAATCACGTAAAATTAACGAATAAGTACTAATAATTGATAATTGACTTTTTTTCAACAATTGGCGGGACAGAGAGTTTTAGCAAATGTGCGTGAACGTCAAAGAACACAATCGTTGAATGAAGCATTTTCCTCCTTAAGACAGATCATCCCAACCCTCCCTTCTGACAAGTTGTCCAAAATCCAGACGCTCAAATTGGCCAGCAAATACATTGACTTCCTGTATCAGGTATTGAATTCTGAAGTTTTTCAATTTCCTTCTCTGTAAATATATTTTACAGTCTTGGATTGTAAAGTAAAGTGATTCGGTTTTTTCGTCTTTGTCATTTTAATTATAGCTACTTACATTCCCATATGTGCATCGTGACTATAAAAAGTGTGCATACATGTCTCTATTGTACGTATTCACTGGCACATATTTGTGTTAGAAATATGTAATTAAGTTCCCACAAGTAATCAGTGAGAACTTGAAATGAATAACTTATGGTCTACTACAAATCACTTACATGAAAGCAAATGGGATCATTAGCACTCCTGTGCTGGCTATAAATCTTTAACGCCCGTCTACTTATCTGTAATTAAAAGATTTTTGAACACGATTTATGCATTTATTGTCTTTAACGTCCATGTAATATAATGCTGCTGCATCCATATTGACAATTGGAGTTATGTGGTGAAAGCTTCTTGTTCTGCGTAAAATATACATGCATTTATTACTGGTCGTAGGTTCTTGAATGCGATGAAAAAGCCGGGGATGGGAAGCAACTTCAAAGCTCATCATTCATGGCTCATGAGAGGTTCAGCTATGCTTTTAGTGTGTGGCGCATGGAAGGAGCCTGGAAAATGTGAAAATCTGTTCCAATCCAAGCCTACTGTGGAGATCATGATGCAACTAACTAGCCATGATAATAATAATTCGTGTATAGATAAAGTAACATGGTTATAACATACCCATGCATTTTATAGCAATTGCTTCAATCCAAGCATTGCACAGTGATCAAGAGACAATATTTTTGCAACAATTACCTTCCAAGTTTTGCCTTTTTTGCCAACATGCCTTTCTTTCACATCAACTTTTTTCGTATGTTTTGTTCACTCACATCTTGTTTTACCAAAAACTATTGTAATTTCTTGGAGAGAGGTTATATAAATGTGTTTTTGTATGTACTTGTTTGACTTTAAAATCTATAGTACTCTTCGTGCCGGTAAGATAATCATGTAAGGTAATAACAGCCAAAAATGTTTTCGTGTCATGGAATATACTTTGTCCCCAATATATGGCTACAAAACATACAAAAGAATAGACTCGCACTGCAAAAAATACGTAAATATCAAATACCCACATACTTCGTTTTACTCTAATTGCATAAGTTGTTTTCTGTGCACTTTTATTCGCTCCACGAAGCCTTGAATGAGTCAATTTTTAGTCACTTATATAAATACTCAACTTCATTGTAAAATATGTGCAACTGTACAAAAAATAAAAACGGTCTACTGGATTTTATTCCAACAAACTACAGTTTTAATTAGACTGTATTTATTCCTTTGTCTCTGTGTAGTAACTTTCCAAAAATAGCTCGTCGCTTTAGACCTACCCTCACATTTTTTCTGTCACAAAGGGGTTTACGATTTCGAAAATTTTACTCATTAGTCGTCCAGACTTCAGAGCCGGCTGTTACGGAAGGGAAGGGTTTGCTGGCTTTATTTTTTTCGCTCCAGTCCATACCAACTAACTATCTACTAGTTAGTTCGTAGTACACCAACGAGACAAACATACATTCTTATAATTAAAACACTTATATTTCTACATAAATCAAGGAAAGAGAAAAGACGAAGAGAAACAAGAGGATGACTTGACTCTTGACCTCATTAGGACAACGAAGGAACTCATTAAATGTGAACCCGTGAAGCGGAACACTATACTACTACTATACTACCGTCGAGTAGTGTCATATTTCACAGGAAAAAACTGCCGTAGCGGAGCTACACCGCCGATATACCATAAAATTTGAAATACGGGTACTTTAATAACATTTACCTGACAGTCATAGTTATGTACTGACTGATATGAGATTAGTATTAGCATACTAATCTCCCGTCCTAGCATAATTTAATCAATAAGCATGTTTGGAGTTGTTTTTAAAAGTTTTGAAAACAAAACCCAAATAATACCGCAAAACAAAAGCCCGAGAGACAAGTTTTGCATCTCAAGTAGTTAGATTAGTTAGTTCGTAAGATTCAGAATCTGAAATGAACTAATTTACGAAAATAATGTATTTCATACGGTCTTTGTCTACTGTTGGGTTTTCTGTGTTCATAGGAATAGAGGGAGTAAAAAGACATAATTTACGGTTCACAACTACCAGAGCACTCTCGGTCCGTTAAGTTAGTTAGTGCTTAAATGTCAATCTAGCATTGCATGGTTATAGTTGTGACTGACTGTAGCTTTCCTCTTTCTTCACAAGAAAATGCCGCCATAGCCGAATCCGGTTGCCAAAATGCTTTTCTAAGTTTTGGTGACTGAGAGTGACGACGACGACTGTGGTTATAGACACGTTATACAGTATTGATGAACTTTACATAGTTATTTAGTTAGTTAGTTAGTTACTAACCGCAGATAGTTAGTTAGTCAGTTAGGGAGTTTCATTGCATAGCGGCTTTTTGTAAACAACCCGATTTTATCGTGACATTCATGAGATCAACATGTCTCTTTCGTTAGTTTCCCAGCGTTTTCCCCTCAATTTATTGTTGAGCGTGTATCCAAACCGAATTTGCATTCCCTGTACCCACCAAACTGGGAAACTCTACAGGGAATTTTTCACGCTTTACACAGAATTAATCCGTGTCATAACTATATCATCATTCATAAAGTAAAATGTATGTGAGTATCCTGGTTGGTTGGCTGTGAGAGATTTCAGGGAATTGGCCAAGAACGTTGGGAATATTATGATTTCAACAAATCCTATTTTTACGTGCTCCCACTTTTTTTCATTCATATTTTCTCACAAAATGTTTAATATTTGCTCAACGTACGTTTATACAGTTGCCCAATTATTGTAGCACTCATGTTTTAGCATCGCGGATATAGGGGGAAAATCGTAAACTGGAAATAAGTGCAATAATTCATGGTGTTAATGTCGATACGGTGAATAATCTAGCGACAGCTGTCCTATAAAATCCCATAATTACGACTTTTTATATTTTTCTAGTTAGTTACGCGAGCATCATCATCAAATGTTTCATCACAAGAAAAATGAAAACATTGGAAAATCCACGCTGATATTTTTGCCTTTAGTTATTAAAAGCAGATCGTTTTACTGCTATTCTCCACGCTTTTTGAGATTTGAAACGATCTTGCAGTGTAATTTCTTTGCATATAGCATTTGGCAATAATGAGTTTATTTTGCTGCTCAATGAATCTGTTAATCATTTAGAGTCGTTATTATACTATAGTCATAATAATCTACCAATGTTGTTCTAATTAAAGTACAGCCAGTCAATAATAAGTTATTTATCATAATAACACAGACTGTATATGACTATGATTCAGTTGGCATTTGGCATTTGGTCCCCGGTAGAATTTTCTTTCCCACCGATTTGTCATCCATCCTGCTTGTTGCTATGAACTTTTTTTGCCAGTAGGCAAAAAAGTCATCACTACCACAACAACTGACATAAAAGGCAAGCAAAACGAGTCAGTACATAAAATGGAGGACAAAAAAAACATGGCTTAAGCATTACTCACTCCTATTAAGATTGTTTTGAAAAAGTCCTTCGATAGTGGCTCAAAACAATTTTTCTATTCCTACACAAATTAACTACTATAACATAACGAACAAAGAGACTGGAATAATTATACAAAACCAGGGGTATATAATGACAACTTGATGAAAAAAATCAAGTCTCCTCATGTCCTATTAAATTTCAAGACACATCTGCGCTTTACTTAAACCATAATAACAGATCAGCTAAATATTATGAGAACCATTTTGAAGATCATGTGAAATGTGAACTCGCTGTAAATATTCATTGCACTACTTTATAAGTAGCTCTAGCTCAGTGTTTTTATGTAATGAAACTTGTCGGAAAGGCTTAATGAGGAATCGCATGATAAAATTTAGTTTCACACTTATTTGAAAAAAGTGGGAATGTCACTGTTGCAAATGGAAAAGGCGATGGAGCATGAATTTGAGACAAGAACAAGACAGAAAATGCATACGAATCAGTTAAGTTCTTATAATAGTCAGTGAGCTAGTTGCAGAAAATAAGTTGGTTAGTTAGAAAAGGGGAGATGAGTGAAAGAGTGAGATGATTAATATTAGTTCTTTGGTTTAGTTCGCAGAGTTAAGTCTATTTTTCATATTCAAAACGAACAAGATCATATCAATGGCAGTTTGAAGTGTATAGGAATAGTTAGTTAGTTAGTTACTAACAAACAGCACCTAAAAGTAAATGATTTGGGAAGCAAGGACGAGAGAGCAGACAACTCTAGAATCTCTGGTTACAAAATGACATTAGTCTGTAATGTTTGACTCAACGAAGCTGTTATATTACTATGAGTAAGGCGGAAACCACAAAGACAGTAAGCCTTATGTGTGTACACACAGTGCTCCTCCTGTAAATTGATCATTAGGGAGAAACGGGAGGAGAAGTCCTGTCATGATTTCAGATTTGATGAATTGATTTAGGAATCTGGAATATGTAATGAGTGGTTTCTTGGTTTTGAGGAATTTTCTTCATTGTCTTGAGTTATAGTTTGTAGCACAAAGGAATACGAAAGCAAATGGTTCAATTCAATGTAAAGCGCAGAGGACAAAAAGACAAAATTAGACTTGCACTTAACCAACGTATCAAGTAGTTAGCTCTAGCTGCGGCTACGAATGTGAATTATTTTGCATCCTGTTTGTTAGTTTAAATGGAAATTCTTTGCATACTGATTTGAACAGTGGGATTTGGAATCAAAGAGTTGAAAGAATGGGTGAATATATTGGGCTGGATTCAGTTGAGTGATTTAATAACTTTACGTGCTGCGCAAGCATTTTAAAGGCATTTGAATGGGAATGTTTGTAAGCCTTGATTGTTGCCTTAAAAGTGGAAATTGGAACATTTCCTGGCTTTGTGTGTACAAAGTTGTGCAGGCCAAGTTTAAATGTGTTTTTAAATCTAAAAGGTAAAAGCTAAATCGTAATATTGAAGACACTCTTGCTAGTTTTGCAAATTGAGAGACATTTTCTCGGAATCTCAATTTTTCTAGTACGTCCAATTTCAATCACTCTTGCTCCATAAATTTGAATTACGGATCTACGGAGGAACAAAGTCATGGCATATGGCAAGTTGATGCCAATAAATTAGAAAGGAAAGATTTTTAAATTGCCATCTCTACCCATACAACACAGCATCAAGTTCGTAAATCACTGGCTGACTAACTGACTGAAAGAGAAAAAGACAAACGTACCCAGTCTGAATGAATGAATGCAAACTAATTTCATTAACTAATCTAAGGTTATGTAGTTATAGATAGTTATTTCGTTACTTAGATAGTTAGTTAGTTTGAAAATATACAGATCTCTTTGACTATAGTTTTATCGCCAATAGTGATCAAGAATGGTTTCTTTCTATCCATGATGACATATTCATTGAGTGTGTTTTATGCTCATCTCTCTTCATTATTTAGTTATGTAGTGTACATGTATACAAGTACATGTGTTATGAATTAAATTAACGCAAAAAAAATGTAGCCGGACGGCTTTCTTTTAGTTTCCCAGATCCTAGAAATTACAGAAAAACAATGCAATCCAATCCAATTTCATACACATGGGAATTTTCTTATGGAAAATTTCTGAACTAACAAAAATGTCAGTTCACACCCATTTTTAGATTCCTTAAATTT
>Ga0210040_10007520_pt1 | contig 13164 bp, 2 predicted proteins | sample CryGeyCG12114_NA_FD_185462 | JGI IMG/M metagenome (GOLD analysis project Ga0210040, IMG submission 185462) | Groundwater microbial communities from aquifer - Crystal Geyser CG19_WC_8/21/14_NA (SPAdes) (version 2) | ecosystem: Environmental > Aquatic > Deep subsurface > Groundwater | place: USA... | reverse complement strand
TATATACATTCATTATACATTTGACAATACTTTGAACTTTTGCATTATACTTCTGACAATTATACTTTTTTTTTTATACATTTTTCCTTTTCGACAAATGATAATTATACTTTTGTAGAGAGACTCAACCTGCAAGGACCAGGACCCCATCTACACCTAGACTGATCGTTACCTCATTTATTAAGAATTTTCCATAAAATTGTACAAGTCGCTAAACTCAATCTATGCCACCACGCAAACTGCAGTTTGAATGCAGAAGATACATTAACTCTTTGTTTTTCATGCTCTCATTCCAAACCACAGTGAAAATTCTCATCAAATCTACGGCAAATGAATATAAAGTGTAAAAATGACAATAGTAGAATCCTTGGAGCTAGACAAAAACGCATCTTCCATACGAAAGACAATAACTGGACGCAATTGGTGATGCAAGTAATAAAAATGAAGGCAACGATGGGGAGTCATTAATAGTCAAAGAACTATTGTCACCAAATTGAGAAGACAATGATGCAGAAAGGAAATATGAATACGTAAGCAAGTAGATGTCAACCACAGAAAAGGAGTCAGTCAAATCCATTTAGTTAGTGACATGTTCAATCACAGTGTCGCAGTATTGTGCAGTTGCTTGTGAAATTAAATGCAAAATATTTTGTGTATGCACTCATCATTCATTGTGGTTAACTCTAGAAAAAAATGTCAACGCAATATAAATTTCCACAATAAATATTTTTAGAAAATCATCGCCAAAACAGATTGCTTCCGTCAATCCCGTTTTTAAATTTAAAAACTTTGCTCATTCACGTAGAAATATATTGGCTGTCATTTTGCATTTGTGTAGAGTTCGTAGAGACCTTTTTGAAGCGGTGTATTATATACCACGAATTCCAATTGACTTTGGGCTGTCACCATCCAAAACGATAAATATTGAAAGCTCTATATATGGTATACATTGAAGCGTGCTATAGTTAGGTTATTGTCCTGACATTATTAAAACTAACAGACAAGGACATAGTGCATCTAATTTTTTCCAAATCAAGTCCTATTACAATAAGTTAGTTAGTTAAATACCACAGTTGAGGACGCACTCAAATTACTGTACAACAATATTATTCATGTACCGTAATTTTTTGTGGCAATGCTAATAGCTGAAAGTAAGCACTTTCATTGAGTGCACAACAAAATTCAAATTCATCACAAGTCACAGCCGAGTGCATACATAACAGCTACCGCTCTTGCATCATAATGTTGACATTTTACAAAAGTGCTGTATTAATTTCCCCTAGGGGAACATTGGCTTTTTTCCCAATCCTCCTTCTACTATATATTTTGTCGATGAATTTCCATTCCAAATCTTCATGCACACACAAAATAATATTAACTCTGTGTGCTCAAAGTAGAAATGTACACAATGGAGAAAGCTACAAACCAAATATAAAAGTGACTAGCGTGCATTTGAAAGTTATAAAAAAAAGTAAAAATGGAGCTAACTTTATACTTACTTACTTACAGACTTAACTTACTTACTTACTATACTTGAAATACTGGCAGCATCTCATTTCCCATATAGTAGTTTAAAAAAGGGGAGAGAAACTATGCGTTATTCATTCCATCATTTAATTAATGTGTGCTATACATTCCAAAAAATCTCGGATCCCAAATACTTGTAATATTTCATTCAAAACACAGTGATCTGGAAAAATCATTCGTGGACGTGTAAGTATATATTTATTAAAAATATTTCCTATAATTGCAAACCTACCTATCTACCTACCAAGGTAAGGGAAAATGGTACCTAATAAATTCTCAAACATTTCACACACTACGATTGTAATTATCGGTGGAGTTGGAGTATCAAATGTTTCCCAAAAACTAACTAACCAAGAAAAGAGAGTTAGGAAAAAAGGTATCCATTTCCACAGAGTGACACCCTGATTGCAGTCATGCCTTGTTCTTGTCTATGTGCAGAGCTCAATACTATTATTATGATTATGATTGGGCACGCAATCCAAGGGAAGATACCTATCTCTTCCAGAGCGATCAGTAATATATCACATGTAGTTAACAATTAGTGCATCGGCCTTTTATATGTTCGCTCACTTTGGCCCAGAGCGCACTTTTGGTACATAGTACTTGTTGGTTGAGTGAGTGATACAAGGATGAGGAGTTGGTTTCGTTAGAAACAACAGGTTTTTCCACTGTTTCACTCAAACTCAACAGTCTTCTACATAAATTCCCGTAGTAATCAACAGAGAGAGGAACTGAGAACGTGGTGCATGATGATATCCCTGCTAAATCTGGGAATAATATTCCCTGTGTATACAATATAAAGACTTCAGTTTTGAGAAACCAAACCAAACCAAACCACGCTAAATTATATGTAACGTGCTGTACAACAGCATGTACGTGTGTATATGCGTGGATGTGATCTGTAAAAATGATACATGTGTGTGCAAGCTTGAGCTACATCCGTCAAAAAGGGTTGAAAGGTGATGATCAGTGCAAGCCCAATAATCAACAATCCATATGATTATCACTATAGTTTGCTATTATTATATCGCAAGGAGGGCTCCAAAAACGAGTGTTCGTACATATCTCCTTAAAAAGGATATCCCAAAAGAATGCTTGTAGTTAGTTAGTTAGTTGGCAATGCTCGTAAATAAATGAAATGGTTAAAAGTTGGAAAAAAATGATAATAATGATGGTGGTGGGTGCACACACGATACATCATATAAAACGGCGAATTATTTGACTTCATTTACGTTAATTATATCTCAGTGACTTAACAAACCCATGATACTACATTATTGCCATGTGTAAGGTGTAACTTAATCCTTATTTGCTAAATGTTGTGGAGTTGCATACACACTACAACATGAATTAAGAAAGAAAAAAATATGTCCGAAAAAGCTTAATTACATGCATACATACCCAAAACAGCTCTCTACACATTATATTACTATATGCAAATGACTTTTCATGAAATTGTCAGAACAAAAGGAATCACTAATTCACTCAACATTGAGAAATTACACAGTCTTTGGGATAGTAGTATAGCAATATGCAATATTACCATATACTATTAACTATTCCTTGTCACAATCACACCCACCGTATAAATACCAGTTCCACCAGTTGGACGAAACATTGAGAATGACAAGAGGTTGTGAGCTGCACAACACATATGGAACGCCATTTAAATATTTCCTTCGTATTAGCTCCTGGTGCAAATATTATAAACACAACCGTATAATATGTGGAAAAAATCATGTGAGCAATGTTTGTAATCAACCAACTAACTGACTAACACTCAATTAGAATCCACCTTCTTAGTTAGTTGGATTATGCATGCAGCATCTAAACGAACCTACATACATACATATGACTATGCCTGTATATGTTGATTTGCCCGTGGAAAAATAAATTACAAAATAACAATCATTCAAACAATTATTTTTCTTCAAGGCTGCTTATTCTCTTTCCCCTTTCCTTAATTATTTCATTTCTTAGTTTTCGTCTTATCAAGTCAAGTTATCATTGCAACAACTACTCAATGTTGCGCGAAAAGAATTACTTTTTTATGTACACAAGCCTACACAATAATACAATGGGCATCCTGTGCACACATGTGTATTAAATAAACCTGCCCACGGGACTCGCTAATTGCACTGCAACACCTTTTGTCATACCTCTACATTGTTTCTCATATGATGCACTAAAGGCATCTTGCTACAACAATGGGCTCATAGTCAATCACAAAGTCAATCCTCCTTGAAGAAGAAAAAAAAGAACTCTCCCTGTTTGACTAATTTATTTGAGCTGAGTGAGTTTATATGAGCTGGATTCTGCTAGCTCCTGGAAACATTATTAAGTCAGTAAGTTAGTCGTACATATATGAGAGTTTTGTATGCATGCATGTGCAAGGGAAATGAATAAGTTTATTATCAATGCTTGTTCAACAATCCTTGATGATGATTACAGTGTTGATACTCTTGTTAAAACAATCTTTAATTTAAACGAAATCAGCCTGCAATGGTGTTTTTTTCTTCTCGGCAGTTTCCAACATTTGATTTCATGTAATACGTGGTAATTACGACACAAACTCATGTCTTCCACTTATAATGACTACCATTTCAGCTCCCTTATCTTGCCCTTGTTTTCTTTTCAAGGTGCACAGGCAAGCCAGCACATAGCACTTCGTAGTTGTTAGTTACAACAGAACCGTGTAATATAAACACACACCGAAATAAATACTTCCTTCTGCGGGGCGCAAGTGGTCTCACTGTGTTACACAATGTGCGTAGCCATGTAGTGAGTGAGTTAGTTCCAATATTATTATTATTATGAAATTATCAGGAGGCAAAAAGCAGAATACAAATGAAAGGAACGGGAAAAGTATAGTTAGATACGGAAATACACACATCCTTAGCTCAGCACTCAACGTGTTCATCAGAGGCAGCATGTACATGTATTTATTAAATCGGGTGGTGAACTTTGAAATCAACAAGGTGTGAGAAAAAAATTAAATATTTCACGCATGTTTCACATGTATTGTGGAGTAGAATACAAAACAAAGTGCGAACATAAGCTCATTAGAAATAAAGAAATAATAAATGAGTAGAAAGAGGGAACTGTGTGTGTATATACGTAATATCTAATTATAGGCAGACAATCTATGGTGTGAAATTCACATTTTTTAGCCTCGCTTTCCATGTTACTTAACCTAGAATTATTTTCTCAACTTTTCTTACTTGCTAACTAATCGATAGGAAAATTAATATGATTATGAATTCATTGGAGACCGGGGAATGGGAAAGGGTAACTTAAGACGGCGCATTAACCTCGAATTTCAAATTACAAGCTAATGCATACAAAAGTAGTATATTGGACTAAGGGAGATAAAAAGAAATTATTTTTCTTCTTTTTAACTCTCTTTCTCTCTAAAAGATAATGACAAAATAATAGAGCTCATTTGTTGACGTTTTTTATGCACCAGACAAAGGCTGGGGGATTCTTTCTACTGCCAAGCCACTAACTATGATTTCCATATATGTATCACAGTTTAGTTAGTCCTATACTATACTACTGATGACAAAGGGAAAAAAACTTTATCTCATCACGGGGAAATGACTACAGTTTATATATGCATTGGAATATGAGATTAAGTGGAAAAGTCAGTTTAGAACCCGATGCGGGAACTTTTTTTTCTCTTTTTTTTCCACAGCCACAGTATAGCATATTCACTTGTAGGTAAACTAACTAGCTAACTAACTAACCAAAACCAACTTTGTAATAATATTTTTGAAAGAAAGAAAACTAAGTCAGTCAGTTGGATGGATTATTATTGGGAGCAAAGTATTTAGTGACGGAGCCACAACTGTTTCTGAAGGAACTAATCTGTTTTGACAATTCAGTTTTCTTTACTGAAATTGCCAAGTTCACGTGAGCGAGAGTTAGTTGGCTTCCAGTGAAAACTACAAGTAAAGGAAAAGTTTTTTTTTCCTGAGCAAAAAAATAACAGTGTTGAACAACCAGAGAGGAAAGAAAGAAAATACACGCACAGTGAGGAGCGAGTGAGCACTAACTAACTAATATACATAATTCTTTTTTCATCTCCCTCTCTCCTCTGGTAACAAACAATAAGACACCCTGTATAAATATATCCGTTTCTATTTTATAATGAACGGAGTAGGATCATCCCATCAGCACAAGAGATTAAATTGGTATCCTGAGGGGAATGCTCAAATAATAGCAAAACTACTACTTACACTTTTGTTACGTATGTATAACTACAAAAACTTTTTACACATTTTACAAACCTACTTGTTACTTTGAACTCACAGTCGTTTGTGCACTCAACTTTTGTTTTTGTACATTTTTTCTTTCTTTCTCTCTCTCTATTTCTTGTGCTCGGAGCTATAAAATGAAAGTTGCATTCTCATGACTAACGTGCCATTCATTTACAGTCAAACAAACTATTAATTGGTTCAAGTATTAGTAACTACATTGCAAGAATAGAATATGGTGATGGCAGTTAGATAGTTGGTTACAAAGCCGTTGGCCAAAAATTAATAAAAATTTGATTGTAGCTATTTTAATGAAGAAACAAATGTGCGTAAATTTTATATTCCAAAAACAGAGACTCTATAGTTCTGTATACTCGACTCCATTATTTTTGGAATAACTACTACTACAAAACACATGGAAAGAGCAGTAATTTAAGTGCCTATTACTTTCCCAAGCCGTTTTTTATCTCCTCCCTCCATATGGAATTATAATATGTAAATAAGCGCCATGGCTTGTTGTAGGAAATAAAAAAATGTAATAACAGTCATAATCGTAGGAGACGAGGATGAAACGGACCGAAGAAATATGGTGAAGAGCTTTTGGAGCAATCAAGGTTCCCAAAGTGTCGTTCCTTCTTCCTCGATAAACTCCCCTCACACATTGTACACTGGAGCCCGAGAAATGAACCATCACAAATGCACAGTTCCCATCTCTAATAACATTCACTCATCCCTGTAAATACCGCCATAACGTTAACAGCCTTATGCATATTAAAGTCCGTTCCGCACGGATCTTGTCTCCCTATCAAACAACTCATCACAATACACTTGTTTGTGTAATTTCATTTCCTATGCAAAGAAAATCGTTACAATTTCAAGACTGCGAATGCAAAATTATAAATAAGACTAATACCAACTAACTAACTAACTAACAATGAATGGATTCGCTTTGCAATTTTTCTGTTGCCCAAATTGCTACATACGTACTTTTAGCTGGTAAAATTGAATTATAGTTTATATACTATACGCAAAACCGTATTTCAGTAAGTAAGTAACCCGTGTTTATAAGCGGATTGTAAATCTCTATAGATCTCATCATATGCAGATGACTTGATCTTTGCATACAATCTGTAGTTAGTTAGTACCATAGTGAGAGAGTGAGCCGAAACTCATTTCACTTTTTTTATACCGAAAGCTTTTCTAACATTGTGAGCTCACCAGCTCCTATAGTTTATTTGTATTCCCATGATCATATTTGCAACCCCTTTGGTAACTTGACTAACTAACTAAGCTCATGTAGACTGCCCGTGCAATTCAGACGATGGTTAGGGAAACCAAAGGGAGTGCAATGCTCAACAAAATAAATAGGGCAACCTTGACGAAGTACAATCTATTGATTTTTAAACACTACGGTTTAAATTGTACTGCAACAGGGGTAGGTTGAGATTTGACCTATTTGCAAAAAGAAGCTGTACTCAAAAAAGGACTTGAATACTGGTCGGTCGTAAATTGAAAAAAATAGCAAGTGTAACTATCCATTGACTGACTGGGAAATTGTGTGGGTAGAACACTATACATCACATTATTCTTTGACTGTTAAACGTTTAGTTAGGAAAAAAAAAGTTAGCTGTCAGAACAATAAATTTGTTGACGCAAGTTGAATTATATTAGAAAATTATGCTTATTTTCTCGAATGAAATTCCCAGGTTGGATCCAATGATTAGAGTTATTAGCAATACACAAGATTTAAAGAGTCAAGAGGGAAGAAAGAGATAAAAAAACAGGACTCACAATTGGGTGTTCTTCCTTTCAAATGAATAGTTTCTACCAATTACTCGATACAAGCTATTTCGGTTCTTGTACACCATGTAACATATGCTATAAAACAAAGAGTAGTATATATAGGCAGGCACTCGACTTTTTTTTTAAATAAAGAGTTTGACTCTTTGAGATGAAAGCATGTTTGATCCGCCTTCGGATGAAGGGGCGCCTTTATTTCCAATTTGAAAATTACTGTAATCATTCATTCCAAAGTTGAAATTTCCTCACTGCCTTGATGATATGTTGTGGTTGTTCCAACCTTCTTTCCATTTTCTCCCATCCCTAAACAACTAGACTTTACACTAACTCACTTATTTACTCCCCATTACCTACCTACCATACCACCAACAAGACGAAAACAAAAGACAAAAAGACCCATTGTTCTCTCTCTGTGTGTAGCTCCAAACTTCTCTAATGCTATTCTACTCTCACAATTTATCCAAACGGTTCCCATCCATTCCCTCAGTCATATTCGTGGAATTTGCATATTAGGAAATTTCCCTTGTATCAATGTTCAATTCGAACACTGTATGCCAGAAGGAGCAGAAAACTATTCATACATGATGGTGCAAATTCTTGAACCGTAACAATATATAGCATGTGAGTCCATTGAATTCATTTTTTGCTCGCATCCAATATGTATAGCCGTATCTGGGCTTGTTTGCTGTTAAATGAGATGAAGAAAGCCAATGCATGTAAACATTTAATACGAAACTCGCCATGAACTTATCTGCTTATACTATGCAATGTACGTACACGATATACAATTTTTTGTCATTTTCTAGTACGACGTTAAAAATTTAAAGACAGTTTATTTTGCAAGAAAAACTGCCCCTTTGTGTGAATGCTAGCTATAAATTAAGAAACTCAATAATCTGTTAACCAGTTTTCCCGAAATTCTAAGCATTCTAAACGTGAGCTATGCTGAGCAATTATCTGTCTGAAATAAGTTAGGTTACTACATTTGAGTTGTAATGAAACCAGCTTTAGTTAGTTAGATGACGGTTGTAACAAACTGATAAGTGATAATGCCGTAGCCTTTACAGCAACCGTAAGGAAAACTAGATAAGCCCGCATTGACTCTGTCATACTTGGTGGCAACAAAATTTTGACAAGTAAAAAAATTGGCAACTAACTCTAGCACTATCTACACGACGACTGTAAAACGTGAATGCAAATTTCCGAGTATAATCCTTGTGGCATGATTAATGGTAATAAGAAGTTACCGTGGTATGAATTACAGAAAACACTGATATGCTCCATGTAACATGTCAATCATAATAACATTGTATTCCTTGTTCTGGAGGAAAAGCCAAGCCCATACAGAATGTCTGTATCTTGGGGCAATCATACACTTTTCAAAAACATTTAATCATCATGTTTCCAGTCTCTGTAGTTTAGTTCTTACAGCTACAAAATGAATATGTTGGCTGCAATTGCAATAACTATCATCTCATGTGTACACAATAGGATCCTAGTGTATGTAAGTCAGTGACATTCACAAATAATTCTACGTTGTAGGTAAACACCCACTTCAAGTTCCCATAAACTATCCATGTATTATTAACTAACTAACTAACTAACTATGACTGTGAATTCGCTGAAACTTGTTGTGGCACATGAACATGTAATATGTTCTTGTGCTATACTATACACGGTTGGTAAAACGGTCCACCTATAACTTACTGAATGACTGTATATCTGCATTGTAAGTTAGTTAGTTAGTTAGTCAGTTTAGTTTCTACAACCCTCCCAGCAAAAGTGACTACACACTATATATATGTGAGCGTTTCCATTTGAATTGTAAATTATGACCCACACTATCTCCTCTAAACTAATTATTACTTTTCCATTTTGATGTAGTGCACTCATAAAGCGTTTGAACGAGTAATGCCCATCAACAGCACACTTATTTACTAGCAAACGACTGTAGACGCACAGCGCTAGCTGCTCGTACAGGTAGAAATACCGAGTTGTATTATTTTTGCTCACAAAATACATGTTGTGTGGGTGGGTCTCTTGTGCATTTTTTAGTGTGGATGCCACCATGGAAGAACACAGATTTTGCATATAAGGACCCTCACGGAAAATAGATAAGTGAAAAAAGCCACTTTACACACATGACGTTGGTTCAGCCTCCCATGGGCTATTTGGCTATGCTCAAAGAAGGCTTTCATTTAACGTTATAGTTAATTGTGTACACTCACAACTTCCGTTTCAAATGACTATGTAATACTTGGTTGACCAGTTTGCCCGCATTTCAATCAAAATGGAATAAATAGATGTACAAGGAAAAACAAAGCACGTAGTTTTTAGTTGGCACATAGCAGGGTCCCAAATGTAAGACAGCTGTCTCTTTGGAGGACATGACAAAAATTAATATGCACAACATAAAACTGGCCAGTTGGATTCTTCACAGTGGGGCTTTGTGAGAGACAAATTGTGTGACTATTTTTCCCATGTAGGTCATTTTTCCTTCCCAATTTGCAAAGATAACCGTCTAACTAAATAGGAGGATTTCAAGTTGTGTCTTTAAGTGGTCATAGGTGACCAATAAATTATGAATGTGATATTTATTTCCATTTTAAGCATCTAAATGTACATAATTATAGTCAATGGAAAACAAAGGGAATCCACAAGAATGATTATTAACCAACTAAAGGTTTAGTGTGGAGAGAAAAGTCGTAAATTGTAGATTCAACAGTGACTGTGGGCTTGAAGAAAAAAGTTTCCTTTGGAAATTACTATAACCAATGGGCAAGTTTTAACTACTCACTACTTACTTACTAACTAACTACCACTTTGAATGAAAAAGGTTCACTCGTTAATGTCTCTACAATGGGCACTAACAGATATTATGAAGTTTTTTTAGAATTATTTATCCATTCGGTAGGAAATATACGTGCTACCTATAAATAACAATCGGTAGATGAGTGAGTAGGAATCTAATCTTTGTGTGCGGACCAGTGTTAAGTCAAAACAAACTATAGGTCCCAGTCGTCCCGGTTTTGAAAGCTCCTTTTTCTTGGGATCAAACTGCAATTATTGCTATTAGTTAGTCCATGTATGCAATGCTCTCAAACTTGGGCTTGAATCGAATTGAACGTTGATTGAGTATGGCATTTTTATCGTTTTTATAGCTACAAAAAAGCATATTCAGCTGCTGCTGTTGCATAACATAAAAATGCATAGTATATTTTAGAATGAAAGAAAGCAAGTAAAACACACAGGTGGGTTGCTCTCACTCAGTCAGTGTCTGCTGTATGGATAATGCTGTAGACAAGTAAAGTAACTAACTAACTACATAAGTATAAAAGGTTGTGCATATGGTATTCTTAATTGTGAGTGAGTGGGGAATTTTCTCTCCCAAAGGACAGGTTCAAATTTACAAAAAATTGAGGTAGCCTAATAACATAATAGCACCGTGGCAAAGAATAAAGCATTAATTTAAGAATAAGTGAGAGCACAATAGGAGGAAGAATCGTGGAAGCTACGGAATAACAAACGGTTCAAGAATGTTTGTAACCAACTATACGATTATAATTTCCCTTGTACATGTATACACAATAAGGCACGTTTTTTTTAAAAAGGAAATTGCTTTGGGAAAATCTTAAATGCACATCTTAAATAATAATTCTGGAAAGAAAAATGATTTCTTCTTGTCCGCCAGTGTTTTTTAACATAGCTATATTTTTCATTTTTTATTACTTTATACGTATAGCAATCATTCATGAAATCTTTTCAGTCCAAAGAATTAATCTACAAAGAATTTTTTCTTGTTACTACAAATGATCTCACAAGCGCATTATTTTTACTACACATTTGACACTATAGGATGCAACAATGTGTTTCCAATTGGGGACTTTAACTCTACTATCCCCTTTCTACGGACTTTTCTTCTACGAGTTAATCATTCGAATGAAACTGATCTGTTGGTGTGAAAATCAACAAGAGAAATGATGTTCTGTCTCTCAATCTATTCCCTCTCTCCCTGGTTTGAATCAAAAGTGGAATGTAAAAACAATTTGGACCTTGTCAACTTCTGGTGGAATTCATTTTTCACTTCCACCCTCACACTGTCTACAGTGTATGTGAGTGAGTAGACACCTTTTGGAAATTTTCAGGGTCTTCTGAATCTTTTGCTACAAGTGAAGGCTATTTCCGCTGAGCAAGCACGATTGGGAAACTCAGCCTTCTCTAATAGCTCAAATCTTGGACCAAAATCAAATGTGTGTTGAATGACCATTCACCCACACACGGTACATGACTGGCAGAAAAAAAAAGTGCAAAGGAAATATTTTTTCGTGCAGTACATGCATTATGTTATGTTATACATTATCACACGGGGTGAAAAGTCTATTATTTATTCTTTTGAAAAATTAACCATAACAAATATAAATAACAGGTAATCTGAAATCGCCAGTAGCGCAATTAACATTGCACACATTGTATGACTGACTGAGTAGAAAATCTTTTCAAATTATCCAAAAGTGCAGAGAACATGAATTATTTCTCAAACAGATCTGTTTTACTTTGTCTGTCTATTTCCTGGTATTTATCATTGAGCTCATTTATCATAACCCACAGTGTATACAAACTAGCTCTGTCAACGTAGTTCAGTTTTGCAACATCTTTTACATTTCATTCCACACATTTAGATTTTTACCCAGAAGACGTGAAGCAATGGCAAGTACAAAGTGTAAATTTCCATGTTTACGTAATTGTCGAAACTTGAAGGTTTCTCTCCACATCTCACACTCATCCTTCGTAAACAATGATTTGCCAACGGAATCAAATATAATAAGTGAGTAGTCAGTGAAACACTGCTAGTTTTAAATAAACTTTCCGCACTGGAGGAAGTCAATTCCTGACAGTAGAAATATAACAGCAACAAAAACTCTCTCTCTCGCCACTCAGTCAGTGTGGTGAAACATTCATAGCAAAGAAGAAAAAATCATGCCAATCTACCAAAACTCCAAATAAACTCTTCACAAGCAATCTAAATAGATAGCTAGTATCCTCAGTTAGTCTAGTCGGCAAATGTCACCACCATTTAAAAAACTTGGTTAAAACCAACTGACTAACTAACTATACGCAACATCTAAATAAACGCTAACAACAAGTGCTAAACTTCATCCCCTAAGCACTTTGGGAGTGAATTAAGCAATTTTTTCCATGGGGAGAGAAACACAGCATTTAAGTGAAACTAATGGGGAGTGAAATCGTTTATTGGAGACAGTATTTACTACAGTTAGTTAGTTAGTTAGTTAATACTCATGTTGTCTTTCCACCCAATCTAACTAATGCACTGCTCACTCAGACCTTAAAACTATGGGCGCATAAAAAGCTGAAATTTCTTCACCCTCTCTCTCTCTCAGTATGTTCTTGGCAGCCATGTAGAGCAACATTTGTGTTCCATGTATTCTCCAGAGATGCGTTTCAAACATCTTTGAATACTTGTACATGCACATGATGATGATAATGCTATAACTTATGCATAATAGTAATGCTGCCGCTACTACTACTCATCCATTAAGTAGTGTCGTGAGTGCACATGCAT
>Ga0210040_10007518_pt1 | contig 13165 bp, 10 predicted proteins | sample CryGeyCG12114_NA_FD_185462 | JGI IMG/M metagenome (GOLD analysis project Ga0210040, IMG submission 185462) | Groundwater microbial communities from aquifer - Crystal Geyser CG19_WC_8/21/14_NA (SPAdes) (version 2) | ecosystem: Environmental > Aquatic > Deep subsurface > Groundwater | place: USA... | reverse complement strand
CTGCCCGGTCAGATGACCGATGCCGGCTTCCTCCCCGAGGAGGGGGTCATTCTCCCAGCCCCCGCAGGCCAAGGTGCCGTGACCTACGGCATCCGGCCGGAGCACCTGCGTCTCGACCCCGAAGGGATTGAAGCGCGGATCGTGGTCGTGGAGCCGCTGGGCAGTGAAACTCAGCTCGTTGTCCGTCTGGGTGGGGCAACGCTGGTCTGTTTGCTGCGGGACCGCATTGCCTGTCGTCCAGGTGACGTGCTGCGCCTGCGCCCCGAGCTGGATAAGGTTCACCTGTTCGATGCCTCAGGTCAGCGCTGCAATGCGAATTGAGCGCAGCTGTCGCAAGAAGCGATGATGTAGGACAACTCCACCGTGGCTGCACACCCCGATGGCCACCCCCGGGACTAACGAAAGTCCACCACCTCCGGGGATGCTACCCCTCCGTCGAGCCGCCTTCATACCGCCCAGATCATGATCTGACGCGTGGCAGCCAGGCAGAGATGGTGGGGGACTGGATGCGTCCTGGCTCCTGGGTCAGGGCGGTCCAAGCTACGCAGTAGGCGTCGACGGCGTCCTCGTGATCGACGAGCAGGCGGCCGCACGCTGATTTCAGTGCGGCCGGCTTGGTGTAATGCCTGCGGCCAGAGCGATCTGAAGCAGTTCCGTCAGGCTGCTTGCGTTGAGGCGGTTCATCACCTGGGCGCGGTGCAGCTCCACCGTGCGAGGGCTGATCTCGAGCTTCTGAGCGATTGCCTTGTTGGTCCCCCCCCTCGATCAAGCCGACGAGCACCTCGCGCTCCCGGGCCGTCAGCCGGGCCACCCGGGCCCCGGCGTTCTCATCGCGCGTTGTCGGCCGCACCGCGCCGTGGCACTCCGCCAGAGCGCTTGCGAGGGTCGCGCGGAGAGACGCCTCGTCCTGCGCGACCACGTAATCCGTGGCGCCCGCTTTCATTGCGGCAACCACGGCCGTGGCGTCAGTGCCTGGTGTGTCCAGCACGACCGTCGGCAGCGGTATCGACCGTGCCCTGAGTTCGCGCGGGATGGAGAGTCCCTCCCCGCGTCTCCTGCGGAGGTCCACAAGCACGCAACCTGGCGCAAGCACGGACGCCAAGTCGAGAAAGGCAGCCGCGCTATCGAAGGTTCGCGCACGATAGCCTAGCACCCGGACTAGATCAGCCAGACGGCGGGCCTCGGCGGCCGTGGCGCTGACGATATAGACCTGGCTGACATCCTCTTGGGTCAGGTCCTCGGTGATCCCGCCGATCCGGGTTACCGTACCGGCGTCGTCGGGAATGGGGAAGCTCGTGTCGCGGAGCCAGCGAACTCTGCCGTCGACGGGCCGGATGATGCGGTACTCAACGTGGGTGACCTCCCCAGCCTTGAGGGCGGCGAGGGCGTGCTCAACTTGGGGCCGATCATCAGGATGGCCGCTCTCCATCCACTCCGCAATCTGCATAGGTGCCTCAGCCAACGGCACCCCCCAGATCCTCTCGTACGCGGCGCTTCGGTAGATGATCGTGTCTGCCGCCGGATCGCCGATCCAGATCAGGTTGCCGCTGTGGGCGGCGAAGCTGCCCGCATCTGGGCGCATTTTGCGGACGTGACACCGCTGAATAGTCGCACAGCGGCGTGGATTGCTAACGGTCCAGTGGGAGGTGAATACCGGTGGCGTACTATAATCTGTTCTGAACCTGCTCTGGCCTACTTCTTCTCTCGTCGACTGGGCAGGAGTGCTGTCAGGACCTCGGGTGGGGCAGGGCGACGCCACACCGTCTGGAAGCTCTCCGCGACATTGGCGCGCGTCACGGGAATGCCGGGCAGGGCTACCCAGTCAGGCGTGAGTTGCCCGAGCATGGCCAGGATCGCCGTCTGTGCCGCAATCACGCCCTGATAGTGAGGCTGCTGCGCGGCGACGGCCACGACCGGACCACCTCGGGCCAAGCTCGCCGCGACGTCCCGTCCCAGGTCAATGGTGGCGACCGGGCCTGTCCAGCCCTGTCGCGCCAAGGCGGACAGCGCCTCGCGCGCCGGGGTGTCCCAGACGACGAAGATGCCGGAGAGGGCCGGTTGCGCAGTCCAAAGCGACAGGGCCGTTTCGCCCGCGACCCGGATTGAGCCGAAGCGCGAGGTTCGCAGCGTAATATCCGGCCGCTCCCGCCGCATCCACCGACTGAAGGCGAGCTCGCGCTCGTTGGTAGCAAAAAAGTCGGCGTCGTAGCCCAAAATACCAATCTCTGCGCCGTTGGGCAGGTGCGGCGCCAGGAGCTCGGCCGCGATGCGCCCCAGACCCGAGTTGTCGGCGGAGACCAGGGCCACGTAGTCCTTGCCGGGCAAAAGCCCCGTGGGCACGTTGTCGAGCAGGACGAGCGAGATTCCGGCCGCGGACAGCTGCGCATGGGCCGCGGCCACGGCGGCGTTGGCCACGGGCAGGGAGATCACCGCGTCGGGGGCCTCGTGTAGCAGGCGGTCGAGGCCGGCGATCTGCGCCTCGGGCGAGAAGCCGCAGTCCACGACCTCGATCACCGCCGTGCCGCAGTCGCCCATAGTCCCGGCGAGGCCTTGGAGCTGCTGGCGCGCGAAGTCGCTCTCGAGCGTGTGCATGACGATCGCGACGCGGAAGCCCTTTTCGCGGGCCGCGTCGATGTCGGCGGGGGAGAGGGCCACGCGCTGCGGCGGCGAGGCGCGCTCGCCATGGGGGCCGAGACCGGCGATCGACATCGATGTCCCTCCCTCAGGCCCGGGCATTACGAGGAGCGGCCGGCTGGGCCGGCGCCGGCTCCTCGAACCGCTCGCGCAGCGCAGTAAAGCTCGGATGGGCCATAGGTCGGCCCTGGAGGATCCAGTCCTTCAGCATCGGCGGTGCAAAGAGACCTTCCACCGCCACCATCGCTGCCCCTAAAAGGCCTGCCGAACTGCTCATCTGCGACCGCACGATCCGGAGGTCCCGCGTCACCAGGGGATGGGATGCGCCATAGACCGCCTCGCGCACCGCCGCGAGGAGGATGTCGTTCGACTGCGCCACCGAGCCTGAGAGCACGATGATCTCGGGATTGAGAGCGTTGGCCAGTGTCGCCACGACATGTCCGATGAGGCGGCCGCTCTGGGACAGGATCTCCATGGCCACCCGGTCGCCCATCTGGGCTGCCTGGCTGACCTCGGCGGCGCCGAGCGCGCCGTGGCGGCGATGGAGGTCGGCCAGCAGCGTGCTCCGGCCCTCCTCGGCGGCGGCCTGCCCCTCGCGGGCGATCATCTCGGAGCCGGCAAGCGCATCGAGCGTGCCGGTCCGCTCCCCGGCCTGGATGGTGAGCTGCCCGATCAGACCCGCCGCCCCCAGCGCGCCGCGCCAGAGCCGCCCGTCGCAGACGAGCCCGGCGCCGATGCGCTTTCCCACCTTGACGAAGAGCATGGCCGTGCAGCCCATCCCGGCGCCACCATGGAGCTCGCCCATCGTCATCGTCTCGACGCTGGAGCGCATCCAGACAGGGGTGCCGTAGCGACGCACGAGGGCCTCCACAAAGGGCGCCCCCTCCCAACCCGGCAGGATTGGCGGCGTCTCGGTGAGGAAGGTGCCCCCGGCCTCGGCGACGGGGGCCGGCACGGAAAGGGAAATCGCCCAGGGAGCGGCGCCCGGCCCGCTTTGGCGCGACAGGATCCAGTCGAAGAGCGAAGTCACGCGATCGAGGATCGTTGTCGCGGGCTCGGTCAGGTCGGCGGGCTCGTGGTGCTCCATGAGGAGACGACCAGACAGATCCGCGATGCCCACTCCTAGCGCCGCCTGGTCCAGGGTTGCCACCAGCACGCGCCCCCGGTCGGCCGCGAAGCGGACTAGGCGCGGCGCCCGGCCCCCCGTCGCTGCGCCGAGTTCGCTCTCGTCCACGAGGCCCAGCTCGGTCAGGAGCGCCAAGCGGTCGGCGACGATCGCCCGGCCGAATTCGCCCACCCGCTCGATCTCCTGGCGGGTGGTGGCTTGGCCAGTACGCACGAGATTGAGGATCTCGATCACGCTTCCGCTGGCGGTCTCGGAGCCGCGGGGACGGCCCCGGCCGCGCGAGCGCGTCCCTTCATCCTCACGGTCCAGCGCCTGCATCCGAGCCTCCCTGGTCCGGAAGCGATAAAAGCTTCGCTTCGGTTCTGCAATCTCAAACTTATGTTGAAGATAGGCATAAGGTGGCTGTCATATGCTCCATAAAGGTTGACCTGATCCGATCCGCGACGTAACAACCGTAGCAACGGGACAACGAAGCGGGGGGAGGCGCCGAGATGACCGACTGGAAGCTCGCCTATCATGCGAACTGCTGGGGCGCGCTGGGCGGGAACGCCGTCGGCGTGACCTCGATCACCCAGCTCAGCTATCGCACCTTCGGCGAGATGGATCGCGCCTTCTCGGACATCGCGGCGGCGGGCTACGAGGGCGTCGAGGTCTTCGACGGCAACCTCCTCGACGTGCCAGCTGCCGAGATGCGTCGGCTGCTGTCCGACGCGGGGCTGACCTTGGTCGCCACCTATGCGGGCGGGAATTTCATCTTCGACGACATCCTGCCCGAGGAGCTGGCCCGCGTCACCCGCGCCGCCGACCGTGCGGCCGAGCTCGGCGCGCCGCATCTCGTGGTCGGCGGGGGCGCCAAGCGCTTCGAGGGGACCCGCGACGGTGACTATGCGAAGCTTGGCGCGGCACTCGACCGCGCGAAGGAGATCGCTGAGGTGCGGGGGCTCAGAGCGCACTACCACCCGCATCTCTCGACCATCGTCGAAGGGCCGCAGGAGGTGCACCGCATCTTCGGGCTGACCTCGATCGACTTCTGTCCCGACACCGCGCACCTTGCCGCCGCCGGTGGCGACCCGGCGCGGCTGATCCGCGAGCTGCGCGACCGCATCTCCTATGTGCACCTCAAGGGTTTTCAGAAGGAGCCCTTTGCCTTCACGCCGCTCGACCGCGGCGATGTGCCCACGGGCCCGATCCTCGAGGCGCTGCGCGAGACGCGTTTCGCGGGCTGGGTCTGCACTGAGCTCGACGCCTGGCCGGATCCGGCCGAGGGGGCGCGGCTCAGCATGGATTACCTGAAGCGGGCCTGACGGCCCAACATCCCCGGCATCGCCGGGTCTCTGGGAGGAGACGACAATGATGAACCGACGCACCCTGCTGGGCGGGGCGGCGCTGCTCGCCCTTGTGCTGGGCGCGCTGCCGGCGGCGGCCGATCCGGCCGAGGCGCTGGCCGCGCTCCAGGACCAGGTCCTGTCCACCGGCCCGAACGGCGAGGAGCCGACCGCCGCCTCCGAGGTGACTCTGACCGACGAGGAGATCGAGCAGATCAAGGGCATGGGCGCCACCGCCGCCATTGTCCTTCACTACGGCGGCAACGACTGGTCGCGCGCCCAGGTCGCGGGCCTTCAGGACCAGTTCGCCAAGATGGGCATCGAGGTTATCGCCGTGACCGATGCGGGCTTCAAACCCGAGACGCAGGTGGCGAACCTCGAGACCGTGATGGCGCAGTCGCCCGACATCATCGTCTCAATCCCGACCGACCCGGTTGCCACCGCCTCTGCCTACCGCGCCGCCGCTGAGGCGGGCGCCAAGCTCGTCTTCATGGACAACGTGCCCCAGGGCTTCACCGCCGGGACGGACTACGTATCCTCGGTCTCGGCCGACAACTACGGCAACGGCGTGGCCGCCGCGCATCTGATGGCGCAGGCGCTGGGCGAGGAGGGCGGCGAGATCGGGGTCATCTACCATGCAGCCGACTTCTTCGTGACGCGCCAGCGCTACGACGCCTTCAAGGCGACGATCGAGGAGAACTATCCCAACATCCAGATCGTCGCCGAGCAAGGGATCGGCGGGCCCGACTTCACGGGCGACGCCGACAAGGCGGCCTCGGCGATGCTGACCTCGAACCCCAACCTCAAGGGCATCTGGGCGGTCTGGGACGTGCCGGCCGAGGGCGTGCTGTCGGCCGCCCGCGCGGCGGGACGGGACGACATCGTGATCACCACAATCGACCTGGGCGAGAACGTCGCGATCTCCATGGCGCAGGGCGGGCCGGTCTACGGGCTCGGTGCGCAGCGGCCCTTCGACCAAGGCGTGACCGAGGCGATCCTCGCGGGCTATGCGCTCCTGGACAAGGAGGCGCCGGCCTTCGTGGCGCTGCCAGCGCTGCCCGTGACCAAGGACAATCTTCTCGAAGCCTGGGAGACCGTCTACCACGCGCCCCCGACCGAGAACGTCACGGCCTCGATGGGTCAGTAATCCCTGCCAGCGGGCGGACATGAACGGTCCGCTCGCTCCCCTTCCCCTTCCGGAGATATCCCGATGACCCGCGTCATGAACGTCGCCATGATCGGCGGCGGCTTCATGGGCAAGGCGCACGCCATGGCCTACGCCTCGATGCCCATGTTCTTCTGGCCTGCCCCCGCCATTCCCCACCGCAAGATTGTCGTGGACGTTACCGACGCGGCTGCCGAAGCGGCGCGCGAGCGGTTCGGCTTCGAGGAGGCCTCTTCGGACTGGCGGGCCGTGGTGGAGCGCCCCGACATCGACGTGGTGGACATCTGCACGCCCAACAACGTCCATGCCGAGATCGCCATCGCCGCGGCCAAGGCGGGCAAGCACATCATCTGTGAGAAGCCGCTGGCGCGGACGATCGAGGAGGCCCGCGCCATGGCTCAGGCCGTGCGCGAGGCGGGCGTCATCCACATGGTCGCCTTCAACTACCGCCGCACGCCCGCCGTGGCGCTCGCCAAGAGGTACATCGAGGAAGGCCGGATCGGCCGCATTCTCAACTTCCGCGGCACCTACCTCCAGGATTGGTCCGCCGATCCTGACGGCCCGCTCTCCTGGCGCTTCCAGAAGCGGATCGCGGGCTCGGGAACGACGGGCGACATCGCGACGCATGTCGTGGACCTCGCCCACTACCTCGTGGGGCCGATTGCCGAGGTGAACTCGATGGTCCACACCTACGTCAAGACCCGGCCGATCCAGCAGGGCGGGGTGGACAAGCTCGGCGCCTCCGAGAAGTCGGCCACCGCCGAACGGGGCGAGGTGGACGTGGACGACGAGGTGATCTCCATGCTCCGTTTCGAGAACGGCGCGGTGGGCTCCCTTGAGGCGTCCCGCAACGCCTGGGGCCGGAACAACTTCATCACGTTCGAGATCCACGGCACCGAGGGCTCGATCCACTTCAACTACGAGCGCCGCGACGAGCTCCAGGTCATGTTCCGGAACGACCCGGCCGATGCCCGGGGCTTCCGCACCATCTACACCGGCCCGGCGCATCCCTATGGCGAAGGGCTCTGGCCCATTCCGGCCCTCGGCATTGGCTACTCCGAGACCAAGATCGTTGAGTGCCGCGACTTCTTCGCTGCCATCGCCCAGAACAAGCTGCCCTCGCCCAACTTCGAGGACGGACTCAGGACCGAGTATGTGGCCGATGCGCTCCTGCGGTCCGGCGAGACTGGGCACTGGGAGCGGGTCGAGGGGTCGGCTGGCACCGAAAGGCAGTGGACGAGGGCGCAAGCCTGATCCTCGCAAGACTTCACAGAACCAACAGGAGGAGGCCCACCATGAAAGCGAGTTATATCAGCCTAAGAAGTAGGTTCACGGCGAGCACGGGTATCGCGCTGTGCTTGGCTGGCCTGCCCGCTGCGGCCGATACTGCGCTGCCCACCGTCGAAGGCCCGATCCCCGAAACCGAGACCTCGCAGATCTTTACGACAGGCGGTACGGATCTTGCCGCGCATGGTTATGAGATCGCCGAGTACTTCGTATCGGGCGAAGCGAACGTCTACGACTGGGGTTCGGACGGTGCGGCCGAGACGCCGCAGGTCGTTGTGCCGGATGCGCCTTACACCACACGGATGATTATTCGCCGCCCGTCCAATCCGCAGGACTTCAGCGGCACGGTCTGGGTCGAGCTGAACAATCCCTCGCGTGGCTGGGACGTTGAGGTGCAGTGGCCGGTCCTCCAGGACAAGGTCATGCGGGACGGTGACATCTGGGTTTCTATCACTGCCAAGCCCAACGTCATCGCCTCGCTTCAGCGCATTGACCCTGAGCGCTACGGCCGCCTGTCGATGGCGAACCCTGTCCTGGCCGAGGAGCAAGCCTGCGGGCTGCTGCCCGATGAGGAGGGCTACGACGAGAACCTGTCCCGCCTTTACGAGAACGGCCTTGTCTGGGACATGATCAGCCAGATCGGTGCGCTGGTGCGGGATGGTTCGGAGGATTCGCCCTTTGCCCGCTATGACGTCGAACATGTCTACGGGACAGGCGAGTCCCAGACAGGATTCTTCATCAACACCTACGTCAACAACTTCGCCAATGATGCGACCCTGGCGGATGGACGCCCGGTCTACGACGGGTTCGTGTCGGCTTCGGGCGCGGGGCGGACGGTCCCGATCAGCCAATGCGTCGAGGCTATGCCGGTGGACGACCCGCGCGGGCAGCTTCCGGCCACGCATGCACCGTTCATCCGTGCCGACGCACAGGGCGACGTCTTCCTGCTTGGTAGCTACAGCTGGCGCCGTGAGGACAGCGACGATCCGAACGCGGGCTACCGCCTCTACGAGATCGCCGGTGCCCCGCACGGACCAGCCTTCATCACCAACTACCAGCCCGATCCTAAAGCCATCAAGAAAGCGGGCAACCTGCCGACGCAGGTGGCCTACGAATACGGCGGCGCGGAAGCCACGGCGAACCACCTGCCGCGTCAGTATCTTGAGGCGGCGATGTACGCCAACCTCGAGCGTTGGGTCGAGGATGGCACGCCGCCGCCCAAGGCTGAGCCCATTGCTACCAAGCCCGGCACGTCCGAGACCCTGTTCGGTGACACAATCGATGCGACGTTCGCCACCGACGAGCACGGAAATGTCCTGGGCGGGGTGCGCAGCCCTTACCTCGATGTGCCCACGGCGACCTATTACGAGAGTGCGACCCCCACCGAGGGGCTGCCCTACGCCTGGTCCTTCGGCCACCAAGAGGACTTCGGCACCACCAAGCTGCACCAACTCTATGGGGTGGTTGGCGCCCATCAGAACTACCTTGAGCAAGTCAAGGAATCGGTCGAGGCGCTGCAAGCCGAAGGATGGCTGCTGCCCGAAGATGCGGCAAGGATCGTCACCGAGGCGGAACTGAAGCCCGTTCCCTGAGGCAATGAGGAGGCCGCGCCTCGGCGTGGCCTCCTGCCATTTTCAACAGAGGCCATCATGACGGATTTAGCTTACGGTACCAAGTCTGGTCCTGTCAGCAACGTGGCCGCCGCGCCTGCGGCCGTCCGCATGACGGGCATCTCCAAGTCGTTCGGCGGCGTCCGGGCCCTCGATGGGGTGGACTTCGAGGTGCTTCCGGGTGAGGTCCACGCCCTGCTCGGCGGCAACGGCGCGGGCAAGAGCACGATCCTCAAGGTGCTGAACGGCGTCCACAAGCCGGACGCCGGCACCGTCGAGGTCGGCGGCCGGGTCCTCTCCGCGCACACGCCCGAGGAGTCACGTGCCGCCGGCATCGCGATGAACTACCAGGAGATGAGCCTCATCCCGACGCTCACCGTCGCGCAGAACATCTTCCTGACCCGCGAGGCTAAGACGGGCCAAGGCCTCATAGACGACAAGGAGGCCGAGCGACGGGCGGCCCTACTCTTCGACATGCTTGAGGTGCAGGTGAACCCCCGCACCCTTGTGAGCGACCTGGGCGCCGGTCAGAAGCAGCTCACCGAAATCGCCAAGGCGATCAGCCAGGACGCCCGGGTCCTGATCCTCGATGAGCCCTCGACGGCTCTCGCGGTGTCGGATGTGGAGCGGCTCTTCGTCTTCCTACGGAAGTTCAAGGCGCAGGGGCGGTCGGTCGTCTACGTGAGCCACCGCATGGACGAGATCGCGCGCATCGCCGACCGTGCGACGATCCTGCGGGACGGGCGGCACGTCATCACCGCTCCGCTCTCCGAGCTCCCCATCGAAACGATGATCGAGCACATTGTCGGCAAGCGGTCCAAGGGCCTGTCGGACGTGTCGCGGAGCGACGTGTCGCGAGGCGAGGTGCTGCTAGAGTTGCGCGGCGTCACTGGGCGGCAAAAGCCGGACAACTTGTCGCTTGCCGTGCATCGGGGCGAGGTAGTGGGGCTCGCGGGGCTCCTGGGCTCGGGCCGCTCGGCCACGGCGCGGGTGATCGCCGGGGTGGAGCCCGCCGTCGCGGGCGAGATCCGGGTGAAGGGCCAGCCCGTCACGCTACGCAAGCCGGGCGACGCCATCGTCGCGGGCGTGGCGCTGGTGCCCGAGGATCGGGCGCGGCAGGGGGTGATCGGGGCACATACTGTGGCCTCGAACTTGACGCTCGGCATCATCGACCGGCTTTCGCGCGGCGGCTTGGAGGACCGGGGCAAGCTGCGCGAGGCCGCCGACGCCCAGATCGCCCGGCTGTCGATCAAGGCGGCGAGCCGGGACCACGCCGTGTCCACCCTGTCGGGCGGGAACCAGCAGAAGGTGGTAATCGGCAAGTGGCTCGCGCTCGACCCCGACGTGCTGGTGCTCGACGAGCCCACGGCAGGCATCGACATCGGATCGAAGTCCGAGATCATCCGGCTGGTCCGCGACCTCGCGGCCCAGGGCAAGGCCATCGTCTTCATCTCGTCGGAGCTGAGCGAGCTTCTCGTCGCCTGCGACCGGATCGTGGTCATGGCCGACGGCCGCGCCCACTTCGATCGGCCGCGCGCCGCATTCGACGATCCGAGCGTGCTCGAGCACGACACCGCGCACCGGCTCCAGGCCGCCGAGCGTAAACTGCAAGTCGCCATCCAAGAGGCCCTGACGGCAGGGCAGGAGGAGTCCCGTGTCTGACGCATCCCTTGGCCCCCGCAGGGGCGCGGCGCCGAACCCGCTGCTCGCCAATTGGCGGCAGTACATCATCTACATCGGCTTCATTGTGATCTTTCTCGTCTTCGCGGCCACGTTGTCTGACAAGGGGTTCCTGAACCCGAACAACCTCCTGAACATCGTGCGCCAGACGGCGATGATCGCGGTCATGGCCATTGCGATGACCTTTGTCCTTGCAGCGGGCGAGATCGATCTATCGGTAGGAGCGGTGGCGGGGCTGACCACGGTAACGGTGGCCATGGCCATTGCTGTAGCCGGTCCATTGGCAGGAATCCTTGCTGGCGTGGCCACGGGGCTCGCGGTGGGCATGTTCAACGGCTGGCTCACCACCCGGATCGGAATCCCCTCCTTTCTCACCACGCTCGCCATGATGGGGATCGCCAAGGGCGTCGCAATGTGGATCTCGGACACCGCGGCGGTGCCGATCCTCTCACCCACTTATTCCTGGCTCTTTGGCGGAGGCAACCTGGGTCCGGTGCCAGTGCTGCTTGTGTGGACTGCGGTCCTTGCTGGGATCGGCCACGTCGTGCTGCGCCGGACGGGCTTCGGCCGTCGGGTGCTCGCCACGGGGGGCGGCGAGACGGCGGCGCGCTATTCAGGGATCGACACCCGTTCGATCAAGTTCCGGGTTCTGGTCATTTCGTCGATGGCGGCGGCCCTCGCCGGTATGCTCTACGCGGGCCGTCTCCAGTCCGGGCGCTTCCAGCTCGGCGAGGGGGACGAACTGTCGGTCATCGCGGCCGCCGTGCTGGGGGGCACGAGCCTCTTCGGCGGGATGGGGACCGTGATCGGCACCATCGTCGGGGCGCTGATGATCGGGCTCATCAACAACGGGCTGATCCTCATGGGCCTCGACTTCAGCCAGCAGCTCATCGCCCGGGGCGGGATCATCATCCTTGCCGTGGCGCTCAGCCAGAAGAAGTCTTGATTATGGCACTTGTCACGATCATCGGCACGGTGGTGGCGAAGCCCGAGACGCGCGAGGAGCTGGAGCGGCTCCTGGCCGCGCAGGTCGAGCCCACGCGGGCCGAGCCGGGCTGCCTCAACTACGACTTCCATGCGGACGCCGAGGATCCTTGCACCTTCGTCTTCTACGAGAACTGGAGGTGCCAGTCGGATCTCGATGCGCATCTGGCCATGCCGCATCTGCGCCCGCTCTTCTCGCAGATCGATCGGCTCCTTGACCGGCCGGTGGAGATCCGCCACCTAACTATGCTGAGCGAAATAGCTTGGTAACGTGTGGTCTTCACCTGAGAAGCACTCGCTTTTCTGTAGCCCATTCGCTGAGACCGTTTCGAAGTGCAGTTCAAGCTGCATCGAGAAGGTGAAGGGGCCACGTGGGCCAGATCGGCACGCTCGGCTAGGTGATTGCCCACTGCACCGCCGCGCCTGAGGCGCCCGAGAGACACAGTGAGCTCCGTCACAAGAACCTGAGCGAGGAGGACCGAGCGCAGCGTCTGGCCTGGTTGGCTATGCTCGATCCGATAGGCTCGGACGCCGAGCAGTTTGCCGGGGCACCGTCCCGATCGAAGGTCCATTAGGAGCGCTGTTCTGACTGAAGTCGCTGTCGAGCACGACACCAGGAATGAGGAATGCTCTGTAGGTCTGACCGACCACGGCAGGACCGCAGAGCTGAAAGCGCATGCGCACATCCCGATCCCCGCCTCAACATGCCATCGTTTCCGCGTGGCTCCCAGCCGCCCCCGCTCAGTTGAGGTCTGATCGCCGAAGGAGACGCACCTGACACCGGCGTACAACCTTCGTCGTGCTCGAGCGGACTCTGGTGCAATCTGTCGCCAACCCGTCCGGTCTCACGAGGCGATGCTCATTCCGTCTCAACGTAGCACTCTCTGGCCGTCTCGAGCGGTACAGAGGGCCTCCTGGGGCACCGGGACGGTCCTGCAAAGGATGCTGCGCCGAGGTCGGTTGGAGCGGGTGAAGTTTACGGTGGATTTTTGAACCGCGGGCTGGAGTGCGCGGCCGCTTTGAAAGCATCAATCGCCAGAGTCCACAAGGACGAGAGGACCAAGCGGGCAGGGGCCCCGATCTACCCAGCCCTTGGAGAATCCTGAAGGGAGGGGTGGCTCGAGCCATCAAGGGCCGGGGTTCCGCCTTCCTCTCACCACCGATAAGCCTCGCTGGTGTAGCGCTGCATCATGGCGTGGCTGTTGAAAACCGGGGCCACGCGAGCAATGGCCTGGCGCATCATGCGCGCCCAGCCGTCGGGGTCCTCGTGCCAGAGCGGCAGGACCACCTGCTCAAGCTTGTCATAGAGCCGGGCCGCGTGGGTCTCGGGGCCGCCCTGCGCCGCCTCCTCGAG
>Ga0210040_10007517_pt1 | contig 13166 bp, 4 predicted proteins | sample CryGeyCG12114_NA_FD_185462 | JGI IMG/M metagenome (GOLD analysis project Ga0210040, IMG submission 185462) | Groundwater microbial communities from aquifer - Crystal Geyser CG19_WC_8/21/14_NA (SPAdes) (version 2) | ecosystem: Environmental > Aquatic > Deep subsurface > Groundwater | place: USA... | reverse complement strand
CAGAGATCGGAGTGCATAGACGGTAGCTGGGAAGGCCTTATGGGTTCGCCTTCGGTGATTTCTGGCATTCTGACGGACCGGAGTGATTGCAGTATTTGGGGAAATGTTCAAATTGCCACCACTACCGGAGGGATTTTACTATTTTGACATTCTTGAAACTTGCCATGCGTCAAAAAATTTGTGGTCATGGAAAATTTTGCAGGTTTTAAATTTTGCTCGTAAGAGTGAGTCTGGCCAAAGGCCAGTGGGCCCGGCTAGTTCACTTTATTTTTTCTCCTTAATTATGAAAAAAAATGTATGCCCGCTTTTTGAATTTGTTGAAGTTGAAGAGACAAAAGCAAGACATCTCTTATTGAAGCACTAGGATAGGAACTAACTATAAGAGAAAACAACCTATACATGCAAAAATAAATTAAATCATCAGCGAGAAACTTATTAAATTCTAAAAATAATCAGCCAGTTCGCAAGTTAGTGGAAAATGTTTCAAAATGTAATTTTTTCTTCTGTTTCATAAACTTTTACTGTATCGCAAAAGCACTTTCGTCGTAATCCCGTCACCATTCAAGTGAGACCATAAAGACTGTACTGGTACAATACGCGGATATAGTAAGCCAGGGATTTCGTCGGTATCATTTTTATTATTAGCGTTTAAATTCCTTTTCAGCCTTAAAATGAGAGCTAACGGAAACTATGAATGAGATCGCCTAAAGGAATTTTCCACCGCACAAAAAAAATAAAAAAGAGCACATTAATTTCTCGTCTAATCATGGGAACTTATATAGAAGCAGTGACAGTGACTAGCAATCACAATAATCTCAAGTGTGGATACAAACTTGATGCTATATGTGTAGTTTAAATTGTGCTTCATATTCACTCCACAGTCCTACTTTATAGGAAACACCATTAACTACTATCTTGCAGAAACTAAAAGGATTTTTTGTAGGATTTAGCACACTCTACAGTGGAAGCAGTTTCCATCATAACTCCCTATGCTCTCTTATTAGGGGTCATAAAAGTTTTCTTCACAAAGCAACGTTAATGTTCTTGATCAAATCTGAATGAAAATAAAGTGCTTATTATCGTTATTACTTGGTCTATAGTATGCAAACAAATGAGAATATAAAGTGGGACACTGTATTGTTGGCACACGTTGCTCTTAAATTCCCATATTTTTAGCTCCCTTAAATGTCATTTGCATTCACAATTTTATTTCTGTTTCATAAAATTTTCAACTTGACTTCTCAATATTCGAGCGTATTTAACATTGAACAAAAATATGTGATTCCATGCATTTTTTTGCTTTTTAACTCTGATTTAATTCTCTTACGATACTCCCCCCCCATGTTCAGAATATTGATCCCACACTGCTTTGCTAACTGTCTAGCTAGTTTTATAACAAACGATTAACTTTGCATAGGGAAATATATCATAGTCAGTTGAGTAAGTAAGTCGAGCAAGAATCACGCCTTGCTTTTTCACAATACCATCATATTCATGACAAGAGTAAAAAATGAAGTGTCAGTCGTTCGTTTGCTCGCTTACTCACTCAAAAGATGCGAACAAGGCAAAGGGATAGAAAACAAGTTAGTTAGTTATTTGCCTACTTAGTTTTTAACTTATAGCTCTCATCCACTTTAACCTACTTGTCCTTTTAATTTCTTGACATGACTAACTATACGACCAGTGTACACAAACGTATGCCTGTTTGTTAGCATAAATTACGCATATTGGCAATTTAATTTACAAATATGGCCTTGCAACACAACACACTCCACAGACTGTATTTATGGTTTCAAGAAGTGATGATCCTATTTGATTTACCACCGTTCTTATGGCTATTTTATTCGCTGGCTAGCAGTTGTGTGTATCCTTTTGCAAAAGTTTGTCAGTTAGTTCACACTGAATTTTGGTGGCAGCTTCTATTGCGATTATATTTTCTACAAGTGCTATATGAATGCATAGTAGCCATTGTTTAAATGAGAGGGCAAACTAAGCAGGTCATATTCATTTTCATTTCTGTTTCACTCACTCGCAGTCTGTGTGTGTCCAGTAGCGTAATAAATACGGTACGGAATTGAAAAAAATCTCAATTTGTTTAGGCTTTCCTAAACTGCCTTTCCTTGTAATTTGTTTCTCCAGTTCAAAACAATGGAGGAAAACGAAGAAATTGTCCAAAATGGGGGCTTACCCAAACCAACAAAAAGCACACAAGAAAATCACAACTCGACAAAACTAAAAACAAAAGAAAGTATTGATAAAAGGAAGAAAAAAGAAGTTCAATGGCTTGACAATGTGGTAGCTAGTCCTGTTAAATCGTCAAACATTAGTGTGACAACTCAAAAAGAAAAGTCTTTAGAATCCAGTGTGAATCCAGTATCAAAAGAAAAGTTTCAACTACTCAGAGAACGGTTCATGGCAAACCAGTCAGTGGATGGGATCCCGTCTGAAACGTACGAGCGAAAACTGATTGAGTCTCTCCGGAGTCACAGTCCTGAACAAAAGTGCAAGGTCAACCCAAGTGATAAATTAATGTCACAAGATGGAGATTCATATTCATCCAAAGGGATTGCCAGTCCTAATAGTATATTCCACCCAAATGCGATGGTAAAAGTGGACTTGAATACGGAGCACACTGTAGTTGAAAGCAGTGCACCGTATATGAGAGCCAGAGAATATTTTCACAACAAATCGACTGGCAAACTACAGTCGTCAAACCAAATGGAATCTAGCTACACTACACAGGCAACTCTGCCCATGCCAAAAGTGATGGAATCTCATAAAAAATTCATTCAGGTTTGTACGGGTTGAACATGCACAAATTACATGAGTTCATTTTTTACATAAGATGAGAAAACAAAATTGAAAAAAGAGTTAAGAAGTATTGAGCTCGAGTTTTATTATTACGCATGAAATTCAGCTTCAAATTTTATTTAGTGACCCAATTTAAGCTCCATTGGCTAAAGTTTAACACACAATAACTGATGATTGATTGACTAGACGGATAACAATATTTGATTTATTTTGTGCTTTATGAAGAATGAACCTTGACCTTATTAAATCTGCAACAGCGTTTCAAATTTTAGTTCATTTGGAGCAAAAGCAAAGCGTAGTTTTTCGGATGATTCTTATAGTTAGTTAGTTAGAAAGTTATACAATCTGATTATTTTGGCAATCATTATGTAGGTGGGCAAAGAGATTCCTGCAAAAACCTCTTTTGAAAATCATAATGAAGCCAAGCATCCACTACTAAAATGTGACGAAACTCAAGAATTTATCAGAAGCTCACAACCTCCTCTGATCATTGAAACCTATGAACGGGAATTGAGACGAAGACCTAAGAAATCCAAAAAAAATGTGCTATACGCTCCAGTCAGTTTACTAGGATCCATCGTGATTGATGTTATGGAGTTCTTTTAAACTTTCTGACGCAGTGCAAACCAAACAATCAGTTTCGTAATGCATCCATTTTTGCATTACTTCAGGGCTCCTGTACAAAGGCCTTTAACTAAATTAAATATTTTTTGTTCTCATAAGTGTCTTATGAGCAATCTATAGAAAATTTTACATTGAATCTGCTCTGTATTTTACTTTTATTGTATTTTTACATGCGTTAATGTCTCTATTGAGATCTCCATGAGATGAAAAATGTGTTGCTAAGTAAGTTATTGAACACGAATGTCAGTAGATGGTACAAAGACGCTTGTTCTGATTGGTTCTACTTAGCAACTGTTGCATTTAAATTGGACAAAAGACTTTCGTCTCAAAGAGAGTCTCCAAAGAATCACTTTGATTTGAGATTATTTCAATTTTTAATCATGTCATTTGTTAACATACGACTTTTTTATCCTATACGTTTGATTAGGATTTATAGGTAGGTAGGTAGGCAGCTTTAGCAATGTCGGTAAGCTAGAATATCAAAAGGATTTGATAAAATCTATTTTGTAAATACATCTATTCTGTATTTCACTAAAAGCTCACATTCCCTGGCAGGTTTGTGTAGGATTTCTCGGCTGTATATAGCATCAGTTCTAAAGTAGTATTAATTAGTAAATTTTGAGTCGTAAAAACTAGGGTATGTACATAATATAAAGCTGATCATTTACGATCATTAGCGTCACAGGCTACCTGTCCCAAGTTATATTTTTAGTTCGCACAATTTTTGCTCCTCTACGTGCTGAATAGAGTACCTTAAATGTGCATCACTCTGCAACGTCCATACAAGGGGAAAAGGGTTGATACACTGTGAAGCACGCTTGAAAGGATGCCAACCTAACCTGCATACAAACTACCTGAACAAAAGTGCAAAAAAAGCCTCTAAGAGTGGTTACTTACAATGGTAGACAAACTATAGTGTGTGGTTACATAGATTTCAATTTTCATGAAAATTTTCAACTAACCACCAAAAGTCATCAGTCACTCAATATGCATTTTTAAACACATCTTAAAGTTGATGCAGTATTGTGTGGCAAATGCTAAATCCAAACTCTAAGCTCCCAGCATAGCAAAAAATAATGAGTCCATCCTGTTCCCTGTAGCAAAGTTGTCTATCCCAGACTCTGATTGTAAGTTTTGTGCAACTGCAACTGTGGTTGTGTGTGTAACGAGCCTCACTTGTACACAGGTAAATAAACCCCTGTTGTGTATTGTGCACAGATGAGCTACAGTGCTAAATCTGACAAGAAAACTGAAGATGGTCTCTTTCCCCCCTTTAGTATACATCTGAGTGTTTACGTATTTACACATTGCAGTCAGTCAGTGTAAATGTTGTGGAAACTAGATCTGCAAAATATGGGAATCATAATATAATAGGAGTGATGATCAGTGGACACAGTGCGTAGCATACTGAACTCGTTTTTTTCACTCTTGTTCTTCATTTCATTAGAATCCGGTGTGTATTATCCATGTGTGTGTGAGTGATCTTGTTACTTCTTTTGCTTGTGTAGTGAGAGGCACGCACCATTGTTAGTTAGAACTAGTTGGTTGGTTAGTGAGTACGTGTATTATTATTATTATTATTATTATATGTGCGGGAGCTATTACCCTCAATTCTAGATAGTAACAAAGATGGAATAAGAGTGATAACAAGTGTGACCTTGTGTTCATATTCAAGAAAAATTCAGTGACACAGAGACTTACTTTGGGATCAAATGAGCACATGCAACTTTTTGATCTGTTGTGGTGAATTGTGATTTTTTTCGTTCATAATTATTGTTGGATTATTCTTTTTCCATTGGGGAATGGACTAAGGATTTGTGCAGGATTTGGAGCTGACTTCAGAGTGGACAAAATACGAGGGATTTTTCATCAGGTTTTATATGTAAGAATATTTATTTACACGTGTAATAAACTGATCTATCTAGGCGGGTTATGGGGAAACTTTTGATTACAGTTGAATTCATTTTCCTTTGGTGGTGATAATAATGGGAAAATTGCATGCGAATTTGGAATTTCTAGTGAAATTTAAGCTTCCGCTAGACCTATTAAAAGTGCTGGTATAAAATTGTGAACGTAGAATGGCAGAAGACGCCAATTCTGTGCAATAGTTGTGGGTTGTTTTATTTTCGTGGCATTGAATCCGCAATGTTATAATAATAGACGGGTGATTTGAGTTATTAGCATGTGGCTAGTGGCTTTAAAAAGTAATATTGTGAAGAGAAATTCTGTGACTTTATGAATGCAAGGCATTAAAACACGCGTAGAAAGTATGTAATTCATACTAACTGCCGTTTTATTAGCACGGAAAGGTGATAAGTTGAAATGTCAAAGAATCTTTTATTCAGAATTGGTCGTTTTTGTTTTCCTGTGTCGACATTATAGCATGAGAAAACTGCACTGACTGTTTCTAATGTAATACAAAAGTTTCTAATAACTGCAATCAGTTAGTAGCAAGTAAATTGACGAAATTGCTCATTCCAATCCGCAGTTACACATAATGATTCGACATGTAATCAAACATATTTATCTTTTGTACTAAAAACAATGCATGGTTCATTCACTACAATAACGTTACGTGTTAACGACTCCGTTTGACTGCCAAAGATTTCATGAGCCGGAAAGGTCGTAAAATGTAGACTAGCCATATTGCAATATTTCATTGAATGCACCTCAACAAACTTGTCCAGATTGGAAATTTGAGCATTCCCTTGAAAAGTTTAATCCGCTCCAATTGCTGTCTAATAAATTCATAAGGTCTAACCACTCATTTGCTCATTCATTCAAAACAACAGACTCTCCGCAGACGAGTGGGATGATTGCAAGAGAAACCTTTCACAATAAACATGAAAAACTTGCAGACAATTGAATTAGACTAAAATTCGTCAAAAGTTTCAGTTCTAACGTGTTCACTCAACTCTTCATCCCATCCAATTACTCATTCTCCAAAGTGCACGCAGCTTTGTTTTGCTATGTGAGCATACAAAGAAGCCATGATGTGGTTAAATGAACAAGTAGACTACATTTTTTCAAGATGCTCATCAAAAAGATTCTCACAGTGCAACTAAAGGTCATATAGGCCAGGTTAAAAATTTTTTTTGTAATACTGTACACTACAGCAATCTCATTCATACACTCCGAATACATTTATAGATTCATGATTAAATATATGGGCCCACCACACCCTTATGAATGAACTTTGTTTGCAACTGCCACATTTTTTCATTTTTATCGCACCCTTAGGGACCTAATTTGCAACCTGAATTTGCGTGGGCACAATAAATATCGTTTCCTCTTTTAAAATAACAGTAACAAACTAAAAAAACTTTTAGCCCACACATGCTGCTCGCAAGTCAAATTTCCCCAAGCCACTGTAGCATTCGGAGGACAAACTTAAGTAGTAAGCACTAACTAACTAAATAATTAACTACAAAGATTTTCCCTGTCTTGTTCTTTGTGTGTAGTTTGTAGCACACAAAGTAAACAAATGGTCACCAACACCATATCACAAAATGTGTGTGCAAAGTTAATGATAAAGGGCATTGCCACTCTCCCAGTGTGGAGCTTAACTTCCTTTTGCGATAAAATGGAAATTATTTGTACCACAGGGGAATGATGTATAACAATAAAGAGAGAGAGAGAGAGGTTGTTGTATTCTATAGAATAAAATGTTTCCACCTGCCGCTGGCTGGCAATCACCTGAGAGTTTTAAATTGTGTCTAATTATGTATACGGAATAAGTATGCAGCTGAGAGTGTAATTTCATGTTGTACACAAATGAACTGGTCAGTGTTTGTACCCGTAAAAAAATATGTGGTAGCTATTTTTGCATGGCGACTCTTTCGTCCTATAGTGCAATGACAGTAGTAGTAAAAATAATTTACAACTTAATGAAATGAAAAAAAGAACATTGCTGTCAGCTACAACAGACACCGGTACATAAGTCTTTTTTTTTCTCACTTCACATGTCATTCATCTTTTGCAAATTGTGGAGGGCTCTGCATGTTTTTACATGAACAATAGTTGTACGATGGTCACTCTTGGAGCAATGTGATTCTAGGAATGGATTCCATAATGTAATGGCAACTATAGAGTTTGTGCGTTACATAAACGGATTTGATTGGGAGCATTGATTCTGATGAAAGGAGTTTGACTTTGATGCTTTTCTAGAGTAAGTCAAGTCCTGTGGATTTTGGTTGCCAGCCAACTTGCTCCACATTGTAGATCAAAAGAAGAATAATTCTCAAGTGTTATGAAACAGTCAGACAGGATTTGTCAATGATTTCTCACTAAATTGATCATTTCAGTCGGCGATTGAATTAGTTACTAGGCAAGATAAGTTGACTAATCTTCCAGCTGAATGCATTCTATGAATTATTATAGATTAATGTAATTCAGGTTACGTACCGTACGCAGGCAAATTACAAGGGAAATGGGAATGATGATGAATCGTACACGACCACTGGTGGTGGCTTACAGTATGTGTGCATTTTCAATAAGTTCAGAGAAGGGAATTTATATTGAGCTTGTCAAACGGATCCTGACCAAATAGAATGCGGGAGAATGGTTCATCTGGTTTTTCAATCGTATTTAGTGATTTATTTGAAAATTTTACGATTTCTATTATGTCTAGTATTTTTCAATTGTGTATTTGCTGAAATCAAAGAAAAGGGAAAGACTCTCATCCGGATTCTCAATATTCAGCGGTTTATTATGTGCACTATTTTTTTTCCTCAGGGGATTCTCTTAAGACGATTTTGAGTTTATATTGAGAGTTTCATTCTGACCAATAAATAGCTCAGTGAGTTTTCGATTCCCGAGATTAAAGCGGGGTTTAAAACTGCCTATTTCTTTGCAAAACCTTGCTCCAGTTGCTCGGATCAGTTTCCAGTTGTTTAGTCCTTCGTAAAAATGTTCCAATGCAATTCGAAAGAGATGTGCACCAGACCAGATATAAAATGAAATTCTCGGTTCAGTAAACTGATTGGAAACAAGGTCAACAAATATTGATTAGTGAAGTGGAAAATTTAAAAAATGGTCCAAAACAAGTTTTTAAAAATTTAGATTGCTTTTTTTTCCATGAATACACAATACACTTGACAAGTGTATTTCCAAAAATATAACTAAAATAAACGTCTGGCTTCATTTTTACTACAAACTTTACTACTTTCCGCTATTGTTTAAGCAACTAACAAACTCCGGTTGACAAACGCATTTCATATTATAATACAGGCCCTGTATATTTCCTCCTCCCAATGTGTGTGTGTAGTCACTGGACCGGAGAACACAAATTATAATCTGCATAGTATGATCTCAAACTGTTTAAAATTAAATCGTGAAATTCTTATGCATCTTGCTCAGCCAGTTGTATTTTTCATTTCATTCAATGCAAAAAAAAAAAATTATCACAATAGGTAACTTTATTCCGCTGTCAATTTTTTCATGAATTATTCTAGTCGTGAAAAAGTTTAGAGCATTTCAACTTTTGCATTCCAAAGAGCTGAATCCCCGCTAGATTTATGCCTCCTAGTCTCTCTGTAATAATTTAGCAATCCCTCACTAACAATGAAAAGCAATTTTTTTCTTTGTGACAAATCTTTCGCTCCAATGCACCAAATTGTCGCTAACTAACTAACTAACTAGTAACTAACAAGGTAAAAAACTAATGCCTGTATTTTTTATCACGGAGGTGCAATTATTTTTATTACTCATGATCACAATAGGCCATAATACTAGAACTACTAAAACTAATAATAATTCTGGTAGCAATTAAGAAGTGCACCATTTTTATGTCCACCATTTTATCTGTTTCTTAGTTACCTTACTCTGGTTCCTGTACACAAAACCATTGTTGCACTAATGAGCACATGCACACAGATGAACAAGTGTTGTTGGCTCCGTGTTCATGCACTGAATCCAATGAGGATGACCAAAAAATCCACCACATATTACCATAGTACATACGTGGTTTCTATGATCACACGATTTTCATACGGTTGACGCTGTGATCACGTTCTATGGACAAAACATGGCGTCACCGCCCCAATCTATAGTAGCTTGGTAGAGAAACCCCCTATAAAAATTTAGTATTGTGTAGGCTTCACGACATTTTGGACACTCTAGCAAAGCAAATGCTGTGCACCTGACTGAGAGTCAGTGAGTTAAGCAAATTGTGATGATGAGTCTTATAAAGTTCAGTGTATTGTGAACTAAAAATATTACATGCATAGGGAGATGCGTGCTACAAAAAACTGGGCTAATCAACATAATGCAGTAACAGACAGAGGAAAATTGGCGATTAAAAACTATTACAAGTAAAAAATTTCATCATGATAAACTTTTAACGGCATTTTTTGCATTAAATTTTAACCCACTTTTTTATAAGATTCTTTTGGTAAAAATTGTGGTCTTGTTATGAGCAGGGTAATGATTCAAGTGAAATTTACTGGTCATTGAAATAAACTTGAATGCAAAGTGGTGTGTGAAATGATCAGGTATGAATGTAATCCCACAATTTTTTTTCGTATGATACGAAACAAGGATGATTTGTGGATTTTTTTCCTGTCATTCCGAAACAGTTTACTTTTTTTTACTTATTTAAACAATGAAAGGGGTTTGAAAAAAGATTATGTGGTACAACTGATGAGCCTTTGTTTCACCATGAGCTCATTGTTATACCGCAACAATCATTTCAGAGAGCACGCATTGAGATAACTGCAAAAATTAGATGGGCTCACAAGCAACAATCATAATAAAGATGACATTACCCATAGTTTATGTTCAGGGATTCATTAAACTGAAACAATTAGAGGGTTAAAAAAGTACAGCTATGGCTTTAATAACAAACTAAAAGTAAATAACTAACTATTGTGCATAGACAACTTAATTACAATAGGAGAACAGATTGGTATACATAACAGTGCCCAAGTAAAAAGAATAGACTTTAAGCAGTTAAACTTAATTTGACTGTTTGGATGGTTATGCATTGTGCGGGTAAAAGACTTGTCACGAGTTGAACCATGTCAGCATATCGTTTCACTTAGCCTAAAATTAGGGTCCTTTTCTTGCGTACTTTTTTAACCTTGACTATTTTACCTTGACTGTTACCGCAAAATGTGAGAAAATCACGGAAAAAAATAGGCATGTCAAAATGTACAGCATATTTCATGCTTTTGTCACGCCATGTTACCAAAGGATGCACACCGGAAAGTTTTTTCACATTAAATAAAAAATGACAGCCTTTCAACGATAATGTCTGAATCGCTATGATACACTGTAGAGAAACTTTTTCCTACGTACACATTTTTGTCGTCTTTATCGTCCCGGGACGTTTTTTTTTTTTTGTATTGGCAAAAACATCTTTCCCCTTTTCATGTAATTTGTCAACAGGCCATTTATTATTTATAGTGAAACTATGCTTTTGTCACTGTCGTCTTGTAATAATGACAGCGTGTGCACTTTATATTCTGTGAAAGAGGCAATTTATGCGGTCACTGCAACACGTTTATCAAGACAATGTTCCTTGGACATGGAAGGTTACTTTATGCTAATCAATGAGTTAAACTTTCTTAACCCTTTTTATAGCTTATTTTGATGGGAAAAGAGTCGATGTGAAAAAAGTATTTGTCTTGTTGTTTGCACGCCATTTGAGCACGGGTGAGGATTTTGAAAAGAGTCGAGTACAATCCCATTCTAAAGATAGTCTGTTTTTTCTACGGTCCTGAGTTGAACTTTTTTGTGTTGGCAAAAACAAGGGCAGGCAAACTGATGATAGACTTGGCATTTTAGATTTCACAAAGAAGAAGTGTAATTCTATGAATACAATAGAAACTTACTGTTTACTGCTCTGTACTTGAAATGCGTAGGTGCAAATATACTATAAGAATAGAGAATGAGGAAAACTTTGTTAGTTATAGTTATCGATAGATTGATCAAAGAAGAAATCGTCTCCTGACTGAGGCTGATACATAATTTTCCTTTGTTACAAATGCTTAAAAACTAATTGCTGTCTGTTAATATACAATTAATATTAGATACATACACAATACAATAAAGTTACTGGGAAAATGAGATTGAGAAATAAAAATGTCTTTATTCATAATTAATTGACAAAGAGTATGCTATGCAATAAATTGAATGGTTTTCTCGGGAAATCGGAAGTTGTAAGTAGTTAAGTAGAACTAGCCGGGCCCACTGGCCTATGGCCAGACTCACTATTACGAGCACAAATTCTAACTTACCAAATTTTAAATGATTCAAAAATTCTATGACACACGGCAAGTTTCTAAAATGTGATAAAGCAATGGCAGTGATTGTGGCGATTTGAATATTGCCTTAATACTGCAATCCATCTAAAAGTTTGTCCTGAAGTGGGGGGGGGGCCCGGTATATTTATGAAAAAATAAAAATCAAGATAAAAAAAATAAAGACAGATCAATAAATTAGAAATAAGAATGAAAAGCAAAAATTATTCTTTGTTTTAAAAACAACCTCAGATCCCTGACTTCTTATTTATTTTTTCCATAGTAACACTTTGGCCTCAGGAAAATTTGTGCTTAGACGGATAAGGTAATGATAAGTTCACAACTGCAATGCCTAAAAGGTAAAAAATATTTGTAGAAGGTACGGCAAATCAAGCCTACATTTGCTTAGCAAAGACAACAAATTCAGGGCAGAGTTTAGATTCCGATAACGTTGAGTGCCAACTTGCCAATTAGGCACTCGGTTAATTTAATTAGTCATTTTCTCGACTTGATCTTCGTTTCCTATTTTCTATTTATTTAAAAAATTAAAATTCCCAAACTACACTTTACAAATTATCTACTGAATTGAAAACAAAGATTGCTACCTAAACACTACTACATGCAAAATTGCGTTTTTGAATTAATAGGTAATACCTGAACGATAATTTCACTTTATTTGTCATTCTAAATTTGTCACTAATTTCAGATGTAATAATCAGTTTTAGGGTCTGTTTGGTGTTCAATTTAGGTGAAAACTCGATTTTTAGGCGGAAAGCCATGGCTACGCCCTTATAGGCATCGTGACCGAAAACCTATGTCCTACGATTTAGGTCGCAATTATAAAGCAAGGACCACCAAATCTGGCACACATGTTGATGAGGTTAGAATGAGGCATGAATTGTTGAAACATTATCAGTAAGTGACTTGTAACAATATTTTTTAGAAACAAAATAATCGCGAAAATACGATTAATTTGTCAAATGTCTAAAAGCATGTGTAGAAATTTCGGTCAAGAAATCTTATTTTTCAGCTTCGAAGAATTTTATATTCAAAAATGAGATCGTAATGTATGATTAACCTTTTGAATTTATGCTTCATTTTGTTTTCTACAAAGTAACGTGAAAAGCACAAAGAAAAGTGAAAACAAAAGACAACTATAAACATGCGCGGTGAGCGCACATTACGTGATCGTCAAAGTCACAGTCACGTGAAAAGTGATGAGTGAAAAGGCAAGGCAACTATAAAACAGGCTTAAGAACTATCGGTTCTTGAAGCTTTCAGTTCGATGAAAAACGTGAAATTTGTTTGTTCGTCATCAAGGATTGTTTTGAGTTTGTTTACTGTTTTTGAAGCAAGGAGATGTGCCATCCCTTGATATTGAGTGAGTTTCTCACGCAAAAGCTACAGAATTACATTGAAGTGAATTCATTTAGGAATTGTATCGTTCCACTTGAATGATAATTTGCCCAATTTTGTGGTTTCACTCCATTA
>Ga0210040_10007516_pt1 | contig 13167 bp, 11 predicted proteins | sample CryGeyCG12114_NA_FD_185462 | JGI IMG/M metagenome (GOLD analysis project Ga0210040, IMG submission 185462) | Groundwater microbial communities from aquifer - Crystal Geyser CG19_WC_8/21/14_NA (SPAdes) (version 2) | ecosystem: Environmental > Aquatic > Deep subsurface > Groundwater | place: USA... | reverse complement strand
CCAGGCCCGCCGCACCACGCCCACCCCCGATCGAGGTCTCTCGTGATCGCTTCCCTGACCGGCACGGTGACCCAGGTCGGACCGACCTCGGCGGTGGTCGAGGTCGGCGGCCTCGGCGTGCTCGCCCTCTGCAGCCCCGGCACCGTCGCCGGGCTCCGGGTCGGTCAGCGGGCCACCCTGGCCACCTCGCTGGTCGTCCGTGAGGACTCCCTGACCCTCTACGGCTTCGCCTCCAGCGACGAGCGTGAGTTCTTCGAGCTCCTGCTCACCGCCACCGGGGTCGGGCCGAAGCTCGCCCAGGCCGCGCTGGCCGTGCTGCCGCCCGACCAGCTGCGCCAGGCCATCGCCACCGAGAACCTGGTGCAGCTGACCAAGGTGCCCGGCGTCGGTCGCAAAGGCGCGCAGCGGATGGTCATCGAGCTCAAGGACAAGATCAACGTGGTCGGTCTGGCGTCGGGACCGGTGGAGGGCGGCCCGGCTCAGCCGGCCTGGCGTGACCAGGTGACCCAGGGGCTGATCGGCCTCGGCTGGTCGGCCAAGGACGCCGACGCGGCCTGCAGCGAGGTGGAGCCGCTGGTGCGCGAGGACCCGGAGGTCAGCGTGGCGGTCGTGATGCGGGCCGCCCTGCAGGCGTTGGGCCGGCCGTAGCCGTGAGCGACCCCGACCTCGAGGCAGCCGACCTCGACGCCATCGTCCGACCCGCCGCCGAACCCGACGAGCGGGCGGCCGAGTCGGCGCTGCGACCCACCTCGCTGGCCGACTTCGAGGGTCAGCCACGGGTCAGCGACCAGCTCGGGCTGATGCTCGAAGCGGCCCGGCACCGGGGGACGGTCGCCGACCACGTGCTGCTCTCCGGGCCGCCCGGGCTGGGCAAGACGACGCTCGCCATGATCATCGCCGGGGAGATGGTCGCGCCGCTGCGGATCTCCAGCGGACCGGCCATCACCCACGCCGGCGACCTGGCCGCCATCTTGTCCGGGCTGGTCGAGGGCGAGGTGTTCTTCCTCGACGAGATCCACCGGATGTCCCGGCCCGCGGAGGAGATGCTCTACCTGGCGATGGAGGACTTCCGGGTCGACGTGGTCGTGGGCAAGGGGCCGGGGGCGACCGCCATCCCCTTGGAGATCCCCCGCTTCACCCTGGTGGGGGCGACCACCCGGGCAGGCCTGCTGCCCGGTCCGCTGCGGGACCGCTTCGGCTTCACCGCCCAGCTCGACTTCTACGACGCCGACGCCCTCGAGCACATCGTGCACCGCTCGGCCGAGCTGATCGGGGCCCGGCTCGACCCGGCGGCAGCGGTCGAGATCGCGCGCCGGAGCCGTGGCACACCCCGGATCGCCAACCGGCTGCTGCGGCGGGTGCGCGACTACGCGCAGGTGCGGTCCGATGGGCGGGTGACGCGGCCCATCGCGCAGGCCGCCCTGGAGATGTACGAGGTGGACGAGCTCGGGCTCGACCGGCTCGACCGGGCCGTGCTGCTGGCGATGTGCCGACGCTTCGGCGGCGGTCCGGTGGGCCTGTCCACGCTCGCGATCTCAGTCGGCGAGGAGCGCGAGACCGTCGAGGAGGTGGCCGAGCCGTTCCTGGTCCGGCAGGGTTTCCTGATGCGCACTCCACGCGGCCGGGTGGCCACGACGGCCGCCTGGCAGCACCTCGGTCTGGCCGCTCCCACCGGCTCCCCTGGGCTCGACGCGGGTCCTGACCTGTTTGGCTGAGACCGGCCCGAGGGCGGAGACTGGGTAGAGTACGTCGGTCGGCGGCACGCCAGCCGTGCCGTGGACGATCGCTCGACAGGTGATGCGCGGCCGCCCCACCTGCCCCTGAACGGATGCTGGAGCCATGGATCCCACCTCACTGGTCCTGATCGCGCTGATGATCGTCGCGTTCTACTTCTTGATCCTGCGTCCCCAGAAGAAGCGGCAACAGGCCATCCAGCAGACGCTGAACTCGCTGACGCCGGGGTCCCGCGTCCTCCTGAGCAGCGGCCTCTTCGGCACCCTGGTCTCGATCGGTGACCGGCAGGCCGTCCTGGAGATCTCCCCGGGCGTGCACCTGACCGTCCTCAAGCAGGCCATCATCCGTACGGTCACCGACGCCGACGAGGACAGCCTGGTCGAGGACCTGGACGACGACGAGGTCGACGACCTCGACGAGACCGCTCCGCTGATCAGCCCGACCACCGAGGGCTCCAGGTCGGGCGGCGCGCACACCGTCGAGCCGGGCCAGGACCGTCCGTTCCCGTCGGCGGGGGCCGACAGCAACCGCCTCGGCTGACCAAGCCGAGCGCTCCCCGATCGGCACCCCGAAGCAAGGATCCTCACGCACGTGGCAGCACGCAGTGGCCGACCCGGCCGCCTCCTTCTGGTCCTGATGGCCCTCGTCGTCGTCCTCGTCGGCCTGATGGGCATCAGCAAGACCTGGACCCCCAAGCTCGGCCTCGACCTGCGGGGCGGCACGACGATCACCCTGACCGCCCGGAACTCCGCTGGTGGCGGCTCGGTCCCGCCCGAGAGCCTGGAGCAGGCCCGCACCATCATCCAGAGCCGGGTGGACAGCCTGGGGGTCGGTGAGTCCGAGGTCACCACCGCCGGCGACAACCAGGTCGTGGTCAGCGTGCCCAACGTCCAGCAGGACCGGCTGGTCGCGCTGGTCGGGCAGACCGCACTGCTCCGCTTCCGGGGCGTCTACGCCGCCGAGCAGCAGACGCCGACGGTGGACCCGAGCGCCGAGGCCACCCCGGCTCCCAGCACGGCCCCGTCGGAGTCGGCCAACGCGCCCTCCGCCGCACCCAGCGCCAGCCCGAGCGGGGACAAGCGGCCGATGCCCGGGCTGCCGACGGCACCACCGGTGCCCTCCACACCGCGGCCGACCGTCGAGGGGCAGGGGACCCCGCCGGACGAGGCCATCAGCTGGCAGCCCAGCGAGGCCGACCAGACCGACTTCGCCGCCTTCACCTGCGACCAGCAGAACAACCAGGTCGACGTCTCCGACCAGCCGCTGTTCTCCTGCAGCCCGGACGGCAGCGAGAAGTACCTGCTCGGCCCCACCCTGATCGAGGGCAACAAGCTCACCGGTGCGAACGCGGGGATCCCGCAGAACGACGTCCAGTGGGTGGTGAACCTGCAGTTCAACGCCGAGGGCGGCACCGCCTTCGAGAACGCCACCGGCGAGCTGGCGAGCCGGACCGAACCGCAGAACCGCTTCGCGATCGTGCTCGACGGCCAGTCGATCTCGGCGCCGTCGGTGAGCACGGCGATCCCCGGCGGTCAGGCCCAGATCACCGGGAACTTCACCCAGCAGTCGGCGAACGAGCTGGCCAGCGTGCTCAAGTACGGGGCCCTGCCGCTCGCTTTCGACGTCTCCGAGGTCAACAACGTCTCGGCCACCCTCGGTGGGGAGCAGCTGCGCGCCGGCCTCATCGCCGGCATCATCGGCCTGTTCCTGGTGGTGGCGTTCTGCTTCCTCTACTACCGGGGCCTGGGCATCGTGGTGGTCAGCTCCCTGCTGGTCGCCGGGGTGATCACCTACGCGCTGATGGTGCTGCTGGGCAGCTCGGTCGGGTTCGCCCTCAACCTGCCCGGCATCGCCGGAGCCATCGTGGCCATCGGCGTCACCGCCGACAGCTTCATCATCTACTTCGAGCGCATCCGCGACGAGGTGCGGGACGGACGCAGCCTCCGGACCGCGGTCGAGACGGGCTGGCGCCGGGCCCGGCAGACCGTGCTGATCGCCGACGCGGTGTCCATGCTCTCCGCTCTGGTGCTGTTCATCCTGGCCATCGGCTCGGTGAAGGGCTTCGCCTTCACTCTCGGTCTCACCACCCTGATCGACGTGCTGGTGGTCTTCATGTTCACCAAACCACTGATGACCCTGCTCGCCCGCACCCGGTTCTTCGGCGGCGGCCACAAGCTCTCGGGGCTCGACCCGAACCACCTCGGGGTCAAGGCGCTGCCCGGTGGGCGCCGCCGGTCCGTATCCGCACCCGCAGGAGGTAAGGCCTGATGTCCAGGTTCGGCAATCTGGGCCACCGGCTCTACACCGGCGAGGTGTCCTATGACTTCATCGGCCGGCGGCGCCGCTGGTACCTCCTCTCCACCGCGCTGATCCTGCTCTCGCTGGCCGCGCTGCTCTTCCGCGGCCTCGACCTCGGCATCGAGTTCGAGGGCGGTGCCGACTTCCGCGCCGCGACCACCGTCAACTCCCAGACCGTCGAGCGGATGCAGACGGCTCTGGAGGAGTCGGACGTACCAAGGCTCGACGACGCGACGGTCACGACCCTGGGCGGCAACACCGTGCGGGTGCAGACCCGCACCCTGGATGCCACCACCGAGGTGCCGGCCATCCGCGCCGTGATCGCCGAGCAGGCCGGGATCCCGGGCGACCAGGTCGCCTACAACCTCATCGGAGCCACCTGGGGCGACCAGATCACCGAGCGTGCCCTGATCGCCCTGCTGGTGTTCCTGGTGCTGGTCGGGCTGGTGATCTGGGCCTACTTCCGCAACGGGGCCATGTCGGGAGCAGCCCTGGTGGCCTTGGGGCACGACCTCGTCCTGACCATCGGGATCTACGCCCTGGTCGGGTTCACCGTCACCCCCGCCACCTTGATCGGCGTGCTGACCATCCTCGGCTACTCGCTGTACGACACGGTCGTGGTCTTCGACAAGGTGCGGGAGAACGTCCGGGACCTGAAGTCCAGCAGCGCCCGCACCTACTCCGAGGCGGCGAACCTGGCGGTCAACCAGGTGCTGGTCCGCTCCATCAACACCACGATCATCGGCGTGCTGCCGGTGGCGGCGCTGCTGTTCGCCGGAGCGGTGATCCTCGGTGAGGGCCCGCTCCAGGACCTCGCCCTGGCGCTGTTCGTCGGCATGATCTCGGGTGCGTACTCCTCGATCTTCATCGCCACGCCGCTGCTGGCCCAGGTCAAGGAACGTGACCCGGAGATGCAGAAGCTGGCGACCCGGGTCGCCAACCGGCGGAGCAAGAACGTGCCGCGCGGCGGCGAGGTCGCTCCGGCGGGCGCCCGCACGGTGGCCGCCACGGCGATCGACCCCGACGGCCTGGACGACGTCGACCAGCCTGCCGGTGTCCCGGTGGGTGGTCGCGGCCAGCAGCCCGTCCCCGCGCTCACCGTCACCCGGGGGGCGGCCGGCAGCGTGCCGATGCGGCCGATCAGCGAGAGCTCGGCCAAGCGCCCGCAGCCTCAGAACAAGCCGCGCAGCCAGCGCAGGAAGTAGCAGACCGCGATGGATGTCGACCTCGGCGAACTGGTCGTCGACGTCCCGGATTTCCCCCGGCCCGGCGTCACCTTCAAGGACATCACCCCGTTGCTCGCGTCACCGGACGGGCTGGCCCGCGCGGTCGACGGTCTGGTCCGCGCAGCCCCGGCTGGTATCGACGTGGTCGTCGCCCTGGAGGCCCGCGGCTTTCTCTTCGGTGTCCCGGTCGCGCTGGCCCTGGGCGTGGGTGTCGTCCCGGTGCGCAAGCCCGCCAAGCTGCCGCGGGCGTGCGTGTCGGTCACCTACGACCTCGAGTACGGGACCGAGACGCTCGCCATGCACGCCGATGCCCTCGAGCCAGGCGCCCGCGTCCTCGTGGTCGACGACGTGCTGGCGACCGGCGGGACGGTGGTGGCCGCCGCCGGCCTGGTGCGCCAGCTGGGCGGGGTGGTGGCCCACGTCGCGGTGGTCATGGAGCTGGAGTTCCTGCAGGGGCGGTCGTTGCTCGCCGAGCACAGCCTGCACGACGTCACCGCCCTGCTCAGCAGCGGTGCCGCATGAGCGACGTCCGCGGGACCGGGAGCCGCAGCGTCAGCACCACCAGCGGACGCAGTGGGCGGCCCTGGACCCACGACGCCCTGGTCAGCCTGCCGGCGCGCACCACGTCACCGCTGACGCAGCTGGCCCGCCGCGGCCTGGCCGCCCTGCTGCTGCTGTTCATCATCGTGGGCCTGGTGTGGGCCGACTCGGGCGCCTACACCGACAGCCACGACGGCGACGTCAGCCTGATCGACGCGATCTACTACGCCACGGTGACCATCACCACCACCGGCTACGGCGACATCACCCCGGTCGAGCCGCACTCGCGGATCCTCAACGCGATCGTGGTGACCCCACTACGGATCGCGTTCCTGGTGCTGTTGGTCGGAACCACGCTGCAGGTGCTGGCCAACGAGGGCCGGCGCATCTTTCTGGACGGACGCTGGAGGAAGCACATGCGCAACCACGTCGTCGTGGTCGGCTACGGCACCAAGGGCCGGAGCGCCGTCGACACCCTGGAGGCCAACGGCTGCAACCCGGCCCAGATCGTGGTCATCGACGGACGAGCCGCCGCGGTGGCCGACGCCAACATCCGGGGCTACGCGGCCATCGAGGGCGACGCCACCCGCCGGGAGATCCTGCGCCGCGCCGAGCTCGTCAAGGCGCGGGAGGTGATCATCACCCTCGACCGGGACGACTCCGCCATCCTCGTCACCCTGACGGTGCGCCAGCTCAATCCGAGCGCCCACGTCGTGGTCGCGGTGCGGGAGGAGGACAACGCCTCGTTGCTCCGGCAGTCGGGTGCGAACGCTGTGATCACCTCCTCCGAGGCCGTGGGCCGGCTGCTCGGCCTGTCGGCCACCAGCCCCAACCTCGGGACGGTGATCGAGGACCTGCTCTCCTCCCGTGAGGGGCTGGAGGTGGGGGAGCGCCAGGTCACCCGCGACGAGGTGGGCATGGCTCCCGGTCAGGTCGAGGGCGAACGGGTGATCGCCGTCGTCCGCAACAAGACGCTGCGCCGCTTCTACGACCCGACGGTGGCCAAGCTGGAGACGGGCGACCAGGTGGTCGTGGTCCGCCACGCGGCCCAGGGCTGAGTGGTGCTGGGCCTAGACTGTCCCGCCTGGCGAAGTGAGGGGCGCGTGCTGTGAGCGAATCAGGTGCAGCCGTCCGGTCGGACTCCGGAGCGGCGGAGAGTGCGGTCGCGGCTGTTGAGAACCTGCCTGCACCGCTCGTCCCCGGTGAACAGCCCCGGGTCCGGATGCGGCAACGACTGGCCCGGCTGGGGACGAGCCGGCCGCAGACGCCCGTGCTGGACCCGCTCTTCCGGGTCGTCCGGGTCAACCACCCGAAAGCCGATCTCGCCCTGATCGAGCGGGCCTACCGCACCGCCGAGCGCTACCACCTGGGCCAGCTGCGCAAGAGCGGTGACCCCTACATCACCCATCCGCTCGCCGTGACCACCATCCTCGCCGAGCTGGGGATGACCGAGGCCACGCTGTGCGCCGCCTTGCTGCACGACACGGTCGAGGACACCGACTACAGCCTCGCCCAGCTCACCCTCGACTTCGGCGAGGAGGTGGCGCTGCTGGTCGACGGGTGCACCAAGCTCGACAAGGTCAAGTACGGCGACTCGGCCAAGTCCGAGACCATCCGCAAGATGGTGATCGCCATGAGCCGCGACATCCGGGTGCTGGTGATCAAGCTGGCCGACCGGCTGCACAACATGCGGACGCTGCACTACCTGCGCCCGGACAAGCAGTCCCGGATCGCGACGGAGACGCTGGAGATCTTCGCCCCCCTGGCCCACCGGCTGGGGATGAACGCCATCAAGTGGGAGCTCGAGGACCTCTCGTTCGGCACGCTGCACCCGAAGGTCTACGACGAGATCGTCCGCCTGGTCGCCGAGGCCGCCCCGAGCCGCGACGAGTTCCTGGCCAGCGTGGTCGACCAGGTGCAGGCCGACCTCAGGGCGGCCAAGATCCGCGCCTCGGTGACCGGACGACCCAAGCACTACTACTCGATCTACCAGAAGATGGTGGTGCGCGGCCGCGACTTCCAGGACATCTACGACCTGGTCGGGCTGCGTGTCCTGGTGGAGTCCAACCGGGACTGCTACGCCGCGCTCGGCGTGCTGCACGTCCGCTGGAACCCCCTGCCCGGGCGGTTCAAGGACTACATCGCGATGCCGAAGTTCAACATGTACCAGTCCCTGCACACCACCGTGCTGGGGCCGGAGGGCAAGCCTGTCGAGCTGCAGATCCGCACCGACGAGATGCACCGCCGGGCCGAGTACGGCGTCGCCGCCCACTGGAAGTACAAGGAGGGCAAGGGCGCGCCCCCCACCGCGAACCCGGGCGACGCCGGCGAGCTGGTCTGGGTGCGGCAGCTGATGGACTGGCAGCGCGAGTCCGCCGACCCGAGCGAGTTCCTCGACGAGCTGCGCTTCGAGATCAGCTCCAGCGAGGTCTACGCGTTCACCCCCAAGGGCGACGTCCTGGCCCTGCCCCAGGGCTCCACGCCGATCGACTTCGCGTACGCGATCCACACCGAGGTCGGCAACCGGACCATCGGCGCCCGGGTCAACAACCGGCTGGTGCCGCTGGAGTCGGTGCTGGCCAACGGTGACGTGGTCGAGATCTTCACCTCCAAAGCCGAGAACGCGGGCCCCAGCCGGGACTGGCTGGCGTTCGTCGGCAGCCCACGGGCCCGCAACAAGATCCGCCACCACTTCACCCGGGAGCGCCGGGAGGAGTCCATCGAGTCGGGCAAGGAGGCGCTGGCGCGGCAGATGCGCAAGGCCGGTCTGCCCATGCAGCGGCTGCTGACGCTGGAGCACCTGACCGCGGTGGCCGGCTTCTTCAAGCTGCCCGACGTCTCCAGCCTGTACGCGGCGGTGGGGGAGAACTCGGTCGGCGCCCAGGCCGTGGTCAACCGCCTGATCAGCATCGAAGGCGGACAGGAGGCGGCCGCCGACGAGACCAACGAGGACCGCGTGGTCACCGGGCGTCGCCGGCACACCACCGGGACCAGCGGCGGCGAGAGCGGCATCCGCGTGGTCGGCGCGAGCGACCTCTGGGTGAAGCTGGCCAAGTGCTGCACGCCGGTGCCGGGTGACACGATCATGGGCTTCGTCACCCGCGGGGCCGGGGTCTCGGTGCACCGGGTCGACTGCGTGAACGCGGCCGCCCTGCGCGCCGAGCCGGAGCGGCTGATCGACGTGGAGTGGGCACCGACGGCCAAGAGCTCGTTCCTGGTCGCCATCCAGGTCGAGGCCCTGGACCGCAACCGGCTGCTCTCCGACATCACCCGCTCGCTGTCGGACCAGCACGTCAACATCTTGTCCGCTGCCCTGAGCACCACCAAGGACCGGATCTGCAAGGCCAAGTTCACCTTCGAGACCGCCGACCCGACCCACCTGGACCACGTCCTGCGGGCCGTCCGGAACGTCCCGGCCGTCTTCGACGTCTACCGGATCAGCCAGTAGGGAGCGCGGGCGCCAGGCGCTGGCTCATCCCGAGCCGCGGGCCGGCTCAGCCCGAGTAGTCGGCGATGGCCTTCTGGGCCTGCTCGAGCCACTCGCGGTAGGTCGCGGCTGAGGAACGCGCACCGGCGGCCTTGCCGCTCTCGCCCCGCGCCTCGGCCTTCGCCGCGCTCTCCTCGAGCTGCTCGATCTGGGCCTCGAGCTTGGCTGCAGTCTCCTCGGCCCGGGCGCGGGCTTCGGGGTTGGTCCGCCGCCAGCGCTCCTCCTCGGCGTTGGTGACCGCCTGCTCGATGGCGCGCAACCGGTTCTCCAGCGGCCGGATCGAGTCCCGGGGCACCTTGCCCAGCGCCGACCACCGCTCGAGCAGGTCCCGGTACATCGCCCGGCCTGCCGCCAGGTCGGTCACCGGCAACGTGGCCTCGGCCTCGGCAAGCAGCTTCTCCTTGGCCTCCGCGTTCACGGCGAACTCCGCGTCCTGCTCCGACATCGCGGCGGTCTTGGCCGCGAAGAAGGTGTCCTGCGCGCCCCGGAAGCGGCGCCACAGCGTCTCGTCGACGCCGCGCGGCGCGGCGCCGGCCGCCTTCCAGCGCGTCATCAGCTCCCGGTACTCCCCGGTGCTGGGGCCCCAGTCGGTGGACGTGGCCAGCGCCTCCGCCTCCACCACGAGCTGCTCCTTGACCGTGCGAGCCGACTCCCGCTGCTCGTTCTGCTGCGCGAACTGGGCCTTGCGCCGGCGGGTGTAGGTGGTGCGGGCAGTGGAGAACCGGTGCCACAGCTCGTCGTCAGTGCTCCGGTCGAGACGGGGGAGGGTCTTCCACTGGTCGAGCAGGGCGCGGAAGCGGTTGACCCCGCCCCGCCAGTCGTTCCCGGCGGCCAGCCGCTCGGCCTCCTCCACGAAGGTCAGCTTCGCCGCCTTGGCCTCCTCGTTGGCCTTGGCCCGCTCCGCGCGCTTGGCTGCCCGCTGCTCGGCCAGCCGGGGGCTGAGGCCGTCCAGCCGCGCCAGCAGCCCGTCGAGGTCGCCGACGGCGTGGGCACCATCGACCGCCGACCGCACGGTCTTGACCGACCCGGCGGCGTCGTCGGGGGACAGCGCCCCCGAGGCGATGCGGCGCTCGAGCAGCGAGACCTCGAGCTCGAGCGACTCGTACCGTCGGGTGAAGAAGGCCATCGCCTCCTCGGCCGGCACCCCCGGCACCTGGCCGACGCTGCGTTCGCCGGTCGCGGTACGCACGAAGACCGTCCCGTCCGCGTCCACCCGTCCGAAGGACGCGGGACCGGTGCCTGCGGTGCTGGCCGTCCCCGTCTCAACGCCCTCAGTCATGGGCCAATCCTGCCCGATAGTGTCGGAGAAGTGTTCATCGCATCTTTTCCTGCCGGAGCGTGGCAGACGAACTGTTATGTCGTCGCCACCCAGCCCGGCGCCGAGTGCGTGCTCATCGACCCCGGCATGGACGCTCTCGACCCACTGGCGGAGCTGGTCGCCGGGCACCGGTTGAAGCCGGTGGCCGTCGTCCTGACCCACGGCCACCTGGACCACACCTACTCGGTCATGCCGTTGTGCCGCAGCCACGACGCCGCCTGCTGGATCCATCCCGACGACCGTGCGCTGCTGGCCGACCCGTTCGCCGGCATGGGACCCGACGCCCTGGCCATGGTCAGGCGGCTCTCCGGACAGACCACGTTCGTCGAGCCCGATGAGGTCCACGAGCTGACCGACGGAGCCGAGCTGACCCTGGGCGGGGTCACCTTCGGCGCGGTGCATGCCCCGGGACACACCCCCGGGTCGACGATGTTCACCACCGACTACGCCGCGCAGGGCATCGAGTCGGTGGTCTTCTCCGGCGACGTGCTCTTCGCCGGCTCGATCGGCCGGACCGACTTGCCAGGGGGCAGCCACCCGGACATGCTGAACAGCCTGCGCACCCGCGTCCTGCCGCTGGCCGACACCACCGCGGTGCTGCCCGGGCACGGACCGCAGACCACCATGGCGCGCGAGCGTGCCACCAACCCGTACCTGCAGCCGGACCAGCTGCCGGACGCCCAGCCGCGGTCGGATCCGCGCGAGGAGCAGTCGTGAGTCGCCCCAAGCCCCTGTCGGGCTTCCCCGAGCTCAGCCCCGAGGCCCGCATCGTCGAGCAGCACGTCCTCGACCGGCTCCGGGACACCTTCGAGCTGCATGGTTTCGGCTCGGTGGAGACCCGGGCCGTGGAGCCGCTGGACCGGCTGGCCAAGCAGGGCGAGATCGACAAGGAGGTCTACGTCATCCGCCGGCTGCACGCCGAGCCCGACGCCGTCGCCGAGCTGGGCCTGCACTTCGACCTCACCGTGCCGTTCGCCCGCTACGTGCTGGAGAACGCCCACCAGCTGGCCTTCCCGTTCCGCCGCTACCAGATCCAGAAGGTCTGGCGGGGCGAGCGCCCGCAGGAGGGCCGCTACCGCGAGTTCACCCAGGCCGACATCGACATCGTCGACGCCGGTTCGCTGGCCGCCCACCACGACGTCGAGCTGCCGCTGGTGACCCTCGGCGCGCTGGAGCGGCTGCACGTGGAGCTCGGCCTGCCGCCGGTGCTGATGCGGGTGAACAACCGCCGGCTGTCCCAGGGCTTCTACCTCGGCCTCGACATCGCCGACCCGCCCGCCGTGCTCCGTCAGGTCGACAAGATCGACAAGATCGGGCCCTCGAAGGTGACCGACCTGCTGGTGGAGGAGGTCGGCACGACCCCCGCGCAGGCGCGCGCGGTGGTGCAGCTGGCCCAGGTCTCGACCGCCGACGAGTCGTTCGTCGACCGTGTGCAGGAGCTCGGCGTCCGCCACGAGGAGCTGGACGCCGGCCTGGAGCTGCTCGCCGACGTGGTCCGGGCAGCCAGCACCCACGTCCCCGGCCGGTTGGTCGCCGACCTGAAGATCGCCCGTGGTCTGGACTACTACACCGGGACGGTCTACGAGACCGAGCTGGTGGGTTATGAGTCGTGGGGCTCGATCTCCTCCGGCGGTCGCTACGACTCGCTGGCCAGCGACGGACGGACCACCTACCCGGGGGTCGGTCTGTCCATCGGGGTGACCCGGCTGCTGGCCCCGTTGCTGGGCGGCGGCCTGCTGCGCGCCTCGCGGCCGGTGCCGACCGCCGTCCTGGTCGCGGTCGAGTCCGAGGAGACGCGCGAGGCCGCGGTCGCCGTGGCCGAGCAGCTGCGCGGACGCGGGGTGGCCTGCGAGGTGGCACCCCGGGCCGACCGGTTCGGCAAGCAGATCCGCTACGCCGACCGCCGGGGGATCCCCTTCGTCTGGTTCGGAGACGCGAGCGGTGGTGAGGTCAAGGACATCCGCTCGGGCGAGCAGCTGCCGGCCGACGCCGGTCGCTGGCTCCCTCCCGAGGATGACCTGAAGCCCCGGGTGCGCGTCGCGGACTGAGCTCGGGGGCCGTCGAAACTGTCAGTGCTCACGTCTAGCGTGAGCGCATGACTGCTACGACGTTCGTCCTCGTTCCCGGGTACTGGCTGGGCGGTTGGGCCTGGGACCAGGTGAGCGCGCCGCTGGTGGGGGCCGGTCACCTGGTGCGTGCCCTGACCCTGCCCGGGTTGGACGCGGGCGAGACCGACCGCAGCGCCGTCACCTTGGCCGACCACGTCGACGCCGTCGCCGCGGCCGTGGTCGAGGCCGGGTCCGGGACGGTGCTCGTCGCGCACAGCGGAGCCGGCAAGGTGGTCAGCGCCGTCCTGGACCGCCACCCGTCCGCCGTCCGCCGCGTCGTCTACGTGGACAGCGGACCCGCTGCCGATGGCACGGGCGACGAGCTGCCGGCAGACCTCGTCGAGCTCGCGCTGCCGGAGTGGGACGAGCTCGAGGCCAGCCTGGAGGGGTTGAGCCCCGCCGAGCTCGAGACCTTCCGCAACCGGGCCGTGCCACACCCGGCGGCCGTGGCCCGGG
>Ga0210040_10007513_pt1 | contig 13169 bp, 15 predicted proteins | sample CryGeyCG12114_NA_FD_185462 | JGI IMG/M metagenome (GOLD analysis project Ga0210040, IMG submission 185462) | Groundwater microbial communities from aquifer - Crystal Geyser CG19_WC_8/21/14_NA (SPAdes) (version 2) | ecosystem: Environmental > Aquatic > Deep subsurface > Groundwater | place: USA... | reverse complement strand
CGCGGGACACCGCCGCGATCGTCGACAGCATCCGGCCGATGAAGCTGTCGACGATCTCCAGCGCGGAGATGTCGATGAGGACGCCGCGGGCGCCGGTGGTCACGATCCTGTCGGCGAGGTCCTCCTGCAGGGCCAGCGCGGTCTGGTCCTGGAGGTCGATCTGGATCGAGACCAGCAGCAGGTCCCCCAGCTTCAGGACCGGGACGCGGTCCACGGCTCAGGCCTCCGCGCCGCGCGAGGGACCGGACCCGGCACGCCGGCGCACGACCTCCACGCCGGTCCGTCGCAGGGCGACCGTGAGGGCGTCCGCCAGGGTCGCCTTGGTGGGGATGTCCCCGAACTCGATGCCGAGCGCCACGATGGTCTGGGCGATCTGGGGACGGATCCCGGAGATGAGGCAGTCCGCGCCCATCAGGCGGGCGGCGACCACCGTCTTGAGCAGGTGCTGGGCGACCTGGGTGTCGACGGCCGGGACCCCGGTGATGTCGATGATGGCGTGCTCGGCCCCGGTGTCCACCAGCGTCTGCAGGAGCTTCTCCATCACCACCTGGGTGCGTGCGGAGTCCAGCGTGCCCACCAGCGGGACGGCGACGACGCCCTCCCACAGCTTCACCACCGGGGTCGACAGCTCCAGCAGCTGCGCGGCCTGCTCGGCGATGACGCCGTCGCGGGCCTTCACGTAGGTCTCGAACGTGAACAGCCCGAGGTCGTCGACGAGCCGGGAGAACGACGCGAACCGCGCGTCGGTCGCCCCGTGCGTCACCGCCAGGAAGGCCTCCTTCAGCGCGAACACGCTCACCGCGGTCTCGCTGGGGGTCAGTCCCTGGCGGGCGCGGGCCTTCGACAGCTCCCCGAGCACGGCACGCACCTCGCTGAAGGAGGACGAGCGCGCTTCCTCGGCCGACGTCACCCCGGTGAGCAGGGCGCCGAACAGCTCGCGTCCGTCGCGCTCGAGCTCCCGGCGCGTCACCCGCCCCTGCAGCGGCCTCGCCGCAGCCTCGATCCACGCCGCCAGCAGCGCGTCGTAGTCCGCGCGGAGCACCTGGCCCCAGTCGCCGTCGTCCACCACTGCAGCAGCTCCTCCCGGCCGGGCTCCCGCACCACCGCGAAGGCCACGGCGATCCTGCCACCTGCGGTTGCGGAGCGTCGGGCGGGGCGGTGGACCGCTCGCCAGGGGCCTGACCGCAGGCCGGCCGGCGCCGGGTGGGTCAGGCCGGGGTCGAGCCGACCATCTCGGCGTAGACGACGACGTTGTCGCGGTGGTGGCCCGAGGCGTCGTCGAAGCTCCCGCCGCAGGTGATGAGGCGCAGCTCGGGGCCCGCGGTGTTGCCGTAGACCTCCAGCGTCGGGAACGCGTCCTTGGGGTACTGCTCCACGCCGGTGACCCGGTACGTCACGGTGGCGCCGTCGGTGCGCGTGACGTCGACGAGCTCGCCGGGCGCCAGGCTCCCGAGGTCGAAGAAGACGGCGGGCTCGCCGTCCCAGGAGACGTGGCCGGCCAGCACGGTGGGGCCGACCTGGCCGGGAGTGGGGCTGCGGTCGTACCAGCCGACGTCCGTGCCGCCGTCCGGCACCTGCATCGCGCCGGAGGGCTCCAGCCCGAGCGTCACGAGGGCGGTGTCGACGCCGAGGGCGGGCACCCGCACCCGGGTGGGCGCCGAGGCGGGGAGCACGTCCTGCGGCACCTGCTCGGGCGCCGGCTCCGGGGCCGCGGGCACTGCGGACGGCGCCGGGGTGGAGGGCGCCGGGCTGGAGGGCTCCGGGCTCGAGGCCTCCGCCGAGGGCCGGGCCGCGGCGGCCGGCGGCGCGGGCGGGGCCTCGCCGCCCAGCGCCGAGGTCAGCAGCAGCACGCCGCTCACGCCCGCTGCCACCGAGGCGGCCGCCAGGAGGCGGCCGCCTCGGGAAGCGGGGAAGGAAGGAGCCATCAGCTCTCGGCGCGAGCCGAGCGGCGACGGGTGAGGAACAGGCCACCGGCAGCGGCGGCCACGAGGGCGCCGGTGCCGCCGACGAGGGCCGCGGAGTCGACGCCGGTGGTGTCGCCGCCGTCGGTCTGCACGCCGCCCATCGGCATGGTGGAGACGTTGGAGCCCATGATCATCCCGCAGTCCGCGGGGGCCGTGGCCTCCTGGGGCAGCGTCGGGTCGAGCTCGCTCGGCCCGGCGTCGGTGTCGTAGGTGCCGTTCTTGTTGACGTCGATGCCGTGCTGCACGACGTGCAGGTTGGTGATCGCCGCGACGGCGGCGTCGCTGATCTCGATGGTGCGCTCGTAGGCGAGGTTGCCCGAGGCGTCAGCGGTGGGGAACCGGTCGACGGCCAGCCCGCTGTCGGCGCTGGTGTCGCCCGTGGTGGTCAGGGAGATGTTGATGTCGCCGTAGTCGGGCAGGCCCTCGGCGGTGGTGACGATGCCGCTGCCGTCCTTGTCGGCGGCCATCGTCGGGCAGTGGAAGTCCATCGCCAGGTCGGTCGAGCCGTGCAGGTGCTGGGCGTGCGGCGCGTTCGGCACCAGGCCCTTCGAGTTGATCTTGACGTTGAGGTTGTTGCCGTCGAGGGTGAGGACGGCCGTGCCGGTGGCACCGGAGCTGTTGAGCGCGGCCAGGTCGACCTGGTAGCTCTCGGCGGCGGAGGCGCTGGTGGCGCAGGCCAGGGTGAGCGCGAGCGCGCCACCGCCGACCATCGCGGTGCGGAGGAGCTTCATGGCTGGCTCTTCTCTGTCGAGGGGTGCGACGGCGTCGTCGCTGCCGCGGGTGCGGCCACAGGGGGTTCGCCGCCGCCCGGGGAGGAGATTGGTCACGTTCGGTCCCGGTACGGGCGAGCCGCGCCCGACGCCGTCCGCGTGGGCCGAGGCGGCCCGGACCGTCGCCCCCACGCCGTACCGTGGACAGGTGCCGCCGACCACCGCCTCCACCGCTCCTGCTGAGACCGAGGGCGCGCGGGTGCACGAGCTGCTGGCCGCGGCGGTCTCGGCCCTGGGCGGCGCGGCCCGCCCGGGCCAGGAGCAGATGGCCGCGGCCGTCGCCTCGGCCGTGCAGACCGGCGAGCACCTGCTGGTGCAGGCCGGCACCGGCACCGGCAAGTCGCTGGGCTACCTCGTGCCGCTCGTCGAGCACGCCATGAGCACCGGCACCACCGCGGTGGTCTCCACGGCGACCCTGGCGCTGCAGGCCCAGGTCGTCGAGCGCGACCTCCCGCGCCTGGCCGGGGCGCTGGAGCCGCTGCTCGGCCGGCGTCCGACCTTCGAGATCGTCAAGGGCCGCTCCAACTACGTCTGCCGGCAGAAGCTCGGCGGCGGGTTCCCCGACGACCCGGGGGACACCCTCTTCGGCGGCGCCGACAGCGCCGCGGGCTCCGGGGGCGCCGCGCCCTCACCGGTGAGCTGGCTGGGCCGGGAGGTCGCGCGCCTGCACGAGTGGGCCGCCGACACCGAGACCGGCGACCGCGACGAGCTCGACCCCGGCGTCTCCGACCGCGCCTGGCGCCAGGTCTCCGTCAGCGCCCGCGAGTGCCTGGGTGCCACCCGCTGCCCGATGGGCGCGGACTGCTTCGTCGAGGCCTCCCGGGCGCGCTCGAAGGAGGTCGACCTCGTCGTCACCAACCACGCGCTGCTCGCGATCGACGCCTTCGAGGACCGCGCGATCCTCCCCGAGCACGACGTCGTGGTGGTCGACGAGGCCCACGAGCTCGCCGACCGGGTCACTTCCGTGGTCTCCGGCGCCCTCTCCGGCCCGTCGGTCACCGCCGCGGCCAGCGCAGCGCGCCGCCAGGCCAAGGCCGACACGGCCCGCCTGGACGCCGCGGGCGAGGACCTCGGGGCGCTGCTGGAGGGCGTGGAGGCCGGCCGGTTCACCGCCGGTCTGCCCGCGGGCGTCGCCGGGGCGGTCTTCGCCGTCCGCGACGCCGCCCGTGAGGTGCTCTCCGACCTCAAGCCCGAGCCGGGCGCCTCGGCCGAGGACGCCGGCGGCCTCCAGGTCGCCAAGGCCGCCGTCACCGACGTCTTCGACGTGGCCGAGCGCCTCGCCGCGGTCGTGCCGAGGGGGCCGGACGTCGCGTGGCTGTCGGTCGCCGAGTCCGGGCCGGTCGCCTCGCGCCACACCACCCGCTCGCTGCACGTCGCGCCGCTGACGGTGGCCGGGATGCTGCGCGAGAAGCTCTTCGCCGAGCGCACCGTGGTGCTCACCTCGGCCACCCTCGCGCTCGGCGGCACGTTCGACTCCGCGGCCGGCGCCGTGGGGCTGCGCGGCGCGGGGGCGCCGGCCTGGCAGGGCCTGGACGTCGGGAGCCCCTTCGACTACCCGCGCCAGGCGATCATCTACACGGCCGCGCACCTGCCCGCGCCCGGCCGCGACGGCGCCTCGCCCGTCATCATGGACGAGCTCGCGGCGCTCGTGGAGGCCGCCGGCGGTCGCACGCTCGGCCTGTTCTCCTCCCGGCGCGCCGCCGAGGCGGCGGCTGCGGCGATGCGCGAGCGCCTCGACGTGCCGGTGCTGTGCCAGGGGGAGGACTCCATCGCCTCGCTCGTGCGCCGCTTCGCCGCAGACGAGGCCACCTGCCTGTTCGGCACCCTCTCGCTGTGGCAGGGCGTCGACGTGCCGGGCCCCTCGTGCTCGCTCGTGGTGCTCGACCGCATCCCCTTCCCTCGCCCCGACGACCCGCTGGCCTCGGCGCGGGCCGAGGCCGCGGCGCGCGCCGGCGGGAACGGGTTCCTCGCGGTGTCGGCCACGCACGCCGCGCTGCTGTTGGCGCAGGGCGCCGGGCGCCTCGTGCGCTCGACGTCCGACCGCGGGGTGGTGGCGGTGCTGGACTCCCGCCTCGCGACGGCCCGCTACGCCGGCTTCCTGCGCGCGAGCCTGCCGCCGCTGTGGCCGACGACCGACCGCGAGGTCGTGCTCGGGGCGCTGCGCCGGCTCTCCGCCGCGCGCTGAGCAGCGGCTAGCAGCCGCTCAGCAGCCGCTCAGCAGCCGCTCAGCAGCCGCAGACCTTGGCGTGCTGGTTGAGCGGCACGTGCTCCTCGAGCACGGCCCCGGAGGCGTCGAGGATCGTCACGAGCTCCACGCCGTCCACGAGGCCCTCGCTGACGAGCTGCACCGCCAGGTCCGCGCGGGTGTGCGCCGGCGCGGGCTCGGCGGAGGTCGTCGAGCCGGCTGCGGGCCCGGCGGCGGGCCCGGTCTGCGTGGTCATCGCCCCAGTGTGCCCTCAGGGGGTGCGGTAGAGCCCGTCGGCGTAGCTGGGGCCGTAGTAGCGCTCGAGCTCCTCGAGGGAGGTGTCGGGCCGCTCGAGGAGCTGGGCGATGCGCGCGCGGGAGGGGAGCGCGTCCGGCGCCCAGGTCTCCGGCTGCCACAGGTGCGAGCGCAGGAACGCCTTGGAGCAGTGGTGGAAGACCTGCTCGACCTCGACGACGAGGGCCAGCAGCGGCCGGTGGCCCTTGACCCGCATCGCGTCGAAGAACGGGGCGTCGCGCACGAGGCGGGCGCGCCCGTTGATCCGCAGCGTGTCCCCGCGCCCGGGGACGAGGAACACCAGCCCCACGTGCGGGTTGGTGAGGATGTTGGCGAAGCCGTCGGCGCGCCGGTTCCCCGGCCGCTCGGGCAGGGCGATCGTCGCGTCGTCGAGGACGAGGGTGGAGCCGGGCGGGTCGCCCTTGGGGGAGACGTCGCAGGTGCCGTCGGCGGCGCTGGTGGCCACGAGGCAGAGCGGCGACGCGGCCAGCCACTGGCGGTCGAGGTCGGTGAGGCGTCGGCGCTCCTTCGCGACGGCCGCCGGGGCCGGCGTCCCCAGCAGGTCGCGCAGCTCGGCCTCGGAGGTGATCTCCCGCATGCCGGCCAGTCTGGCGCCGCCGCGAGGGTCAAGACCAGCAGCCGCGCGCCGATGTCGGGGAGGACCGACGACGGCAGGAGGCGCGCGCAGTGGGGCTTCGTCGAGCTCACCCGGGGGACGGCGCCCCCGACGGGCTGCCGCGCTCGGCCACGGGCCGCGTGCCGCAGTGGGTGCTCGACGACGTCGAGGGCCGGACGCCGCGCCACGCCGTGCCCTGGCGCCAGGGCGGCCCCTCCCTCCTCGACCCCGACCTGCCCGACCTGCCCGACCTGCCCGTCCGCGGGCGCCCCGCCCCGCGCGGCCGGCTCCGCCGGGCGTCCACCGCGCTCGTGCTGGCCCTGGGCGCCGTGGCGGTGTGGGCGCTGGTCACCGGCGCCGTCCCGCTGCGCGAGGGCAGCGTGCTGGCCGGCCTCGCGGCGCCTCCGGCCGCCGGGGAGGACCACCCGACCCCGGGCCGGGAGGCCTCGGAGCAGCCGCTGGGCGAGCCGGCCCCGCTGCTGACGACGAGCGACGCCTACCGCTTCGTCACCCCCGGCACCGGCGCGCAGGCCGTCGTCGGCTACGACCCGTGCCGCCCGGTGCACTACGTGACGCGCACCGACGGCGCCCCCGAGCAGGGCGCGCGGCTCGTCGCCGAGGCGATCGCGCGGGTGTCGCGGGCCACCGGCCTGGTCTTCGTCGACGACGGCCCCACCCCCGAGGCCTTCGCGGAGGAGCGGGCCGTCTACCAGCCCGATCTGTACGGCGACCGCTGGGCCCCGGTGCTCGTCGTCTGGGCGACGCCCGAGGAGGACCCCGGCCTCGCCGGCCCCGTCGCCGGCATGGCCGGCAGCGCGCCGCTGTCCCTCGGCGGTGGCCCCGCCGTCTACGTCACCGGGGAGGTGCGGCTCGACGCCCCCCAGCTCACCGAGGCCCTGGCCCTCCCGGGTGGCGAGGACGCCGTCCGCGCGGTCGTCCAGCACGAGCTGGGGCACGTCGTCGGCCTGGACCACGTCGACGACCCGCACCAGCTGATGTACCCCGAGACCCGGCTGGGAGTGGTCGACTTCGCGGCCGGCGATCTCACCGGGCTCGCCCAGCTCGGCCGCGGGCCGTGCGTCCCGGAGCTCTGAGCCCGCCGTCGAGGCGCGAGCCTGCCTAGGCTCGTCGCGTGGACCTCGACACCGCCCGCGCCCACTGGACCCCCGTCCCGGGCTACTGCAACGCCGCCACCCTCGGCCTGCCCCCGGCCGGCGTCCTCGCCGCTCTGGGCGAGTCGGTGCAGGAGTGGGCCGCCGGGCGCGCCGACCCGCGCCGCTACGACGGGGCGGTGAACCGCGCCCGCAAGCTGTTCGCGGCCATCGTCGGCGTCCCGGTGGGCGAGGTGTGCGTGGGGGCGCAGGCCTCGGTGCTCGTCGGCGCGGTCGCGGCGTCTCTGCCCGACGGCGCGCGGGTGGTCGTCGTCGACGGCGACTTCACCTCGCTCGTCTTCCCGATGCTCGTCCAGGCGGGGCTCGGCCGAGGGGTCACCGTGCGCTCGGTGCCGCGCGAGGCGCTCCCGGACGCCGTCGCGGCCGGCTGCGACCTCGTCGCGTTCTCCCTCGTGCAGTCCTCCGACGGGGCGGTCGCCGACGCCGACGCCGTCCGCGAGGCGGCCGCGGCCGTGGGCGCGCAGACGCTGTGCGACCTCACCCAGGCCGCCGGCTGGCTGCCGGTGCGCGCGGGCGACTTCGACCACACCGTGACCTCCGCCTACAAGTGGCTGTGCGCGCCGCGCGGCGTCGCGTTCGGCACCGTGGCGGCGGCCCGCCAGGAGGCGCTGGTGCCCGTCAACGCCGGCTGGTACGCCGGGGCGGACGTGTGGGGCTCTGTCTACGGCCCAGGCATGGAGCTGGCCGGCGACGCCCGCCGCTTCGACGTCTCGCCGGCCTGGCTGTCGTGGGCCGGGGCCGTGCCGGCCCTGGAGCTGTTCGCCGCCCTCGACCTCGCGCAGGTGCGGGCCCACGACGCCGGCCTCGCGGACGCCGTCCTCACCGGTCTGGGCCTGGAGCCCGCCGGGCGCGCGGTGGTCACCGTGCCGGACGCCGACGGGGCGGCGCTCGGGCGGCTGCACGAGGCCGGCGTGACCGCCGTGGCCCGCGCCGGCGCGGTGCGCCTGGCCTTCCACCTGTGGAACGACGCAGACGACGTCGAGCGGGTGCTGGGCGCGCTGCGCTGAGGCTCAGCCCTGCTCGGGCGAGAGCAGCTCCAGGCGGTTGCCGAACGGGTCGGCCGTGTAGAGGCGGCGGTGGCCGGGGAAGCCGTCGTCCCAGGTGACGGGGTGCTCAGCGCGGGCCAGGGCGGCCGCGAGGGCGTCCAGGCCCTCGACCAGCAGGCCGGGGTGCGCCTTGCGCGCGGGGGCGAAGGGCTCCTCGACGCCCAGGTGCACCTCCAGCGCGCCGGAGCGGAACCAGCAGCCGCCGCGGGCGGCGAGCACCGGCGGCTTGGCCACCTCGGCCATGCCGAGGACGCCGCCCCAGAAGGCGCGGCACGCCTCCTCGCCCCCGGGCGGGATGGCGAGCTGCACGTGGTGGAGCGGACCGAGGGTGAAGGTGCTCGCCGTCATGGGCGCCGAGGCTAGGCCCCGGCGGGCGCGGGCCCGCCGGGGCGCGGCGCCTCAGGCGCCGTGGACGACCGAGGGGTAGGTCTCGCTCGGGTCGGCCGCCACCGAGGCCTTCGCGCCGGCGCTGGCCTCGTCGGCCAGCACCTCCAGGCGGCCGGCCTGGATGCCGTCGAGGGCGGCGCGCACGACGTCGGCGGGGTCGTTCTTGGGACCGTCGCACCCGGCCGTCATGTCCGTGTCGACGGCCCCCACGTGCAGGGCCGTGACCAGGGTGCCCTGCTCGGCCAGGTCCAGGCGGGCGCCGTTGGCCAGCGCCCACGCGGCGGCCTTGGCGGCGTGGTAGGCGGTCGACCCGGGGAAGGCGACGAACGACAGGGCCGACAGGACGTTGAGGATCGCGCCGCCGCCCGCCCCGCCACCGGTGGCGGCGAGCACCGGCGCGAAGGCCCGCACCACCGACAGGGTCCCGAAGAAGTGGGTGTCCATCTCCCGGCGCACCTGCTCCAGGTCGCCGGAGACCAGGTCGGTGTACGTGGCGCTGCCGGCGTTGTTGACCAGCAGCGTGACGTCGCCGGCCGCGGCCGCGGCGGCGGCCACCGAGGCCGGGTCGGTGATGTCGAGGGAGAGCACCTCGACGCGGGGCAGGTCGACCTTCCGCGGGTCGCGGGCGGTGGCGTAGACCTTCGCCGCACCTCGTTCGAGGAGCTGGGCGGCGAAGTGGCGGCCCATGCCGCGGTTGGCCCCGGTGACCAGGGCGACGGAACCAGCGATGTCCATGCGTGCAGTCCTCTGCTCCAGTGGCCCGGTGAGCCCGGTGAGCCCGGACGGGCTCGGCCGGCCGTGCGCCGACGACGCTAGGAGTTGACGTCAGCGCTGTCGTCGGCGCGGAGCCCCAGCGGCCAGCGGCACTACGCCGAGGACGCCGTCGAGCGGGTCCGCTGGATCCGGCGCCTCTACGCCGCGGGGGTCCCCAGCAGGGCGATCGTCGACCTCCTGCCGTGCGTGCACACCGGCGTGGCGACCGCGGCCATGGTCGAGCGCCTCACCGACCAGCTCGAGCTCCTCGACGCGCAGATCGCCGAGCTCACGGCCACCCGCGCCCGGCTGGCCGCCGTCGTCGGCGCCACGAGGGAGTACGCGACCGCCGGCACGGGTGCCGGCGCGTGCGACGAGGTGCAGGCCGTCGCCTCCTGAGCGGTCACCGGCCGCCGGTGGCCAGGTCGACGAGGTCGCGCAGCACCGACGCCGCGGTCGGGACGGCGTCCGGGGCCAGGCCGGTCACCGCCAGGCGCCCGGCGACGTCGGTGGTGAAGACGACGCCCTGCTCCTCCGGCTCCATCCGGGCCAGCGGGTGCTCGCGCGGCAGCGCGGTGGGCCGCACCGACAGTCGCCAGCCCTCGCCGGGCCCGGCGCGCTCGGCCAGGCCGAGCAGGACGACGGCCTCGCCGCGCTCGCGGGCGGCGGAGAGCTCGGCGGGGTCCACGTCGCGGATGCCGGTGACGTCCACGTCGGCGAGCGCGGCCGGGTGGTCCAGGACGGCCCTGGCGACGAGCACGAGCTTGACGGCGGCGTCCCAGCCGTCGACGTCGGTCGACGGGTCGGGCTCGGCCACCCCGCGCCGCTGCGCCTCGGCCACGGCGTCGGCCACGCTCGCGCCGTCCTCGACGAGCCGCAGCACGAGGTTGCAGGTGCTGTTGAGGGCCGCCTCGACGCGCAGCGCCGTCGCCGACGCCAGCAGTCGCCGGCCGGCGTCCACCGTCGGCACCGCGCCGCCCGCGCAGGCGCTGTAGCGGACGCCGCCCGCTCCGGGGGACGTCACCGCGTCCCAGGCCAGGACGAGCGGGGCCTTGTTCGCGAGCACCACGTCGAGGCCGCGGGAGCGGGCCTCGAGCACGGCGACGAGCCCGGCGCCGCCGTCGACGAGGTCCCCGGCGCCCGCCTCGACGAGCACGTCGACGCCGTCGCCGAGCTCGGCCAGGACGCCGGGCACGCCGAGGCCGGGCCGGCCCGCGCCGGGCAGGGCGGCCACCGACGAGCCGGCGGCCTTGTGCGCGAGCACGGCCGCCGGCTCGAGACCGCTGGGGGCCACGGCGGCACCGCGGGAGTCCACCGCACCCACGACGGTCAGCACGAGGCCGTGGCGGGTGCGCAGGTCGTCGGCCCGGTCGCGCAGCAGGTCGAGCAGGGCCCCGCCGACGGCGCCCAGGCCGGAGACGACGAGGCGCTGGCGCTGCGGCGGCGCCGCGGGGGAGGAGGGGGCCACCGGGCGATCATCGTCCTCGCGGCCCGGCCGCCCGTCCCCGGCCCTGGGAGACTGGACCCATGGCCGACCCGCCGCGCTCCGCTCGCTCGTCCTGGACGACCGCCGCACCGGTGCTGGCCCTGGTGGTGCTGGTCCTGGTCTGGGGGCGCGACCTGGGGGGCGTCCTCGTCGGGGTGGTCGCCGTGGTCCTCGCCGCCGCGGTGCTCGCGGCCGTCCACCACGCGGAGGTGGTGGCGCACCGGGTGGGGGAGCCCTACGGGTCCCTCGTGCTCGCCGTGGCGGTCACCGTCATCGAGGTGGCGCTCATCGTCACGCTCATGACGGCCGGCGGCCCCGACGCCTCGACGCTGGCCCGCGACACGGTCTTCGCGGCCGTCATGATCACCTGCAACGGCATCCTCGGGCTGTCGCTGTTCCTCGGCGCGGGCCGCTCCGGGACGACCTCGTTCAACGCGGAGGGGACCGGCGCGGCCCTGGCCACGGTCGCCACCCTCGCGACCCTGACCCTGGTGCTGCCGACGTTCACCACCGCCCGGCCGGGCCCGGAGTTCTCCTCGGCCCAGCTCGCCTTCGCGGCGGTCGCCTCCCTCGCCCTCTACGCGATGTTCGTGGTCACCCAGACGGTGCGCCACCGCGACTTCTTCCTGCCGGTGGGCAGCGACGGCGACGTCCTCGCCGAGGAGGAGCACGCCAGCCCGCCCACCGCGCGCGCCGCCGCGACGAGCCTCGGGCTGCTGCTCGTGGCGCTGGTCGCCGTGGTCGGCCTCGCCAAGGTGGAGTCCCCGGCGATCGAGTCCGGCGTCGCGGCCCTGGGGTTCCCGCAGTCGTTCGTGGGCGTGGTCATCGCCCTCCTCGTGCTGGCGCCGGAGACCCTCGCGGCCTCCAACGCCGCGCGTCGCGGGCGCACCCAGATCAGCCTGAACCTGGCGCTCGGCTCGGCGATGGCGAGCATCGGCCTGACCATCCCGGTCATCGCCGTGGCCTCGCTGTGGCTGGACGGCCCGTTGGCCCTCGGCCTCGGCTCCACCCAGCTCGTCCTGCTCGCGCTCACGGTCGTCGTCGGCGTGCTCACCGTCGTCCCCGGGCGCGCCACGCGCCTGCAGGGCGGGGTGCACCTGGTGCTCCTCGCCGCGTTCCTCTTCCTCGCCGCCAGCCCCTGACCGCGGTGGGTGTGCGCCGCGGCACCGGGGGTAGGGCGCGCCCATGGCGCAGACGCAGAACGTGCACGAGGCAGTGGCCACGGCCGTCCCCGGCTCGGTGAGCACCGAGGACGGCGTGCTGGAGGCGAAGACCCAGCTGGCGGGGGAGGACCACGACGGCACCACGACCCCCGAGCACCTCATGGCTGCGGCGATCGCCGCGTGCCTCCAGCAGGCCGTGGGCATCGCTGCCAGCAGCCAGGACGTCGACGCCTCGGGCGCGCAGGTGCAGGGGCGGGTGACCCTGTCCAGCGACGAGGAGGCCGGCTACACCTCGGGCTTCGCGCTGGTCGTCTCGGGGCTGCCCGGCGACGTGGCCGAGCGGGTCGTGGAGCAGGCGCAGCAGATCTGCCCGTTCACCAAGGCCCTGTCCGGGGCGGGGCTCACGGTCACCGTCGGCTGAGCCTCAGCGCCGGTCGTAGGAGGCCTTGACCGCCAGGACGGGGCAGGAGACCTCGAGCAGGATCTGCTGGGCGGCCGAGCCGAGGATGAGCTTGCCCACGGGGCTGCGGTGCCGCATGCCGATGACGACGAGGTCGGCGCCGGTCTCGTCGGCCGCGTCGGCGATCTCCTCGGCCGGCTCGCGGCCCCGCAGCGGCTGGCGCACCTCGTGCTCGAGGCCGCTGGTGGCGAGGACGGCGTCCAGGCGCGAGCGGGCCTCGCCCTGCACGACGAGGGGGCCGGACACCTCGCCCCCGCGCGCGGTGTTCACCACGACGATGCGGTGACCGCGGCGGCGCGCCTCCTCGATGCCGGTGGCCAGGGCGGCGTCGCCCTGGGCGGTCGGCACGTAGCCGACGATGAGGGTGCCCATGGACGCCACGGTAGGGGGCGGGCGGCCGGTGAGCACGCACAGACCCTGTGGATGCGCTCCCACCCGGCCTCCCGCCGCGCCCGCCGCTCGGCCAGGATGGGCCCCGACGGCGTCGTCACCCGGCGCCGCACCCCGACGCTGGAGGGCGCGCAGTGAGCCAGGACGTGGACCGGAACCGCTTCCCCGAGGGCTTCGTGTGGGGAGCCGCCACAGCGGCGTACCAGGTGGAGGGGGCGGCCGCCGAGGACGGCCGCGGCCCCTCGATCTGGGACGTCTACAGCCACACCCCGGGGAAGACCCTCAACGGCGACACCGGGGACGTCGCTGCCGACCACTACCACCGGATGCCCGCCGATGTCGCGCTCATGAAGGACCTCGGCCTGGACGCCTACCGGTTCTCGCTGTCCTGGTCGCGGATCCAGCCGGGCGGCTCGGGCCCCGTGAACCAGGCCGGCCTGGACTTCTACTCCCGCCTCGTCGACGAGCTGCTCGCGGCGGGTA